>Ga0209540_10001431_pt1 | contig 18166 bp, 18 predicted proteins | sample BarGraIncu01121A_FD_184501 | JGI IMG/M metagenome (GOLD analysis project Ga0209540, IMG submission 184501) | Arctic peat soil microbial communities from Barrow, Alaska - Barrow Graham LP Incubations 011-21A (SPAdes) (version 2) | ecosystem: Environmental > Terrestrial > Soil > Wetlands > Peat... | reverse complement strand
ATTCCATTTCCCATATTCTTTAAACCTTTCAAAAATGCTAAATTTCATATATCCTCCTATTTGCCAATGAATAAAGATTGTACTGCTTTTTTACATGCCTTAGCATAATCCAATATACTTTGCATATCATTTTCTTCAAGAGTATTTTTAATTGGCTTATTGTTATTTGTTGAATAAAGTCTGCCACCTTTACTTGTAGCATCAACTGTAGCATATCCTTTCTTTATTGCTTCTTCAGCGGTTAGATTTGAATGTATCATATTTATTTTATCTAATTCGGAATTAACTATTTTTGAATCTAATTTCAACCCTTGAGGTGCTTTAGAAGTAAGTATTATACTTGTGTTGGTTACGTTACCGTCATTAATCATATTTAAGTATTCTTCACCATTTCTGTGAATTTCATCTAAAAATCCATCATCTGGATTCGGGGGTATAATCTTTATTGTTAAAATTTCTATTTTTCCGATTTTTTTTAATTCCTGTTTTATGTTGTCAAGATTTAATCCTTCTCTCAACAATGATACTTCAAAACTATAGTCAGTACCTGTTTTCTCCATACTCTTACCAATTAATTCCTTAAAAACGTGATTAAAGTCCATATATCCAAATCTGTTGGTAGTATAGAATGCAACCGTTTCTTTAAACAAATCAAAATAAAACTGAATAATTTCATCGTTATGTATAGATTTCACCTTTATTTCATTGGTTTCTTTATCTATCTCTTTTGCAAATAATTTCGAACTTTTTATAATGCTACCAACAATTGTTTTGTCAAATTCTCCATCTAATTTATTTATTGAACTGAATCTGTAGGTGGCATCTTGTGAAATAGTCTGCCCATCATCAAGGGTTATTAAGTCTTCTTTCTTGTACTCAATATCATCTTCAATATTTATTAGTAATAGGTTCAAAATTTGTTTTAATTTACTTGGTTTTTTATAAATTTCGAATATATGAGAGTTAATATTGATTTTTGAAAAATATAATGTTGTACTCATTTAATATCTCCTTGATTATATATTTTTAATTTGCAGTAATTTGATTATATCATATTTCCACAAATTGGAGTTGAAACCTTTGCTTTTTAGTTATATTTTTTAGAAGGAGTGCATTCTAAATATAGAAATATATAATGTAGTTAAAATAAACAAGAGAGCGATATCATGCCAAGGTAGACAAATATATCTGGCTAACAAATTACTTAAAAATTCAAATTCAACCAATCATGTTTTGTCATTTCGGAATATATGAGTATAGAAGAATTAATAAAGGATTCATTGACAACATCATCAAATAAGCACAGAGCGTTTTGGATTGACAATGCAATACATAAGGGAGCATTTTTAGAAGTATGAGTGTATTTCATATTGCAATCTATTAGTTTTAATACGGAAATTGTTTAGTGAAGAAACAAAACCTATATAACAATATGATAGGGATATATTTAAAAGGAGCAGGAGAAATCCTGCTTTTTTTTCTGCTCTAAAATAGAAAAAATGCAAAAACAAAGGGTATATTTAACAATACACCCTAATTCTATTGAAATAATAAAGTTTGACTTACTCTATTTTGTTGCTTTCATCATCAGGAACAAACCTTACTGATTTAATGTACTCTTTCATTGCAATGTTTATCAATTCATTTCTTGAATATCCACTTTTAGTGCTTAGAGTGTCAAATTCTTTCAATAAGTCCTTATTTACTCTGATGCTGAATGTGGTTGTTGTATCCTCTTTGGGTTTTAGTATTATTTCCTTATCCATAGATGATTCCCCCTTGCCATACTAAAAGTATAAAATAGAGAAATCGATAATAATATAACACAAAAATGAACACAAATATGGTATAATTATGTGAACACATATTGTGTAAATTAATTGACAAGGGTGGAGGGCAAGAATGAGAATATTAAAACGTGTGTTAATTGGAATTTTGGTAGCTGTTTTATCGTTGGTTTTGATTGGTGTTGTACTGGCATATAAAGAAAAATCGGAAATGGACAAATTACATCAACAAAATGAAGAGGCATTTAAGGCTCAAACTGGTATGAGTTATGCAGAGCATGACAAAGTGATTGAAGAGCAGACAAAAACAAATGAAGCACTGGCAAAAGACTTAGAGGAATCAAATAAATACCAATTGATAGAGCATAAGGCTATTACAGAGAATGGTATAGGGTACATAAGTGGTAAGATTAAAAATAATACAGACGAACAACTTAGTTATTTAGAAGTGGATATTAATTTGTATGACAAAGATGGAGTACAAGTTGGAGATACAATGGACATAGTTCAAAATTTGGGTGCAAGAGGTACATGGGAATTTAAAGCACCAGTTTTAGAGGGAAATGTAGCAAAGTATGAAATAGTTAGCATACAATAATAGTATACACAATTTATGACAAATAAAAATGCAATAATATATTGAAGCAGGGGCAATCCTGCTTTTGTTTTTCACTCAAAGTTAGTAAAATTAGAATTTCATAAGGAAAGAGGAGAGTTGGTTTTAATGAAGAATATAGATAATAGACAGGTAAGTAATTTTATGGAGGTAGATTAGCTTAATATGATTGATATTTTTGATATTATTAAAGAATTTGAAGGGATATTTGGTGTTTTACTCGGAGTTATAGTAACTATGGTATCGACGGAGTTAATTAAGAGGTGGGGTAAAATTTATACTTATTTTGATAACTGGAATGCTTCTTTATATAAACAAAATAAGTATGGGGAGTCTATTGGTATTGACTTTGTGGATTATGAAGAATCCGATTATTACAAGTATGAGTTTGATTTGCAAATATTTAATAGTTCTCAGATTTATAAAGCTTTAAGGGATATTAGAATCGAATTTGTTTTTGATAATAAATCTATTTTTGATATTCCTAACAACAATGTTACAAGTAGACAAGTTGCATTTGGAATAATTAGTGATGAAATCAAAAGTATAAACCTCATTCCGATGCAAATATTAGATTATAAACTAAGCGGTTATATTAAAGAAGATAGAATTAACATGGGCGATTTTAGAACATTAAAGAAAATATACTTTCATTCAAAAAATCATAAGGGGAAGAAGGTCAGGGAATTAATAAAGGAATTTAAATAAAGTAATAGCAAAGAGAATTATATAGGCGATAAGAGCAGGGGAAAATTCTCCTGCTCTTTGTTTGTAATTTGAAATTGCATAACGAAAGAGGATTTAAAGATTATGGATAGAATAGTAAATATTATGAAAATATTCAAGGGAAATATTTAGAAAAGCAATTTTTATAGATAAGCAAAGCAAATTTCAATTGTAAAAGGGGAAAAAATAAATGACAGAAAAAAACAAAAATCAACAAACAAAAATAAATATAAGTGAAAAGGCAAGCCTTATTTGGAGTATTGCGGATATTATTGGACAAGGATTATATAAACCACATGAATATGGCAAAGTAATTCTTCCGATGACTGTAATAAAAAGATTCAATGACACTTTACTTCCGACAAAACAGGCGGTATTAGATAAATATGAAGAAGTAAAAAAATTTGAGGTGAAAGATGCTTTCCTCGAAAGTGCATCAGGTTATTCTTTTTACAACGTAAGCCCTTTTACATTTGAAAATTTATTAGCTGACTCGGAGCATATTGAAGAGAATTTTAGAGTCTTTCTTGCAGGATTTTCTGATAATGTTCAAGATGTTCTTCTAAACTTTGAATTTGAAAAAGAAATCGCAAAACTTGCAAACAACGGTATGCTGTTCCTAATCATTCAAGAATTTAACAAGAAAAATGCTTATATGGGTGCTGATGTTGTTTCAAGCACAGACATGGGATATATTTTCGAAGAACTCGTAAGGAGATTCTCTGAATCGTACAATGAACAAGCAGGAGCACATTTTACGAGCAGAGATATTATTTATCTGATGACCGATTTGCTGATTTCAGAAGAAAAAGATATTCTTATAGAAGAGGGTGTTGTTAAGACGGTATATGACCAGGCTATGGGTACAAGTCAGATGCTCGGGTGTATGGAGGAAAGATTGAAGTTGTTAGATGCAGAAGCGGAGGTGACAATATTTGGGCAAGAATTGAATCCTGAAACTTTTGCGATTGCCAAGGCAGATATGCTTATCAAAGGTGGAAGAGCAGATAATATGCGACAAGGTAATACTTTGTCAGATGACAAGTTTAAAAATTACACTTTTGATTACTGCATATCAAATCCACCGTTCGGAATTGAATGGAAAGTTGAAAAAAACGCAGTTGAAGCGGAAGCAAAACTTGGCGATAATGGTAGGTTTGGTATTGGATTACCTAAAATTAGTGATGGACAGCAATTATTCGATTTAAATGGGCTTAAAAAGCTAAAAGATACAGGTAGAATGGCAATAGTACACAATGCTTCTCCGTTATTTAGCGGTGATGCAGGTTCAGGTTCAAGCGAAATAAGAAGGTATATAATTGAAAATGACTGGTTGGAAGCGATTGTTCAGTTGAGCAATGATGCGTTTTACAACACAGGAATTACTACATATATTTGGATTATGTCAAAAAATAAACCTGTTCATAGAGAGGGAAAGGTTCAATTGATTGATGCTTCAAATATGTATGAGAAACGCAGAAAAGCAATCGGCAACAAACGTAATGACATTACAGAAGAATGCAGAGATATAATTGTCAAAGCGTATGGTGAATTTCAAAACAAAGCGTATGCAATTAATGAAAAGACTTGTGAATCTAAAATATTTGACAATGTGGAGTTTGGTTACAATAAAATTGTGGTAGAGAGTCCTTTGTTAGATGAAGATGGAAATATTGTTAAAAAGAATAAGAAAACAGTTGCCGATACATCAAAAAGAGATACGGAGAATGTACCTTTAACAGAAGACATAGACAGCTATTTCAAGAGAGAAGTATTGCCTTATAACCATAATGCTTGGATTGACAAGTCAAAAACTAAAGTAGGTTATGAGATTCCGTTCACAAGATACTTTTACAAAAACATAGCACCAGAAAAAGCAGATGACATTGCAGACAGAATAACTGCTATTGAAACAAATCTAATGTCTTCATTAAAGTCTTTATTCACTAAGGACGGTGAAGCTAATGAGTAGAGAAATGAAAGATAGTGGGGTCGAATGGATAGGTGAGATACCTAAAGATTGGAAGATTGGAAAAATCAAAAGTGAATTTCAAAATCTTGATGGAAAACGTAAACCTGTAGATTCTGAAAAAAGAAATCATAATAGTGATGTTTTATATGACTATTATGGCGCTTCAGGAATTATTGATAAGATTGATGATTATATATTTGATGAGCCTCTAATTCTTATAGGTGAAGATGGTGCTAATTTAGTTATGCGAAACTTACCATTGATTTACATTGCAAAAGGTAAATATTGGGTAAACAACCATGCTCATGTTTTAAAACCAATTAACAATAATGATTTAAGATTTATGGCATATCAGTTAGAAACCATTGATTTGGTGCCATATATTACTGGCTCTACCCAACCTAAATTATCTCAAAGAAATTTAAATAGTATAGCATTAATTATACCATCAATAAAAGAGCAAAAAGAGATTGCAGATTTTCTTGATAAAAGAGTATCTCAAATTGACAATATCACTAATCAAACCACTCTATCTATTGAAGAATATAAAAAGTACAAACAAAATCTCATTACAGAAGCGGTAACAAAAGGTTTGAATCCTAACGTAGAAATGAAGGACAGTGGCATTGAGTGGATTGGAGAAATACCTATTAATTGGAGATATGCAAAATTAAAAAGACTTTTAGAAATACCTATAACTGATGGGCCGCACGAAACACCAGAGCTTTTAGATAAAGGGATACCATTTATTTCTGCCGAAGCAATTAAAAACAATAAGATAAATTTTAATCTTAAAAGAGGATATATTTCTTTGGAGGAGCATGAAAGGTTTTGTAAGAAGTGTAAACCACAGCTTAATGATATTTTTATGATAAAATCTGGTGCAACAACAGGGAATATTGCAATTGTTGAAACAACAGAAGTATTTAGTATTTGGTCACCTTTGGCTTTATTTCGATGCAATAAAACCATTTTGTTCTACGAATTTTTGTTTCATTATATGCAATCATATGGGTTTAGGCAACAAGTAGAGCAGTTTTGGAATTACGGAACGCAACAAAATATTGGAATGGGAGTATTAGGGAATCTGTTTATTTCATTGCCTTCTATGGAAGAACAAAAGCAAATTGCGGACTATTTAGATAAAAAATGTTTAGAAATTGACAGTCTTATTGCTCAAAAAGAACTTTTGCTTAAAGAACTTAAAAGCTACAAAAAATCACTCATTTACGAATACGTAACAGGAAAAAGAGAGGTGAATTAGTCCATGGAGTACAAAGAAAAACGTTTTGAAGAAGATATTGAGAACTATCTTCTTACAAAAGGTGGTTATTCTAAAGGTGATTTGAGTACCTATGATAGAGAAAAAGCAATTGATATGCCTAAATTAATTTCCTTTATTAAAACCACTCAACCAAAACAATGGGAACGATATGAAAAAAATTACAAAGTTGATAGTGAAAAAAAGCTATATAAAAGATTCAATGAAGAAGTTGAAGCGCATGGTCTGATTCATGTCCTCAGGCATGGTATTAATGATATGGGTGTGAAAATTAATGTTGCTTGCTTTAGACCAGAAACAACTCTGAATCCTGGGGTTGTTCAAGGATATGAAGCAAATATCCTTACTTGCACAAGGCAGTACAAGTATTCAACAGAGAATGAAAATTCTATTGATATGGTTTTATCCCTAAATGGTATACCTATTGTTGCGCTTGAATTAAAGAATCAAATTACAGGGCAAGGTATAGAAAATGGAAAGTCGCAATTCATGTGTGACCGTAACCCAAAAGAATTATGCTTCCAGTTTAACAAAAGATTCCTTGCATACTTTGCGTTAGATTTATATGAAATCGCAATGACAACTCATCTAAAAGGCAAGGACACTTTTTTTCTACCATTTAATCAAGGTTCAAACGGTGCCGGGAATGTTGGGGGAGCAGGTAATCCTCAAAATGCAGAAAGTTATGCTACTTCATATCTTTGGGAATCAGTTCTTACAAAAGATGTATTCATGGATATTCTACAAAGATACATTCATTTGAGCGTTGAAGAAGTAAAAACATATAAAGACGGGAAAGAAGTTAAGAGGATTGCTAAGAAAATTATCTTCCCAAGATACCATCAACTTGACGTTGTCACAAAAATTCTTGCAGATGTAAAAGAAAATGGTAGTGGTCACAATTACCTTAGTCAACATAGTGCTGGTTCTGGTAAAAGCAATTCTATCGCATGGTTAGCTTATGGGTTATCAAGCATACATAATAACAATAATGAAAGCATTTTTGCTTCCGTTATTGTCGTTACAGACAGGAAGGTTCTTGACAGTCAATTGCAAGATACAATTGCAGGTTTTGACCATACAAAAGGTATTGTTGCAAGAATTGGGGAGGGGAAGACTTCCAAAGACCTAAGAGATGCAATAAATGATGGCAAAAAAATAATCATTACAACACTTCAAAAGTTCCCTGTAATATATGAAGAAATTGATGATAATAAAGGCAGGAATTTTGCGATTATTATTGATGAAGCACATTCAAGTCAGACAGGAAATAGTGCAAGAAAATTAAAATCAGCACTTGCAAATAAAGAGCAAGCGCTAAAGGAATATGCTGAAATCGAAGGCAAAGCAGAATCGGATATAATCGATGAGGAGGACAAACTTGTAAATGAGTTGCTATCACATGGCAATCATAAGAACCTATCATTCTTTGCATTTACAGCAACACCAAAAGCCAAGACTTTGGAGATGTTTGGCAAGAAGCAGATAGATGGCACGTTTCAATCGTATCATATTTACAGCATGAAACAAGCAATTGAGGAAGGATTTATTCTCGATGTACTAAAGAACTACATGACATACAAAACTTGCTTTAAAATTGCCAAAAATACTGAGGAAAATCCCGAAGTACCAAATTCTAAGGCAGTCAAAACGATTAAGCGGTATGAATCATTACACCCACATAATCTACAACAAAAGACAGCTATTATAATTGAGCAATTCAGGGAGATAACCAAAAACAAAATTAGCGGTAGAGGAAAGGCTATGGTAGTAACAGCTTCAAGACTACACGCAGTACGCTATTACCATGAATTTAAAAGATATATTGAAAAAAATGGGTACGATGATGTAGACATACTAATCGCTTTTTCGGGTGTAGTAAAAGATGATGCAGAAGGGAATATTGAAGATTATACGGAAGAAAGCATGAATAAGCGAGAAGATGGTTCAACTATCAAAGAAAATCAGTTAAAATCAGATTTCCACAAGGATTATAATATGTTGGTAGTTGCTGAAAAGTATCAGACAGGATTTGATGAGCCATTATTGCATTCGATGTTCGTAGATAAGAAACTTAGTGGAGTTAAAGCTGTTCAAACTCTATCACGACTGAACAGAACTTGTGCAGGTAAAGAAGATACATTCATTCTTGATTTCGTGAATACGGCAGAAGAAATTGAGGAAGCATTTAAGCCTTACTATGAATCCACGATTTTAGAGGAAGAAATAAATGTTAATCTTATTTATGATACAAAAATAAAGCTAAGGGAGTTCGTGCTTTACAGTGATGATGATATTGAGAAGTTTATTAATATTTATTACAAAAAAGGAAACCAAAATTCAACGGACTTAGGTAAAATGACAAGCCTATTTAAACCAGTAATAGATAGATACTCTGCAATTGATGAAGAAAAAAGATTTGAGTTCAAGAAAATTGTCCGTAACTTCAATAGGTGGTACTCATATATCATTCAAATAGCAAGAATGTTTGATAAGGAATTGCAGAAGGAATATGTTTTTGTAGCTTATCTTGAAAAATTACTCCCAAGAGCACATGATGCGATTGTTGATATAGAGGGTAAGCTGAAACTTGAATTTTACAAATTGGAGCAAACCTATAAAGGCGATATTACATTAAATCCAATAGTACAAGAAGAAATGCTTAGTCATCACTATGGCACAAGCGAAGGTGCAGGCGATAAAGATGAACTGTTAGAAAACATCATAAACAAAATAAATGATAGATTCAGTGGGATTTTTACCGAGAGTGATAGGGTTATTGTTGAAACTATTTACAACAGGTGTATAAAGGACAACAAGAAACTCACTCAATACGCAAAAAAGAATGATGCAGAGGTATTTGAACAAAGCATCTTCCCAGATATTTTCAAAAAGATAGCACAGGAATGCTATACTGAGTCTATGTCTTCATTCTCGAAATTGTTTGAAGACAAAACCTTCTATCAATCGGTGATGGAAGAGATTGCAAGGGAAGCATATAAGAATTTAAGAAGGTAAAAAAGCAGATGGCGTGTTCCTCTTTACAAGAGCAGGAGAAATCCTGCTTTTTCTATTGGAAATAAGTATTTTTACTAATGTTGGTATTAGAATACCAATAAATGTATAATAGTAATATACCGAAAATTTGATTTTTTGTTCAGAGCAAATATTTGGAGGTGGAAGAGGGAAATACATTACTGGGGAATGTTGGCTTCAATACTTCCTGACTATGATATGAGGAAGAATGGTTGGAAAATGGTGTTAAGATGGATTTATGGGTTTATTAATATGATATATAATACTTATTGAGCAAGACTGATTGAAGGTTAAAACCTATCAAAAAGGCTAAAAACAGATAAGTAAATATTAGTATATGGAGTGATGAGCATTGGTAAAATATAAAATGCCTCAAATTTTATTGGTCGATGTAGATGAAGAAACACAAAGAAGGTTAGAAGAAGATGGGTTTAACATCGACATAGGCACTTTTGGAAGTAAATATCGTGTGATTGATAGTAAAGAGTGCGGATTTAATCATAAATTACCGTTCCTAACTGAGAAGGATATTATTGTTGTTGATATGAATAAAGAGAACCAACGTCCTTCAATCAACCCATTAATTTGTCAATGGGTAGGAAGCGATAAAAATACATTTGTTGCAGGTGAAGGAAGTTTGCATTTTAATCCGCGTAATTTATCGGCATTTAATCACTCTGCTGAAATATTGAGGAATCTAAATAGAGGCGGGATTGTTATTGTTTTTACAGATAAGGTTGAAGAAGAAACCTATTATCCAGTTGAAGTTAGTAATGGTTTGCGTAAACGCATAAAACCAATGAAAGTGTCAAATTTCGATTGGTTGCCAAATAGGCATTTAAACCCTGAAAATTGTATTGATGGGAAGGAGATATTTTATAGGAAGGCATTGATGAAAGTTTAAAACTAATGTTTAAAGATTGTGAGAGTGAAGCTATGTATAGAGTCACTTTTGATAAATATTATAACAAGGCAGATGCAATGTGTAGGAATAGAAATTATGATATTATTGCAATTTTAGAGGAATATGGCGATGAGGGGAATTATGGAATACTAATAATTTTGCCGCAATTCAAAGATATATACAAACTTTTAAATAATTTATTTCAGGAAATATTACCTATACATAAACCGGAGTTATTCCCTGATTTTGTAAAAAACGTTTGGGTAGATAATGAGGAATATATTCTGCCAGAAGTAAAAGGTTTAATAGATACTAAAGAAAAAATGATGAGGGACTATGAGAAGCAAATAGATGAAATCGATGAAAAGATATTAGACATGAAGGCGCAATACGATTATTTGACAGGATTATTGACTTCTGATGGACAAGGCGATTTTTTAGTGAATAATGTAATGAAGATGTTGGAATACATTGGATATAATATTGTTGTAAATGTTGATGATATAGTTGAAGGGAATAAACAAGAAGATTTGCGAATACTTGACAAGGATAGATTTACAGTAATTGAAGTAAAAGGTCATAATGGTAATCCAAGTGAAGATGATTGTCAGGCCTTACTTAAATATATTAATAGGAATATGAGAACTGAAAGAAGAACAGATATACATGGAATCTTAATTGTCAATCATCATAAGTTAAAAGCACCTTTAGATAGACCAGACCCTGCATTTACGGAACAACAAATATCTGATGCAATAGGTGATAATTATACGCTCGTTTCAACATGGGAATTATATAAGTCGGTTAGGCTATTCCAAAAAGGTTTAATCTCATTTGATGATATTGATTCCGGACTACACGAGAAAGGATTATTCAAAGCGTTACCTTCACCATGGCAGTTTTTGGGAAAGATACAGCATCAATTTAAGGATAATACAATTGCTTGTTTTATCTTGGAAGCTGATAGAGTGAACATAGGAGATGAGTTAGTAATTGAAAATGGCAATGAGTATTTTAAAATTGATGTAAGTGAAATGCAAATTGATGATAAAAAAGTTGAAAATGCTAAAAAAGGTGATAAGCTTGCGATTAGTGTTGGTGTGCCAATATTAAAGCAAGCAAACATATATGTTAAAAATAAATAATAAATAATGGTGGTTATCAAATGAAAATAAATCGTATAAAATCTTTTGAAATTATGTTTTTGGAGCATATAAATGATAAAGATGATTACAATGAGATGTATAGTTTATATTATTCTATAAAAAAAGCATATATGGATAAAATTAATAATGGTGAAGTGGACATTAAAATAGAAAAAGTTAGACTTGAACGTGATGTAAATATTAGTAGAAATCTTAGCGTAACAAATTATATGTCATTTGCACTTTTAGGAATAACTGTACTTACAAGTGGAATAATTTCTGCAACCCAATATAATAGTTTGTTAAATAATTATTTTTATATATTAACCTTGACAGTAATAATGTTTGTATCAATAATGTTTGCAGGTTATTCAATCAGTAAAGACTTTTTAGGTGGTGATAAAAAATCGGGTTTATATAAATTGTGTTTAAGGATTTTGGAAGATATTGAATGTGAATTAGAAGAGAAAAACGCTATCGACAATAAAATAAATTTTGCTCAGGAAATAGATAAAAAAACAGAAGATAGTATATTTCTATAATAGTGAGGTGTGTTAAATTTGAAAGTAGACTGGAATGTGGCTTCTGCTATTGGACAATGCTTTGGAGCAATTGCAACTTTCATTGCTGTTTTAGTTGCATTAAAACAGAATAAACCATCTGTTAAAGTAACTGCAGGAGTTAAAAATGTAATTCAACCTAATAACATATCAAGCAATAAACCTGTTAAAATTGCCGACAATAGACTTTATATTACAGCAACTAACACTGGGAATATTCCGGTGAATATAATAAGTATGGAACTTAAAATGCCCAAAAGGTATGGTAAAGATTTGTTCATAGTCCCTGAAATAAATACCATACCCAAAATTATTATGCCATCAGAACAAGTTAGCGTATGGACTGATGCTCTTGATTTGGAGAAAATGGGTGTTAAAGAATTTAATATATGTTGTGCTTATGATAGTTGTGGTAGGGTATATTATTGTAAGACAACATTGTTTAAGAGAATATCCCGTTTTTGGTGGTGGAAGTTTAGCGATATATAGTTTTGTGAATGTGAAAATAGGGATATAAATTCGCTGAATATATATTATATTAAACATTTTTGAGAACAAGTCCCTTGGAAAAAAATAATCCGATTTGTTTACATAAAAACTACCGAATGATATAATTGCATTGGGTATGCAATCATACACTACTTCGGTGTAGAAATCATATACGCCATGTTCACAAACGCCATGATACCAACGGTTTGCTTCGTTGACTTTCGTAAACCGTATCGTTTACGATGTGACCTCTAAGCCGCCTTCAACAATAGAATGGGAGTAGTACCCAATGAGCCAAGTCCATAGGACGAAGGCTGATTGCTGATGGTTTAACAACAAAAACAAGCTTATAAAGTGTCTATGATATTTCTTGAATTAAGGGATATTATAGACACTTTATTGTGTTTCTAAACACAAAAAGAGAGGTGTTTTAGAAGTGAAGTTTGGAGAGGTCGTAGGTGGTCAGAAAGTCGGTAAAACTCAGTCAAATCAACAAAAAACGTATTCGGAGTTATTTGCAGAATACATGAGACAATTGCAAATAAAAGGAAGAGCAGAACAGACATTAAAGAGCTATTCTTATCATAGTAAATACTTTATAGAGTTTTTAGGTAGTGACGTATATTGCAAAGACATAACTTCAAAAACCTTGGAAGATTACATTCTGTATTTGCAAGATGCGAAACACATTGAATAGGACTATTAATGTAAATGTAACGAAGAATAAGAAAGCAAGGCATTTGCCGATTTCATCTTCTCTTTTTGATATCTTGGAAAAATATTTGGATATAAGGAATGGGGATGCAGAGGAGTATTTATTTGGTTGCGTTTACAATAACCGAATTGCCATAAGCACATTGCAAGGGAATATAAAAAAATATTGCAATGAAGAGGTAAAGAGAAGAATTCTTTACATTTATTCCGCCACACATTTATTACTAATGCAGTAAACAAAAATATCAGCCCTTTAATCCTGCAAAAAATCACAGGTCATTCAACGATGAAAGAATTAAGCCGATACTATAATGCTAAAACATCAGATATTGTTGATTTGATAGATGAAATTGCCCCTTCAAGCAGTAAAAAAGAAAGCTATTTCAAGAAAGGAGGAGAAAGTAATGGCAACTTTAGCCTCCGTTAAAAAATTATTAACATCGGAATTGATGCACAAAAGCATTAGAACCATACAACGCTCTTTAAAAGTGTTGGTCAAATATGGATATATAATTATAAAGAGACGAGGGAGCATGAGCTATCTTTATTACATCGTGGCTAAAATGAGTAGTCAAGCAGGGCAGATGGTCAAGGAGGTCATAAAAAGGGCTGAGAATGCTTGTAAAGCCTATCAGAAGGGTAAGACAACTTCAAGCTTCAATAATTTTGAGGGCAGAAAATATAATTTTGAAAACCTTGAAAATATGCTATTAGGCAATGCGGATTACGACCCTGATTTATTGGAATGATTAAAATCCAAAAAAAGGGAAAGAACCTATTAGAATTTCGGTTTCTAATAAGTTCAAAAACTAAATAGACAAATTTAATTTAATATCCCTAAAAAAAGTTTTTGAATTACTGATAATTTCTTGTCTTTCTTCTTCAGTCATCAATCAATAAAACCTCCCATCTGAAAAGATTATATCATAAGTTCGAAAAGATGTAAGTTAGACACAGCCAAGGATAGTGACGCTGCATCAAGGCATACAAATATTTTCTTGTACGATTAGAACTTCACTTTCGTTGAATAATAAGGATATATTGTGCTATAATCTTCATAATTAAAGAAATACATTTTATGTTGTTTTTTTTGAAATTTAACCGCTAAATTCTATTCGATTAGGGGAAGTGCTCGACAAAGTTTCAAGAAGGATAGTCAACGAAGTTCACGGAGTAAACCGTAGACAGATTGGGAAAAGGTGAGTACGAATGAGTTGCATTAAATTTTCAATAATTGTTCCTGTTTATAATGTGGAAAAATATATAGACAGGTGTATATGTAGTCTAATATATCAAAATTATATCAACTTAGAAATAATACTTGTAGATGATGGATCTTTTGATAATTGCCCGCTAATTTGCGATAATTATGCAAAGAAAGATAGTCGAGTTAAAGTGTTCCATAAAAATAATGGAGGATTATCTGACGCTCGTAATTATGGACTTGAAAAATCTAAAGGGGACTACATAATATTTGTTGATTCAGATGATTATATTGATAAAAATGCATGTGTGAAATTCAATGAGATAATTGGTATGCACAAAAAAATTGATATTGTGGCTGCTAATATTCAACGCTTTGGAAATAAATTTGTAAGACTTGAGAAATATACTAAACTAAAAGATATCAGCAAAGGTAGTGAATTCTTAAAATTTCAATTAAAAAACAACTCAATGTTTGCACCTGTATGGCGGAATATATACAGACGAGAGTTTTTAATTAAAAATCACCTTTACTTCAAATTTGGCATTCTGCATGAGGATGAGCAATGGACACCAAGAGTTTTCCTAATAGCAGAAAGTGTTATTTATACAGATTATATTTTTTATTTTTACTGTTATAGGGATGGTTCAATTAATGAGAGTAAAATTAAAACCAAAAATGCAATTGATATAATATCAACTTGTAATGAGTTGAAAGAAATATATAAAAATATTGAAGATAAAGAGTTAAAAATGCTTTTGATGGATAATTTAGCAAATTTATATTTATATGCAGTCTTTATAGGAAAACTATGGAGAAATAAACATAGATTTACAATTGATAAGAAATTCTTTCAGGATTTAGGTTGCACAAATAAATTTAAATATGAAATTAAATTGTTCTGTTTAAGTAAACACATTTATTGTTGTTATCGTTATTTTGGGGGTTCTTTAAGAAGTTTTAGTAATTGTAGTGGAGCTAATGTAAAGGAAATAGATTGATGAATAGCCCATTTACACATAGCTTATTCTATAATCGAATAAAGGTTCTGTATATGCTATAATTTCCTTAATTTAAGAAATACATTTAATATTTTTGTTGAATTTTAAGCCGCTAAATTTTCACCGATTCGGGGAAGTGCTCGACGAAGTTTCAAGAAGGATAGTCAACGAAGTGCACGGGATAAACCGTATCTTTTACGACGTTACTTCAAAGCCGCCTTCAACGGTAGAATTGAAGGTACTACCCCTGTCCAGGATTGCCAAAGAAGCCAGGCGGTGGCATAGGCTTAATGGAAGCAATCTACGGCTGGAGTAGGTTTTAAAAGCTAAAACTGAGCAATATAAACGAAATCATTATAAAGAGTATCTATGATATTTTTCTGAAAAGGGATATCACAGATACTCTTTTGATGTTAATCTGGAATATTATAGGTGAACAGCAATATATTACCTAGAAGAAATTCGAATAGTTAACATGAAGTGTATTGTATTTCGCAATATAGATTGAAAATTCTGAAAAATTGCATACAATGTATACAAGGGCAGACAAAATATTCAGCTTCTGAATGACCCAACTTAAAAATTCTAATAATAAAATATTTAATAAAGAATTTAAGGAGGAGTAAACATGGAAGAAATGTATTACAAAATTAAGACAAACAAGGACATACAAACAACTATGCACGATTTGAAGAAGAGCATGGAGAAAAACGGCTTCAGCGTAGTGGTGGAGTTGGACTTTAAAGACAGGATGGCACAGGATGGAATTCCTTTCGATCATAATTTCAAAATGATTGAAATTTGCAGAGCTGAATATCTGAAAAAAGTATTGGATCAGAGCTTGATAGCAGGACTAATGATGCCATGCAAAATTGGAGTTCTGGATGACCAAGGCACAGTTTACATTGGCATGGTAAAGTTCACCAAAATGTTCGGCATGATGCAAAATCCTGCTTTGGATGAATTCTTGACCAATGTTGAGAAGGAAGTGCTTACTGCAATTGAAGAGGCCGCAAAATAGTCTCTTTTGCAATTGTCCGCTCTCTAAAACTTAAAAAATATTGATAAATTCACTAAAGGAATAACTGGTGCTATCTGCCATTTATTCCTTGAATGCTTTATATGTTAAATTTTTTACAAGAAGAGGGATCATATTGAAGAATTTTAAGCATAAAAAATTGGCGTTTTTCATAGGATTGGTTATATTGATAATTGTTCTCAACCATTTCTTTTCCTGGTCAAAATATTTTAGCGTCAACTACAGCTTGCCATATCTAAAAAATATGGTAGATGAAAACATAATTCAGGCAGGACTGATATATGTGGTTCTTACAGCGGTAGGATGTGTCGTTCTGGCACTTCCAGGAGCGGCCTTCGCGATAATTGCAGGGGTAGTATTCGGCCCTGTACTTGGCACATTTCTATGCTCACTGGCAACCACAATTGGTGCCGCAGCTTCATTCCTGGTTGGCCGATATTTCTTAAAGGAAAGCATAAAGCCGAAGATTGAGAAGAACAGATATCTGAAAAAGCTTTTGTTCGATGAAACCGGCAAAAATGCAGTATTTACACTTATGGTTACAAGGCTTGTGCCGATTTTTCCGTTCAACCTGCAAAATTTTGCATACGGAATCACGGACATGAGTTTCTGGCATTTCGTGATCTATTCATGCATTTTCATGCTGCCAGGGACAGCCATGTACACAGTAGGAGCTGCTGGATTGGCGGATAAGAACAACAGAGTGCTGTATATCCTTATAGCCCTTGCGCTGGGCGTTCTTGTATTCGGTCTTGGACATTTTTTGCAGAAGAGAAATATAAATAAAAAATCAGATGAACTGGAGGAGAAAAATCATGGATTATAAGAGTCTGGTATCGGATTGCATACATTGTGGAGCGTGCAGAGATAATTGCGAATTCCTGAAGAAATATGACATTATATTGAGCGATACTGAGCGCCTCAAGGAGCTTTCTTATAACTGCTTTTTATGCGGAACTTGCACAAGGGTATGTCCTGTAAATATTGACGGAAAAGCACTGGTGCTTCAGATGCGACGCGATAAGGTGGCAGAAAATGATGGCAAGATTGCAGACAAAGGATATGACTCTACTCTGAAAGAAAAGAAGAATTACCTGTTCAAAATTATAGGCATGCAACCGGAAAAAGTGTGCTGTTCACCGACTGCAATTTCCCGTCCTTATATCCTGTAACGACCATAAAACTTGCTGAAATGCTGAAAGAAAAAGCAGGGATAGGGATAATTTTCGACTGCTGCGGCAAGCCGATATCGGAACTGGGCCTGAAAAAAGAGGAAGAGGAAATCGCGGACAGGATCAATAGCAAGCTGGAAAAGGCAGGAATAGAGGAACTCGTGATGGTATGCCCGAACTGCTACTACTTTTTATCGCCTAGACTTCATGTGAGAGTGGTAAGCATATATGAAAAATTAAGGGAGCTGGGTATCGGGAAGGCTATAGAAACGGAGGGAATAGATGTTTTTGTGCCATGTCCCGACAAGACGAGTCATTCCCTGATGGAACAGATGGGACAATTTTTGCCGGATAATGTAAACCAGATTCAGGGCGTGCAATGTTGCGGACTTGGCGGATCGGCGGGGGTTAAGGAGCCCGAAATTAGCCGCCAAGTTACTGCATTGGTGAAAGAAAGAGATTACAAAGATATATACTCATATTGCGCTTCCTGTGCAGGCAACCTCTCAAGGGCAGGAT
>Ga0209540_10001430_pt1 | contig 18172 bp, 18 predicted proteins | sample BarGraIncu01121A_FD_184501 | JGI IMG/M metagenome (GOLD analysis project Ga0209540, IMG submission 184501) | Arctic peat soil microbial communities from Barrow, Alaska - Barrow Graham LP Incubations 011-21A (SPAdes) (version 2) | ecosystem: Environmental > Terrestrial > Soil > Wetlands > Peat... | reverse complement strand
TTTACTATATAAAATGTAAACGTAAAACATAATGATTTAAATGTAAGTATTATACAAAAAAAGTTCCCTTTTGAGGAACTTTTTTTTGTGGCGTCACCAGGAATCGAACCGGGGACACAAGGATTTTCAGTCCTTTGCTCTACCAACTGAGCTATGACGCCTTTATTATTACAAAACTTTTATTCAAGGATTTTCATTCCTTTGCTCTACCACCCCGATAGTTATCGGGGGAGCTATAACGCCTTTTTTGCTTAGCGGGTGCAAATATACGGCGATTTTTTGAATCTGCAAAGGGGCTAAGTGAAAAAATCAGAAAAAAGTCGGAAGATGTTAAGCCCCTGATATTTTAGATGGTTTTAATCTATTTATATTGAATGAAATACTTGTTTTTCAAAATTTGTCAAAAACACTGAACTTTCAAACTTACGAACTATTCAAACTAGAAACGGATTACGGAACCGCAATAACATTATTCGGATTCAACCCTACGCCTTCAATTTTGTATAGTAATTTCCCTTTTCGGCTAAAGCAAAACAAATCACCTTTTACGGTGTAAGAGTGAGCATCTGTAATATACACGTTTCCATTACTGGGATGAACGTAAATGCCAAATGGTCTTTCTAGCTTGGTTGAATCGGAAATAAAATTTTCCGAAATAATTTGTTCCGTTTTGCAGTCGAAGGTTTTTATCCAGTACTTGTTTGTTGTAAAATCGAAGTTATATAAATAGGCTGTATCGTTGTGAATCGTGAAGTTGACTGCCGGAATATTGTCAAAAGTTTGTGCTACTTCATCCGTTTGGCTGTTAATACGTGACCAGTTTGCTTTAATATTCCCGTTATTCCCACGTGAAACAACATACAAATCGCCTTTGCTGTCGGCCTCTATTTTAAACGGATTCATTCCGACAGTAATTTTTCTCATTTCGGTAAAAGTATTCAGATCTATTACTGAAACCGTATTGTCATAATTGGGAATGTCCAGTCCACCTGAGTTGGAAACATAGAGCTTTCCGTTTGCCACGGCTATGCCATCCGGATTGCGACCGCAATTAGTCACTGCGTCAATTTTCATAGTAGAAGTATCAATACGCGCTACTGTTCCATCAAAAGAGCAAACGTAAACATTTTTACCGTAGAAAGCAATAAACCGAGGTTGACGTGCTTTCCCGCTTTCATTGAAAAAGGGAATACGACGTATGGAGTAACCGGAATAAAAATCCAGCACTTCCACCTGTGACGAAACATTGACCACTATCCATAATTTGCTGCCATAGCGCTTCATATCATTCGCTGTGTCGCCCAATCCGCGGCTATTTAGTAAAGCGAAAAAATCATATTCTATGGTGCTTTTCCCAAAATCAATGCAACTCAACGTGCTATTGTTCATATTGAAAAGTCCTTCTGAGAGAACGTACATCCGACCTGTTTCACCCAGAGTTTCAGGCAAATTTGTTGGCGTTGGTACATCATGCATATCGTTGCATGAATAACATAGGATTATCAGAAAAAAGTAACTTAGCTTTATTTTCATTTTCTTTACAAAAACAGAAATCAGAGTAAAAAATGTTATGCAAAAGTACATTATTTATGAGCTAAAACAAATCCTGTTTCGGGAAATAAAATTGATTTGCGGAATTTTGGATTTAGAGGTTTCAGTTTCCGGATAATTATTTAATACTGTAAATACTTGATATTTTGCATTAACGAGTAGTCATTATTAACCAACTATTGGGGAACGCCGTCTTTGTTATTCGTGTTTTTTTTGTACTTTTGCCAAACAAATTAAAATTGAAGAAGATTACGAATGAATAATATCCGCAATTTCTGCATTATTGCCCACATAGATCATGGCAAAAGTACCTTAGCCGACCGTTTGTTAGAATTTACCAACACCGTAGCCGGGAAAGAAATGCAAGCCCAGGTTCTTGATAACATGGAATTGGAACGTGAACGTGGTATCACCATCAAGAGCCATGCTATACAAATGAGTTATAAGCTGAAAGGTGAAGAATATGTTTTAAATTTAATTGATACTCCGGGACACGTCGATTTTTCGTACGAAGTGTCACGTTCCATAGCTGCCTGCGAAGGTGCTTTATTGATAGTAGATGCCACACAAGGTATTCAGGCTCAGACGATATCCAATTTGTATATGGCTCTTGAGCACGATTTGGAAATTATTCCGATAATGAATAAAATGGACATGGAAAATGCCATGCCAGAAGAAGTTGAAGACCAAATTGTTGAACTACTTGGTTGTAAACGGGAAGAAATTATTCGCGCCAGTGGAAAAACAGGTTTAGGCGTTGATGAGATTTTGGAAGCTGTTGTTAATCGTGTTCCTGCACCAATCGGAGATCCGGATGCACCACTTCAATGTTTGATTTTCGATTCGGTTTTCAATTCATTCCGCGGTATTATTGCCTATTTCAAAATTATAAACGGTACCATCAACAAAGGCGATTCGGTGAAGTTTGTAAATACCGAAAAAGAATATTCTGCTGACGAAATCGGTGTGCTGAAACTCGAAATGTCACCCACTAAAACCCTGAGTGCGGGCAATGTGGGCTATATTATATCCGGTGTAAAAACTTCGAAAGAAGTGAAAGTGGGCGATACCATAACTCATGTAAAACGTCCATGTTCGGGAGCAATTGCCGGATTTGAAGAAGTAAAACCGATGGTGTTCGCGGGTCTTTATCCTATTGATACGGACGAATTTGAAGATTTACGGGCTTCTATCGAAAAATTACAACTGAACGATGCTTCGCTAACTTTCGAAGCGGAATCGTCGGTGGCATTGGGCTTTGGTTTCCGTTGCGGATTTTTGGGCATGTTGCATATGGAAATTATCCAGGAGCGGCTCGACCGGGAATTTGATATGAATGTGATTACCACCGTTCCTAATGTTTCATATCGGGTTTATACCAATAAAGGTGATTTGATAGAAGTCCACAATCCTTCCGGTTTGCCGGATATTATGGCTATCGATCGCATTGAAGAACCATTTATCAGGGCTTCAATCATTACCCGCACTGATTATATCGGACAAATCATGACTTTGTGTTTAGGCAAACGTGGAGAATTGGTAAAACAAAATTATATTTCAGGAAATCGGATGGAGTTGATTTACGACTTGCCGTTGGGTGAAATTGTATTCGATTTTTATGATAGACTGAAAAGTATTTCAAAGGGTTATGCTTCTTTCGATTATCATATGCACGGTTTTCGTCCGTCAAAATTAATCCGTCTGGACATTCTGCTCAACGGTGAACCTGTGGATGCACTTTCGTGTCTTATTCACGTGGATAATGCCATATCACTTGGAAAACGCATGTGCGAGAAATTAAAAGAACTGATACCTCGTCAACAATTCGATATAGCCATACAAGCTGCAATCGGGGCTAAAATTATTTCGCGCGAAACCATAAAAGCTGTACGTAAAGATGTTACCGCCAAGTGTTATGGTGGTGATATTAGCCGTAAGCGTAAATTGCTTGAAAAACAGAAAAAAGGGAAAAAGAAGATGAAGCAAATCGGTAATGTGGAAGTGCCGCAAAAAGCATTTTTGGAAGTGTTGAAACTGGATTGATAACCACCAATTCCTAAAGGAGCTTTAATAAGCTTGTCTATTTTCAATAATTTAACTTTGGCAGATTTATTAGTTTGCTTTTGTATAAATATCTTTAATACAATTGATTATTTATAAATAACTAAAAATAAGAAACTTGGTCTTTAACTTCCCTTTAGGAGTTGGGGGTCTTTTTAAATATTATGACCGCAGTTCTTCTCGCCATTTTTGGCATCGGATATGCAGCTATTGCATTTGAGAATAATATAAAGATAAATAAAACTGCAACAGCACTGATTACCGGCGTGTTAAGTTGGGTGGCATTTATGTATTTCGCACCTGATAAATCAGCTGTGAACATGCATTTGTTGGAACATTTGGGTGATATTTCCAGCATTCTATTCTTCCTATTGGGAGCCATGACCATTATAGAATTGATTGATGCACATGACGGTTTCGAAATTATTACCGACCTGATTACCCAAACTGAAAAAAGAACTTTGATTTGGATTATCGGCTTTATCACATTTTTTCTCTCGTCTATTTTAGATAACCTCACTACAACCATTGTCATGGTTTCACTCCTCCGGAAATTAATACGAAATCCCAATGATCGCTTACTTTTTGTTGGGATTGTAGTTATTGCAGCCAATGCCGGTGGTGCCTGGACACCAATTGGTGATGTCACTACTACAATGCTTTGGATTGGTGGACAAATATCTACTGCCAATATTATGATGAAACTTTTCTTGCCAAGTATGGCTTGTTTGTTAGTACCTTTAGCAGCCATTTCTTTTCAATTGCATGGAAAAGTGGAACGCGTACTGGTTACAAAAGGGTCGAAGTCAAAATTGCTTACCAAAACTCAGCAAAAAATAGTGTTGATATTGGGAATTCTAATTTTAATTCTTGTTCCTGTTTTCAAAACCTATACACTTCTTCCTCCATTTATGGGCATGTTGTTTGGATTAGGTATTTTGTGGGTTGTAACTGAAATTATACATGGTGCAGCTGGCCACGATGAAAAACAACACTTAACTTTGGCTCACGCTTTACATCGTATTGATATTTCTACTATTTTGTTTTTTTTGGGAATTTTAATGGCCATTGCCGCCTTGGAAACATCAGGTATTTTGACAACTACTGCGTTGTGGTTATCCGAAAAAATCGGTAATTTGAGCGTTATAGTTATGTCAATCGGATTGTCGTCTGCTATTATCGATAATGTACCATTGGTAGCTGCCACACAAGGAATGTACAGTTTGTCACAATATCCGATGGATCATTTTATTTGGGAGTTTTTGGCTTATTGTGCAGGTACTGGAGGCAGTATCCTAATCATTGGGTCGGCAGCAGGTGTTGCAGCAATGGGTATGGAAAAAATTGATTTTTTCTGGTATGTTAAGAAAATTAGTTGGTTAGCATTGTTGGGCTATTTTGCGGGTGCTGCCATTTATTTGCTAGAGGAAAGTGTGTTTCATTTTTAAATCAATAAATTGTATTAAGTTCAGAATTATCTTGATTTTTATGTTTTTTTTCAATTTTAATAAAAATAATAATTTGAAAAGCAAATTATATGTGTACTTTTGCGGCTCAATTTTAATAATCAATAAACAAACGTTATAAAATCATGTCAGAGTTATTTGGACATATTTCGCAAATCATAGGCCCGGTAGTGGATGTTTTCTTTGATTTGAAAGGAAAGGATGAAGTGAAGTTGCCCGCTATTCATGATGCGCTCAGCATCGACCGTGGAAATGGACGTGAACTCATTGTGGAGGTTCAACAACATATTGGAGAAAATACTGTGCGAACCGTAGCTATGGATACAACCGATGGACTTCGTAGGGGCTTGAAGGCTGTAGCAATGGGTACGCCTATATCAATGCCCGTTGGTGAACAGGTTAAAGGTCGTTTGATGAATGTTATCGGTGACTCAATTGACGGGATGAAACCCCTTAATAAAAAAGGTGCTTATCCGATTCATCGTGAACCTCCTAAATTTGAGGATTTGACAGTTAGCGAAAGTGTTCTTTTTACCGGTATAAAAGTTATTGATCTTCTCGAACCTTATTCAAAAGGTGGAAAAATTGGATTATTTGGTGGTGCTGGTGTGGGTAAAACAGTTCTTATTATGGAACTTATCAACAATATAGCCAAAGGTCATAATGGATTTTCTGTTTTTGCCGGTGTGGGCGAACGAACTCGCGAAGGAAACGATTTGCTTCGTGAAATGATTGACTCTGGCGTAATTCGTTACGGCGAAGAGTTTAAAAAGGGAATGGATGAAGGCAACTGGGATTTATCTAAAATTGATTATTCTGAAGTTGAAAAATCGCAAGCGACACTCATTTTCGGACAAATGAACGAACCTCCCGGAGCACGTTCTTCGGTTGCATTATCCGGACTGACCGTTGCCGAATCTTTCCGCGATGCTGAAGGAGGTGGTAGCGATATTCTGTTCTTTATCGACAATATTTTCCGTTTCACGCAGGCTGGTTCTGAAGTTTCGGCTTTGCTCGGACGTATGCCTTCGGCAGTAGGTTATCAGCCTACTCTGGCTACCGAAATGGGTACTATGCAGGAACGGATTGCATCTACAAAAAACGGATCGATTACTTCTGTTCAAGCTGTATATGTTCCGGCAGATGACTTGACCGACCCGGCACCGGCAACTACTTTTTCGCATCTGGATGCCACAACGGTATTGAGCCGTAAAATTACCGAATTAGGTATTTTCCCCGCTGTTGATCCACTGGAATCCACTTCAAGGATTCTTAATCCACAAATTGTCGGACAAGAACATTATGATACTGCTGAACGTGTAAAACAAATTTTACAACGTAACAAAGAATTACAGGATATTATTTCTATTTTGGGAATGGAAGAGTTGTCGGACGAGGATCGGATTACGGTAACGCGAGCACGCAAAGTGCAACGTTTCCTTTCGCAGCCAATGTACATGGCATCACAGTTTACCGGCCTTCCAGGTGTAATGGTGTCTATCGAAGAAACAATTCGTGGTTTTAAAATGATTTTGAATGGTGAACTGGACGATATGCCCGAAATGGCTTTCCTGAGCGTTGGAACTATTGATGATGCCATTGCAAAAGGAAATAAATTGATTGCACAATCTAAGAAGTAGCATTTGGTTAACTAGTAAATAAGTTAACTAGTAAAGTAGGTGATTGGTAAACTAGTTGTAAGATTTTTATAATCAATCAAATTAACCAGTCAACCAATTAACGAATTAACCAATCATGAAATTAGAAATTATAACTCCCGAAAAAATATTCTTCTCAGGCGAAGTGACTTCGGTAACTTTACCTGGTACAACTGGTTCATTTACAGTTTGGGAAAATCATGCTCCGTTGATTTCTTCTTTGATGAAAGGAATTATTAGTTACGATGCAAAAGATGGTAAAAGAGAATTCGAAGTTGAAAGCGGTTTTGCAGAAGTGAGTAAAAATGTAGTAACAGTTTGTTTAGAAGAAATTTAATGTATAAAGTGCAGAAATCCATAAAATCATTACTAGCCCTGTTCACAATTATAATGTTTATCATGGGATGGGGAGGATGGGGAATCCTAAAACAAATTTATCCTGAAATGAATTTGAATTGGTACCCTTATTTACCTGCCACTTTTTTTGTGATGGGTTTTGTGTTGATAGTTGTTCTTGAAAAAATCAATAAAGACAATCCACGAAGGTTGGTCAATATCTATATGTTAATGAAATTGTTGAAAATAGTTATTGCATTGACAATTGTGCTTGTTTATTATTTTGTTGTGAAAGAAAATATGCGACTGTTTTTGTTAGTGTTTGGAATATATTATGCTATATACTTGTTAATAGAATTTTACATTTTCTATATAACTGAGAAGAAAATCAAACAGAGTAAATGAGAAGATTTAAAAAAATATTGATTGTACTGGTATTCTTTATCTCTGTTTGGGGAGTAAATACTTATGCAACTGAACCGGTTACAAACGAAGTCCAAAAAGAAGAAGGTTTAAACGTTCGGGAATTTATTTTGGAACATATTTCCGATTCATATGTATGGCATATTACAAAAATTGGAGAACATGAAATTTCAATTCCGCTACCGGTAATTGTTTATAGTCAGCTTTCAGGATGGCATGTTTTTTTAGCATCAGCGTTTCATGAAGGAAAAGCTTACGAAGGTCTTTCCATTGCTGTAGAAGGTAAATATAAAGGAAAAATTGTTGAGACAGACAGCAAAGGAATAGAAATAAGACCTTTCGATATTTCAATTACTAAAAATGCTTTTTCTTTATTATTCAGCAGCATACTGCTTATTGTAATAATAATGAGTGTGGCACGTTCGTACAAAAAAAATCCTATGCAGTCGAGAAAGGGTTTTGTGGGTTTTATGGAAATGTTTATCATGAATATTAATGATGATGTTATAAAACCTTGTGTTGGTAAGGATTATAAACGTTATGCACCTTATCTGCTGACCGTTTTCTTTTTTATTTTTATCAATAATGTATTGGGATTAATTCCACTTTTCCCGGGTGGAGCTAATGTAACCGGCAATATTGCCATCACTTTCGTGTTGGCGGTACTGACCTTCTTAATTGTCAATTTATCAGGATCAAAAGAATACTGGCGCGAGATTTTATGGCCTGATGTACCACTATGGCTCAAAGTACCACTGCCGTTAATGCCATTGATTGAACTTGTTGGAGTTTTTACCAAACCATTTGCTTTAATGATTCGTCTTTTTGCCAATATGCTGGCAGGTCATTCTATTGTTCTTGGACTAACATGTTTGATTTTTGTAACAGTCAAAATGGGTCCGGTAATGAATACCAGTATGACTGTTTTATCATTTCTGTTCAGTATTTTTATAGGATTTGTTGAGATATTGGTTGCATATATTCAAGCATATATTTTTACCATGTTGTCAGCAGTATTTATTGGACTGGCACGAGTGGAACCTCATCATAAAAAGGAAATAGAAAATACGGACACTCAGTCCCTTTAACGGGATCTAAAAGCTCTTTTTATGGGCAGGGGTCAGAAATTAAATAATAAACAAATAAAAAATAAGAATTATGTTACTAACAATTTTATTACAAGCAGCCGCCGGTGCAGGATTGGCAAAATTAGGTGCAGGTATTGGCGCGGGACTCGCAGCTATTGGTGCAGGTATTGGTATTGGAAATATTGGTGGCTCTGCCATGGAAGGTATAGCTCGTCAACCAGAGGCTTCTTCTGATATTCGTATGAATATGATTATCGCCGCAGCACTTGTTGATGCCGTTGCATTGTTTGCTATTGTAGTTTGCGGATTTATTCTTTAAATCTTTTAAGTTTAAAGTCAAAGGACAAAAGTCTCAAGTCTTTATTCTAATGTGCATTAGTATCTACATTTTATAAAAGTCGTATGATAATTATAAATTGTAAATTGTAAAATTGTAAATCAATAGAATTATGTCATTATTATTACCGGAATCGGGTCTATTGTTCTGGATGTTGCTATCTTTTGGTGCGGTGGTTTTTATCCTCACCAAATATGGTTTTCCTGTCATAATCAAAATGGTGGAAAGTCGAAAGACCTACATCGACGAGTCGCTTCTTATAGCCAAACAAGCTTACGAGCAAATGGCAAAAGTGAAAGCTGAAGGTGAAGTGATTGTGGACAATGCTCGTCGTGAGCAGGTGAAAATCCTTAACGACGCTACTGCAACACGTGACTTGTTGATAAAGGACGCAAAAGACAAAGCACATCTTGAAGGTGTTAAGTTGATTGATGAGGCTAGAAAACAAATTCTAATTGAAAAGGAAGATGCTATCCGTGATATTCGTCGTCAGGTGGCTGAATTATCAGTTGATATAGCTGAAAAAGTACTTCGTGGAAAATTAGAAAAAAAGGACGAGCAAATGAATATGATTAATCGCTTGCTGGACGAGATCAACATCTCAAAATCGTAACTTGTAATGAATAATGGACTTATAGCCGCTCGATACGCTACCGCTTTATTGGATTTTGCCAACAAAAGCGATTCGTCAGATCGTGTCTACAAAGAAGCAAAAGCTGTTTTACAGAGTTTCTCTAAATTCAGCGAATTGCGGTCGGTACTCGAAAATCCCGTATTGGCAAAAAAAGCAAAACGAGAGATTATATTAAATGCTGCCGGTGGAAACATCAGTTTGCCTTTTGAACGTTTTATCGATTTACTTTGGGAAAATAACCGTGAAGATCATTTGCATTCCATCATGCTGAAATATGTTGATTTGTACCGTAAGCAAAAAAACATTCATTCCGGCAAACTGACTACAGCCTCAGCGGTTGAACTTTCTATTGAAAAGCGGTTGTTGACCCTGATGGAAAAGGAAACTGGCGGAACAGTAGAACTTGAAAAAATTATTGATCCTGCCATTTTAGGAGGTTTTCTTTTCGAAGTGGATTTTGTGCGTTGGGATGCAAGTCTTTCCGGACAACTGAAACGCATTAGAGAAGAATATATTGAGCAAAACAAAAGAATTTTGTAATACATTTACCATTTTGTCATTTACCATTTACCAATTAAACACTTGAAATTACTTCTGTTTATTGTAAATTTAATGGTAAATAGTAAATAAATTAAAAGTAAATTTTAAAAGATGTCTGATATTATTAAGGTGAGCGAAGTTTCCGAAATTCTTCGGATGCAACTTGAAGGAATTGATACCAATGTTCAATTTGACGAAGTCGGTACAGTACTGCAAGTCAGTGACGGTGTGGTTCGTATCTATGGATTGAGAAATGCTGAAGCCAATGAATTGTTGGTGTTTGAAAACGGTCTCAAAGCCATCGTTATGAACCTGGAGGAGGACAACGTTGGAGCAGTTTTGCTCGGACCAAGTAGTCAGGTTAAAGAAGGTTTTACTGTAAAACGAACTAAACGTGTTGCTTCTATTCAAGTAAGTGAAGCTATGCTTGGACGTGTTATCAATCCATTGGGTGAACCCTTGGATGGAAAAGGTAAAATCAGCGGCGAAATGTTCGAAATGCCTTTGGAACGAAAAGCTCCCGGCGTAATTTACAGGCAACCGGTAAACCAACCTTTACAAACCGGCTTAAAAGCAGTTGATGCTATGATTCCAATCGGACGTGGTCAACGTGAACTGATTATTGGCGACCGTCAAACGGGAAAAACCAGTATCGCTATCGACGCTATTATCAATCAAAAAGCCAATTACGATGCGGGCGATCCTGTATATTGTATTTATGTTGCTATAGGTCAAAAAGGTTCTACGGTTGCTTCTATCGTGAATACTTTGCAGGAAAGCGGTGCAATGGATTATACTGTTATAGTTGCTGCCAATGCTGCTGAACCTGCAGCTTTGCAATATTTTGCTCCTTTTGCCGGTGCAGCTATCGGTGAGTATTTTAGAGATACGGGTCGTCACGCATTAGTGGTGTACGATGATTTATCTAAACAGGCAGTTGCCTATCGCGAAGTATCATTAATTCTTCGTCGTCCATCCGGACGTGAAGCCTATCCAGGCGATATTTTCTATTTACACTCTCGTTTGTTGGAACGTGCTGCCCGCGTTATTTCGCAACAAGAAGTGGCTGAGCAAATGAACGATTTGCCTGAATGTTTGAAAGGATTAGTGAAAGGTGGTGGTTCGCTTACTGCATTGCCCATTATCGAAACTCAGGCAGGTGACGTTTCGGCATATATTCCTACCAACGTGATTTCCATTACTGACGGACAGATATTCCTGGATACCGACTTGTTTAATCAAGGCAACCGACCTGCTATTAACGTAGGTATTTCCGTTTCACGTGTAGGTGGAAATGCCCAGATTAAAGCCATGAAAAAAGTGGCCGGAACTTTGAAGATGGACCAGGCTCAATTCCGCGAATTGGAAGCATTTACCAAATTTGGTGGCGACATGGATCCTGTAACAGCCATGACTATTGATAAAGGACAGAAAAATACACGTTTGTTGGTACAAGCACTTCATGAACCAATGGCGGTGGAAAAACAAGTGGCGGTATTATATTGTGGTACAAACGGTTTATTGTCGAAGGTGCCTATAACTAAAGTGCAGAGCTTTGAAAAAGAATTTTTGATGGTGCTGGAATTATCTCATCAAGCCGATGTGTTGGATGTACTTAAAACGGGTGTTATTAATAATGATGTTTCAGCTATTATTGAAAAAGTTGCTGCCGAAGTATCTAAACGTGTTTCAATAAACCACTAAATCCCCTAAAGGGGATTTTAAGACGAAGTTTCAGTTCTCAAATAAATTATCAGCTATTAGTTTGTGCAAATTTATTGTTTTCAATTGTAAATTGTAAATTGATAAATTGTAAATTAAAAATATGGGTTCATTAAAGGAAATAAAATCACGTATTCAGTCGGTAAAGTCGACTCAGAAGATCACATCTGCAATGAAGATGGTGTCATCTGCCAAGCTGCGAAAAGCACAAAAGACAATCGAGAATTTCCTGCCTTATGAACAACGACTGAATAGAATACTCAATAGCTTTTTGAGTGCTGAAGAGGATACTTCTTCTGTTTTTTCTGAAATACGTGAAGTAGAACGAGTTGCGATTGTTGTCTTTTCGTCCAATTCAAGTTTGTGTGGTGGCTTTAACACTAATGTGGCCAAGCGATTGACTCAAACGATTGAAAAATATCGAACATTAGGTCATGAACATATATTGGTTTTTCCTGTTGGTAAAAAAGTTGCTAAAGCTTGTCGTAAGTTGGGTTTTGAGCCGGAAGCAAATTTTGAGAAGATGGCAGATAAACCTAGTTATGATGCTGCTTTGAGTTTGGCTGATGATTTAATTCAATTGTTTCAAAATAAAGATATTGATAGGGTAGAACTGATTTATCATCATTTTGTAAGTAAAAGTACGCAGATTCTGACATCTGAAACATTATTGCCCATACAACTAAATAAACCTGAAAAAGGTACTGTGGCACTCGATTATATAGTAGAACCGGATCGTAAAACTTTAATGGATGAATTAATTCCAAAGGTGATAAGATTGAAGATTTATACCGCCTTACTCGATTCAAGCGCTTCAGAACACGCAGCACGTACAATGGCTATGCAAATTGCAACTGATAATGCCGATGATATTTTACAAGAATTATCGCTACTCTACAATAAGTCACGCCAACAAGCCATTACCAACGAATTGCTGGATATTTTGGGCGGGTCGTTTAAATAGTCAATAATTAGTTTTCTATTTTCTATTAACTATATTTAAGTCTTTCTCGCACCTTTCATATCTCACCTCAACAATTTCACCGCTAAAACTTACCGTACCATATTTCACTACAGTCAATTTTGTATCACTTTTCATGACGTAGAATATCTTTTTTGCTAAAACTAAAACTCACTAAAATGTAAATTTGTCAGGTTTAGATTTAAGTGTTTTCGAAGTTTCTTTCATATTGAAGCCGTCTTGACTTTTCAAAATATGATATTAATTCGGGTCACGCGAGTTCCAACTCGCGGTATTTAGATATTAATGCGAGTCGGAACTCGCAAAACCCGATTAAAACAATGATAAATGCTCCGCAAGAAGCGATATTATAAAAGTCAAGACGACTTCGATATGTAGAATAGAATACTAAGTTCAATGTTTATTTTTTATCAACCGGTTTTTTACAGCAGGTATGCTGACAGGAATATCAGGAATATCATAAACTCTTACATAGTCGACATACATTGTGTCCGGGAATATGGTGGTGCTATCCGGATTTCCGGGCCAACCGCCACCAACTGCCAGATTCAGAATTATAAAAAAAGGAGCATGCAATTCTTCAGTACTCTTGATGCTATCAGTAATATTTCCTTCATAATACTTATTCCCATCAAGCGACCACTTTATGGCATTTGCATCCCATTCCACAGCATAAACGTGATATTGTGATACATCGCAGGGAGTCGCTTTTCCATCACTGGCATGACCGTTATTTTCCCAATGCATGGTTCCTACAATTTCTTTTGACATGCTGACGTGTTCCATAATATCAATTTCGCCACATTTTGGCCATCCAACCTGAGTAATACTTGTACCAAGCATCCAGAACGCAGGCCATAATCCCTGACCTACCGGAAGCTTTATGCGTGCTTCAATTTTTCCATACTTAAAACTTTTCAGGCCCTGAGTTCTTATGCGTCCGGAAGTATAATCACTTCCACCAAATGATTCTTTTTTCGCTGTAATCAGGAGATTTCCATTTTCGACCTTAACATTCTCAGGACGATTCGTATAATACTCCAGCTCATTATTACCCCATTTATGGCTGCCAATATCAAATGTCCAGTTTGCCCGGTTAATATTAATGCTATCGAATTCATCCGACCACAAGAGTTTCCCGTTTTGTGCTTCACTTTGAAAACTACAAAAAAGGATGAGTATGACTAGGTATTTTTTCATGGTTTTTATCTGTTATTTCTCAACATCCAGCTTTTTTACAACCGTATCTTGTTTGTTAATAAACTGGACTAAATAGATCCCTGAGTGAAGATTGATATCTAATTGAAAGAGCTGTTTGTTATTTGCAACATGTTCAATAAGCGTCTGACCATTTGAATTAATAAGCCGTATTGTTGTTGGGGCATTGAAATTGCCTAAATTAATATTCAACTGATTTTCGTTTAGCGGATTGGGAAACATAGTGATATTATCTGTTTGAGAAATACTATTACTGTTGTTAAGCTGGCTTTCAACAAGATTAAAAAAAATCCCGGGAAGTTTCTATATGAAATAGTTGGACACCGCTTATTCATAAATGTTAATGAGGTAATTTAATCATATTCAATAAGAATACATCGTTTTCACGAATCTCCAGTTCTTTTGAAAATACGCCATTGGCTTTCACTTTTACAGTTTCTTTTGTTCGTGCCGAACCGTCATTGAGTTTCTTTATCTGCTCTACCTGTTGTTTGCTAAGTTGTTTCGGTTTGTTCATAGCCAGATAAGTAGCATAAGCATCATTTACCTGATAACCTACCTGATAAATTTCCAGTGTATAGTTTCCTTCGGGTATACCGGATAAACTTACTTTTACTTTCCCTTTTGATTTTGCCGGTAAATCGCGGATATAATATACCTGATTATTTACCGAATCGCCCGGATGCGTGTTAGTAAAATCCCATAATAATACCTGTATATTTCCTTTTGCATTCTTGCAGGCCCAGGAGGACGAATCGGTATTTAGTAATTCTGTTTCACCGAGTTTATTCATAAACTGATAGGAATAAAAGGCCGGTTTGTTGATGCCCTGTGTATTTAATAATCCGAACCCACCGTGAAAAGGTGTAAAGCGTGGTCCTGCTTCTTCAAAGATATCGGTAAATACCCAATATGACATTGAATTCGCTGCATTACCTACCTGTTTAATCTTTTCCAGTATATATGCTGCCTGATGATAGCTGTCGTGGATAGGATCGGAGGGGGTATAGGATGAACTCCATTCGGTATAATGAAGTTCCAGATTAGGCATGGAGGAGTTTGCAATTTCTTTACGGGAGTTCAGAACATCTCCGCTTACACCCATGGGGTTTTTATCAAGTACGGTACCTGAATTTCCAAATTCATCAAGATATCCTTGTTTGACTCCATAAGAATGTGTACTGACAAAATCGATAGGAAGTGCATTTTTAGTACAGAAGTTTATCATTTCTGTTTCCCATGCCGCACCTGCAGTTCCGGGACCACCCACACGGTATGCTTTGTTTACGCTTTTAATGGCATTCGCACTGTACTGATATAATTTAAAATATTCTTCCTGCGTTCCGGCCCAGAAACCTTTCAGATTCGGTTCGTTCCAGACTTCAAAATACCAGGTTTTTACTTCTTCTGCACCATAACGTTCAGTAAAATGAAGGGTCAGGTTGCGGATTAAATCTCCCCACTTCGTATAATCCTTAGGCGGTGTAACATTTCCTCTCCACCAGAAAATGCTTTGAGTGCCACTGGCCAGTGCCGACGGCATAAAACCTAATTCTACAAAAGGTTTAATGCCTATACTTTGCAGATAGTCAAACAAAACATCAACATACTGATAATTGTATTCTGGCGTTTCGTTTTTGTCTTCCCGGTAAACACCCATATCATCGGTTAACAACCCGTGCATGCGGATATATTTAAAATCGCATTCCTTCTTAACATAAGCCAGTTGTTGTTGCCAGTCCGCACGTAATCCTTCATTGGCACGTCCGGCACCTATGCATTCTTTAAACATGGTATTGTATGGTCCTTTGATTTTATTGAAATCTAGACTGATAACCCGTTCATGTATTTTTGCTTTGCTGCTGGAACTGTTTTGTGCAAATGTGTTGGCAATGAAAATGCTTCCAAGAATGATAAATAACTGCTTAACTTTCATTTTTTCTTTGTGATTTAAGGGATTAAATATATAATCAGATTCAAACTGCAAATATACAGATAATTAGACAGTTTGTTCAGTTTTATTGTAACAAATAAGGGGCTGATTTACCTGTAAAAGGGATTATATGTTATTAAAATAGGGGCAATATGTTTTTGGAATGAAAGCAGGCTCAAAAATTTTTAAAATAGTGCTGTGTGAACATGAAATTCCGCAATGTATCGGAACAAACAAAAACAAGCGGCTTTGACAAACAATTAAACAGAAAATCCACATTTCAGTAAAATACTTTCATAACAAAAATAATTAGTGTAAATTATACAGTTATTTACCTTTTTGTCCACTTCAATTATTTATATGTCCTCTTTAACTTCATTTCTTCTACATATTTTTGCAGCGTTAATCTATTGCGACCAGACCAACAGAATTACGATGGTGTTTGAATCATTGTTAATCTAATACAGTTTTGGTTTCAAAAGAACACAAATTTAATGTATAACTAAAAATTTAATGATCATGAAAAAACTTTTCTCTTTCGCAATTGCACTGTTCGTAACATTCGCAGCCAGTGCACAAACAATTATTTACTCCAACAACTTTAATAGTGGAGTTGGTGCCGCTTCAATAGTGGGTAACGGTGCAATTGAAGCTGTTTCAACAGCTGGATTTGGGTCCGTTTTTCATAATGCCGCTGGTGGCCAGGGAGTAAGGTCGAACTATTTATTGTTGACAGATACTGTTTTTGGCAAATTGCAAAAATCAGGTAGCAAAGAGTTATCCATCGCATTTTGGGTGAATAAGGGCACTGCAATAAATAACTTCTGGACTCCTATTTTTTCTGCATATGGTGCAGCTCCAGTTGGTGGAGCAAACACCTGGCCGATGATGGTTCTTCAGTCACGTTTGGTAGCCCAGGTAAATTGTGGGGGATGGACCGATTTAGTTGATGCAGATAATGTTAATGCAGTAAATTTAGCTTCTGCAGCATGGTTGGATGATGCTGCCTGGCATTATTATACTGTAACATTTACGGAAACAGCGGTTAAAATATATATTGATGGAGTTGTTCAGAATGCATGGACGCTTAATGGCACAGATGGACATACAGTGGGTGGCTTGTTTACAAATGGATCCGGTTTGAAATATATCTGCCTCGGTGGAAACCAGGCATGGGGCTGGAACGATCCTGATCCGGCATATATGTTCGACGATTTGGCCATATATTCCAATGCGCTAACCGTTGCTCAAATGAATGCCATCATGTTAGCCAAAACAACAACAACCGCTATACAACAAACAATTTCCGATACCAATAGCCAATTGGTTGGTGAAGAGTTCTTCACTACCTCCGGCGCTAAAGTTGGAGTTGGATCTGACTACAGTAAACTAAAATCGGGTATTTATATCAAGCGTTCGGTTTACATCGATGGAACAATAAAGAGTACCAAAATAGTAAAAGTAGAAGCTCAATAATTGCTATTTTATTGACGATTGCTTAAAATACAATATGAGGACATCTCTTGCTAAGGGATGTCCTCTTTTTTAGTTTCGGATTACGTTCAATTGAGAATGTCTGAACCACGCTTTTTGCAGATGAAAGGATGAATCAGATTATTTGAGAATCTGAATTATCTGATTCATCCTTTTAATTAAAGTTCAGACCGCAGATGGTGCAAGTCTGCAACTTGTTACCATAACCTGGGAAGCTTTCAACTTCTAATCAGTTACTAACCGATTAAATTTCCAGCACAAATTACCGCTTCGCTCAAACTTTCGCTATGTAGAGACCATCCTTTTTAAGAAATTCCCTTTTTCTCATACCGTTTTTTGTTAATTTATCAATAGCTTCTTTTTATCTATAATCAATTAATCAGCAGACGGCTTAATAACTTTTACCATTACAGTGCCTTCGTAGATTAGCCGTAGACCCCAGTCTGTATCGCCAGGGAAATCCGGCAATTGAACGATACCGATTTTGGATGATACCAGCTTACCTTTGTCTGCATCCAACCATATGCCATTACGTGGATTGAACCATTGCGCACGATAAACACTATTGAGTCGCGCTCCGCGGATCTGGGATATTGGACATCCCTTTTCGAAGTAGGCAAGAAATATCTGCTTGTCTTCGGTGCGTGCGCAATAAGCCCAGCCCTCGTAACTAAGCGTTTCGTGGGTTTTATTTGGGGATACCAGGTCGGCCAGAGGCACGAGTTCCTG
>Ga0209540_10001429_pt1 | contig 18173 bp, 9 predicted proteins | sample BarGraIncu01121A_FD_184501 | JGI IMG/M metagenome (GOLD analysis project Ga0209540, IMG submission 184501) | Arctic peat soil microbial communities from Barrow, Alaska - Barrow Graham LP Incubations 011-21A (SPAdes) (version 2) | ecosystem: Environmental > Terrestrial > Soil > Wetlands > Peat... | reverse complement strand
ACTGACAATATAAGATTATCAACCTCATTGAATCCGTCGCTTTCGAAGTTAAGGTCGCCGCGCCATTCAAGATAGTCAAATATGTTCGCCATCAAGCCACCTCCTTATAAAATAAAACCGACTTTTGGGGTCGGCTTTGTGATTAAATCTCGTTTATTAAATTCCTGATCATAGCCCGGTTGTTAATCTCAAATGCATAGCCCGGTTGTACTTCCATGGTTCTTTCATCCTGATAAGCGTTTTTATATTCTTCAAATATTTCGTCCTCATCAGCACCAGCGGAAAATGATTCAAGCACAAAATCCCTGCTTGTTTTTGCAGCTTGCATACATTTTTGCCAATAATCCGGTTCTTCACTTTTGTTCACCAATCCCGAATGAGAGCATATTATATATTGGGGATTTGCTTCTTGACATTTCTTGTTCGATTCTATAGTTTCTCTATAACTGCTTATAAAGGTAGGGTAGATTTTTCCAGTCGGACTTATTACTCCGGATGTTTCACTGGCAAACATAACCTTTTCGTTAACCAGAAATGATAATGAACATTTCGTGTGCCCGGGCGTTTCAAGAGGCCTTATCCTGATGCCGCCTAAATCAAACATATCTCCTTCTGATATTTTGCGGTCAACCTTCATCAAACCATCATCATATTCAATCGATTTATTAACCCCATAGTATTTTCCGGCTTTGCGGCTAAGCTCCTGAATTGCCTGCAAAGCACTTTTTTTGCTCAGAATCTTTTCAGCGTGTTCTGCTGCCATAACTTCAACTCCAGGCCAAATTTCCCTCAGATATGGTATCGCGCCTATATGGTCATAGTGGGAGTGGCTAAGAAACACGTAGTCTAACCCCATGCCATCGGCAAGGAACTTCTTAATATTTTTGATAAGATCAGGGGCGCAATAAGCCATCCCGCAGTCTATTAATGCCGTTTTATCTTTTCCAAGCAACAAATATGCACTTCCGCCTTTCCCGCCTGTTACATCTTTTATATAATCCATTGTTTCCACCCTTCTTTTGAACCAAAACTTCTTTGTAAACGCATTGATAATTCAATTACTACTTTATTATAAACCAATCTGATAGATAATCAAAGCATAAGGAGCAGCGCAAACTTGCTGTTGCAGCTGCTCCTGAAACATCATCGAATAAATTTACTTAAACATCCCGGTATCAAAAATTTCATAGTCAGCCCTGTGGATGTAAAGCGATTTCCCGTCTATGATAAGACGCGTCATCTTCGGCAGATCGCTCGGAATTTCAACCAGCACCTTGTCTCCCTGATAGACCCCGATCAGTATTCCCATCTGTGATTTAACAATTATAGTCTTCTTCTTTCCTATGAGATTCGTATATTTGTTTACCGTCCTGTCGAGTGGTACGAAGATTGCCTTCCCTGCAGTTGTGGCATTTTCTAGATAAGTGAGATCGAAATCCTCCAGCATGTTGACACCCTTCTCTGCAAATATCATGGTGGATCCCACGTGCAGCAGCTGTTTGCTTTCTACCGTTATTTCGAGCACTTCTGATTCAAAACCCTTGCCAGTATCGTTGGCATAGTTTTTGAATAGGCCTATGCTGATATTCCTGCCCTGGGCTGTCAGTGTGTTGTTTCCGTAATCATCGTAGGTAAGTATCTTGAAATTATTCCCAACAGCTTCCCCTGGATATTCTCCATCATGCTCTGAAATGCGGCACAGGCCGGGAGAAGACAAATCGACAATAACCCAATCACCAATAGAATCCGGTTTCCCGATTTTTTCATTATAATCAGCCCCCTTTCGTTCACTTACAAGTTATATCAATTATATTATATACACTGAGAAGTAGCAATTTTCGATACAGACTGATTTGTCTATACTATCCCATTGTCACTTCAATATCATGGATTTTTCCGTCATCAACCAGCTTTAAGGAATTCCCTTCGATGACTTTTCCTCCTGTAGAGATAGACTTCACACCCTTGTTTATCCCATCAGGATTTCTTACATTAATATTATAGGTTGTTTCAATATATTTGTACCGTATCGTATATCCCGTCCATTTTTTAGGGATGCAGGGATCCATGACTAAAGTGTCTCCGTTTTTTTGGAAGCCAAGTATGTGCTCCAAACCTGCTGTATATATCCATCCAGCTGATCCTGTGTACCAGGTCCATCCGCTTCTTCCTGAATTAGGATAAACGGAATACACATCTGAAGACATGACATAAGGCTCGCCTTTATATCTTAAATATTCTCTCGGGTCGTTTGCGTTGTTAATCGGGTTTATAAGCTCAAATAATTCACAAGCCTTATCTCCATCTCCGAGTTTCGCGAACGCGATTATGACCCATGCTGCTGCGTGAGTATACTGTCCGCCGTTTTCTCTTACACCAGGGACATAGCCCTGGATATACCCTGGTTCCATTTCGCTTTTGTCAAAAGGTGGCGTGAGTAGTTTAATCAATCCGTCTGTCCTGACAACAAGATAGTCTTCCACTGAACTCATTGCCTGCCTTGCCCTTCCTTTTTCACCTGCACCTGACAGGACAGCCCAGGATTGCGTTATCGAATCGATCTTGCATTCTGCATTCTGTATTGAGCCTAGCGGTGTCCCATCATCAAAGTAAGCTCTCCTATACCATTTGCCGTCCCAAGCTGTCTCCTCAACTGCCTTTGTTATCCTGTCTATTTCTATTCCGTATTCTTCTGCCCTCCTTGGTTCCTCCATCTCGATACACAAAGGAGCGAATTTCATAAGCACGGTTATAAGAAACCATCCGAGCCAAACACTTTCCCCGGAGCCTTTAATCCCTACACCGTTCATACCATCATTCCAGTCGCCTGAGCCCATCAAAGGAAGCCCATGAATCCCTTCTGTCAATGACTTGTCTATTGCGGAAACACAATGCTCAAACAAAGTGGCTGACCTTCCGGAAACAGCTGGAATCGAATATCTTTCCAATTCATCATCTGCGAGAACGGTTGCTTCAAGGAAAGATAGCTGTGTTTTCAATATTTCTTTGTCCCCGGTTATTCTTACGTATTCAGATGTCACATAAGGCAGCCACAAAAGATCATCGCTGCACCTTGTGCGGACTCCTTTTCCATTTGGTTCATGCCACCAGTGCTGGACATCCCCCTCTAAAAACTGATGCCTTGCATGAAGTAATATTTGCTCTCTTGTAATCTCAGGCCATATATGCACTGCATTCAAAGCATCCTGAAGCTGATCTCTGAAGCCGAATGCGCCGCTTGATTGATAAAAGGCAGTTCGCGCCCAAAGCCTGCAGGAGATGTTCTGATACTGCAGCCATCCATTCAGTAAAATGTCCATCGAATTATCAGGCGTGTCGACCTGCACCGTTTCAAGCCTTTCTTTCCAGAACTCTTTAACGGCAGTCAGTGACCTTTCGGCTTGCTGGATATCTCTGTATTTATGAGCAACCTGATCAACCTCTCCGATTTTCCCAGCCGCACCAAAAGTGAAAACTATATCCTTGCCTTCCATTGGATTCAGAGAAATGTTAACCTGTATGGCAGCACAAGGATCAAACCCGATGCCAGACTTCCCCGAAAGCTTTTCTTTTCCAAGGGATTCTGGCTTCCCTATGTTACCTGAGCCGAAAAACTCCATCCTGTCTCCCGTCACACTTCTTTTTTCCTGAGATGAATCTATGAAGCAAATTTCACCTTTGTACTCTTCATTATACGGGTTCTCCATCAATAAGGCTCCGTCCTCACTCAAGCTCGTTCTTATATGCATGGCAGTAACCTGATCTGTTACACCCATTACTGGCCTAACATAATATGTCAAAGCAAGGTTCCTCACATCCTTGGTGGAATTAAAAAGCTTGAGGCTGCTTATTTTAACTGTTTCATCAAGTGGAACAAATTGAATCAACTTCTGATCGATTCCATGGCTGACATGCCTGAATTCGGTATATCCGAAGCCATGTCTAATTTCATAATCTTCGTTTTCCATGACTGGCAGCGGAGTTACTGTCCATAATTCGCCAGTGTCGTCGTCATTAATGTAAAGCATCTCTCCAGGCTCATCACAAACAGGATCATTCGACCATGGTGACAACTTGTTTTCACGGCTGTTGCCAGCCCAGGTATATCCTGAGCCCGTTTCCGAAACAGTGAATCCGAATTTCGGATTTGAGATTACGTTTAACCATGGAGCCGGTGTAGTTTGGTCTTTTTCAATTCGTATGAAGTATGACCTTCCGTCTCTGTCGAATCCGCCTAATCCATTTGGATACAAAAGTTCCGTTTCTTCTGAAGCAGGGTTTTCATATTCCTTAATCGCTCTGGAATAGATCTTTTCTTTTTGCGTTACAGATACGGCTGCAGTTTCTCCAGCCATCTGTTCCGCCAACGTCCCCTTCTCCCCTGTTACTATTAGCCTTGCCACAGCATACAGCAGGTATATATCTTCCGGCTTTGTTTTGCCCTTATCCACTATATATGCGCCTCCCGCAACCCCTATCATATTATGGATATGGCTTGAATCAAGAATATCCAATACCAGGGAATGCAGAGGTAGGTTATAGCTATTATCTTCCTCGCATAAAATTATCAGGTCAACCTTAAGATTTTTCAACCTCCAGTACTCATGAGCTTTTATAATTTCATTGATTACATCTATTTCTTCCATTTCCCTTAGGACAGTCAACACAATTGGATTATCCCCTGAAATCCCGTACGGCCAAAGGGATGACTGACCTTCATCATTCTTCAATATCAATTCCTGATACTTTTTTTTCATATTGCTGTTAAAGAGGATATTGGAAGTCATATTCTGATAGAGTTCCATTTGGCAGGGTTCTGCGTTCAGATATGCTGTTTCAACATGTCCGCTTGTCTCAGCTAAAGAAAATGCCCTGTCAATGTATCCATCTTTCAAGTATTTTTCTATTATGCTGTCCAGTTCCTCCCTGCTCTCGCTTACAGCAGTAATAAAGGATACACTTGATGACTTCTCAGGCTGCAGTCTCATTTTCAGCCTTAAACTCATAACAGGATCAAGCACTGAGCCTTCTGTTCCAGAAAGTGGGTTGTCTTCACTGACAGAATATGGCGCTGCCAAATCCTTATTTCGGCCTACGAACTTCATCCTGTCAGTTTCAAATTGAACAGCTCCTGCAATTTCCCCTGTCACAAGCACAAAATTTGCAGTCCACAGTTTTTTATCATTCAAAGATTTTGGCCTTCTATTGGCAATTATGCAATTTTTATCTTTTAAAAACTCTGTTTTTATAAAGAGCTTTTGGAATGCCGGGTGGGATATGTCTTCATTTTGGGTAGCCATCACATTTTCTAAATAGCTTGTGATTTCAATATCCGATAAATTCTCCCCGTAGTTTCCCAGAGTTATTCTCCTTATTTCAGCATTTTCCTCCGGATCTACAATTACTTCTGTCTGGGTACGGATTGCACCATCTATTCTTGTAAATACTGCTTTATTGTTTGTATAAACCACTTCATATTTTTCAGGCACGTAATTCAATGGAGCGTATGCGGCAGACCATGCCTCGCCTGTGGCAGTATTTTTTATATAGAAAAACATCCCATATCTATCAAGTGTGTTATCTTCTCTCCACCTTGTGATTGCTATATCATTGTATCTGCTGTAACCTGTCCCTCTGTCAGTTATCATGACTGAATAGGTGCCGTTAGACAAAAGATGGACTTTCGGCAGAATCGTGTCAGGTGAATTGAAGGATCTTTTACACCCGGTTTCTTTACGGATTCTGTTTTTATCAGTCTTGACTTTTTCCGCCTCTTTTATATATACCAAATCCATGGAAGGAACCTGTTCCTGTAGCAGGAGCCTTGCACCATACATAGCAGGGTTTGCAAAGAAACGGGTCTGCATTATGAATCCGTTCAAGAAATTATCCATTGCCATGAAGCTCATCCCCTGATGGTGAGACATGAATTCCCTTACAATGCCTTTTCCTGAATCTGCCGCCAGCCTGTGAGTTGTGTAATCAGCGGCCTCGTAGAATCCATAATCACCTTCCAATCCTTCAGCCTTTAGGCGTCCAATGTTCTCAATGGCACTTTCGGTATCGACCTGCAGAGCTAATAATGTTGAATATGGCGATGCTACTGCATCCTCAATCAGTCCCCTTTTAAGACCCAGCCACGGTACACCGCAAGCCTTATACTGATAGTTTAAATTCAAATCAGTGGAATTAAAGCCTGATTCAGATGTTCCCCAAGGCATTTTCTTCTGCCTTCCGTATTTTTTCTGGCTTCTTATGACAAAGTCATATGTTTCGTCCAGCAGTGTATTCTTATAACTTTTCATTATTAAAACAGGCATCAGATATTCAAACATGGTCCCTGACCAGGATAAAAGACCCCTGTAACCTTCATCTACTGTAATAGCTCTGCTAAGCTTAAACCAGTGTTCCGGTCCTATCTCATATCTGGCTATACTGATATAACTTGCCTGGCGTGCTTCTGACGCAAGCAGGTCATAATACGAGTTGGTCAGCCTGTTTTCTTCCAAGTCAAAGCCTACAGAGAATAATTGTTTTTTCTCGTCATAAAGAGGACGGAATTTAGTGGCGTCTGAGAGTAAATCTATCCTGCTGATCAGTTCATTATATTCCTTTAAAAATAAATTTAAAGTATCAATGGCTTTTATGAAGCTATTTTTCACTTCAGAAAGAAACACAGCCTCCTCCTTCCAAGCGGTTTCTGTGCCAGATATATCCGCATTTATTTTTCCAATGATTTCCACAGCATCTTTATAAAGTCCCGGCAGTTCTGCCAAACTAGCATTACTCTTCAGAAGGCCTATAATCTCTTCGAATTCATTTTTGAAGTTTGACGGGCAATCGACTAACAAATCAATCTCTGGTGTGAACTGGGTAAGTTCATAATCAAACATCTTCAATGTATTTTTGAACTTGTTTTTCCATTGTTCATTGATCAACCTGCCAAATGCATCTTTTTCTGTAAGCTCCTTCAATATTTTATTCCAGGATAATATGTCGAGCGATTGGATCTTTTCGAATCCTATAGACTCAAATATCCTTACACCTTCTTCCCCGCCGTTATACAGGGCATCCCTCATGCCATTCAAAAACTGTATGTCTATTATTGGCTGCTCAAGATATCCTTTTAATCCTTCAGAAAGAGTAATAAGATATCCTACAAAATTCCCGCTGTCTGCAGTGGAGATGTATCTCGGTATCAATGGCTTCAGTGTTTTCGCATCGTACCAGTTATAAAGATGGCCATTCCATTTTTCAATTTTCTCGATGGAGCTGATTGTATTTGAAATCTTTTCTTTCATTTCAAGGATACCCAGGTATCCAAAATCCCTGGCTGCGAGGACTGACATCAGACCCAGGCTTATATTTGTAGGCGATGTCCTCTGAGTCAGGCCATTAGGGGGATATTCCTGATAGTTATCCGGTCCAAGGTAATTATTCTCAGTATTAATAAATTCCTCGAAATATCTCCAGGTCTTTCTTGCAATCCTTCGAATCTCTATTATTTCTTCTTTGGAAGGTTCGTATGATTTTACCTCCTCTTTTTGACTGATCCGGTAAGCCACATAAGGTGCAGCCGATGCAATGACAAAATACAGTATGCTGATAACAACTAACCCATATCTTTTAAAGTATAAAGCAAAAAGAACGGCTGCCAATCCCAGCCAGATTGACGACTGCATTTCAAACATATAGGTTTTCAGCGAATTGTCCTTGCCCTTTTCAACGTCAGCCGAGGGAACCCATTCCAACAAATTTTTTTTAGTTATAAAAACGCGCAGCAGTGTTATCAGTACAGCGTGCGCCATCAAAAATGCCTGATGTGTCAGAAAAACCAAATTCAATACTGTCTGATAAAATGTTGCTTTGATTCCTCCCATTGAAGGCATATATTTTTTTATTCTTATATGATGCAGCACGTTTTTCGACTTCACGTATCTCACTGCATTTCCCGAAGCATGGGAAATCAGGTATATCGCTAAGGTGATCACATACAGCCCTGTCCATAAAATGTTGCTTCCAGGAAGGATGGTCATCGCCATAATAAATAAAACTACGAGGCTTGGTGCTACTAGGCTTCTCCTGATATTATCCAACATTTTCCATCTGGACATTGCCGAGAAAGGATATTTCCCGAATATAAAAGGAAGCAGCTGCCAGTCGCCCCTTGTCCAGCGGTGGAGCCTCTTACAGTATGAGATGTAAGTTGCCGGAAAGGAATCAATTAATCTGAAATCTGAAACAAGGGCAGTTTTCAGGTATGAGCCTTCAAGAAGATCATGGCTCAATACAGCATTTTCAGGAAAAGCATTTTTCAGAAGTGTTTGAAATACTCTCAGATCATATATTCCTTTTCCTGTAAATATGCCTTCACCGAAAAGATCCTGGTATATATCAAATTCAGCCACAGCATAGGGATTCGCATATTTTTGTCCTGTAAAAACTCTTGAAAACAAGGTTGCATTTACACTTTCAATATCAAGGTCAACTTTAGGCTGCAAAATTCCGTATCCTTCTATTACAATATTTTTTTCTTTGTCGATCGAAGGTCTGTTTAAAGGGTGCGCCATAATTCCTATCATCTTTTTTGCTGTACCAATAGGTAATATTGTGTCACTGTCAAGGGTTATGACATATTTTATATAATTGAAGTTAGGGAATGAAGTGGAAGAATAATAAAATGATGTTTCTCTTGAACCAAGAAGCAAGTCGTTGAACTCCAGCAAGGTTCCCCTTTTTCTTTCCCAGCCAATCCATTTGTTATTCTCTTCGCTGAATTGCCTCTTTCTGTGAAAAGAATAAAATATTTTTTTATCAGCTTCGTCGTATTTTTTATTTAACTCCCTGATTCCGTTAATCGCCTTTGTTATTATCCTTGAATCACCGTCTTCATTTTCGGAAGCCGAGTCTTTGAAACTCCCAAGCAGTGCGAAATATAAATTTTTCTCCCGGTTTGCCAGATAGCACCTTTCCAAATTGCCCAGCAATTCCTGCACCCTTTTTTCATCCGGGATGATTGCTGGTATGACAATTATTGTGCTCATTTCCTCGGGTACCCCATCTTTCAGCTCAAGCCTAGGGAAAAACGAAGGCACAAGTCCTTTTCTGAAAATAGTATCCGCTGTGCTCAAAGCAATTTCCGAAGCAGGCACCAGAACAACCATACCAGCAATTGCGGCAAGAAAAAGCGCTGAATTGCGGGATGAATTAAAAAAGGCATACAGGACCGCTGCTGTAATTAATGCAATAAAAATTATACCTGCAGTATAGAAATAAAGAAGCCCTGAATATTTTTTGAAAATCTTATCGATTTTAGGAATTATTTTTTTTATACCGCCAAGTTTTTTGTCTAACAATTTTCTTCCATTTCCGACCAGATAGTAGCCCACATGACCGGACCTCTGGCCTTCGATGCATGCGCCAACTGGCTTTACCGACTCAGAGTAAGCCTTGTCGGCCTGCTCCATAGCTTCCTTTGCTATCATGATTTCTGAAACTCCGTAAATGGAGGCAAGTTCCTCAACTTTTTCTCTGTAAAAATTCTTGGTAGGAATATCCATTTGTGAATAACATTTTGCTGGATCCTCTTCTAATATTTTCTCAATAGAGCTGATGCTCTCGAAAACAAACGACCATTCCGCAGTTGAAAAGTTCTTTAGACTTGTTATATAATTTCCCATTGATACTGCATTTGAGGATTGAAAATCATGCTCCTTTCTTACGATATCTTCTACGGAAGAACCCTGCTCGTCAAGAGTTTCTTCGATTACCTTCAAAAAATTGGTATAATTTTCACCTGATCTTCTAAGATGGTACAGCAGGTGTTCAATAAACAAAAAACTATTTTCTCCGCTTTCTTTAATATTCCTGCGAAGTGAGTTCATTATTTCAACTGTATCTTCTTTGTTTAGCCAGCTGATGATTATTTTCTCAGCCTTGTGGCGCTGTTTCTGAGTTTCTTTAATATTCTCGGTGACACGTCGTATATTTTCAACAAGCGCAATCTTCATTACCATAGGTATGGCCCATATTTCTCTTTCATAAAGAATATTATGTGACTGATACGCAGTAATGAATTCTATTAAATTATCCTCATTTATCTTGCCGTCAGTATGGGTAACAAGTTCCATGATTAAAGCAAGAATTCTTGGATAATTTTTGAATTCCCCCAATCTTAAATCAGGCAGTTTGGAGAAATTCTTTTTCGATGTATTAAGCTTTACTTCCCTCACTTTTTCTTCAATAAAATAAAAATTGTCAAGAAGCCATTCTGAAACTGGAGAATACTTCTCAAACTCCTCTGTTTCTGAACTCAGTTCTCTATATACCGAAAGAATATATTCATAATTATCGTTAAGTCTTGGTATTGGCCAGTTAGAAATATTGTTAGTCAGGAAGTCTGAATGCTCTTTTGCCAGCTCCTTGACATGCATCTCAAGCTCATGGTCCGTAAGTGTCACTCTATTCATCTTTAGATTATAAATATTTTTCAATCTTCTCAGTTCAAACCGGAATATAACAATTAAAACAGAGAGAATAATTATGATTGCATAGATTTCAAAATATAGTCCCATTTTAAACTCCCCCAAAACATTTTTATCGACTTCAGCAATCTGTGCAGAATGTATGATAAAAAAACAGAACTGTTACAATCAGTACTTACTGTGGTAACCGTTCTGCTATTCAACTTCTTATAATAACCATACCAAATTGTGCCTTCCATTACAATATATTCGGGCAAAAATCGACTGAATATTTAAAAAAATTGATATTCACTTTCAATTTTGGTTTTCAAGTCTTTTATTTATGGTTCTGCTCATCAATTTGTAGACTGTAGCAGCGACCGGCACTCCAAGAATGACCCCCGTTATCCCAAGCAGTCCGCCGCCTATTATAATTGCTGCGAAAACCCATATTCCCGGAAGTCCTATACTTTTACCCACTACCTTCGGGTAGATAAGGTTGCCTTCAACCTGCTGCAAAACTAATACAAAGATAAGGAACATAAGTGAAGTAAATGGATCGACCATCACTATCAGGAGAAATCCTATTCCTGCACCTATGGTGGAACCAATCATCGGGATAAGAGCTGTAAGCCCCATTACAGGGCCGATCACCGTAGCGTAAGGGAACCCGAAAATCAGCATTCCGGTCGTACATAACAAGCCCAGTATCACTGCCTCCTTGCACTGTCCAATGATATAGCTCGAAAAAGTTTCATTAGCAGTCCCCATCACCTCATGTAATTTCGCCCGTCTCTCTTCCTTTACATATGTTCTCAAAATCTTGCTGAACTGTTTTTTTAAGTCTTCCATTCCGAACAGCAGGTATAATGCAAATATTATGGCCAAAACCCAGTTGAATATCTGGCCAAAGACTGAGCCCATCAGGGAAAAAGTACCGCCAGCCCAGCTGCCTACAACGTCCATGACCTTCTTCATTAATGCTGCTCCGTCCATGTTCATCTCCTGGAGCTTCTGCTGAAGCAGAGGGATCTTATCAGCGTGCAGGCTGGCCCATTCCAAAAGGTTATTGTATATGGCTGGGAATCCAGCTGAGAGCATCTGGATAGACCTTATGAACTGAGGAATGACTACTCCAAGAAAAAAGAATATTACAAGCAAAATAGTCAAAACTGAAAAAAGAATACACATGCCTCTCCGCGTGTTTATTATTATTTTATTCGTGCTCTTAGGGAAATATATCTTCTCATATAATACCACCAGAAGATTAAGAACGTATGCTATCGCTGCTCCCAGCAGCAGAGGCGAAATAACCCCGTATATGTTTTTAACTATCCCTACCGCCTCTGAAAAATAAATGACCACCAGGAGAACAATTCCTGATACTATAATTATTTTAATTAGTGACTTCTGACTAATGTCTTTTGACTCCCATTTCATAATAATTCACCTTCCGTCTATATGGCTTTAACCAGTAATTTCTTTTCCATATTTAATAACCTGCACATCCGTAACGAACACCATTCCCTCGTTGACCATCTCGGTTGCTATAGTCACAGCTGTCTCAATCTTTTCAGGAGTGTCGACTACCTCAACAATCACTGGAAGCTTAAGCGAGATGTCCAAGATGCGTGTGCTGTGGAGGCGCTTTTCATGGCCGAAGCCTTCTAGGCCTCTCGTAACTGTCACTCCGGCCATGCCTGCTTCAGCAAACCTTCTTACCAGTGCATGGTAAAGATTATGACCTTTATATTTTGAATCCTCGCTTATATAGATTTTTAACAGTTTACAGTTCCTGTCTAGAGTCATTTTGATACCGCCTTTCTAGATTATTTTTATCATCCTTGCTATTTCAACACCAAATATAAAGCCTATTATGCCCAGTATCAGTGAACCTAAAATATATACTAAAGCATTTAGTTTTTCATTGTCCTGAAACAAATTAAAGCCTTCATACATGAATGTAGAAAATGTGGTATAGGCCCCTAGAAAACCGTCCCCTATCAGAGTATACCTGTTAACTTCCAGACCTGCCGAACTTACTATACCCAAAAGAACGGAGCCTGTAATGTTTATGAAAAATGTGCCTAAAGGGAAACCTGTAGTGAATTTCTCAGAGATTTTTCTTCCAATAATGAATCTCGTGAGACTACCCATAGCTCCGCCTGCTGCGACCAGTAAATACTGCATTATTCAACCTCACCCCTGTCAGCAAGCCTGCCAATTGCTTTTCTTGCTAGGACGACCCCTAAATATGCCGCTGCAAGCCCCATAAGGGTTGATGCAGTCAGATATGATACAGCCGTTATGTAATCACTGTTTAAGATTAACATAACAGTCTCCTTGCAGAGAGTCGAAAAAGTGGTATATGCTCCAAGGAAACCGGTCGATATGCCGAGTCTTATATCTGCACCAACCTCCAGCACCTCAAGAGATATTGTCAGAAAAAGTGCAAGTATAAAGGTTCCGGTAATATTAATTATCAGAGTATTGATAGGGAATCTCTCTTGATACTGGCCAGTGCTGATACTTTTTACTGCCAGCCTCAGCACTGCGCCCAGTGCTCCGCCAATCATTATATAAGCATATTTCCGCATAAACCCTCCAAAAAACAGCATTTCATTTCCAACATTATCAGTTTGCCACATCTTAAGCCAGATTACAAGATGCAGAAACCAGCAGATCTCAAAGGGCAGAGCCATTGACCGGCTCTGCCCTTCAATCTGATAAGTAAGCAATTATCCCTGTATAGTATATCCGTCGTCGTGGGAGAACATCCATGGAATGCCGAATTTATCGACAAGCATCCCGTATTTTTTGCTCTTTTATATTTTTTAGTAAATTTTAAATCAAACTGTCAATTATGCCCTGAACCTTCTCTTCCCTGTCTCCCTTTTCATCCAGGAATCTTGAGAAATTATCTTCAAAGGTCGGACTGTCAGCTTCGAAAAATTTTCCTATTGGAATCGGATCTTCTGAAGTGTAATAGTTCCAGCTTCTGATGATTTTAAGCGCTTCATCAAAATTTGTAAGGTCGCTGACCTCAACTTCCTTTACGTTTTTATTATAAGCTTCATACAGATTGTTGAAAGTAATACACACCTGAAGCGCATCTATGAAAGAGAAGCCTTTATGAACTATCGCCTCCTTCAGCACTTTCCTGAAGTGCTCCTTCTTGACGGGATAGCAGCGCGCTATGAAGGTTGCTCCGCTAACAAGCATGAGCTCCAAAGGGTTTAATGGATTCTCTTTTGCACCATAAGGCATCGTGCTTCCTTTTAAGTCCCGTTGAGATGTAGGCGTGAACTGGCCTGTGGCAAGGGCATATGTCCTGTTGTCATGGACAACTACAGTAATATCGATATTCCTTTTGGCTGCAAATATCAGATGTTCGAGTCCTTCTGCAAGGGTGTCGCCGTCTCCCACAAAGCATATGACCTTAACATCCCGATCTGCCAGCTTTATTGCTTCCGCCACAGGAATAGATCTTCCATGTATGGAATAAAAGCTGTTTACTTGAAGATAATCTACTATCTTGGCATGGTTTCCGATGCCGCTCAAAATAACAACTTTCTCTAAAGGAAAGCCCTCGCTTTTCAATTCTTCGAGAACGGCTTCCATGCTGCTAAGAATCTCAAAATTTCCGCAGCCTGGACACCAGGTTACAGGCGCATTAGTTTTTAACTGGCTCATTTGATCACCTTCTTTACTTCATTTTCAAGCTCTTCAAGGGAAAATGGCCTTCCGTCATACTTCAGTATCTGCTCATCTGCCCTGAAGCCGTGCTGTTTCAGAAGTTGCGCTAGCTGACCCTGAGAATTACATTCAACATCGATTACTTTATCAACTCCCTGCAGAGCCTCTGTAAGTGCTTTTTCAGGGAATGGTGAAAGGACAAGAATCTGGATTACCCTCAGCCCATATTTATTTGCTGTCTCAATGCAGACACCTTTATTTGAGCCCCAGCACAGCAGAGCTGTCTTGCCCGTGTTGTAGACTTTAACCGTTTCAAAGCCCTCAAGCTCCTCGGCAAGATTTCTCTCCTTAATCAGCCGTTTATCGGCAATTGCTTTGGCAACATCAGGATCTTCACTGGTTATGCCGTATTCATCATGAACATAGCTTGTCGTTTTTACAACCTGTCCCTTAAGTGGAGCAAAAGCAAGTGGTGATACTCCCTCCGCCGTGTTTTTGTATCGTTCATACCTGCCTTGGCCGTCCCAGAGCACAGGCTTCTCTTCATTGAGTCCAGGGGCCAAGCTTAAGTCAAAGCTGTACATTCCCAGGCATAGTGTTTTGTCAGCAAGGATGAAAGCAGGCATCTGATATTTCCATGCTGTGTTCATGGCAACTCCTGACCAGTAATAGGCTTCTTCCGAATCACCCGGGGCTACTATAAAACGCGGAAATTCACCGTGGCCAGCATTCAATACAAAGTTCAAATCAGCTTGTGCTGTATAGGTCGGCATGCCTGTGGAAGGACCCGATCTCTGCCCGAACACAATTACAACGGGAAGCTCAGCCTGTCCTGCAAGTCCAAGGCCTTCGACCATAAGACTGAATCCCCCTCCAGAGGTTCCCACCGCACTTTTTATCCCCATATAGGAATATCCCAGGGCCATCAAAATCACTGCAATTTCACTTTCCGGCGTCACCACCTGGATTCCCATCTCCGGCTCGTATTTTGCAAAAAACTCAAGAACAGGCGAGGTTGGTGTCATTGGATAAGCAGCATAAGCCTGAAGGCCTGCCTTCAGCAATCCGAGGCTTATTGCCTGGCTTCCGTTCAATACAGGTAGAGCTTGCTGCCCTATCTTCTCCAGTGAATCATATTTTTTTAACAGGTCGAATCCTCTTCTCGCTATTTTAAGGTTCATATCCAGCTTTTCGGAATAATGCTTTTTTAACATAGCTTCAAGGATGCTCCAGTCGATATCCAGCGACCTGCATAATCCTCCGAGCATGCAGTATTTTCCAAGGTCAGCTGTGCCGTCCTCCTCCCCCATGATTTTACCAAGAGGCAGTCCTATTCCAGGCTGTCTAAGACCGTCTGGTTTCACATTTTCCGAATCATAGATGATGAGGGTGTTTTCGCTGAACATGTCTTTGTGCAAATCTATAGCATCCTGGTTAAATGCAATTACAACATCTACCTGGTTTGAGTAGGAAGATATCTGTGACCCCGATGCCCGTACAATGGCAAACTGATGTCCGCCCTTAATCAGCGACGGGAAATCATTATGCATGTAAATTCGATATCCCAGCCTGCTGAAAAGCCTGCAGATCATAACGCCGGCATCATTGATTCCATATCCTGTTTTTCCCGCGACAAGAATTGTAACATGTTGCATATGGATCGCCCTCCTTTAAGATATAAGTGAATATAGAAATCTGCAAACTGAATCCTAGTATTGCCACTTCCAATTTCTGATCTCTTCCTTGTCAATTCCATTTTCATGTGCATATTCTATATTTTCAATTATTTCATTCTTCATGTTTTCGCGCACATGAGCTCCTTTTGAGCCCAATTTGGTAACACGGTCGATAACGTCGATCACAAGATTGAACCTGTCTATCCCGTTTATTATTGCAAGCTCCAGCGGAGTGTTGATGTTGCCCTTTTCATTGTAGCCGTGCACATGGATCCTCTCAGCATTAATCCTCTTGTATGTAAGTTTGTGTATGAGCCAAGGGTATCCATGGAAATTGAAGATAACCTCCTTGTCGCTGGTGAATAGTGAATCAAATTCCTTTTCTGTAAGTCCGTGAGGATGCTCCGATGATGATATGAGCTTTGTAAGATCCACAACATTGATGAACCTGACCCTTAGCGTCGGAAATTCCATTCGGAGGATTGCTGTCGCAGCAAGGGCTTCCCTGGTTACAACGTCACCGCAGCTGGCAATAACGATGTCGGGGTCCGACAATTCGTTGCTTGAAGCATCATTGCTGGCCCATTCCCAGATTCCAATACCCTTTGTACAGTGTTTCACTGCATCTTCGATGCTAAGGTACTGCAGATGCTTCTGCTTGTCAGAAACTATGACATTTACATAGCCGGTGCTCCTCAGGCAGTGGTCGGCCGTGGAGAGCAGGCAGTTGGTGTCTGGAGGAAGATAAATCCTTACAACTTCCGGGCTTTTGTTTGTCACAACATCGAGAAATCCGGGATCCTGATGTGAAAATCCGTTATGGTCCTGGCGCCATACAGTGGAGGACAGAAGTATGTTTTCTGATGAGACAGGCTCTCGCCACAGTGTTTCTAGCTTGCTTATGCTGAGCCACTTCGCATGCTGGTTGAACATTGAGTCTATTATGTGGGAGAAGGCTTCATATGTGTGGAAGAATCCGTGGCGGCCTGTAAGTAGATAACCCTCCATGCATCCCAGCAGAGTATGCTCGCTGAGCATTTCCATCACCTTTCCGTCTACTGCCAGCTCTCCTCCATCTTCATCTTCCTTCAGATAATCTGCAAGCCATACTTTTTTGGTTGCTTCATATACAATCTGCAGTTTGTTTGAAGCTGTCTCATCAGGTCCGAACATCCTGAAATTATCAGGATTTTCTCTGAATATGTCCCTTAAGAAAGCTCCAAGCTGCCTTGTGTTTTCGTATTCAAAAACGCCCGGCTTTCCAAACTTTAATGCATATTCCCTGAAATCGGGCATGTTTAGCTGCCTGCGCAGAAGCCCTCCGTTTGTTGCCGGATTTGCACTCATCCTGCGTGTCCCTGAAGGCGCCAGTTCCCTGAGTTCAGGAATAAGCCTTCCTTTCTCATCAAAAAGCTCATGAGGCTTGTAGCTCTGCATCCATTCTTCAAGCATCTTCATCTGTTGCGGGTTCTCATGCACCTCGGCAAGAGGAACCTGATGGGAACGCCAGAAACCTTCAATTTTGTGGCCTTCAAACTCCTTTGGCCCTGTCCATCCTTTTGGTGACCTTAATATGATCATCGGCCATAGCGGCCTTAATGCGACTCCTTTCGACCGGGCCTCTTCCTGCATCTGCCTAATTTCAAGGATGGCCTTTTCCATGTTTTCTGCCATGAGTCCATGCATGATAGCCGGATCATCGCCTTCAACAAAATAAGGCTTGTAACCATATCCTCTGAACAGATTTTCTAGCTCACACCTGCTGATCCTGGCAAAAATAGTAGGATTTGCTATCTTATAGCCGTTTAAATGCAGAATCGGCAGCACAGCACCGTCTCTGACCGGATTCAGAAACTTATTGGTATGCCAGGATGCAGCCAAGGGACCGGTTTCAGCTTCCCCGTCTCCCACTACTGCCGCAACTATAAGACCCGGATTGTCAAAGGCTGCGCCGAACGCATGGGAAAGGCTATACCCCAGTTCCCCGCCCTCGTGAATTGACCCAGGGGTCTCCGGAGTGCAGTGGCTTCCTATCCCTCCTGGAAAAGAGAACTGTTTGAAGAATCTTTCCATACCTTCCTCGTCTTCGCTTTTGTCGGGATAGATCTCCGAATATGTGCCCTCCAAATACACCGGTGCTAAAACTCCTGGTGCCCCGTGGCCTGGACCGGCTATGAATATCATGTTAAGGTCATATTTCTTAATCAGTCTGTTCAAATGGACATAAATGAAGGACAGTCCTGGGCTGGTTCCCCAGTGCCCGAGAAGGCGCTTTTTAACTTGTTCGGGTTTCAACGGCTCTTTAAGAAGTGGGTTTTCCTTTAGATATATCATCCCT
>Ga0209540_10001428_pt1 | contig 18175 bp, 21 predicted proteins | sample BarGraIncu01121A_FD_184501 | JGI IMG/M metagenome (GOLD analysis project Ga0209540, IMG submission 184501) | Arctic peat soil microbial communities from Barrow, Alaska - Barrow Graham LP Incubations 011-21A (SPAdes) (version 2) | ecosystem: Environmental > Terrestrial > Soil > Wetlands > Peat... | reverse complement strand
AGGCCGGACGGCGACCCAAGACCGAAGTCGGCCTCAGTGCAAGTTCAGAACCGCGTCGCCGATCATCTTCGCGGCGTCATCGTAATTGACCAGGCCGGTGTTGATGATCATGTGGTAAAGCAGCGGATCATTAATGTCGGCATTGAAATACTTTTTCAAATACCGTTCGCGGCCGCGGTCTTCGTTCAGGCAGAACTTGCGCGCCTGGTCCGCGGTCAGGTTGAATTTGTTGTATTCCTTGTGGGCGTATTCGACGCGTTTTTCGAGCGGAGCCACCAGGCGGACATGCAGCACATGCGACAGTTTGGCCGTGATCACGGTGCCGCCGCGGCCGATGAGGATCACGCTGCCCAGGCCGGCCAGTCTGAGAACAGTCTCGGTGGTTTGACGGACAATCGTCTCCACCGACGGACGCACCTCGAACAACTCCGCCAGAATGTCATCGATTTTCGAAACGGTGTTCTCGGGCAGCAACCTGGCCAGGCGGGTCGGCAGGTTGTGGTCCTCGAGGACCTTGTCCATGAGATTGCGGTCGAACACAGTCCACGGACAAGCGTCCTTGGGCGAGTGGGACTGCAGGTATTCGGCGAGTTTCTGGGCGACAGCGAGCGCGCCGCAACCCGCCTGCCGGGAAATGGTCACGGCGTGGCGAACGCCGCCCTCAGCCTGAGTTCCGGACTTCCCGCCATCCCGTAGCTGGCAGTTGATGAAGGATAAACAATGTTCAAGACCGGCGCTCTCGATCATAACGGTTTCCGAAGTTTTCAAACCGGTGGCGCGCACCAGGCTCGTCACCGCCGTTTCCACTTCAGAATACTGCCGACGCAACCGGTTTCAATGCCGCAAAAACGATTTGATGATGACTAATCCAAATGATTAACGGCCCGTTAAAAAACGCTTTCTTTCGTAGCAGCCGAGGTAACGAGGCTCAAATTTCCTTGGAATCATTCGTTTAGAGCCTCCTTACGTCGGCTGCTACTTCTTCAACGGGCTGTTAACCATCCCGGCACGCTTACGGCTGGGCGAGCATTTCACAGTAGGCGCGCGAAATTTGCTCCACCAACGGCGACAGCGCGACCGGTTCGCCGTCCAGCGTCGTCACCGGCACGATGCCGAGCGCGCTTTGCGTGATGAAGAGGCCGGCGGACTTTCTCAGCACCTCGGGTTTGATGACGCGTTTGTTCGTCGGCAGGCCAAGCGTCTGGCAAATTTCCAGCACCACCGAGCGCGTGATGCCGGGCAGCACGCCACAGCCCGTCGGCACGGTGCAAATGTTGTCCTGATAAACCCAGAACAAGTTGCCGCTGGCCGTTTCCGCCACTTCGCCGTTCGTATTGACGAGCAACGCTTCGTCCGCGTCCTTTTCCACGGCTTCCATGCGCGCCATGATGTGAATCAACTTGTTCGCCGTTTTGAATGACGACAGCGGATCGCCTGCCGGAATGCGATAGGACGACGTGATGAGCCTCCACTGGATTGGAGCGCCGGCCTCCGGCACGGCTTGAGACAGCGATGGGTCGGAGCGAGCCGTGCCGGAGGCCGGCGCTCCAGGCGCGGTGTGCAACGTCATCACGACCGTTGGCTGGCAGTCAATCTGCGGCGTGTACCCGCGTTCGCCCGGCCCGCGCGTCAACGTCACGCGCAGGACCGCCTCGGGCATTTGATTTTGTCCGATGAGTTGCCCGGCAAAATCCTGCAATTCCTTCGGCGTGAACGGACATTTGATTTTCAGGAAATCCGCGCCGCGCATCATCCGCTCCAGATGCTGCGCCATGCGAAACGGCCGGCCGTTGCAGACGCGCATCGTCTCGAAAAGCCCGTCGCCATACATGAAACCACGGTCGTTGACGGGGACGACAGCTTGTAATTCCGGGACAAATTGACCGTTGAGGAAAACAATCATGGGTCTCAATTCCTAATGGCGCTTCAATTACCCGAACCGCAAAAATTCCGCGAGCGGAAAAAAATAATTGTAGCAGCCGACGTAAGGAGGCTCTCCCTTCCCGAAGCGCGGTATTTTTTGCGAAGAAATTAGAGCCTCGTTACCTCGGCTGCTACAATTTTTCAAAAAAGATTGTCCGGTTTTGGCCGGAACGGGCATTTATAGGTGGATGCAGGCAATGGACGACATGGCGCTGTTGCGGGAATACGCCACGCGCAATTCCGAGGCGGCCTTTGAGACGCTGGTTTCGCGGCGGGTCAGCTTCGTCTATTCGGCGGCGTTGCGGCAGGTGCGCGACCCGCATCTGGCGGAGGAAATCACACAAGCGGTGTTCATCATTCTCGCGCAAAAGTCGGAAAAGCTCGCCGGCTCGTGGCTGTGGCGCCCTCGCCACAGGGAAGAAAAGCGACGAGGCGTCGCTGCCACCAGTCTCATTGGCTGGCTTTTCAAAACCACGCGCTTCGCCGCGCTCGCGCAAATGCGCGCCGCCGCCAAACGTCAACGCCGCGAGCAGGAGGCTCAAATGCAATCTGAACTTCAATCAACCGCACCGGATTTGTTCTGGGAACAAATGTCGCCGCTGCTCGACGAGGCGCTGGCGACACTCGGTGAAACCGACCGGCAAGCCGTGCTGCTGCGTTTTTTTGAAAACAAAAGCCTGGCGGAAGTCAGCAGCCATTTGGGAACCGGCGAAGACACCGCGCGCAAGCGGGTCAGCCGCGCGTTGGAAAAACTGCACCGCTATTTCAACAAGCGCGGCGTGAGTTCGACGACGGCCATCATCGCCGGGGCGATCTCCGCGAATTCGATTCAAGTCGCGCCGGCGGTGCTTGTAAAATCCGTGACCGCCGTGGCAATGGCCAAAGGCGCGGTGGCCAGCAGTTCAACTTTAATCCTTGTGAAAGGAGCGTTGAATTTTATGGCATGGACAAAAATGAAGATGGCGGTCGTTGTAAGCGTGGGTTTGTTGCTCGCAGCAGGCACGACTACAGTTGTCGTCAAACGAATGAGTGAATCGGGCGTTGATGATTCATACTTTGACATATATTCCCCAACTTGGAGCGACAAATATAACAATGATGAAGTGCCGCCCATTCTCCTGATTCGTCCAACACATTTCTCCATGCGCGGTGGCGGGACTGTGGGACGCTTTGGCAAATCAAACAGGCTGATAATCATGGGCGGAAACATGTCCTTTGATACCATGTTTTCTGCCGCCTATGGTATAAGCGCGCAACGAATCAATCTCCCTACAAACTTGCCGACGGAACGTTTTGATTATCTTGTCACCGTGCCCGATCATCCGCGAGAGAAGTTGCAGGCTGAAATCAAAAGGCAATTTGGATTGGTTGGCAGACTTGAAACTCGTGACACGGACGTGCTGTTGCTGAAAGTTAAAAAGGCTGACGCATCCGGACTAGAAGTCAGTGATGGCACTCCAATCTGGAAAGCCGTCAATCCGCCACATCTTAGCTGGCCGGATATTTATGCCGAATCGATAACCAATTTTGCCGCAAATTTGGAAAGTTTCTTAAGAATGCCAGTTATTGATAAAACTGGGTTGAAGGGACAATACAACATTTCATTGTCTTGGAGTCAACAGCGCGAAAGTAGATCATTTCGTTCATTCAAAGAGGAGCAAGATGCTTTGAAGAAGGCTCTTCTCGACGAAGCGGGTCTCGAACTCGTGCCGAGTCGCGAAACCATCGAGATGCTGGTGGTGGAGAAAGTGAAGTAGGCAATTGGTTTGGGGAGCGCACGCATCCCGCGTGCTGTTTTCGGCGTCCCGCCGAAAATTTCGTTCCTCAAATTATTTTTCGCCCCTCAGAACAGTCAGTTCCACGAGATTCGGGCGCGACGCCCGAATCGGCACGCGGGACGCGTGCGCTCCCCATTTCCAAATCCAACGCCGCCAGGAAACCCGCGGCTTTTGCCAATGTTTCCTCATATTCCGCTTCGGGATTGGAATCGGCCACGATGCCCGCGCCGACGTTGAAATAAATTTTTTCCGCGCGCAAACTGCCATGAAAACGGCTTGCGTCCGGCGAAAAAACATGCTATGTAGAATTCAGTATGAAGCATACGTTGACAGTCACACAGGGACAGGCGCAGTTCCCCGCGATTTGCCGGAGCAAAAAAACCGCCGCCATCACCCGCAACGGCGAGGTCGTCGCCTTTGTCGTGCCACGGAAACGCATGGCCGACTTGTTGGAGCAGATGGAAATTCTTTCCAACCCGGAAGCCATGGCCGCCATCAACAAAGCCAAAGCGGGCAAAGGTAAATATTATCCCATCAGCGTTCTCGATGAGGATTGAAGTCATCATCGAAGAACAGCCGCGCGAATTCATCCAGCGGCAACCGCCGGAGACGCGCAAACAGTTGCGTGACGCGCTTCACGCATTGGAAAATAGTAAAGTTTTTCCAGAACCGCTCGAAGATGAACTCGAAGGTTTCTACAAACTGAAGGTGAATCGTCATCGTATTATTCTGCAATCCGATGCGGGTGATTCCGGCCCGCGCTTCAAGATTGTTTTCGCCGAACGCCGCAAGGTTGTCTATGAACTGTTCAGCCAGATTCTTGGCTTGGAATAGAACAATCGGACGACTGGGCGTGATTCATTTTCAATTTCAACGCATCAAAAAATCCGCGCGCCTTCGCCAGCGTTTCCTCGTATTCCGCTTCGGGATTGGAATCGGCCACGATGCCCGCGCCGACGTGAAAATACGCCGTCCGCTCGTGGCAAATCGCCGTGCGGATGATGATGTTCAACTGGCTTTCCCGGTTGAACCCGAGATAGCCAAGCGCGCCGGTGTATGGCCCGCGCGCGAGCGGTTCAAGCTCGTCAATGATTTCCATCGCGCGGAACTTCGGCGCGCCGGTGATGCTGCCGCCGGGGAAACACGCCGCCAGCGCCGCGAAATGTGTGACGTCCTTCCGCAGCCGGCCTTCGACCGTCGAAACCAGGTGCTGCACCTGCGCGAAGCGTTCGAGCCGCGCCAGTTCCGGCGTTTGCACCGAGCCAAACTCGCACACCTTGCCCAGGTCGTTGCGGAGCAAATCTGTGATCATCACCAGCTCGGCGAGTTCCTTCGCGCTGGTTTGCAATTCGTAGGCGAGTTGCGCGTCGCGCGTCGGGTCGGCGGCGCGCGGGCGCGTGCCCTTGATGGGCCGCGTCTGGATGTGTGAGCCGCTCAAGCGCAAAAATAATTCCGGCGACGACGACGCGATTTGAAAGCGGCCGTGCCGCCTCCCCATATCGCAATCCATGAACGCGGAAAATGGAGCGGGTGAAACCGCGCCCAGCCGTTGAAACAATTCCCAACCCGAAAAATCGCACCGGGCGGCGAGCCGCTGCGAAAGGTTCACCTGATAAATGTCCCCTGCCCTGATGTAACGCTGCGCGCGTTCGACCTTCGCGATGAAATCAGCGCGGGAGAGGTTTGAATGTAGGGCAGGCTTTCCAGCCTGCCGGTTCTCCGGACATTCCTGTCCGGTGTTCCAACTGGCGACTGGAAAGTCGCCCGAACCGGCAGACAAGAATGTCTGCCCTACATTTGCAATGCGGGATTGAAGCTGCGTTGTCCAAAATTCCATTTGTTCCCCTGCCCGCTTTTCACTGCGCGAGCCGTCGGCGGCGAGACCGGTCGAAACGACGAACGTTTTGCCGAGGTGATGGTCGAACACGACGAGACTGTCGTAAAAGCCGGCGTGGCAATCGGGCAATTCGAGGTCGTTGACGGCACGGCGCGGGAGTTTCGGCTCGACGAAATTTTTCAAATCGTAACCCCAGTAACCGAAGCAGCCGCCGAGCGGGAACGGTAAATCAATCTCATCGAGCAATTCGCAGCGCGCGAGCAGCGCGTCCAGGATCTGCCACGGGTTGCCGAATTGGACGTAAGGCGTAAGGCGTGAGGCGTGAGGCGTGACTTCGCAGCGCGAGCCGAAGGAGCGGAAGGTGAGAAACGGTCGCGCAGTGACATAGGAATATCGCGCTGACGGCGAGTCGAACGACGATGTGCGCAGCAAAACGACGCCGGGGTCACCACGCAGGCAATCGACGAGCGACTCCGGCGTGTGGGCGGTCTGGATTTCTCGAATCAGCGGACGCATCGTAACGCGAAGAATTAACCACGAATGAACACGGCTTGCCACGCCGAAATGAATGAAGCACGAAAACCTGGTTGGGAACGGCAATCGGGGGCGGAATGCGAAAACTCAATTTTGTCCCGTGCTAGAGCGAAAGTTGTTTGGCCGCTTCCACCATGTTCTCACAAGTGACAACCCGTGGATGCTGCCGGTAATGAAAAAGCGTCAGGATATCCATCCCGATGTCCTTGCTCGCATCGGGAATCACGCGCACCACCAGGCCCACGCCGCTTTGATCAAACAATTCCATCATCCGGCCAATCTCCGTCGTGCAAGCGAGATCTATGGACTCCAACCGGCCGAAGTCCGCCAGCAGGCGGAAGCCCGGCAGCAAATCAGCCAGCAATGTTTTGATGTCCTCCCCGCCGCGCTTAAGCTCCTCCGGCTGCACATGCTGAATGTAACTCAGGTGCAACAACCGTTTTGCCTTGTTCGACGCAGCCAAAAACATGAGTCCAGACTAACTCTTCACCGGCCGGATTTCGACAAAAATACCCCGCACACCACAACCGGTACCCGGCCGGATTTGATTGAAATGAATCGAAACTATCGCCCCACCCGCAATAGAATCAGCAAATCAATGGCGAAGAAAATCACGATGATGAGTTCCAGCCAGAGCATCCGCTTTTCATTCACTTCCGTGTGAACGACGCTGTAAAGCTTGTCGAGCTGGGCAAGGCGCTGCTCCACGCTGGCGCGCCATTGGTCGAGATAGAAACGGTCGCGCGCGCCGAGATAAACGCGGGCGAGATGCCAGTCGCCAAAAAATTTGGTGATGTGCGTGACCTCGTCGGCGAGCTTCGCCACGTCCACGCGGAAACGGCGCAAATGGCGCAGGGTCTTGGTCGCCCCGCCGAACAACGGCAGCCGCCGGCGTTCCAGGTCGTCGTAAGCGCGGTCGAGGTACGCGTCGAGGCGGCGGTCCATCACCCGGAATTCCTCCAGTTGCAGGTTCGCCAGTTCCAGCGCGTACAACACGTCGTCCACGTAGCCCGTCAGGTCCACCACCAGCGCCGCGTCCCAATCAATCACCGCCAGGTCCGTGTTCTCGAACGAGCGCTGGATGCGCAGCACCTCGCCCACCTGCGCCTCGCTCAACTGGTTCGCCGCCGTCTCCGTGAGCAGCCCCGCCACCTCGCGCCGCTGCCCGTCAAGCCAGCGGTTCACGTCATCCGCGCCGGCCAGGTCGGTCAGGCAAAACACCGTGTAGGCCTCCGGCGGCGGCGGAAATTCCGTGCGCCCCACCAGCAAATCCTTGAGGCTGTCGCAAACCTCCGCGCAAAGTTTCAGCGCCACGGCATCCAGCGTCTCGCCATTCTCCAGCTTCGGATTGTGGAACGGCATCAGATCGGCGAGCGCGTCCGCTTCAAACGCCCCCCGCATCATCACCGTGACCACGCCCACGTCATAAACGCGAATCAGCCGGCGGACGGGTGCGCCTCGCAATGGGACGGACAGCGGCGGCGGTTCGATGGCGAGCGGTTTGTAGAGCGGCATGTCCTTCGGCAGCGTGCGGTCCATCCGGATTTCGAACGGAAACGGTTTTTCCGACAAAATTTCCTGCACCCGCGACGTGATGATCTCATTCGCCACGTCGAACGCGTAAAGATAGACCACCTCGCCTTTCATGCTGATTAAAACCTACTCCCGCCCCGTGGTTTGTCGAGGCGGGAGAAATTGCCGGGCGCACCTCGACACCACCATCGGAACGCCGGATTTATCCGGCAGCAACACGCGCCGGTTACACACCTGCCGGATGAATCCGGCGTTCCACGCGGACACGACATCGTGCATTGGTGGCAGTGTCCGGGTGGCGCTGCGAAATTGCCGTGGTCGTGGCTTTCGGCTTGGCGCAACGAATCCGTTGGCTGTAGAATCCCGCGACCCGTCAACCCAAGACAACAAAATATGGAAAACTCAGCGACATTTAATGCCAGGTTGGTCTCCACCCGCTCGGACAGCGTGTATCGCATTTACGCGCGGGGAAACGACCTTTACTTCATCCAACTCGCCGGTCTGAGCACAACCGCACAGGCGCTCACGGTCCACTTCGGCCTTATCGGGATGCTGATTGGAGAATCCTTGAAACGGCGGGCGAAAAAGAAAACCGAGGAATTTCTCCAACGCGCCGGGCAGGTGGACCCGGAAGAATTGCTCTGCGAAAACAAAAACAATTTCAAAGCCTATATTCCCGAGATTCGCGAGGCGGCGATTGAACCGCCAGCCCTGTTTGCCATGCACGGCAAACAGGCGGGGCGTTGGAACTTCTCCCTGCGGGACGGCAAGAAAATGCGATTCGAGTTTGAAAATAGCGACGAACTGAAAGCCGCCTTGGACGTGCTCCCGCGATTGCTGAATGCGACTCTGCGGGTAAATGTGGAGTGGGATGAAATGAAGAAGCGGTTTCAAAAGATAAAACACCACCATTGACCTGACGCCACGTCGGGCCGGGGCGCACGGCTTGTCCCGCCGAAATCCGATGAAGGCGGAAGTGACGCGCCCTGCCTTTTCATTTGAGCGCAATGACCCGGATGGGCACGGTGATGATGCCGCGCCGCCGGGCAATCCGCGCACTGGAATCATCAAAAGGAAGACCCAAAACATCCGCCCAAAACCACCACAACCGTCAGCCGGTCGGCCGGACAACGTCCGGGAGCAGCTCAAGGACGAGGCACGAAGCCCATTTGAGTCAGGATTTCCTGCCCGCGCTTTGACTGGACAAACTGGACAAAATCCCGTGTCGTCGGCGATTCCTTCTTCGTGTCGGTGTAAAGGTGGAGCACACGCGCGTAAGGATATCGACCTCCATTCACCGACGCGATGGTGGGGGCCACGCCTTCGATCGACACGGCCTTGATCCCGTCCTTGCTGACCAGGTCGATGCTGGCATAACCAATTCCGTTCGCATCTTGAGCCACCTTCTGGATGATTCCCAGGTAATTGGTGAACGCTTTCAGGCCCAGGGCATAAGGCTTGTTTTCCATCGCCAATTCCCGAAAGCCCAGATGGGTTCCTGAAATTTCATCGCGGCTGCACAAATGAATCGGCGCATCCGGCCCGCCCACCTCTTTCCAGTTTATGACCGCTCCGGTAAAAATGTCCCGCACTTGATCCCGCGTCAGGTTCCCGATGGGGCTGCCGGCATTGACGATGACCGCCACGCTGTAAGCGCCGATGACGCAATCGTTAAACTCTATATCCCGATCCTTGGCCAGTTGCAATTCGTTCGTGCTCACCGGCCGCGAAGCCGCGGCGATGTCGCATCGCTCAACCATCAATGCCCCCATCCCATACGTGGTCCCTTTGTATTCGGTGTCAAAAACAACCGTGGGATGCTCCTTCCGGTACTCCGCAATGAGCCGCGGGGCCAATTCTTCTCCAAACGTGTTCGAGCCCCGGATGGTGAGTTTTCCCGGTTTCCCACAGCCCGCGACCACCACACCGAGCACCATTAAACTGAGGCTGCCCACGAGTGTGATTCGCCGGAGACCAAAGCAATCGTTAATTATTTTCATGACGCACCCTTCTGTTCACAGCAAAACCATTTTCGGGCTGATACTCCATCCATTGCGGCAAACAGTTCAAGGAAAAAATTCGCGCCGTCGCAGCGGGCCGGCTCGGCGGAAAGCAAAGCGAAGATGGAAACGCAGACGGATGAACCCGGATGTCTGGAAACTCCCTTAAACACCCCCACCGGTCCCGCCCCCGCCGCCGATGCCATCTCCCCCAATCAGTTCAATTATCGGCAGGAACATGGCAATCACGATGCTGCCAACGACAATGGCCAGGAAAATAATCATGACCGGTTCAAGCAGCGACGTCATGGCACTGACGGCGTTGTCCACCTCCTCGTCGCTGGTGTCGGCGATTTTCATGAGCATGTCCGGCAGCGCGCCGGTTTGTTCGCCCACGTCCACCATGCCGGACACCATCGCCGGGAAAATCCGGGATTCTTTCAGCGGCCCGGCGATGCTCCCGCCCTCCTTCACGCTGTCGTGGATTTTGGAAATCACGCCGCCCACGATGACATTGCCGGCCGTTTCCTTCACGATGGTCAACGCCTGAAGGATTGGCACGCCGCTGCCGAGCAGGGTCCCAAGTGTCCGGGCAAATCGTGAGAGCACCACCTTTCGGCAAATCGTGCCGACGACGGGCATGATCAGTTTGAAGCGGTCAAACCACCGCCGGCCGCGCCGGATGCGAACGAGAATCCGTAACGCAACCGCCAGGGCCAGCCCAACCATTCCGACCGCCAGAAAGTGGCTTTTGAACACATCGCTGATTTTCAAGACCAACACGGTGAACGCCGGCATGGGTCGGCCATTGAGCAACCCATCAAAGATCGCCTGGAACCGTGGAATGACAAAAACCATCAGAATCGCGAGGATGCCCGTCGCGACCACCAGCACGGCGACCGGATAAAACATGGCGGCCTTGATCTTGCCTTTGATTTTCAGCGCCTTCTCCATGAACTCCGCCTGGCGCCGGAGCACCACTTCCAGGACGCCGCCCATTTCGCCCGCCTTGACCATGTTCACGTAAAGCGGGCTGAAAACCCTTGGATGCGCCGCCAGGGCCTCGGACAACGTACCCCCGCCTTCGATGGCCGCGGCCACGTCCGTGATGACGCGCTTCAGCGCGTGATTCTCCGTCTGCTCCTGCAGGATGCGCAACCCGCGCATGAGCGGCATCCCCACTTCAATCAGCGTCGCAAGCTGACGGGTGAACACCGCGAGGACGGCCGGTTTGATTCTCCCGCCCGGCATTCGAACCTGCAGTTTGAGCATTTTGGGAACGGCAAATGCCTTTCTTTGCCTGCGCCGAAATGGCGTTGGTTGCGCGACCCTGGTCGGAAACAACCCCATTTCTTTGATCCGCCTCAACGCCTCGCTTTGATCGGTGACATCCAGCATACCTTGGGTCTTCAGTCCGCCGGCATCCACAGCCTCATAACAATAACTGGACATAACAACCTCGTTTCAGGCCCTGCCTCGCGTTGCAGGTGCTCTTACTGGTTTGGACAGTGCCCGGATGACTTTGTCACGCAGCAATGAAGATTGAATTGTTTCAGCGCGACTTGTCGCAGCGGGCCGGCTTGGCGAAGGCCGGCGCCGTTGTTAGACGGCAGATTCATGCGGGGCATGTGGCAACCATCGGGGAACGCTGCGGCGGTACGCCTCGTAAGACTCACCAAACTGACGCCGCAACGCTGGCTCCTCGTAGAGCACCACAAAGAGATGAGTGATAATGAAAAAGACGATGGCGTAGCAGAGCAGCGAGAGAGACCAAAATAAGAGAGCCTCCCCAAAGAGAATCGAAACCACCCCCACAGACATCGGATTACGAACATACCGATACAGCCCACGCACGACCAAATGCTTCGGCGGGTCAACCGGGGCCAAGGTGCCACGCCCGGCAACGGCGAAGTCCCAGACGCACCAGAACAGAATCCCTGCTCCAACGATGATGGGCAGCAGGCTCAGGTAATGCCAGAGCGTCCAACTTTCCAGGCGGTCAATGTGGCCGCCGAAAACGACGAAATACGGAATCACCACAGTGACTGTGCCCGGCAACAAGAACGTAAAAAAAATGCTTCGTAGTGTTAGCCTAACCGGGCGCGCCATGCTGCCTGACCGGTTATTGAGCCGCAAACGGGCGGCATTATTTTTTTCACGTTTAAAAACATGTTCAGGCCCTTCTTTCGTGTCGAGAAGAATTTGGGCCAGGGGGCGGGCGCGAATACACGGAAACATCGAACATCCAACTCCGATAAAACGCGAGCGGGCATCGAACGCCCAACGTCGAAGTGAAGGCGGGCGGGGCAATAATTCGATGTTCGATGCCTGCTCGCGCGATAGCGGAGTTGAATGCCTGCTCGCGCGAAGCGGAGTTGGGTGTTCGATGTTTTCCGGTTGCGTCTCTGCGTCGCCTGCTCGCGACACCGACCTTGTCGCGTGCTCGCGCTTGCGGAGTTTATCGGAGTTGGCGTTCCTTGCCGCGCCGACTTGCCGCGCCAAAGCGCAGCGACGGCGGGCGCCCGCAATGCGGGAGAAGGCGGAAGGCGTGCAGTTCCAGCCCCGGCGGGGCGGCATCTTTGTAGTTGAACGACAAAAAACCATTCCAGCTCCGTCCCGCCTTCACTTCGTTTCGGCGCGGTCGCGCCGTAGCCGGAGGCGAAGGCGGACAGGAGCGGCATCGAGATTTCGCCCCGACGGGGCTGGAGATTTTTAGATCGTTTGGCTACAAAGATATCGCTCCTATCGGAGCTTGCGGCGGACGACGGCGCACGTGCGTGCGGCTGCGGGACACCCGTTTGGGTCAATACTGGGGGGCCACACCGACCCATTTTCGCGGATGGTTCCCGCCGGGCTGCACATTCGGCACGGACGGACCTTGCGCCTGGGCAAAGGCGACCCGCGAACGCAGCAGCAGGGTGAAACAGCACAAATCGGCGAGCGGCAACACCACGTTGAAGTTTTTGCCCATGTAACGATGGTGCAGCAGGTGGTGCCCGTTCAACCGGAAGAAGATGCCCGAGCGTTCCACGTGCCTTTTCTTCGGCAGATGCATGCACCAATGCAGGTATTCATAAGCCGTAAAATACAGCGTGCACGCCACCGCCGCACCGCACAAAATCCCCCACTTGTGCAGCAGCAGGGCCGGAACCAAAAATGGCAGCTGGCACACGGCCACGATGGCCGGCCCGCTCCACCACGCCATGGGAATGGTTTTTTTGTCCGGCTCATTGACGAGGTGGTAGGTGTGGTCCGCCTTGAAAATCCGGTGGTGCACCAGCGCATGCCGTTCAAACGGATACCGGAACCATTTGACGGAGTGGTGCATGATATAACGGTGCAGCGTCCATTCAAAGAAGGAGCCGAACAGGACTCCGGCAACAATTCCAATGGCGCACCAAAAAAAGAACATGGTCATAAATAATTTTCTGCTGTTGAAAACTGAAGGAGAATTTCTCACAACCCCCCAACGCTGCCTCACGTCTAATCAGTCTTATTTGTTGCACTAACTCTCGCCCAGGTTCGAATTCGTGCAAGTCTTATTTCAAAATTCCGCCGGCAACCGCGCCCGGCGTGCAACTGCGGGACACCCGTTTGTGTCAATCCTCAGGACCCGTTTTCGTTTTCGCACCCTGACCGGGAATTTAACCGTCCCAAACCACCCTGCCCTTCAAATGACTTCCCGCGCGCTTGAAACCGAGCGAGCCGGTAATCATATAGAAGGCCGGTCGCCCCTGGGAATGTTCCTTGAGAGCGTCTTTTCTGATGAATTTCATGATCAAGAGCAATGACAGCAAATCCGAGGCGATCAAATCGTTGTCCCGGTAGATGGAATACTTTTGTTTCGAGTCATTCATGGGTTTGTCTGCCGGCAAATGTCTATTGGCTGGTCGCCCCTCTCCAAATCATTACCGCGACCACGCTGCCGGCGACAATCAGGCCCAGCGACAGGGTGGCCGCAATGATTATAAACTGATGGTTGTATTGTGAACGATGCCATCGGGGGAACAGCAGTTTTCCTAAATAGTTTATTAACATGAAAGCCTTCGGTTGATGCTCAACCGATGAAAGCAGCTATTTCCTCCAAAATCCACACATCCTTCGGAAAATATATATTGAAATAAAATGATCGCTTTCCTCATTCCGGTGTATGTTCGTTTTATGAAGGAGAAAATACCGGACCCGACGAAGAAAAACTACGGCCCCCTGCCGTCCACGGGCGTCCCGGTGCAGATCCAATGCGACGGTTACAAGTGCATGGCCTTCCTCGACCGGGAGGGCCGATGGGTGGACCTTTTCAGCCGCCAATTCGTGCCCCGGGTCATGGGCGTGGTTCCCGCTTGATTGCGCTGACCAGTTTTTATTCACCCGCGCGGCGCCAGTCGTGCGGTTTTTTTGTTTTTAACGCCAAGGCGCCAGGAAAAACTTTCCGAATCTTTGCGTCTTGGTGTTGAAAAATCAAATCACGGCAGACGCCAGCAACCGCGCTCTTGTCCGGCGAATTCCGCAAGGCGGGAGAAGACGGACGACGTGCAGCAGAAAACCGAGGTCGCGCAAGACTTGAAGTTGCTGGCGGATTTTGTCGCGGACATGCCGGCCCGCCCCGTGTAACTCTGTTATTTACGGGATTATCAGGATGGAGTTTTTCCAGTTCGCGGGTGAAATGGGGAACACGTGCGTCCCGCTCGCGGCGGTCGGCGTCCCGCCGAACGCTCGGTGTGGAAGATGTTCGCAACGGGACGGTGCAAACGGCGACCGAGACGGTCGCGCTCACCAGCACGATGTTGAGCACGTCCAGCGTCCAGCATGGTGGGGCAGAGCTGCCGCTCTGCCCTAAAATTGGGGCGGCGCAGCAACGCCGCCCTACCGTGATTTCTTTCAGCGGCTTAACCCGCCTGAATTTTTCTCGCACATCGCTTTCCGGCGAGATGCTGCTTTCGGTGACAATGGTGATGCGCGCCTCAATCGGAATCCGACTTAACGCGATGTTGCAGCCGACCCAGCCTGCCCGGCGGGCCGTGGATGAGAGCGGTGCGCGCTTGATGATGGCGGAGGGCGGAAAACCTCCTCAAAACCCGCCAGAAAAGAGTCTGGTTTGAAATCACCCTCATTGGCCTGCCGAACAAAAAGGGTGGATTGACAGGATTTTGAAATTGTGAGAGAATCGAAAAAGCTGTGAAAGGTTCAAAGCCAACAAGTCGGCGCAGCGCAACATCGCTGGGGAAGCGAGAATGTTCTTCGTCGCGTCCGCAAAAGGACCAAGAGGAAATTCCATGAAAACAAATAAAACATTGGGCGTTTCGTTGCTCACGGTGGCGGCCATTTGGTGTTTCTTGTTCGTGATGCGGGACATCGTGCGGGCTGATTGCGTCGCACCCCCGTCCGGCCTTGTGGCGTGGTGGCCGGGCGATGGAAATGCCAATGACATCATCGGCACCAACAATGGTACTCTGCTTGACAACGCTACGGCGAATGCGAGTGGAATGGTGGGGCAAGCCTTCAGCTTTGATGGCGTGAACGCGGTCGTGAATGCTGGAACCAACAGCTTCTTTGATTTCAGCGGTGGCTCGGCGGATTTCACCATCGAAGCGTGGGTCAAGCCAGCCGCTTTGCCTTCAAATTTAAGTACCGGCTTCGCTAGCAAGACTCAGGGGAATTTCGATGGTTGGGTGTTCGGTATGTTTTACGATGGAAGCCTGTTTTTTTCTGGTTGTGGGTATTGGGAAGTAGATAGTCGTCCTGTCGTGCTGGCCACGGGTGTGTGGTCGCATGTGGCAGTGACACACACCGGGGGCACGTACAGGTTGTATTGCAATGGGAGTCAGGTGGGCTCCGGCAGCGGCGGTACTTGGAGCGGTTCGGCCGCCCAACTGCAATTTGGACGCGATCCCAATAGACAATACTATAACGGTTTGCTCGACGATATCAGCATCTACGATCGCGCCCTCTCGTCCAACGAAATCGCTGCGATCTACGCCGCTGGCAGCGCAGGCAAGTGCAAAGGTCCTTCAACCATTTCCGTCGCCATCTCCGTCGCCATGTATGCCGGGCTGACGATTGTGGGACAAATCGGGGACACTTACGAAATTGATTACTGCAACGACTTGGTTGCTTCCAACTGGACGGTCTTGACTACGATGGTGCTGTCGAACAGCTCATGCCTCTACATTGACACGAACTCAACCTTTTTTTCGCACCGCTTTTACCGGGCAGTGAAGCAGTGAGTGAACGGGTCAGTTTTTGAGATTTTAACGCAACTCCGCTGACGCGCGAGCGGGAGGCGCAATAACGCAGAGAAAAGTTGACGGAGAGGTTCGCTCCTGATCCAATCAAAGCATGAAAGCACAAAAACGCATTGCGACGCTAAACGCCCAAGAAAATCACGCATGGGAATTTGCGTTCTGCTTTCATTTGGACGACGGCAAAGCTGACCTCCAAGCAGATAAATTGGCATGGCGCGATTTGCGTTCAGAATTTCCAAGACTTACGAAATACAAGGGTTGCCATTAATTCTTGAGGAAAACTCAAATCAGTTCTTGATCATTTCGCCGGGATCGGGATCGATCCACCCGAATGTCTCAATCGTCGCGGCGGAAGCATTCGTCTCACAAAGCCGCCAAAGGAAAGCGGTCCGATCAGGGATCCGATCCAAAACTGAAATACCGCATCCACCGGAAAATTCCCGACCCGTCTTATTCGCTGTCGGAACTGGTTCGCCCATCTGTTCCGACGTCACCCCGAACGAAGCGCGCCAAGGATGACCAGGTCAATTTCGCAATCGCCGGGATTCCGCCGGTGGGCCGCGTTGAACCGCAGCCGTTTCTCAAATGGGTGGGCGGCAAGTCGCAACTTCTCGCGCAATTTGACGAGTTTCTGCCCGACCGCGTGGAGCGTTATTTTGAGCCGTTCATTGGCGGCGGCGCGGTGTTCTTTCACCTCAAACACCGCTTCCCGCAGATGCGAGCATTCTTGCGCGACAACAACGACGAACTCATCAACACTTACATCGCCGTTCGTGACCATCCGAAACCGTTGATGCGCCGGCTCGATGAACACCTCGCGGAATTCCGGGCCGACCGCGAGCGTTACTACTATCTCGTCCGCAGTTGGCATCATTTGGAGCGGGACAAAGTGGTGGAACGTGCCGCCCGCATGATTTTTCTCAACAAGACTTGTTTCAACGGTCTCTGGCGCGTCAACGGCCGTGGCAAATTCAATGTCCCCATTGGCTCAAATAAAAATCCAACTCAACAAAACTATGAATAGCAAAAACGAACTAAAATTCTTCGGCTACCATTGCCCTGACTGTGAGAACGACACCTGGCTCGCCGATGAACCGGAGAAATTCATCTACTGCGCACACTGCGGCGGCGACGAAGGTAAATTGGTGGTGACAAAAACGCTGACGGTTCGCGGCGGAAGATTGCGAATTTTGCCAAGCAACTGACTTATTACTCACGTCCCGCAAATCCGATTGCCCAACTTTTTCGATGCTTTTCGAACATTGTGCCGCTGCGATGAAATTCTCTCACCTCGTCGTAAAAGTGGAACTGGAATCGAGCGGCGTGCTGGCGAAACGGAGTCTCACCCATGTATCGCTTGAACAGTTCAGCCTCTTCGTCACTTGGGCCGACGATGTAAAACCTCGCATTGAATCGTTCGGGAATGCGAAGAAGTCGAATCAGCCCACTCTTGACGCCTGTGCTGTTCTCAACCTCGAAAGCATAGCGTGGAAAAAGCCCTTCGGAATCTTCGGCCATCCACATGACATCTGTGTTCCGCATCTTCTTCAATGGCAGTGCGCTCAAAGCACTTGCGTCGTTCCGCACTGTGGCAAAATTGGAAATCGGCTCATCACCAAAACGTCGAATTGTTTTGTCCGTGGAATTTGTAAATGTTTCGTAACCGCAGAGATTTCCTAGTTGCAGCAACATTCCCTGCTGCTCGCCATGCGGGTCTAATTTAGTCGGGTGCGTCTTTGGTTTTGGTTCTTCCTGCAACACCAGACGATAGCCCGCATGGCCATTCTGCATTTTCACAGGCTCGAAGACTTTGTATTGGCGAACAACACGACGAATTGTCGCTTCCCAAGTAGCAGTTTGTGGTCGAAGCGGATTGTCTTTGAGTGAAGCTGTAATATCTCGGAGCGAAGCTGCGCCACCAAACTGTTTGAGCGCGCCAGCGACCAGTTCTTTCCAAGTTACCGGTTGTTCCATGTCAGACGTTTATCGGGAAAAACGAAGCCATGCCAGTTTATTTCATTCAGAAATGTTCAGCCGATTCACGTCAAAGCCGGCGTGCAAGTAGAAGTTGATTCCGGCTGCGAGGGACGGGACGACATCGTGTTGATCGAAGCAAAAGTTGGCCAGCCACCGGACTTCATCATTCGGCAATTGTTCTACCCCTATCGGAAGTGGCGCATCGAAATTCCAGCCAAGCAGATTCGCCCGTGGTTCTTCTGCTCGGAGGAAGTCTCCGGACGGCGGCTCTACAAGTTTTGGGAATACGAGTTTGCAGACGACACCCAATACCAGTCGCTGCGGCTCACGCGGGGCGAAAATTTCCTCGTC
>Ga0209540_10001426_pt1 | contig 18248 bp, 13 predicted proteins | sample BarGraIncu01121A_FD_184501 | JGI IMG/M metagenome (GOLD analysis project Ga0209540, IMG submission 184501) | Arctic peat soil microbial communities from Barrow, Alaska - Barrow Graham LP Incubations 011-21A (SPAdes) (version 2) | ecosystem: Environmental > Terrestrial > Soil > Wetlands > Peat... | reverse complement strand
TCATACAGGTGAAGGGCTATTTTATTGAGCCTGTCTTTCTCTCCGGTGATGCCAAAAAGACCGCGCAGTCTGAGCACAAGCGGATGATCACTGTTAAGGACAAGGTCTTTTTTCTGCGGAAACATACTGTCGAGATCCTTATACGGATCATTTTCCGCGCCTGTACGCATCTTTTCAAACTGCTTGCGCATTTCATTCATACGCCTTGCTTCTTCCGTTTCCTGAATGAAAGCAGGCAGCTGATCGGCACCGAGTGCCACAACAGAAATATCCAGTTTTTCATCTCCCGCTGCTTCGCGGAAAAGATCCTGGAGGGTCTTCTGTTCTTCTTCAGAACCGGACTCCCCTTCAAATTCGGCATCAACACGTTTGAAATGAATTTTCGGATATTTGTATTCGAGGAAAGATATGAAATTATTATCAAGCTCTTCGTCGAGAATAACGATCTCATAACCCTTTTTCTGCGCAATTTCAACATAGGCAGCCTGCTTGTCAGGGGCCTGTGTATAGCGAACTGTATCCTTGTTCTCCGTGAGTTCGGACATTGTCGGAAAAGTATTGTCAACAGTCTTGAAGAGGCAGATATCCTTCACTTTGTCATAGAATTTATCGTCTTTGAGCATCCCGTATTTGACAAAAATGCTTATATCAGGCCAATAGGTGTCATATGCTGTACGGTCCTTTTGGAAGATTTCGACCAGCTTGTCGGATACCTTACGCACGATATGCGTCGAGAGTTTCTTGACGTACTCGTCCTGCTGAAGGGCGGAACGCGATACATTGAGCGGAAGATCCGAGCAGTCGAGGCAGCCGCGCAGAAGGAAAAGAAATTCCGGGATGACTTCGGCAAGATTGTCGGCAACAAATACCTGATGGTTGTAGATCTTGATACGGCCTTCAAGGGACTCATATACATTGTTCGTCTTGGGGAAATACAGGATTCCCTGCAGTGTGAACGGATAATCCATATTCAGATGAATCCAGAAAAGCGGATCACGCATATCGGAGAAGACCTCATGATAGAAAGCCTTGTACTCCTCATCCGTGCATTCCTTCGGTGATTTGGTCCACAGAGGTGCTGTCGTATTAAGCGGAAGGTTCTCATGAAGATGAGGCGTGAATTCCTCGCCCTTTTCCTCTTTCTCCCTGCGTTCTTTATCTTCCGTTTCAAGATGTTCAAGATCTGCAGCAACATCTGTAAAGTACAGGTCATACGGCATAAAAGAACAATATTTTTTCAGAACGCCGCGAAGTTTGTATGCGTCAAAAATTCCCATAGCCTCTTCTGAAAGATTTAAAGTGATAACCGATCCGCGCGCTGTCCTTTGAGATTCGGATATGGAATATTCCATCCCGTCTTCCGATTCCCAGATTACGGCCGATTCACTTTCCTGCCAGGATTTAGTTTCGATTCTGACCTTGTCGGCTACCATGAAGGCTGAATAGAATCCAAGACCGAAGTGGCCTATGATTCCACTCGAGTCTGTGGACTGCTCCTTATATTTATCGACAAAATCCATAGCACCTGAAAATGCAATCTGATTGATATATTTATCAATTTCATCAGCAGTCATTCCAATGCCATTGTCTGAAAAAGACAGCGTTCCTGCATTTTTATCATAGATGACATCCATCCGGAACTCCTGATCGGGATCACCGGCTGCTTCGCCAAGTGCTATCAATCTCTTGTACTTTGCAATGGCATCCGAAGAATTCGAAACAAGTTCCCGCATAAAAATATCGTGGTCTGAATAGAGCCATTTGCGGATAATCGGGAAAATATTTTCTGTGGTAACTGATACTTTTCCTGAGCGAATAGTCATAATAAGCCTCCTGTATTTTACAAATATTTTGGAACAAAATTAAAGTGGCTGCTCTTCAGCAGTCAGATAAAGAATCATATTCCGGCTGTACCTGATCAGCCGGATGCGTCTGGATATAGTGTGTAACGATGCCTTGATAGATCTCCGAAATTCTTGCCAGGTCTTCGTTCTGTGCTGACAGAAATACTTCATCTCCAACAGAACGTACAGGAAGAATATCAAAAGGTGAGCTCGTGATAAACAAGGCGACGGAATCGGTGTGTGTTTTTGATTCATCGCGCATCCTGACAAGGTCTTCCAGGGAGAACAAAGCTTCTTTATATACAAGGCCTGCCTTGCGTACCGACAAAAGAACATATCTGCGTGTGATTCCAATCAGAATCAAAGCCTCAGGCGGAGAATATACCACCCCGTGATAGAGTACAAAAAAATTCGACCGGCTGCCCTCGGTGATTTGACCTTTACCGTCTGTCAGCAGGACCTCAAAAGCAGGACCAAAGGGAGTCGGCTCTTCAAATTTTGCTGCAACGGCGCTCTTGTAATCACTGTGAAATATCTTCACTTGTGGATCCAGACGTTCCCAGTGCATCAGCGAAGCTGCAATTCCTTTTGAAGAAGAATCATCTGGAGGAGTCACAACATTCGAAAAATGGATCAGTTTGCCTTTATTTGTGATGACAATACGGATATTCCCGTCCGATACAGGAGGCTCGGCCTCACGAAGCATCTTCATAGCATCATCAAACAGGACATCCGTATCAAGCGGGAATTTCTCTTTGGCTTCAATAGACTGCAGCAGACGGAGCATATGATTCTCAAAAAACATAAGAACCCCGTCCCGGATTTTGATTGATTCATAATAAACAACATCGGAAACCGGCTCCAGAAGTGTCTTTCCTTCCGCAGAAGATAACACTATCTTATTACCATTATAATAACAAAAATCGCCGGATGGATTCTCCAGCATTGGAAACGACATGTATAGGCCCCCTAATTATAGTAATTGACAACGACATCCCGTTGGATGTCCGAAGATAATCATAAGACAGAGGATGTAACTTCAGCTATTCAATTTTACCCCAGTCTTCCAATTGCGTAAAGTCTGAATTTTGTCAATATTATACACAGATGATTTTTCACTTGTCTTGATTCTCTACTAAGAATACAATGATAAAGGTTGACGCAATGGAAAAGCTTTGCTAAAATAGTCACAGTTTATGCACTAATTGGAATATTTATGCATCATTACGGAGGAAATCATCATGGCAAAAGAGAAAATCTTACTCGCATATTCTGGCGGTCTTGATACATCCATCATCATTCCCTGGCTCTTGGAACATTACGACTGTGAAGTAATTGCAATGGCCGGCGAAGTTGGAATTGGTGTTGACGAAGCATTTCTCAAGCAGAAAGCACTTAACTGCGGTGCAAGTGCATGCTTTGTAGAAGACATATCCGAAGAGTTCATTACCGATTTTATCTATCCTACTATGAAAGCCGGCGCTGTGTACGAAGGCAAATATTTGCTCGGCACATCATTTGCCCGTCCCGTAATTGCCAAGCGTATGGTTGAGATCGCACGCCGCGAAGGATGTACAACCATTGCACATGGCTGCACGGGTAAAGGCAATGATCAGGTGCGTTTTGAACTTACAATCAAGGCGCTGGCTCCGGAGCTCAAAATAATCGCACCCTGGCGCATTTGGGACATCAAATCACGCGATGAAGAAATCGATTATGCAAATGAGAGAAATATCCCGATTCCGGTAACTAAGAAAGACAATTACTCAATGGACGAGAACCTCTGGCATCTTTCCCATGAAGGAATGGATCTTGAGAATCCCGCCAATGAACCCCGGTATGATAATATCCTTAAGCTTATGGTCTCACCTGAGAAAGCACCTGACGAAGCAACCTATATTGAGCTGACTTTTGAAAAGGGAATTCCGGTAGCTGTTGACGGCAAAAAGCTGGATCCGGTTGCCATGCTGAAGTATTTGAATGCAGTTGCCGGCCAAAATGGAGTCGGTATCGTAGATATGGTCGAAAACCGGCTCGTCGGTATGAAATCCCGAGGAGTATATGAGACACCCGGAGGTACTGTTTTGTATGCAGCTCACCGCGAGCTCGAACTGTTGACGCTCGATCGTGACACGCTGCACTACAAAGATATAATAGCCCAGCGCTTTGCCGAACTTGTATATTTCGGTCAGTGGTTTCACCCGCTGCGCGAAGCACTCTCCGTATTTGTAGATAAGACGCAGGAAACGGTAACAGGAAGTGTTCGTCTGAAGCTCTATAAGGGGAACTGCATGCCTGCGGGATCAACCTCTCCCTTCTCTCTTTATGATGAAGAAATTGCTACTTTTTCTGAAGATGATGTATATGATCAAAAAGATGCAACTGGATTCATCAATTGTTTTGGACTGCCCCTGAAGGTTGTTGCCCAGATGAAGAAGAGAAACGGTCTCCTGTGATCATCTATTATTATCTTGAAGAAAGGGGAATTGAATTGTGAGCAAAAAAATGTGGGACGGGCGTTTTCAGAAGGAAACCGATAAGGCGGCCAATGACTATAACACTTCTCTCCCCTTTGACTGCCGTATGTATGCCCAGGACATCAGGGGAAGCATGGCACACTGCAGGATGCTCAGTAATCAAGGTGTCATTTCTTCGGAGGATGCCGGTGCAATCCTTACGGGACTCACTCATATTCTTACCGACATTAATGACGGAGAAATTTCATTCGATACGGACGCAGAAGATATTCACATGTTTATAGAAGAGGAACTGACACGCCGTATTGGTGATGCAGGTAAAAGACTGCATACCGGAAGAAGCAGAAATGACCAGGTCGCCCTTGATGTCCGTCTCTACTTGCTTGATGAATCAAAAGAAATCCGCGAACTGATAATGAAGCTCTACCGGACCCTCATTGTGAAGGCCGCGGAGAACCTGACGACTATTATGCCCGGCTATACGCATTTACAGCGTGCTCAGCCGATCACCCTCGGCCATCATCTATCTGCATATATCCAGATGCTTCAGCGTGATATGACTCGTCTTGACGATGCTGCCGCCAGAATGAATTATTCTCCTTTAGGATCAGGGGCACTTGCAGGTACTACGTATCCTCTGGATCGTGAAGCGGTAGCTCATGAATTAGGCTTTGCAGGCGTAACACAAAATAGTCTCGACGGAGTCAGCGACCGGGATTTTGTTATCGAGTTTGCCAGTGTATTTTCGATACTGATGATGCATCTCTCCCGTTTTTCAGAAGAAATAATTCTCTGGTCGACGCAGGAATTCGCATTCATAGATCTTGATGATGCCTATGCTACCGGTTCATCCATTATGCCGCAGAAGAAGAATCCGGATATTGCGGAGCTCACGCGAGGCAAAACAGGACGCGTCTATGGCGATCTCATGGCTCTTTTGGTCGTTATGAAAGGACTTCCCCTTGCTTACAACAAAGACATGCAGGAGGATAAGGAAGCTATATTCGATGCCATAGATACGATTAAGGGCGCTTTGGTTCCGTTCACGGGAATGATAGCAACTATGAATATCCGAAAAGACAGGATGGAACAGGCTGCAGCCGGTGGGTTTACCAACGCGACTGATCTGGCGGATTATCTGGTTAAGAAAGGTCTCCCATTCAGAAGTGCCCATGAAGTGTCAGGGAAGCTGGTCAAATATTGCCTTGATGCAGGCATATCTCTTTTGGAGGTCGGTATTGATGAGTTCAGAAGCTTTTCCGGCCTGATTGATGAAGATGTATATGAAGCTATTTCCCTTCTTACATGTGTCAACAACCGCACCATTACCGGTGCTCCGTCCCCCGATACGGTAAAGTCGGCCCTCGAAAGGGCTGCACTTTTTGTCTGACCCGCTGCTAACCGCAAAGCTGAGGTAATCAGAAAGCGTCTGTCCATTACGGGCAGGCGCTTTTTTATAATTTCATATTGACTGATCATAAAAATCTCCAGCCGGAATTACTGTAATGCTGTCAGTCATCATCCTGGTCAATTCCCATTTCACTTGCCTTCTGCATCCATTCGAATGCTTCCTGCTCAAGGCCAAGTGCACGGTAAGCACTGACCTTTCCATGGATCGCTTCAGGATATTCCGGATCAAATCTAAGTGCCCTGTCATACCAGATCAGCGCTTCCTCAGCATCTGACTGGGCCAAAAACAAATTGCCTTTTCCTATAAGTGCACCGACATGAGCCGGTTCAAGATCAAGTGTACGGTCAAAATATTCCATCGCATCATCAAACTCACTCTGATAATAATATACGACGCCCATGCTGCAAAGCACATCAGGAAAATCCGGAGCAATTTCAATAGCTTTCTGAAGAAGCCGCAGGCATTCTTCATCATTTCCGTTCATATGCTGCACAAAAGCTAATTCATTCAACGCAATCGGATTCTGCGGTTCAATTTCAAGTGCCCTGTTGAGCCACTTGCCGGCATGATCTTCATGATTCTTGCGGATCTCCAACATACCGAGAAGTACATATGCACCTGCACATTCCGAGTCAAGTGCCAGGCATTTCCTGCAGTATTTGCGGCACTCATCGAGATATCCGCACATAAAATAGACATCAGCTAAATCGTGGAATATTTCCGAATTATCCGGAGAAATACGCGATACTGTTACAAGGCATTCCATTGCTTCATACGCCAGACCGTCCATAATCAAGGCCTTACTTTTACCGCGGTATGCATCAATAATACCCGCATCGAGAGCAAGCGCCCTGTCAAAAGCCTCAATAGCCTCATCATATATTCCGTCATATAAATACGCATACGCAAGTGTCATATGTACGACAGGTTCTTTTTCACCTAGTATTACTGCACGCAGTCCGCTTCTTTGAGCATGTTTATATTTTCCTTCCAGAAAATAAATATTTGACTCAAGACAGAACAGTTCATAATCCTTTGGATCTTTCTCAATCATTGTTCTGCATATTTCCAGCGCTTCTTTATAACGCCCGTCGCGCCGCAGATAGCGGGCCTCCCATTTGCGGAACTGATCATTATCAGGACACCGCATGATCAGCATAGCAACCCACTCTAATCCGATTTTATAAAAAGAGTCCGAATCCAGAAGAGCCAGAACCATCAATTCATAATCGTTGGGATTGCCGGTAATTGTACTGCTGACGCAAAGCATCTCCCACTCTTCCGCAAGAAGGATGAGTTTACCAACCTTGTCCTGTTTTTGAAAACGATGAAAACGAACCCGGAAATCAATCCAATACATTTCCTCACTGGTTAAACCGCGTTTGGCACACACGTGCAGGTCACGTTCATAACTGTATTTCTTTGGAAGGTTCTTTTCCGGAATGCGCAGGAAACAATATATGCGAAGAATTCTGCACCAGCGCTTTGCGATATGAATATCAAGCGAACGAAGGAAATTATCGGAAATACGTGAATCCTCAATGCGCTTGACCAGCGTATTGACTCGCTCGGCAAAAGAAACATAATCATGTTCCTGAGGCGAGGACGTCTGCAGTTCAAGAAAATCATGCAGCACACATACAACCTGATATGAGTATGGTTTTGTGCGAAGGAAAGTATTTTTTTGCGGCGTCTGACTATAAGACTCCAGATACGAAAGAGCCAACTCACTTAATCGATTCTCCTCCGATACATCAGCTGACATATCTTCCGGAGCCGCTTTTGAAAGTAAATTTCCCGCACTTCTGGCTAGCAGAAAAAAACCATAATATGCATTCTTCGGGCTTTCCTGCGGATATACCGGAGCATTCTCCTTATGAAATACCAAAGATGAATAATCAAATTCCTTCATTTGTTCAAATTGTTCTTTTTCTGTCATTCTTTGAAAACATCTCCTTAAAAGTCAACACTTCTGCTTCAATTGCGCATGCTGTGAATGGGGGCCGGTACCCGGCCTCCGCGGTTAATAAAATCTGCGCAGGAAGATGGGTTGACAGACATGATTGGTGCAGAACCAAGAAGACCGCCGTACTCTACAAAATCTCCGACACCTTTACCGGGTACGGGAATAATGCGGACCGCTGTCGTCTTGCTGTTGAATGTACCGATAGCCATCTCGTCAGCAATTATGCCTGATATCGTAGTTGCCGGTGTATCACCGGGAATTGCAATCATGTCCAGGCCAACGGAGCAGACGCAGGTCATAGCTTCGAGCTTCTCAAGATTCAAGGCGCCCTTGGTTACAGCGGCAATCATCCCTTCATCTTCCGACACCGGAATGAACGCACCTGACAATCCGCCTACAAATGACGAAGCCATCGTTCCGCCCTTCTTTACAGCATCATTAAGCATGGCAAGGGCACATGTTGTGCCCCAGGCACCGCAGTCTTCCAGACCGAATTCCTCCAGAATACGAGCAATAGAGTCACCTACTACCGGCGTGGGTGCAAGTGAAAGATCAATAATTCCAAACGGTGCATCGAGTCGGGCTGAAGCTTCCCTGGCGACAAGCTCACCGACACGCGTGATTTTGAAGGCTGCTTTTTTGATCGTCTCGGCTACAACGCCCAGATCGGCACCCTTAACTGATTCCATTGCTACCTTAATAACGCCCGGTCCGGAAATACCGACATTAATAACACACTCCGGTTCACCCGGACCCATAAATGATCCCGCCATAAAGGGGTTGTCTTCCGGAGCATTTGCGAAAACAACGAGTTTTGCACAGCCGATAGCATCACGTTCCTTCGTAAGCTCTGCTGCTGCCTTTATTATTCGCCCCATGTCGCGGACAGCATCCATATTGATGCCTGTTCTCGTAGTTGCAAGGTTAACAGAGGAACAGACGAAATCAGTGACCGCAAGGCTCTCGGGAATTGATTCAATCAGCTTTATGTCACTGTTTGTATAGCCCTTTTGCACTAACGCAGAAAATCCGCCGATAAAATTAACTCCGCATGTCTTTGCCGCCCGATCAAGTGCTTTTGCGAAGCACACGTAATCGGAGGCTCCTGAAGAGGCTGCTACAATCGATATTGGTGTGACAGAAATACGCTTATTAATAATGGGAACCTGATACTCCCTGCTGATATCTTCACCCGTCTTTACAAGCTTCTCCGCCCTGCGGCAGATCTTCTCATATATACGCCGGCATGTTTCTTCAGCACTTGTAGAAGAACAATCCATCAGATTAATACCCATTGTTATTGTACGAACATCTAAATGCTGCTCCTGAAACATATTAATCGTCTCAAGAATTTCAAAATCCGTTATCATGCTTGCTCCTCACTTGCCATCAATTTCATCTAACTGCAATTATCAGATTCTATGCATGGCGTTAAAGAGACTCGCATTCTGAATCCGAATGGAAAGCCCGATTTCACTGCCCAAAGCTTCCAGCTTATCTGCAAGCTCTTTAATATCAATATTCGACTTCGACATATCGACAAACATAATCATTGTGAAAATCTCTTCGAGTATTGTCTGTGTAATGTCTTTAATATTTACATTGTTAGCAGCGAGTACTGCGCTGACTTTGGCAATAATGCCGATTGTATCATGACCGATGACAGTAATTACTGCCGCATGGCTATCCATTGGCTTCATATTTATTCCTCATTTCAAATCAAATATTATATTCCTGACCAATCGAGGCAACTGTGTATGGCCAGACACCGCATGAATCAGCCTCATCAGTAATCTCCGATATACTATAATACGGAACCAGATGAGAAAGTACAACATTTTTTATTTGACATTCCTGACAAAGACGGAAACATTCAGTAGGTGTCATGTGCAGCATGACCTGTTTTCTGGTTTTCTCAATGGCACCGCAGTCCATAATGGCCAGATCGGCATTCACGAACAGCGGAATCAGTTCGGGCCCATATACAGCGTCGCCGGAGAACGCAAAAACGCTGCCCTCATGTTCAATCCGGACGCCATAACACTCAACCGGATGTACTGTGCGGAAAAATGTCGCCGTAGCTCCAAAAAGCGGGAGCTCCGTTGATGCATTTATATGACCGACAATAATATTGGCATCATTTTGAATCTGGTTTAAGTTTGCTTCCGGGGTAGTTGGTGCAAACAGCGGAATCGGGCGGACATCCAAGCCGTTCTGTTTGTTCATCTGAAGCGCATATTTGAGTACAAAAATATCAGATAAATGATCTGCGTGTAAGTGTGTAAGAATGATTGCATCAATCTTATTTAACGGAATATATCTGAACAGATTCGAAAGAACTCCGCTTCCGCAGTCAATCAGAATGTTCTTACCGGCAAGCTGTATGAGATATCCGGTAGTAGCTCCCCCCGGGGCCGGATAGCCGCCTGAGCAGCCCAGAATAGTAATTTTCATAATTACAAAGCACTCAAAAGCCTTACGCTATGTGTGCATTCTCCTTTCACCGCTCAATAAATACAAGGTTCAAGTATCAATAGAAATAATGTTTACAATCATATTTTACCACACTTTATTAAAAATGCTTTTCTGTGATTTTTTCTGCACATCGGATCCCGTCTATCGCCGAGGACATAATTCCACCCGCGTATCCAGCCCCTTCTCCGCACGGATAAAGTCCGCGCAGTCCTTCACTCTGGCCGGATTCATCACGAATGATTCGTACAGGGGAGGAACTCCGCGTCTCAATTCCGGTCAGGAGGCTGTCAGGATGTGAAAACCCCGGAAGCCGCCGGTTCATGTCGAGGACACCTTCACAGATCGTATCCGATACATATCCGGGCAAAAGGCTGCGGAGATTTGTATAGGAAACACCGGGACGATAAGTCGGCTTGACATCTCCGCACGTCATGGAAGCTCTGTTCTCCAGGAAATCGCCCAGACGCTGACAGGGAGCACTTCCGTTTCTTCCGCCCGCTTCAAATGCCGCACGCTCCAGCGTCTCCTGGAAACGAACACCCGACAGGACCCCTTCTTCCCCGAAGTCGGAAACATCCACTCCTACAAGAACAGCACTGTTGGCATTCCCGGCATCACGAAGGTAATTGCTCATTCCGTTAGTGACAACATGACCTTCTTCTGATGAACTGGCAACAACAAATCCCCCCGGACACATACAGAAGGTATACAGGGCACGTCCCGTTGAAGTATGGGATACTAACTTATAATCCGCCTGCGGAAGCGCTTTATGACCCGCTGACACGCCATATTGGGCACGATTGATCCAATCCTGCGGATGTTCGATTCGCAAGCCGACGGAAAACGGCTTTGCATCCATCCTGACATTCATGTTTTTGAGTACCTCAAAAGTATCTCTGGCACTGTGTCCGATCGCAAGAACAACATCATCGGCAGCCAGAAACGTCTGATCCCCTCTGTTACTCGATGGCGCGTGATAAACGCCCTTAAGGATCATGCCATCAACTTCAAATCCGACAACCTGACGCTCAAAAAGAAACGTCCCGCCCAATGACATTACTTCTTTACGTATATTAGTCACCACGTCTCTGAGTCGATCCGTACCGACATGAGGGTGGGCGAGATACTTAATCTCCGCGGGCGCACCTGCATTTACAAATGTTTCAAGAACAAATGACCTTCTCGGATCAGAGACGCCGGAGTTGAGTTTTCCATCAGAAAAAGTTCCGGCTCCGCCCTCTCCAAACTGTATATTTGAATATGTGCAGAGCTTTCCGGTCGTAAAGTATTGATTTACATCCTGTGAACGCTGTTCGACCATGCATCCGCGTTCAATAATAATGGGTGAAAGTCCCTGTCGGGCAAGAACGAGAGCCGCCATCATTCCGGCCGGGCCAAACCCGATTACTACCGGATGAGTCACAGTTGATCGTGCCGGCGTTATTTGTTTATGTGTATTAACGTTCTTTGTATCGTCAGGTTCATCTGTCAGACATACGCGAAAAGTTATGCGGATCTGTGTCTTTTTCCTGGCATCGATAGATTTCTTACTGATTTCACAGCGAAATCCGGAGGATACAGGCCTCTTCAGTGAAAAGCAGGCAGAAGCAAGCAGATTCTTTTCTCCTGTATTTGATGAAGGATCACAGGAAAGCCGGCTATATTCATCAAGTCCAAAAGTTAGAGTTGTCTCAAGTCTCATATATTTCTCTCTTCTATTGCATACTGTGCGGCTGAACTGCCGGCCAAAAAACCGGATGACCATGCCCACTGAAGATTGAATCCTCCGCAGTCTCCGTCAATATCAAGAATCTCCCCGCAGGCGAAAAGCCCCGGGCACTTAAGCGAGGCGAGCGTAGACGGATCAAAATCCGATGTATCCATTCCGCCGGCTGTCGTCTGGGCATTTGCAAACGGCATGGTTCCTGTAACCTGAATTTTCAGTGCCTTGCATGCGCAGGAAAGACGCTCAATTTCCTTTGCTGAAAGCGATGAAACGAATGCAGACATCGGCTTATCCGTGGCATCGCGAAGAAGTCCCAGTGCAAGTCTTTTTTGAAAAAGACCGGTCAGGTATTCTTCAAGCTTGCGGTCCGGAAATGAACTCTGGCGCATATACATCATCGACCTGACTTCATCAAGAGAATATCCGGGAAGAAAATCAAGCGATATATTGATTTGTTCTCCGATGCTTCCCGATGCTTTCGCGGCTAATGCACGCGAAACATAACCTGAAAGCTGCAGGATTGGAGGTCCGGACAGCCCGTAGTCGGTAAATAATATTTCCCCGTCTTCTTCCCTTATTTTCCTGCCGCCGACATAAAGGGCAGCGGATCCAACAATTTTGTTGCCTGAAAGCGCCTTGCAGAACTTCGTATCCGTTTTAAGCTGAACGATAGATGGTACCGGAGCATAAAGTCTATGGGAAAATCCTGAAAGAAGTTGATAACCATTCCCGTCCGAGCCGGTAGAAGGAGCGCACATACCGCCGGCGGCAACAATAATGCTTACTGCCTTGCATACACTTTTATCAGATAATGACAACACAAATCGGTTTCCATCCCTGGCTATATCTACAACGTGTGCCGCCGTTCTTACTTGTATTCCAAGTTCATCCATACTAAGTCTCAGGGCATCCAAAACGGATGCTGCATGTAAGCTCATCGGGTATACTTTCTGACTCTCTTCCACCGTACAGATAACTCCCAGTTCATCAAAAAATGAAATCACTCGGGAAGGCGGATATCTAAGAAGAGCTCCTTTAGCAAAACGGACATCATTCCCGTGAAAATGATACATCTCCGTATCAAGATTCGTCAGGTTACATCTTCCGTTACCAGTCATCAGAAGTTTTTTACCGACGCGGTCATTTCGCTCAAATACCGTAACACGACAGGACTTCCCGGAATTCTCCGACAAAATACGCTGCGCAAATATTGCAGCCGCCATTCCGGAAGCTCCGGCGCCAATTACTGCAACATCAATCACATGATCATGAGTATCGTCATCTTTAGTCGGTCTAATCATCATGAATCCAAAAGAGCAAGACAGCGCGCATATTTTCCTCGATCATCTTTTACGGCGCCCGTCATAGCAATAATCTCGTCTCCAAGAGCAAGAACATCACGCACATCGCCCTGCTTAAGCTCAATTTCCAGTTCGCACAAATTCTCCTGAGCGTTTTTCGCAAATAACGATCCGTAATCAAAACAGATCTCAAGTAGGCTGTCTCCGAATCCGGCTAATGACAGCGTTCTTTCAAAGCTGGTTCTGCAGATCATTGTAAGTTCTTTACCGGAAACAGCTGCAAGAACCTCTTCGAGAATTTCAGACGGGTCTCCGTCTGTAACGGCATGCTGCGAAAATACTTCGGCATCAAACTCGTCTTCCGTAGTCTCCAGATTCCACTCAAATCTCTGATGAAGACCATTACGGCTTGTTCCCCCAATTTTTACTGTATGAATATAATCGCCGTCTCGAATCTCCCTGACACGGATACTCGCACTGTGAGTCAGCAAAGCCCTGTCCTTCGTTTCGAAATATTTTGTATCATAAAATTCCGTCTTTTCGGAAGCCGGAATAAGAATGTCAGTAAACCATTCTGCATTCCATAATTTGCTGATTTCTTCCCGTGAAGTAAACCTGAGTTTCAGTTCTGTTTCCAAAAGACTATGCCTCCTTAATATTATGCATCTTACAGAGTAAGCTCCCGCACACTGTCAGCGGTTACTACAACAATCGTTCCGTCGCCCTTATAACCGATCTTCAGAACTTCTGTGTCTACAGTGACTGATTTTTCCGTCTTAAGCGTGGCAGCATCAACAAGAAGAATCTTATCGTCAACAGCTATAACTACTTTCCCGTCCCTTGTGTCTGCATCAACAAAAGTATTCCCTAACACAACAGAATTGCCGCGCACAAAATCAGACCCTAGATATTCCAAACGAACTTCCTGACCAAGACCGTCAGAATAAATGACTGCTACTCCGTTATCAACCGAAAACGCACTTATAATTTGTCCATAAGAAGCTATAGCTTGTATTTGGTCCCCATAAAAACATAAGATATCAGATATCCCCGCAAGTACCGTCCTGTCATTTCCAATATAGGAAATACTCAAAAGTATGGATGACACATCAGGTGTGTATAAAGCCAGATCCTTAGGCTTTTTGTCTTCATCTCCGGTCGGCAGCCCGATTTTCTTTAACCTGGGCTGCATTGAGGAACCGTCCGTATCCACAAGGGCAATATCGACAACTGTCTGATCCGGAGAAAATGATATGGATACGGGATAGCCGGATTCAACCGAATTCCATTGCGCCAGAAAATTTCCCTGAGCGTCAAGAAGATATACGGCACCCTTTGTATCCTGCTGTTCCATGATCAGTCCCGCTAATCCGCTCGAAGACAGAGCGCCGAAACTGATAGCTCCCTCCATCTGCTTTTGATAGATTTCACCCTTATCATTTAGCAGCAGGCAGAAAAACCCGCCGGTGTCTGCCACAAGCGCATAATCTCCGCGAATAACGCAGAACGGCTTATCCATTTTGATATCAACACCGTAGATTTCAGTGCCTGTCAGGGAAAGATAGGCAACACGTGTCGCTGTGACTTTAAGAATTCCATCGGAAAACGGGTATAGTTTCTGTGCTTCAGAATATTCACATGAAAAACCGTTCTGCGCCGAAAGACGGGTTGTCGAATCTACGCCAACGGAGGCATCCAGATGATTCCGGACAAGATATACCAGCACTCCGGAAGCAGCCATCAGAACAAGAATAAAAAAAACAAGAAGCGGCAAAAGAGACCGCCGTTTGGCAGATCTCTTTTTACGCTTACTGTCAGTGTCAATTGAAGGCATTATTTACCCTTTCTTACGAGTCCGATATTACATATATTCCACTGCCGTCATCACCGGCTATGGCTTCCATGAGGCGGTCGTATGCAGCCCATGCTCCGTAGTCATACAAATTGGTACCGTTATTCCGGTATATCTCATCTTTGGAGACAAGAAAACCAAAGTACTCACCATCTATAAATGCATAATACGTATTTTCGTCCTTAACCGCAAGGTTTATTATTTTTTGCGTACTGTCTTTTAGTGTGACAGTTATCGTTATGTCCTTGGTATTTACCGGTTTTGCACCAAAATCAAAGTCAGTTATGTTAATACAGGCGATTGCTTCATACAAAAGTGCAAAATATGTTCTTTTCGACTTATCCGATACCTTGGCATTAAGATCGTTTATCTTAGCAACAGAAGCCTCGTCGGAAATGTTGGCACCCTGGGCAACATCCATATCCATCGAGAAGCTTCCTTCCGGGAAAACTGCCTCAATATTCTTGACATTGTAAATAAACTCATAATCAAGATACGGATCGATCAGCTCAACAAGAGGCGTCTGCAGTCCGGTAAGGACAGATGTTCCAAGCGTGAACACCGCAGGGGATTCAGTGGACACACCGTAGTAGATTCCACCCATATCCTTTGAAAGCATAATCTGCATGTGTTTTCCGTTTGTCAGCGTAAAATCAAATGTATAGGCGGGATTGTCCAGACCGTACTTGGAATAATCTTCAGGATTCAGATCGACATAAGATGTCACAGATAAAGCCAGAACGGAGTCTATGAATGTTCCAAAAGTAGCACTTGCAGTAATTTTAAACGGGCTCTGAAATTCCCACCCGAATTCCGTCGAACTTCCGTCTGCCGATGCAACCTGTCCCCCGGCAACGACGATATCCAGATTGTCCTGCGTCCTCTTGAAGGATACGGAAGCCACATCCGTGTCAGTCACAGACATAATGGTCAGATCGAGAAAATCAATCAGTGACGCATTACAGGTTTCCGCTTTAATTTTATAGGTGGTACTGACAACACCGGAATCATCAAGCATACAGTAGACTGTATTTCCATCAAACGAATTGTTCCCGAAGTCCAATGTGTGTTCTTCTCCGGAAGTAAGCTTGTATGTGACCGTATAAGCCGAATATTCAAATCCATACTCAGACAGCGAATCCTTTGCGTCAGCGATTGTTTCAATTGCATCACAGGAAGACATAATGCTTAGAAATGATGACAGATTCGTCTGCGAAAAGTTGTAATCCGAGACATCTTCGCTGTCACTTGCATAGCTATAAACGACAGCTGCATCAGCAGCAGTAGTTTGTGACACTGTATATCCGGTTCCATCCTTTTTGACAATGTGAATTGAAGCGATATCGCCGCTCTGATAATTAACGACATATCCATCGGACGCTGATGTCACGGAAGCTGCCGGAGAATCAGTCTTTCCTTTGGATACGAAGTTATATATAACAAATCCTGCGATCAGTAGGATCAGAATCGAAGCAGGTATGATCAGATTTTTCCAAGTCTTCATGCTTATTCCCTTCAGTGCTTACATGTTTTTGCGTTTTTTGTAGATAACGATTCCAATGACAACAAATACCATCGGAAGAATCGCGATGAGTACTACAGACCAGATTCCCTGCATATTTGCTGCGGGAGCAGATGTAAGAATGTAATTAGGTATCTGCTTTACTTCCACCTGTACCGTACTTGTGTTTCCGAGAAGTTTGTTAACAAGTGAACTGAAGAATGTAACATTTTGGTCATTAAGTGAATATTGTCCGATGTAATCATCGCTTGTGAGATATGTTGTTCCAATAACAATTGCTTCACTTTTGACTTTCCCGCCGGAATTCGCAGAATACATCGCGATGTTTTGTGTCCCTGGCACTCCGCTTTGGGCCGGATTACCGTTTTCTTCAAGGACAGCCAGTGAAGAAGTTGTTATGATCGGTTCAGTAACGATGTAAGTCTTAGGATTATCAAACACATTCATTGCACGGGCGTCAGCCAGAATGATCGCCTGAGTATGCGCCGAGTCCGCAAAAGTACCTGCTGCAATATCAGCATAACTCATGTATCCGGTTGTCGCCTGGATACGGTAATCACCATCATTTTCACTGATTCGGGAATTCGTTATGTTAAGGTTCATCGTATGGAGCACATCGTTCAGATTCGGGAACATAAGACCAGAGCCCTCAAATCCGGAAATAACGATCATTTTCCCGCCGTTGCCCAAATAATCAGCGAGAAGCGAAATATCATTAGTAGAAATATCTGCCTTAGGATCATCAATAATCAGAAGTGAGCAGTCGTCAGGGATTGCTGTAAGTTCTAATGTTGATACATCGGCCACTTCAATTCCATTATTCGACAGAAGTGTATTAAGCTGAACATGCGTTGCTTCGCTGTGATTGGCCGTAAAGTATGCCTTCGTGAGAATATCAGATGTGACTGTGGAAATGGCTCCGGTAATATTGAGTTCAACGTTGTTCGAGGTTGCAACATACGAACCAGACTGCATATACGCCTGCTGATCATATGTAAAACAGTCCGACGGATTAATTACTTTGACTTTATCGCCGCACTTGACTACAAAAAACCCTGCCGAAGGATTTACTACTTTATTGGGATCCAGTTCAGTCATGATGGAAGGATATTTGACAGGATCAACGTATCGCACGGTAATGTGACCGTTCGACTGGGCGGCATAATCAGCCAGAACAGGTACAAAATCAGAATATGTCGATTCAGCATCTTTTGTAAGCTCGAAAAGGCCTACAATCTCAACATCTTTATTCATCTTCGAAACGATGCCGCGGGATACATCACTGATCGAATTGACTTTTGAAGCTGACAAATCCCAGCTCAGCTTATCACCGAAGGCTGAGTCAAAGAATATATTGATAACTAAAAGTATGGCAATTATAAAAAACACGGAACCAATGGAAAAAAAACGGAGTGAACGGGCGCGTTTGTCCACATTTTTGTTCTTCTTTACTTTATCTTTTGCTTTACCGTTTACAGACGCTTCGTCTAAATCTTCGTTAATATGACTCATGAAATAACCTCCCTATATTCATACAAGATGAAATCAGCCCTGACTCCAGCGTCTTTTCTCAAGAATTCTATATGTTAGGAACAGGAAAAGTGCGATCAGACTGATGTAGAACAAGATCGGGCTGAGCGAAATAATGCCGGCATTAAAAGAACTTGACCGTGA
>Ga0209540_10001425_pt1 | contig 18271 bp, 15 predicted proteins | sample BarGraIncu01121A_FD_184501 | JGI IMG/M metagenome (GOLD analysis project Ga0209540, IMG submission 184501) | Arctic peat soil microbial communities from Barrow, Alaska - Barrow Graham LP Incubations 011-21A (SPAdes) (version 2) | ecosystem: Environmental > Terrestrial > Soil > Wetlands > Peat... | reverse complement strand
AAGAGGGGATGCTTTCTTTCACTACTGATAATAACACCACAAACAGGGTCGTCAAAGATGGAAAAACAGATTCTGATACAGTAATGGTCAAAGTAATGACTCTTGATAAAATTCTTTTTGAAGAATCACCCACAATACTCAAAATAGATGTTGAAGGCTATGAAACACCTGTTATTAACGGTTGCTTGAGTGTCTTAAAAAAGGAATCCCTTAATTCCGTCATAATAAGGCTTAAAGGCCATGGTTCCCGTTATGGATATGATGAAAAAGAAATTTTTATTTTAATGAAATCATTAGGGTTTAATCCATATAGTTATGATCCGTTTAAAAGGAGGTTGGAAATTTCTGGAGGAGTAAACCCACAGACTGGAAATGCTTTATTTATTCGTAATGTTTCCCTGGTTAAAAATAAAATTTCAGAAGCTCAGAAAATAAATGTTTCAGGAATATCGCTTTAAAATTTCTTAAGGGTTGAAGATTTCTTATGTGTGGTATTAGCGGAATTATAAGCAAGAAAAATGAATCAATTTCACGATCTGAAATCGAAGAAATGAATCATTTAATTATGCATCGTGGACCTGATTCCGGGGCTGTCTTTTTAGGTAGTAATTTTGCATTGGGCCATCGAAGGTTGAAGATTATTGATTTATCCGATAATGCAAATCAGCCCATGATTTATATGAATAAATATACCATAACCTATAATGGTGAAATTTATAATTACATTGAACTCAGGGAAGTACTTCAAAAATTTGGATATAGTTTTTCGACGGGTTCAGATACCGAGGTTATTCTTGCTGCTTATGATCATTATGGTTTTGATTGTGTAACGAAGTTTAACGGAATGTGGGCTTTTGCTTTGTTTGACAAAGAAAATGAAATAATTTTTTGTAGCCGTGATCGTTTTGGAGTTAAACCCTTCTATTATACTGAATTACACGACAAATTTGTTTTCGGATCGGAATTAAAACAATTATTAAAATATCAGTCCCGAAAAGAAGCTAATATTTCAATAGTTATCGATTACCTTATAGCCAATATGGATGACCATACAAATGAAACATTTTTTCTCAATATTAATAAGTTGGAACAATCACATAGCCTGATCTATAATTTAAAAAACCATTCATATTCCATTTCAAAGTATTATAATATTAAAATAGATAGCGAGATATCAAAACTAAATGAAACAGACTCAATAAATCTGTATAAAACCACGCTTATTGATTCAATAAAGTTGCGTCTGCGTTCTGATGTTAAAGTCGGTACTTGTTTGAGTGGGGGTCTTGATAGCTCATCTATTGCAACATTAGCATCAGAAATTTATCAGAAGAATTCATCTCATAAATTTGCGGCAGTTACTGCAAAATCAATGGAAAAGGCCACAGATGAAAGCCATTTTGCTCAAAAAGTTGCTCAGAATGCAAATTTAGAATGGCATACAACTTTGCCAAGTGAATATGACTTCAGAAATAATATTGATAAGATCATCCTGGTTCAGGAAGAACCCTTTGGGAGTCCTGCTGTATTTATGCAATATAAAGTCTTTGAGAAAGCCAAAGAGATAGGCTGCGTTGTTATGCTTGACGGACAAGGTGGGGATGAGACATTATTAGGATATGAACGTTATTACCCTGCTTATCTGGTTTCACTTGGCAAATGGGATAGAGTCCGGAATTTTTTTTCATCTGCAAGAAATTCGCGTTTATCGCAGAAAGAACTCTTTCTTTATTATTTATATTTTGTTTACCCTTCGATACGATTAAAATATCTCCATAAGAAATTCTCATTTATTCTTAAAGATTATTTTAATCTTATTAATAAGGATATCATTTGTGAAAGTTCGAAAAGCTATTATGATTTAGTTATGCTGCAGCGTTTGGAACTCTTAAAATTTCAGTTGCCACATTTGCTTAAATATGAAGACAGGAATTCGATGCATCATTCAATAGAGAGCAGGCTCCCGTTTATTGATTATCGTTTGGTAGAGACTGCTTTATCAATAAATAACCGGTTTAAAATTAAAGATGGATGGACAAAGTATCTACTGCGTAAAGCAATAGAAGAGGTCGTTCCTGATGAAATTACCTGGCGAAAAAACAAATTAGGATTCAATGCACCTGAAAAAACATGGTTATCTGATATCAATGAATTAATGATTAAGCAAATTACTCAATCAGAGTTGCTCGCCAGAATCTCTAAAAAGGAAAAGATTATTAAGAACTTTGATAAAATGGATTTGCGCACACAATGGCGCTTATTTAACGTGGCAAAATGGGAGGAAGTTTTTAATGTCAGGATCGATTAAAAAAATCTGTCACATTTCAACTGCTCATCCCAGGAATGATATACGGATATTTTACAAGGAATGCCGCAGTCTTTCCACCATATATTCAGTCAATCTGTTAATAGCCGATGGTAAGGGTGGCGAAATCAAAGATGGTGTACAGATTGTTGATGTTGGTAAACGCGGTAATTCCAGAATCAGAAGAATCATCATTACAACTTTCAAAGCATACAGGAAAGCTGTGTCTTTGGACTGTGATCTCTATCACTTTCATGACCCGGAGTTCCTGTTTTATGGATTAATGCTGGCAAAAAAAGGGAAAAAAGTCATTTACGATGTTCATGAGGATGTTCCGAAACAGACCTTAAGCAAAGAATATATTTACCCTTTGTTCAGGAAATTTATAGCATCTCTCATAGGGATTATTGAAAGGATAATATCTCCCAGGTTGTCATCAATTATAACGGTGACGGATAGTATTAATAACCGATTCCTTAAATGGAATAATAATTGTCAGGTTATTGGCAATTTCCCTGACACAGAAGAAATTATTCCAAAACAAGGCAATATAAGAAACGGTATATGCTATGTTGGCAGTATCAGCTCAATACGTGGGATTGACTATATTATGGATTCCCTTGCCTTTTCTGATGTTACCTTTCATCTGGCAGGTGAATTTGAAACAGATAATTACAGGGAGAAAATTCAATCTCATAAATTCTGGCATAAAGTAAAATATTATGGCTCTGTTGATCTTCAGAGGGCTATGGAAATCATTCAAAGTTCAATTGCAGGATTGGTAACATACCTGCCCGTTCCAAATCACATTGAAGCGCAGCCAAATAAGATGTTTGAATATATGGCTTGCGGGACCCCGGTAATTGCATCAGATTTTCCTCTTTGGAAAAGTATTATTGAAACAAATAACTGTGGTATATGTGTTAATCCGATGGATCCCAAGAAAATTGCAGAGGGAGTAAATTCAATTTTGAAAAATCCGGTTATATCAGTCGAAATGGGGAATAACGGACAGCGAACTGTTAAAAGTAATTATAACTGGAAGACTGAAAGCATTAAATTGAAAGAACTCTATTCTGTTTTACTTCAGAAATGAACTATCCACTGATATCCATTCTTATACCTTGCAGGAACGAAGAGCTTTTCATTTCCGGTTGTGTCACATCATTGTTGAATCAGGATTATCCATCTGAAAAGGTTGAGATCCTGATTGTAGATGGGAATAGTACTGACGGGTCTCTGAGAATACTTGATGAGATTGTAGAAAAGAATTTAAATGTCCATCTAATTGCAAATCCCGGGAAGATTTTTCCTGTAGCTGTAAATCTAGGGATAAACCGAGCTAAAGGCGACTATATATTTATAGCAGGGGCACATGCAAGATATCCTGCAAACTATATTTCGGAATGTATAAACTTTAGTCAGAAATATGATGCAGATAATATAGGCGGAATAATAGAAACTGTGCCATTAAAAGATAACTTTTTAGGACGGCTGATTACTACTGTGCTGTCAAGTCCTTTTGGAGTAGGTAATTCAAAATTCAGAACAGGTTCGTCGGAGATAATTGAGACGGATACTGTATTCGGTGGATGCTATAAAAGTAATGTCTTCAGGAAGTACGGAATGTTTAACGAAAACCTGGTAAGTACTTCTGATTATGAGTTTAATCGCAGGATTAAAAAGGCAGGGGCAAGGATTTTGCTAGTTCCGGAGATTAAAGCTACATATTATACCCGATCTGCTTTAACTGAATTCCTTAAAAACAATATCAGAAATGGTTTCTGGGCTATTTATCCGTTATTATTTACGGATCATTTTCCTGTTTCATTAAGACATCTTATTCCACTGATATTCACTCTATCCCTGATTTCAACTATTTGCCTTGGATTCATTTCAAAATACTTCATTTATCTATTTCTTACAATTATAATTTTGTATCTGATTGTATGCCTGTTTTTCTCAGTGAAAGCTGCAAGGGAAAAGGTTGTTTATGTTTTTTCCTTACCGATTTTATTCATCAGTTTGCACCTGACATACGGAATCGGATCTTTATGGGGAGTAGTTAATGTAATTTATAAGAGATTTTTTAATAGCCTTAAACCCTGATCTTAAAACCAATTGCGCATTTGGAAAGTGAAAAAAGTCGCATAGGGTATCAATTATCAAAAAGAGGATTTGACCTGGTAATCAGCATTACCGGCTTAATAATTCTATCTCCAATAATATTGATAATAAGCATCTTAATCAGAGTTTTTGATAATGGTCCGGTGTTTTACAGGGCAGAACGTGCAGGGAAGAATGGAAAGGTCCTTCGAATGTTTAAATTCAGAACTATGATTCAGAATGCAGATAAGATCGGCCCATCATCTGCATCTTTGTCAGACAGTCGAATTACCAGAACCGGACGGTTCCTACGCAAACATAAACTGGATGAATTACCTCAGTTGATCAATGTTTTGAAAGGAGAAATGTCGATAATAGGTCCACGACCAGAGGAAATAAAATTTACTGATTTGTTTAGTGAAGAAGAACAAATCATCCTGTCTGTTAAACCGGGGATTACCGACTGGGCCTCATTGTGGAATTCGAATGAAGCCGAACTGCTCGAGGGTAGCGAAGATCCTGATAATTTTTATATAAGAAAAATAAGGCCTGAGAAGATAAGGTTACAGATTAATTATGTAAAAAATCGTAATTTTTTCATAGATTTGAAAATATTTTTTTTGACTTTACGGAAATTAATTTTTGGGAATTAGATAACCTGAAACTGGAACAATTCAAAAGACTGGACATATAGATGCTTTATCATAAAGATTTTTTGGAGAGACTATATTGGATGATGAAGAGGATAAGACTTTGTGAGGAAAGTCTTATCCAGCCTATTACTGATGGCAGGATTCGCTGTCCCGTTCATCTTTATTCAGGAGAAGAAGCTATAGCAACCGGAGTCTGCGCAGCATTAAAAAAACATGATTATATATTCGGTAATCATCGTTCCCACGGTCATTTTTTAGCAAAAGGTGGGAATATGTCTGCAATGATTGCTGAGATCTATGGAAAGGAGGCAGGTTGTTCAGGAGGCCGTGGCGGTTCTATGCATTTAATTGATCCAGAGAATGGAATAATAGGAGTTACCCCTATTGTTGCCGGTTCGATATCTTTAGCTACAGGTTCTGCACTTGCATCAAAAATGCGAAAAGAAAAAAATGTAACAGTTTCTTTTTTTGGTGACGGAGCAACAGGTGAAGGTGGATTGTATGAGGCAATGAATTTCGCCTCTTTAAAGAAACTTCCTCTGATTTTCGTTTGTGAGAATAATCTGTATTCCACCCATCTCCATGTTTCTCAGATCAGGGTTGATAGAAATATCTCTGAAATTGCTAAACCCTTTAATATTAAAGCATATACTGCTGACGGAAATGATGTTCTTGCTGTCTATAAACTAGCAAAAAAAGCAGTTAGTCTTTGCAGGAATAAAAAAGGTCCTGTATTCCTTGAATTCATTTCTTACAGATTACGTGGACATGTAGGTCCAAGTGATACTATCCAGGGTAGTCATCATGACATTCGGCCTAAAGAACAAATAGCTGAATGGAAGAAAAAGGATCCGATATTGGTCTTTAGGAAATTCCTTATCGAAAATAAATATCTGAGTGAATCTGAACTAAATGAAATTGACAAGTTATGTAGGGTCGAAGTAGAGGAAGCAAACAACTTTGCCATTAACAGTAAATTCCCTGATAAATCCCAAATATCCAAATATGTCTTCAAAGAGTAACCGAATATCATACAGCGATACTATTAATAAAACCCTTGATTATTTATTGACAACAGATGACAAGGTTTTACTAATTGGGCAGGGAGTAAAAAGTCCATGGTATGTCGGTAGTACTTGCAATGGTCTTGCAGATAAATTCGGGGAAGAAAGGATCATAGATACTCCTATCTCCGAAAATGGCATGACCGGAGCGGCAGTTGGCGCATCAATTGTCGGTATGAAGTCTATAATTGTTCATCCCAGGATGGATTTTATGTTATATGCACTTGACCCGATTATTAACCAGGCAGCCAACTGGTCATATATGAGCGGAGGAAAATCACATGCATCTGTTGTCATTTGGGCTATTCTCAACAGGGGAGGAGAGCAGGCTGCCCAGCATTCTCAGGCATTATATTCGATTTTTGCCCATATCCCTGGATTAAAGATTATTGCACCTTCGACACCTTATGATGTAAAAGGATTATTAATATCAGCTGTCAGGGACCCTGATCCTGTTGTTTTTGTTGATGACCGTTGGTTGTACAATCAGACAGGTGAAGTGCCCGAGGAAGAATACACAATCCCCATTGGTAAAGGAGTTATTCGTAGAGAGGGGAAAGATGTCTCTTTAATTTCTTTTTCGCATACAATGAATATTGCTGCTTCAGCCGCTGCGACACTTGCAAAGGAAGGTATTGATGTTGAGCTGGTTGATCTCAGATCGATTAAACCTTATGATAAAGAACTCCTTGAAAGTACGATTAAAAAAACAGGTAGGGCGGTTATTGTTGACGGTTCATGGAAAACAGGCAGCTTTTCTGCAGAAGTATCTGCATTTTTATCTGAGTATGCTTTCAGCTATTTAAAATCTCCCATTATCCGGATATGCCTTCCGGATGCTCCGGCTCCTGCCAGCAGCGTATTGGAAAAAAATTACTATATATCAAGTGATCGGATTGTTGACACAATAAGAAAATTGTGTAATTCAAAGAAATGATTGACTGAGTGATGTCTGAAAGAATTCCATTTGTTGCTCCTTCACGCGTATATTCAAAGTTAAAAGAAGAATTGGATGCTGCCTATTTTGAAGTTATGTCCAAAGGTGATCTTATTGACAGACAACATCTTAAATCTTTCGAATCTCATCTTGCCGATTTTGTCGGAACTAAATATGCCATCGGACTGAATAGCGGTTATGATGCACTTCATTTATCATTAAGAGCCCTTGGCATTAAAGAGGGTGATGAAGTCATTGTCCCGGCCCATACATTTGTAGCCACTTGTTCTGCTGTAGTAAACGTTGGTGCCACTCCTGTTTTAGTCGACGTTACCAGGGATTTTAATATTGACATCAAAAAAATTGAAGAAGTAATAAATGACAGGACTAAAGTAATCATCCCTGTTCATTTAAGCGGATGGATGGCTGATATGCCTGCCATAATGAAAATAGCAAAAAAGCACAATCTTTTCATTGTCGAAGATGCATGTCAGAGCCTTGGCTCTTCAATAAGCGGAATCAAAGCTGGTGCATGGGGTAAGACTGGTTGTTTCAGTTTCTATCCTTTTAAAATTCTGGGAGGCTATGGAGACGGTGGTGCTATCACGACTGATGATGAGAACATAGCTATTTTTGCAAGACGTATGCGTTTTAACGGTGAAGACAGGGAAACAGGAGAATACCATGGGCATGGTTTTACCTGTTTAATGGATAATCTGCAGGCAGCCTTTCTTGATGTTAAATTACGCCATCTGCCTGAATCAATTAAACGAAGGAAAATTATTGCTCAAAGATATTTGAATTCGCTAAAAGATATTCCTGACCTCTTGCTACCTCACTATGATCGATCTGAATCTGATCATGTTTACCAGAATTACACTCTCCGGTCAAAACAAGGCAGTGAATTTTCTGATTATTTATTAAATAATGGGGTTGAAATCCTGACTCAATTCAGAAAACCATATTATAAACATCAGGAATTAAATCTTATTGACAGGGGTTTCCCTGAAACCGAGGCTATCAGCAGGGAAGTCTGTTCCCTTCCAATGAGCTATGAGTTGACAGATGACGAGATTGACTATATAATAAAAACAGTGAGAGCATTTTACAGAAGGTAATCTCACAAATAATTCCCGGGGAGCAAAATACTTGCTTCAAAATACTAAGACCTGCAAATTTCAAATGAAGAAGCTTTCTTACATTACAGAACAGTTTTCTGAATCTGTAATCCGTGAAATGACAAGGATAAGTGATAGTCTCGGAGGATATAATTTATCGCAGGGATTTCCTGATTTTGAATGTCCTCAGGAAATTAAAAAAGCAGCCTGTCAAGCAATAACTTTGAATTTTAATCAATATCCCGTGACGTTCGGTGAACCGGAATTAAGGGTGGCAATAAGTCAAAAGGCTAAATGGTATAATAGTATCAATTGTGATCCTGAAACTGAAATTACCGTAACCTGTGGTGCAACTGAAGCAATGTATAATACTACCCTGGATTAAGACCACTGGTTAAGTGTAAATTTAATAACTTTAAACCAGTGTATTATGAAAGCAAAAAGACAAAAACATTCGGGAGGCTTTAAAGCCAAAGTAGCAATTGAGGCAATACAGGAAAGAGAGACTCTTGCGGAACTTTCAAAGAAGTATGGTATACATCCGAACCAGATAACCCGGTGGAAGAAAGAGTTTCTTGAAAGGGCACCACAGTTATTTGAGAAGTCACAGCCCACAGATGACCATGAAAAGGAGATGGAAAAGATGTTTGCCAAAATCGGCCAGTTAGAGATGGAACGTGATTATTTAAAAAAAAACTTAAAGAAGCTGGGGCTATGACAGAACGGCTCGTGATGGTTAATCGTAAAGAACCTTTGAGTATCCGTTGCCAGTGTGATCTTGTAAGTGTAAGCCGGGGCAGTTTTTATTACAAACCACTTGGTGAGACAGAAAAAAATCTCCATATAATGCGGCTAATGGATGAACATTACATGGAGCGGCCAAGTGAAGGAGTTATCCGCATGCGGGATTTTCTTTTTGCTCTTGGTATTTTGGCTAATCATAAGCGCATTAGAAGGTTATTGAGATTGATGGGAATAATGGCCATCTATCCTAAGAAGAACCTTAGCCGTCTTGGTCAGGCAAAATATATCAGACCATACTTGCTTAGGGGCCTCAGAATTACCAGGCCAAATCAGGTGTGGGCCATTGACATTACCTACATTCCAATGCCAAAAGGCTTTCTTTATCTGACAGCCATTATAGACGTTTACAGTCGTTATGTTGTCGGATGGGGTATATCCAATAGTCTGGATGCTTCCTGCAGCCTGAACGTAACAAAAGAGGCTATCCAGCGGTATGGGAAGCCGGAGATAATCAACTCGGATCAGGGGAGTCAGTTTACCTGTCATGAATGGATCGAACTTCTTGAGAAGGACGAGATAAAGATAAGTATGGATGGCAAAGGCAGGGCTATTGATAACATCTTTATCGAAAGATTCTGGCGATCAGTCAAATGGGATTATGTTTACATCAAGGTCCCAGCTGATGGACTTGAGCTGTACAGCGGGCTTAAGGATTATATGGATTATTATAACAACCGGCTTTGTCATCAAGGTATTGATCATCAGATCCCTGCAAAACTTTATAACCAGGCAGCATAATGATTTTCTTTTCTAGATACCAAGATAACCAGGCTACAGAATCTGTATTCTGTTTAAAGAAGTATTTAGAGAAGAAAAATCAATCAAGAAAGAAAACTTATATTTGATAACCCGTGGTCAGAGAATGGGGAGTAATTAAATGATCGCATCTTTAAAAGCAATCATAAATCCTGGGGACGAAGTTATTATTTTTGAACCCTTTTATGAAAATTACGGGGCTGATACAATCCTGTCAGGAGCAACTCCACGATACATAACTCTTCGACCCCCAACCTGGGATTTTGATATTGATGAGCTCAGAAAAAGCTTCAATAGACATACTAAAGCTATCATCATAAATTCTCCCAATAACCCTACAGGGAAGGTTTTTACGAAATCCGAATTTAATGAAATAGCAGATCTCTGCATTAAATGGGATGTCATTGTTATAACAGATGAAATCTATGAGCATATTTTGTATGATGATTCGGAACATATATCAATGGCTTCATTACCTGGAATGAATGAAAGAACTGTCACAATAAACTCTATCTCAAAAACATATTCTGTTACCGGATGGAGGATAGGCTGGGCAATTGCTTCACCAGAGATCACCTCAAGGATTAGGAAGGTACACGATTTTCTTACAGTAGGTGCTCCGACACCTTTTCAGCATGCTGCTGTGAATGCTCTTAATTTCCAAATAGACTATTACACTTCACTCCGAAATAGATATACCGGATTGCGTTCCTTGCTTTTCGATTCTTTGTTGAAGAATGGATTTCGTCCTTATCTTCCCCATGGAGCCTATTATATTATTGCTGACTATTCAGAACTACTTAAAAAGATTCCTGCAGAAACAGATTTTGATTTTTCATTAGGCTTATTGCGTAAATCAGGTGTAGCCACGGTCCCGGGCTCTTCATTTTATTCCTCAGGTAGAAGCACAAGGCAAGTTCGATTTGCATTTTGTAAAAAAATTGAAACTTTGGAATACGTCGACAAATTATTGTCAGATAAACTCATCTGATTCCTACCATGAAGGTTAATCACTATATGGAATAATAGTACTATGTTAAGAATGGCGTTTTTTTCGACCAATCGAATTCTTGAGTTTTTTAAAATGCTGATCCAAAAAGAATCTCTATCATTCTTCTTTGCAGGTATCTGCGTAATCCTGATTCCATTGTATACAAAGTTTCTGCCTCCGTTTGTTATACTTTGGGCGATATCAAGAATTCTTGAAACCTTTTCAAATCATAAGGACAAAGATAATTGGCCAGAGGTCCCACGAAAAAACCTTATTCTAATTGCATTGTTTCTTGCACTATTTTTTTGGGAAGCTGTTGGTCTCCTATATTCTAAGAACCTTTCAAATGGATTAAATATTGTCTTTAGCAGGTTATCACTTTTAGTATTTCCTCTGTTATTCATTTTCCCGGGGCGCCGGATAGTTAATCAGGGGAAGACACTCTTCCGTCTTTTTGCAGGTGGAACGACACTATTTATTATTTTCTGCTTTTTATATGCTGCCTTCAGATCAATCTCTTTCATTGGAGGACAATTTGTTTTTAACACTCACCCGCCAGAGGGCTACTGGATGAGCTACTTTTTCTCTCCCTACTTCTCAGCAATTCAGCACCCATCATATATGGCAATGTTTGTAATACTTTCAATCTGGATTGTGCTTGAGACTATTTTATCTGAAGGAATGAAAAAGCAACAGAAAGTCATGTGGACATTATCGGGTGTAATATTATTAACTTCAATCTATTTCTTATCTTCCCGTGCCGGATTCATTGCACTCTTTATATCATTGCCCATTTATATATTATTTACAGTACGTTCAAGAAAGAAGATTCTTTACACAGGTACATTATTATTATTTTTATTAATAGGCGGATTTTTAGTAGCACGAACAAACGAACGAGTAAAAATAGTTCTGGAACAGATTTCAAATGGTGCATTCAATGAGAAGGTTGCCAGCGACAGTAGAATTCTCATCTGGAAATCGTCCATCAATATAATAAGAAATAGTCCTCTTATTGGAGTAGGTATAGGTGATGTTAGAGATGAATTAATGAAAGAATATTCCAAAACAGGAAATGAAGATCTTCTTTTAAGCAGATATAATGCCCATAACCAATTTCTTGAGGTATCTCTTGAAGGAGGACTCATAGGTCTGGCAATCCTAGTCCTGATTATAGGTTATATGACTTTCTATGCAATTTCTGAGAGAAATCTTTTATACGGATTATTTATTGTATTGATATTCACCTTTTTTCTGTTTGAATCAGTCTTATACAGGTTTGCCGGAGTCTCATTCTTCTCCCTGTTTTCCTTCCTTTTAATCCATAATAATATTAATAAAAACAATAAGTTGATTGATAATCAAAATCAATAGGCATGAAGAATTGAAATTATTATGCTTAATAATATCTAAATAAAAGAGGGAGTATCGCGCTCCCTCTTTTTATTTTAATATTTCTTGTAGACTTCTTCCAGCTTCTTCCTGTTAGCCAGCATTATTAGTATCAGTAAGGTCAAAACGAAAAAAACCGGAACGATCCTGACAGCATAATAACCGCCGCCATTAATCCTTTTTACAGGGATAGAGAATTCACTTAGTACCGTAGTAATATCCTTATATAAAGCTTGTTCAGACTCTATGGCCTGTTTCCTGGTAAACAATGTATAGATATCAGTGTATATTAGTTGTGTATTATGCTCCTGAAGGAATATCATCTGACCGCCATTTTTAGGCTGCATATTCCGGGTCTCTTCAAAATATTTTACTTTCTGCAAACTGTCCAGTTGCAGTATATCATAATTAATTCTTGTCAGGTTCTCCTGATTCTGTCTGAGCCTTATCCGATTCTTTTGCTGGAACAGAGAATCAGAATTAATGTAATTGATTATACCATTTTTGACGTGAATCAACTCTTGAGGAGCATTTATCTTAACCCTTACATCAAGACGATCCTTCATCCTGATATTTATCGTATCATAAATATCGTGGGTGTTTGAATAATCAACTATGTCTGGTATTCCATCCCGGCCGTTATCGATAATCCAGAATGCACTTATATCTGATATATTCTTTATATCTTTTTCAGGTATGGAAATTGCGTCCGAAAGTGCTGAAAGGTTATTTTCCTTACAATAGGTATGCAGCCTGTTAACATATGCAATCATTTCAGAAGGGGAATCTGCATTTGTTCTTAATACTAAATCTGAAGTATAAAGAGATGGCGTTGCAATTTTAAACAGATAAGCTGCACCCACACCCAGGATGACACTTAATAATATGGGCAGCCATTTCCGGAATAAAAATACAACCGATATTAATATCCCTCTTCCTATTGACCTGACGATCCTGCCAATTGATCTTCCCATTCTGCGAAATATGTCCAGCAGATCAATCTCATCATTACCAGAATTCTTTGCGTTAGTAGTTTCAGACATCTTAGAATTGTTGATTGGTTAGTCGAACAAATTTAACGAACTATTATGATTTCTGCAAAATCCGTCTGTCCTTTCACAAAAGTTTGAATACCTTCAGAGCCAGATCTTTCATTATCAGCTTATAGTCATTGATGAACTCACCCGAGACCCTGTTTCCAATTACGACACAGATTGTAAGAGCTTTATGTCCCAACAATGCTGAAAGGCCATAAATGGCCGAACTCTCCATTTCGTAATTGCTTATGGTCCTTCCCATGAAGTTGAATTCAGCCAGCTTGTTGTTTATCTCACTGTCGAATGTATCAAGCCTCAGATGCCGGCCCTGAGGTGCATAGAATCCCGGTGCAGAGATAGTAATTCCCTTAATGAAGTTCTCTTGCCCGAAGATCTCCATAAGCTCCCTGTTTGCATTTACTGCATAAGGATAGGCGAGAGTATCAGGCCATTCAAGATACTCTACCAGTGCGTCTGCAAGGGTTGTATCAAGCACCCATTCATAACCGCCGTAAAAATGCAGAAGACCATCAAAACCAACTGCCGTCTCAGCCATTACGCACGATCCTGCCGGAATATCATTCCTCAGTCCTCCCGAGGTGCCGAGCCTTACGATCGAAAGTGAAGTCAGTTCCTTTTTAGGAATTCCTGTGCTGAGATCGATGTTTACGAGTGCATCAAGCTCATTCATTACAATATCAATATTATCGGTACCGATGCCTGATGATATAACAGTCAATTCGTGATGCTCAAAAGTTCCTGTTACAGTTCTGAATTCCCTGTTCTCCTTTCTTACTCTTACAGAGTCAAAAAGTGATGCCAACATATCTACCCTGCCGGGGTCGCCGACAATAATAATCTTATCAGAAATATCTCCGGGAAGCAGGTTCAGATGAAATATGCTTCCATCATTGTTTGTAATGAGTTCGGTCTTCTTTTCCATAGAAAAAAATTGAGAGACAAATGTAAGAATTTCCGGGAAACGAATTATTTGTAATAATCCATAATTCTACCCGAAATAAGCATCAGCGAGATTTCAGCAAGCTTTGCCTGATATTCAACGGTGAGGAGGCTCTCCTTGGCATCAAGAAGGCTTTTCTGAACTTCTCTCAGGTCTAATCCTGACAAACTTCCGAGCTTATATCGATCCATGGCAATTTCAAGGTTCTCCGTTGCAGTCTGCAGATTTTGCTCTTCAAGTGAAATTAGCCTGAGATAATTTGTATAAGCATTGTATATTGTAATCAAGTCTGCTTTAACTCCCTGCTGGATCTCGTTGTATTTAAGTTCATTGTTTTCAACATCAATTGTGGAATTACGGATGTTTCTCCTCTGGTTCATTCCATCAAAAACATTTACCCCGATTGTCACTCCGTAATTCATACCGCTGGTCATCAGGTTCTTAGTGGTGTTGTTTGTGTAAGTATTATAATAATAGTTATATCCGGAGGAAAGGTTCATATAAGGATAGGAGCGTGATTTTATTATTTTATAATCGTATTCTGAAATAATTTTGTTTTTTGACGCAATAAGAAGACCTGTGTTCTTTGCCAGCATCTCGTCAAGAAGTTTTTCATACAAAAGTTGCTGGCCTAAAATGATCGATGTATCCTTCGATATGAATAACTCGCCAAGATCATCAACCGCCATCATCTCATTCAACTTAATTTTTACCGCCCTTACAACTTCATTCTGTATGGCATAGTTGGAGCTGTCTGAATTGAAATAGACTCTTGACTGAAGAACCTGTAGCTTTGAACCTGATCCGAGCAGATAACGGTCTTCATCTATCCTGAGCCGTTCTCTTGACAGGGCAACAGCATATTTCTTGTTCTTTAACAACTGCACCTGCAGAATGCAGTTGTAATATCCGGAAATAATATCTGCAATCAGGTTTTCGACTGTCATCTGGGTATTAAGTTCACCAATCTGTTTAAGCTCATTCAGCTTTTTATAGGTGGTCTGAACATTGAACCCGTTAAAAATAGTCCATCCCAGTGATGCCGATCCGTAAGAAGTTGTATTGAAAACACCATTTAAACTGGTCTGCGTACCATCAGTATTGTTTTGTCTTGAATCGTTCAGGGTTCCGCTCTGTTTTGCTGTAAGGTCGAGGGAGGGCAGAAATCCGGCATTCCCCGGGGTAAAATTATTTTTGGAAATAGCTTCATTATTCCTGGTTACAAGCAATGAAAAATTCTTCTCCAGACCAGTCCTGATGCAATCCGTCAGATCATGAACAACCTGGGCATCTGATGCGTTAAAAAGAAACAATGTGAGTGTACTAAGAAGCAGAAACCTTATTTTCATCAGAGGATATTTTTGATTCACTTGAAACATAAGAATACATTGCAGGCACTACAAATAGTGTCAGCAGTGTCGAAAAGAGCATTCCGCCTACTACCGCGATACCCATCGAGACCCTGCTCTGGGCTCCGGTTCCAAGTCCGAGAGCCAGAGGCATAATTCCAAGGATAGTTGCAAGGCTTGTCATCAGGATAGGCCTGAAACGAGACGCCGCAGCCTGTTTTATAGCTTCAAGTTTTGAAAGCCCGGATCGTTTCCTCTGGTTTGCAAATTCGACAATAAGAATCCCGTTTTTTGTCACGAGCCCTATTAGCATTATTATTCCGATCTCACTGAAGATATTCATTGTCACGTCAAAATACCACATGAATATCAATGCGCCGGTCACGGCAAGAGGAACTGTCATCATAACAATTAAGGGATCCTTGAAGCTCTCAAACTGTGCGGCCAGGACAAGGAATATAAGGATTAATGCAAGCATGAATGCAAACATAAGGCTTGATGAGCTTTCCTTGAAGTCTTTTGAATCACCAGCCAGTGCTGTCCTGAAAGTATCATCAAGGGTTGACTTTGCAATCTTGTCCATTTCGTCAAGTCCCTGGCTTATAGTCTTTCCCTTGGTAAGACCTGCAGAGATTGTTGCTGCTACGAACCTGTTGTAGCGGTAGAGTTGGGGCGGAGCAGTCTCTTCAGACAGAGTAACCAGGTTATCGAGCTGGATCATACTTCCTTCGTTGTTTCTAACATACAGGGATTTCAGGTCAAGAGGCTTGTTTCTGTCGCTCCTTGCAAGATCCCCAAGTATCTGGTACTGTTTTCCATTCATGAAAAAGTATCCGAAACGCTGGCCGCTGAGCGCAAGCTGCAGTGTCTGACCAATATTCTGGGTCGATACTCCAAGGTTGCTGGCCTTATCCCTGTCGATATGAATCCTCAGCTCCGGCTTTGTGAATTTAAGATTCACATCTGCCATCTGAAAAGTCGGATTCTCCATGACTTTTGCCATAAAAGCCGGTAGGACTTCCCTGAGCTTATCTATTGTTGTAGCCTGCAAGACATACTGAATAGGCAAACCCGCACGTCTTCCTCCAAAGGTAGATTGCTGCATAACCATTGCCCTGGCTTTGGTTTTCTTCCTGAAAACATTTCCAAGCTGATCGGAAATCTCCTGCTGCGTCCGTTTTCTGTTCTTAGGATCAACGAGCATGATTCTTATGTTCCCGCTTCCGCTTCTAATCATTGAAATTTCACCATCCCGTTCAGGAACAAGCTGATCAACAGATTTTGCAAGGTCATCAATGTAGCTAAGAACAAATTCATAGGTTGATCCTTCAGGTACGGTTGTGTTTATGTTTATCTGAGACCTGTCTTCCAGCGGAGCCATCTCGGCAGGAATCGATTTCCAGAGAAGAACAACGAGTCCGACTGCCAATGCAAGGATCAGGAATGTTACCCTTCTGTGCCTGAGGAAACTGGCAAGTGCATTTTTGTACCAGTTATTCATGGCAGTGAAGAACTTTTCAGTATGTGTGTAGAACCAGCTGTGCCTGGACTCTTTCCTCAGCAGTTTGGTAGAAACCATTGGGGTAAGTGAAAGTGCCAGGAATGCTGATATTCCTACAGCGCCTCCCATTACTATTGCAAACTCGCGAAATAGCCGGCCTGTGATGCCTGAAAGGAATACAATGGGGAAGAAGACTGAAATAAGAGTTATTGTAGTCGCAATAATTGCAAAATAGATCTCTTTCGATCCTGCCAGACCTGCCTCCATGGGCGGCAAACCATTTTCAACCTTTACATATATGTTCTCCATGACCACAATAGCGTCATCCACGACGATCCCTATCGCCAGCACAATAGCCAGAAGAGTCAGTACATTTATACTGTAACCTGCCAGGTACATTATGAAAAAGGATCCTATGAGTGAAACAGGTATTACCAGGATCGGGATAAGCGTTGCTCTCCAGCTTCGCAAAAAGAAATATATGATAATAACCACCAGGGCAAAGGCGATATAAATGGTATCCTTTACTTCCTTGATTGATTTTCGTATATACTGAGTGTTGTCATATCCGACCTTGATTGTAATGTCAGCCGGAATATCCTTCTGCATAAATTTTACTCTCTTATAGACCTCATCTACAATATCAATCTGGTTGGAACCGGGCTGAGGTATTATTGCTGTGCCTACCATAGGTACGCCATCTCTCTTCATTATCCCCCTGATATCCTCAGGTCCCAGTTCAGCCACTCCTATATCGCTAAACCGTATTATTTGATCACCAGTCTGCTTTATAATGAGATCATTGAACTCCTTCGGTGTGGTCATCAGTCCAAGGGTCCTGATCGTAAGCTGAGTATTGTTTCCTTCAATGCTTCCGGACGGAAGCTCGACATTTTCACGCGATATTGCATTCTTTACATCAAGAGGAGTAAGCTGATAACCGGCAAGTTTTGCCGGGTCGAGCATAAGCCTCATGGCATAACGCTTCTGACCGAAAATATTTACTGCACTCACTCCGGATATTGTCTGCAGCTGTTCTTTTATAGTAAGCTCTGCAACTTCTGAGAGTTCAAGAAGAGATCTTTTATTACTTTCGATTGTCAGGAGCATTATGGGACTTGCATCCGCATCAGCTTTTGCAACAACCGGAGGGTCGCAATCCTGCGGCAGCTGGCGCTGGGCTTGAGATACTTTATCCCTTGTATCATTTGCAGCAGTCTCCATATCCACTGACAGCTCAAATTCGACAGTTATATTACTCATTCCCTGACTGCTGACGCTTGTCAGCGACCTGATG
>Ga0209540_10001424_pt1 | contig 18279 bp, 20 predicted proteins | sample BarGraIncu01121A_FD_184501 | JGI IMG/M metagenome (GOLD analysis project Ga0209540, IMG submission 184501) | Arctic peat soil microbial communities from Barrow, Alaska - Barrow Graham LP Incubations 011-21A (SPAdes) (version 2) | ecosystem: Environmental > Terrestrial > Soil > Wetlands > Peat... | reverse complement strand
TGGGTTTCAATTACTATCGTACCTTTGTGATTTAACATGCTTTTCAACTCCTTTTATTAATAAATGAATATTAGCTTCTTTATAAATCACCAGTGTGACACACTTAAATACAATTATACATCTACCGTAGATTTACGATGGATGTATGTTATAGGAATATTGTATATTATGTTTACTATAGATTATGCTTATTTTACTTTTTGAGCAATTGGATGGTTTTCTTTAAACTGAACCAAATCCCATAAGTTTCCGTATAAATCTTTAAATACTGCAACTGTACCATATGATTCTTCTTTAGGTTCTCTAATGAATTCTATACCTTTTGCTATCATTTCATTATAGTCTCTCCAAAAATCATTTGTTCCGAGGAATAGGAAAACTCGTCCTCCTGCCTGATTTCCAATAAACGATAGTTGTTCAGGTTTAGAAGCTCTTGCAAGTAATATTGTGGTTCCTGACGAACCTAGCGGAGACACTACCACCCAACGTTTATCTTGTTCTTGTTGGTATGTATCTTCTATTAATGTAAAATGAAGTTTCTTTGTGTAAAATTCAATAGCTTCATCATAATCTTTGACTACTAACGCAATATGTACAATAGATTGTATCATTTTATTTACCTCACTTTCTTTACAAAATACAAATAGTATTATCTAATTCATATCCGATAGCTTCTTTATTAAATTTTCCCTCATTTTTAATGCAATTTCTAAAAAATCTAAAGAATCATTTTTAGTTCCCCTACAGAACTATTCATAGATATTAATTGTATAATACATTACAAAACATAAGGATACAATGTATAAAACATTAAATGCCTTTTTTATGACATAGACGGTAGTTACCGTTTTTGCAACTAGAATACTAATGTTGAAAGGTGGTCTTTAAGTGAAAAAACCAATGAGAAGATAGTGCCAAAAATGTATATTAGCATTATCGCTATTGCAAAAGAAAAGATATAAGAGTAAAGTATAAATTATAATAAAACAGAATATTAAGACAATTTATATTGTATTCTATTTTTTTATTTTAATAGTATTTTATTAGCTTTATTGAAGGCGCTTTTTTATGAACAATGATTCTTAGTGAGAGTAGTATTTCATTAAGTGAGCATAACAAGTATAAATTCTTTTGGAGGTAATAACATGACTAAATTAGAAAATTTTATTTTGGAAGGTAACATAAAGACAGTACTTTTTAAGTTTTCAATTCCTGCTATGAGTGTATTTTTAGCCAATGTATTATACAATCTTATCGATGCAATTTTTATAGGAAATCAAGCTAATGGTATTCTAGGAATTGCAGCCTTATCTATAGTTTTTCCTATTCAACAAATAATACTTGCTCTAGCCCAAGCTATCGGAGTGGGAATTTCATCTATAACTTCCAGAAGCCTTGGGGAGGGAAATAGATTAAGGGCAGAAAAGGCTGTGGGTACTGCTCTAACATCCTCTGTTATATTAGGAATTATAATTATGGTTATAGGATTAACCTTTATCAGACCTATATTGTATATTTTTGGTTCCTCAGAAACTATACTGCCCTATGCTGTAACATTTTTTAGAATTACTTTATATTGCAATGTTTTTTTTGTTTTTAGTATGGTTGCCAATAGCATTATACAGTCGGAAGGACATGCTAATATTGCCATGATAAGTATGATAATAGGACCCGTAATTAATATCCCATTAGATTATCTATTAGTTACAAAACTTAAATACGGGATAAAAGGAGCTGCCATTGCAACAGATATTTCCCAAATGATATGCTTTATATTTTTGATGGTATACATAGTATGTAATAGTAAAAATTTAGGAGTAAAAGTTAAAAATTTAACAATTAATATAAAATTATTGAAGGAAGCAATTTCTTTAGGATTATCAACATTTATGACTCAATTGGGCTATGGAGCTCTTTCCATAGTATTAAACAACTCATTGAGAATTTATGGAGGATCTGATTTATATCTTTCAGCAATGGGTATATATAATCGTGTATTTGCATTTATTACTGTTCCTATATATGGAATTAGACAAGCGCTTCAACCAATTATTGGATTTAATTATGGTGCTAAAAAATTTCATAGGGTAAAACAAAGTTTAAAATTGGGTATGTTAACATCAGTTGCGATCTCATTAGGATTTTTAATTATAATTTTTAGTTTTACAAATAAAATTGCAGGTGCTTTTACATCTGATAATGCTTTGATATCACTAACTGTTCCTGTTTTAAGAGTAGTACTAATAATGAGCCCTTTGGTAGGAGTTCAAGTAATTGCTGCAAGTTTCTTTCAGTATATCGGTGAACCTAAACCAGCATTATTTTTATCAATAATGAAACCATGTTTATTTTTAATACCATTAATGCTGGTTATTCCAATATTTTTTAAAGTTACTGGCGTCTTTGTATCTGTTCCGTTATCCGATTTTTTTACTGCAGTGATATCTTTAATTTTTATATATGGAGAGATAAAAAAAATGAATCAGTTAGGGGTAGTGACAGGGTGCAGTTCATAATTGGGGGTAATATTTTGCAAAGAAATACTATTGTGTTGATTTAAGTGCTATAGTATGCTAAAATTCATTTATATTTTCAGATTACAATTATATATAGTTTAGTTTTCTAGGGTTCCGCAGTTTATAACTGGCAGGTCCGAGAGAAAACGCACAGTTACTTGTGTACACGGAAGGATAAAAGCCTGGGAGATATTTTAATAATATTTCTTATGGCTTTTTTGTTTTTATTTTCTTTAAAATAAGCCATGAGATATTACTATACTAATCTTAACTACAAATTTAGGGAGGCAAAGTTTATGAAATGGGTTTATTTAGTTATAGCAGGTTTTTTCGAAGTAGGCTGGGCAATGGGACTGAAATATTCACAAGGATTTACAAAAATATTGCCTAGCATATTAACTGTTATAGGCATGGTTGCAAGTTTCTATTTTTTATCATTGTCTTTAAAAAGCTTGCCACTAGGCAATGCCTATGCAATTTGGACAGGTATAGGAACTGTTGGTACTATGGTCTTAGGTATTATTTTATTTAAAGAACCGATTAATGTAATGCGTATGATTTGTATTGCATTTATAGTTCTTGGAATCGTTGGTCTAAAATTAATATTAATAGACTAATAATCGTATATAGTTTAGAAATATCAAAAAACAAAGTATAATATTACTAAATATACTTTGTTTTTTAACTTACATTTTAAATTTTGAAGCTTTTATTTTTCTGATACATAATTACCTATAAAATATAAAACAATTCCAACAATAAGAAATATAATTATATTTAATCTAAATAATAATATATCACCTACAAACATAGAAAAAGCAACCATTACACAAACTACTATCATCCAAAATATCCACTCTGTGAAAAAAGCTTTTATTTTACCACGTTTGGTATTTTCTTTAAAACAGCTCTTTCTAAAATAAGTCATCAAAATAATTCCCACAGGAACTACAATCAAAAATTGAGAAATTAATCCTGAATCGACGTTTAAATAAAACGATAAATTCTTAGTCCCATTTATTATAAATACAGTGAAATTTTGCGTAATAAAATTAATAAATGAAATTATTATTATGAACATTCCTATATACATAATATATTCACTACAACGTGAAATGTAATTATAGCTTGATTTATAAGTGCTTACTATTTCTTCACAGTAACTCTTAATATCAGATGTTCCCAACATATATTCAATACTTACCCCTTGCTGCTCTGCATTTAGAAAACTATCTAATATCTGTTGAAGAAATTCCTCAGCGTCTCTTGTTTTTATATTTGATAATCTAATATAAAGTATAATGTCATCGAATACTTTTTTATTTTCTAGAGATAAATTTTTAGCTGATTTATTTAATTGCTTAATTAAAGCACCTGTTTTAATCATTTAGATCATCCCCCAATATCTTAGTAACTGATTTTGAAATTTTATCCCAGGAGCTACAAAAGTTTAAAAATTCCTGTTCCCCTAATTTAGTAAGAGAATAGTATTTTCGTTTTGGTCCCAGCGGTGAGTCCCGGCTTATGGAGGACAACAAACCATTTTTTTCCAATCTAATTAGCAACGGATATAAAGTTCCTTCAGATAAGTCATCAAACCCACTAATTTTCAGCGAACTATATAATTCATATCCATAGGTTTCTTTTTTTAAAATTATTTTTAATATACAACCTTCTAAAATTCCTTTTAGTAATTGAGAAGCATTTGCCATTTTATATCACCTACCATGTAATGTAACCTAGTAACTATATTGTAATGCAACTATGTTGCTATGTCAAGTACATAAATTATAGTTGTGAAAGTAACACAATAGTAATTGAGTTACTTTCACTTTGGTTCTATTGACTATTCCTTAATAATTTCATCTTGAATGTATCATAATGAATTGACTCTTTACTTTGAATATATTTATGCTTTTTTAACTGACAAGTATAAATAATTTTTCTACTGTAGTATTTAGTAGTTTAGCAAGTTTCATAGCTAATTCCAAAGTAGGATTATACTTTTCATTTTCAATTGCATTGATGGTTTGCCTTGTAACTCCAAGAATGGTCGCTATATCTTCCTGTCTATATCCAAGTTGTTTTCTTAATTTTCTTATATTATTTTTCATCTTTTGTAAGTTTCCATTTCAAAAAAGATTGAATTCCTATAAGAACAAGATTTTGAGATGTTAAAAGAAAGAATGCTAATCCAAATATTCTTGTCTGAATGAACTCATATATAACCCAAATTGCTAAAAATAGGGTTGTATACGCCAAAGCCCATTTCATTGCTTTTAAAGTAATACTCAGTTCCATTTCATCCATTTTTCTCATAATAATAACCTCCATAATGTAAAAAGTATTTTACATTTACATTGTAACATTAACTAAAATAAAATGTAAATAGTTTTTTACATTTTAAGTTTGGGTATGAAAACACATGATACACTTTCGCAAAAAATAACACAAGGTATAAAAACATATATACCTTGCGTTTTGTGTTATTCCTTATTTTTTCATATTAAACTTAGCAAAAGCCTCAGCCATAGCAGAATTACCCATTCCTTCATCTTTCTTATCCTGCTGATTTAAAAATCTACTAACATCTTTTTTATTTAAAGCACTTTTTTCTGAGTCTCGACGTTTGTTAAAGGCTGAAAGTTTTTCTCTATAGCCACAGCCACAAACAAATATTTTATTAGCTCCATCCCCTCTAATCTCCATTTTTTTGTGACAAGTTGGGCAACGTGCATTAGAAATTTGTGAAACTCCTTTACGATATCCACATTCTCTATCTGGGCATACGAGCATCTTACCTCTTTTGCCGTTAACTTCAAGGAGATATTTACTACATTCAGGGCATTTCATTCTTGTAGCATTATCATGTTTGTATACTTCACCAGAAGCTGCAACGTTCTTCACAAGCTTCACTGCATATTCCCTCATATCTTTTACAAAATTCATGGAATTAGCTTTTCCTTTGCTTATAAGTTGAAGCTGTTTTTCCCACTTAGCAGTAAGCTCAGGTGATTTTAATTCCTCAGGAACTAAACCTATTAGCTGTATTCCTTTTGAGGTTGGAAAGATTTCTTTACCTCTTCTCTCCATATAAAAAATGTTAAATAATTTTTCAATAACATCTGCCCTTGTTGCTGGTGTCCCAAGGCCTGAAGTATTATCTAAGGCTTCCCGAAGACTCTCGTCCTGTATATCTTTCCCTGGATGCTCCATAGCCGTAAGTAGCGTTGCTTCATTATACCTTGCTGGTGGCTTTGTTTTCTCATTTTCGAATTTAACCAAAGTAAGTTTAACTGCTTCACCTTTATTTATTGGTGGAAGTGACTGATCCTTGTCTTCATTATCACCTGAGCTGCTTATTTCTTTCCAGCCCTTAGATTTAACTATTTTTCCTTTTGCAGAAAAAGTCTCACCTTTAACATTTATTTTCACAGTAGTTTGCTCATACTCAAAAGGTTGACTTAGAACTTCTAAGAATCTTTTTACAACTAAGTCATAAATGCTTTTTTCTTCTTTGTTAAGGCTTGATAAATCTACATGTTGCTCTGTTGGAATTATAGCATGATGATCCGATACCTTATTATTATCCACAAGTCTACTTGTAGTGTGTATTCTACCTTTTATTATGCTTCTAGCCGCTTTCTCATATGGTCCTATGGCTATACTCTTTAATCTATCCATGAGCGTTGCTACAATATCAGTGGTAATATATCTAGAGTCTGTTCTTGGATATGATAATATCTTATGAGTTTCATATAATTTCTGCATTATATTAAGAGTTTGTTTTGCAGAAAAACCAAATTTTCTATTTGCATCTCTTTGAAGCTCTGTTAAATCATACGCAAGTGGAGGAAGCTCTTTTTTAGAGGCTTTATTTACTTCTACCACGGTTCCCATTTGATTGTTTACCTTAGCAACTATATCTTCTGCCTTTTTCTTGTCAAATGTACGTGAGTCTCCGTTTTTACTTGCCCAATGAACTGTAAAACCATTTACCTTACCATTTACTGTAAAGTAGTCCTTTCCAATGAATTTTTTTATTTCATTTTCTCTATCAACAATAAGCGCTAATGTGGGCGTTTGTACACGTCCGGCAGACAATTGGGCGTTATATTTACATGTTAATGCCCTAGTAACGTTTAATCCTATAAGCCAATCAGCCTCTGCTCTTGACTGCGCAGCCCAAAATAGGTTTTCATAATCTCTTCCCGGTTTAAGGTTCGCAAATCCATCTTTTATTGCTTTTTCTGTTTGCGATGAAATCCACAACCGCTTTAAAGGCTTCCTAAATCCTGCCTTCTGTATGATCCAACGTGCCACGAGTTCGCCCTCACGCCCTGAATCTGTGGCAATAACAAGTTCCTCTACATCCGCTCTCTTAAGAAGTTCATGTACAATCTTATATTGCTTTGAAGTTTCCTTAATAACCACCAATTTCAAATCCTTTGGTAGCATAGGAAGATCTTCCATTTTCCAACTTTTATATTTTTGATCATAATCTTCCGGGCCTGCTAGTGTTACTAGATGTCCTAGTGCCCAAGTTACAATATACTTTGCTCCCATTAAATATCCATTTCCGCCTTGAGTACAATTTAAGACTTTTGCCAGTTCACGTCCAACAGACGGTTTCTCTGCAAGTACTAATATTTTTCCCATATATAAAACTTCCTCTCTATAATTTACTGAGTCATGCCTAATTATTTATTTATAAACTACCATATTTATTATAAACTACTTTATATACAATGTTAATTTTTTTATAGTTAAACAAGTAACAGTGAAGGTGTTTTTTATTGCCATAAATGATATACTAAATAATATAATATTCAATTTCATATATATAATAAAAAAAGTCTAGAGGTAATTAAATGAATTATATAGTATTTGATTTAGAATTTAACCAAGGTTACAATTTTTCAAATGAACCTAAAAATGCGATAAACCCTAAATGTCCTTTTGAAATAATTCAAATAGGCGCCATAAAGCTAAATGACCATTTTGAGACTATTGGCACCCTAGATGTATTAGTAAAACCAGAAATATATACATCTCTTAATCCTTTCGTAAAAGAACTTACTGGAATAACAATGGATGAATTAGATAGCGGAAACTCTTTCAAAGAAATGTATGACAAGCTTTTAGACTTCCTAGGCACTGATAAAAGTGTATTGTGCGTATGGGGCCTGGCTGATATAAGAGAATTATTTCGCAATATAAAATATTATAATTTTGATAAAACCATGATCCCCACAGAATACATCAACATTCAATCCTATGCATCTACTTCATTTAATTGCAAAAGAGGAATTAATATTGGTCTAGGTAATGCCGCAACGCTGCTTAACATACCTATTGAAATTCAATTCCATAATGCTTTAAACGACGCTTATTACACAGCAGAAATCTTCAAAAAAATTTATAGCAAAGACATTAAAACCAAAATATATTATCCTGATAAACTTAAAAATCCAAATAGATTTTTAAATCAAAATTACAAAATTGACACACTTAACCTAATGAAGCAATTCGAAAAAATGTTTAATAGAGAAATGACTAAGGACGAAAAATCTATTATTAAACTAGCTTATATCATGGGTAAAACAAACCAATTCCAAATTAAAATTGCTTCTGATCCAATATCAAAAAAATAAAATCAGTATAGCGCTATCTTCTATACTGATTTTTAGAATGCTTATTAGCTTTCTGCTATTTCATTTAATTTAACATCCTCTACATTAGCATTTCTATTTTCCAAATTAGCTTTTCTATTGTCTAATGTATTAAGATTTATAGGATGAGTAACCATATCTTCAGTTGTACCCATTATAAATCTATTCAAATATATTTTTCCCTCTGGAGTATTTGCTACTGCATAAGGCTCTGTGTCTTTTTTAAATAGAACCCATGTATAACCATTATTAATTACTCTATTTGTATCTTCTTTATCAATTATAGTCCTTGATTTTTCTTTACCATATCTATCTCTTAATATTACGGCAACAGAATCACCATCTAATTCCTCATAACTATTAATTGTATTTTGATCGTATACTTCTAAGTTGCATTTTCTATTATCTAGAGTGTCTCCATTGATATGTCTTACAGGTGCTTTTGGATGAACATCTAAGATAAATGACTGCAAACTTTGCTTTCTTCTGTATTTCTTTTCTTCGATATAATAACTACCTAGATTTTGTGCTAAGAAATTATTAAAATCTTTATTCCACTCTGCAAACCAACGACCTTTTTCTAATACCCTTTGTAAATCCTCTGTATCTATTTTACAATCAATGGTTGTGCCATCTTTTTTAACTATTTTTAAAAATGTAATATCTTCTAGCGTCTGGTATTTGTTTGATTTTATTTCTACTTTAGTAGTTTCTGTTTTATTTTCTTTTTTGTTTATTATGATAGGACACCTCTTTCTTCTATTTAGGCATCTTCAAAAAAATAACCAGTCAGCATGCTAGCCTATTTTTTTCATATGCCTTATAAGGGATTTAAAATAATATATAACTCTAATATCTCCCTAATTTTTTATTAACAATTCATTTTTCCTTTAGAACACACGTGTTCATTTTTATTCGATTAGTTTTATTATATCACATTCACCGGGGTAATAGCACTTAATTTTGCGATAAACTTAAATTTCTTTTATAAAAAAAATATTTTAACCTATATTATAGATATTTTCTTTCCATTTTGGTTAAACTTCTTATTAGATACATTAAGGAGGAGATTTAATGTCAAAAATTAATTGTGGTGTTTCTAATTGCTCCCATAATAGTGAAAACTCATGTTTTGCTAACATAATAAATGTTGGTGGCAAAAGTGCAAAAAAAGATTCTGATACCTGTTGTGCTTCTTTTTTAGATGCAAGGGTTTATAGCGATTTTACAAATAACATCACTGAAAAGAGTAATGAGTGCGACGCAATTACCTGTAATGTAGGTACTTGCACCTTTAACTCTAATAATCTCTGTAATGCTAAATCTATAGACGTCAGTGGTAAGAATGTTAATCTCTACTCAGAAACTGATTGCTTAACTTTTAAAACCACATAAGCAAATAGTTTTCATAAAAAATAAAGGGTTCCTTAGTATCACTACAAAGGAACCCTTTATCTATTACTTAATTCTGTTACCTCTTTCTCTGTAAGGTAACGCCAACTACCAATATTTATCCCATCAATTCTTATATCAATAATTCGAACTCGCTCGAGCCTCACAACTGTATATCCAAATGTTTTGCTCATTCTGCGAATTTGTTTATTTAGTCCTTGCGTTAAAATAATACGAAAAGTATCTCCTGATACGCGTCTAACGCTACATGGCCTTGTATTAACGCTACTAATTTGAACGCCTTTTGACATCCCTTCAATAAAAAGGTCATCAAAAGGCTTATTCACAGTTACTATATACTCTTTCTCATGTTCATGCTTCGAGTTCAAAATATTGTTTGCTAAGTCACCATCGTTAGTCATAAGTATTAACCCTTGAGATGCCTTATCTAATCTACCAACCGGAAATATATATTCCGGATAATTTATAAAATCAATTATATTACTTTCTACTGTCTTTGCTGCAGTACAAGTAATTCCTATCGGTTTATTCAGAGCAATATAGATTTTCTTTCTCACTAAAATATTCTCATTATCAATAAGAATATCATCTTCAATTTCTACCCACTGCCCAGGTATGCATTGCTTTCCGTTCACTATTATTCTACTCTCTTCTATAAGCCTATTGGCATCACTTCTCGAACAAATGCCATAATTACTAAGAAGTTTATTTATTCTCATTTTGCCATTTTTTCAATAACAACATCAGCAAATTCGCGAGTTCCAGTAGTACCACCTAAATCGAAAGTTAAATGTTTTCCTTCTTTTAAAACATCCTCCACAGCATTCTCTATTTTATCTGCCGCATCTGCTTCTCCTATAAATCTTAGCATCATAACAGCTGAGAGTATGCATGCAGTCGGATTTGCTATATTTTTGCCCGCTATATCTGGAGCTGCTCCATGAGCCGGCTCAAAAACTGCACCTTCTTCTCCAATATTTGCACCAGGAACTAGTCCAAGTCCACCAATTAGGCCTGCAGCCATATCAGAGAGTATATCTCCGTATAGGTTAGGCATTACAAGTATATCATATTTTTCTGGATTCATCACAAGCTTCATGCTCATAGCATCAACTATAACATCTCCAAAGGCTATATCTTTGTGCTTTGCGGCTATATTCCTCGCACATCTTAAGAATAGTCCATCTGAAAGTTTCATAATATTTGCTTTGTGAACAGCTATTACCTCTTTTCTATTCTGATCTTTTGCTAATTTAAAAGCATATTCTACTATTCTATCACTAGCTTTTTTGCTTATTATCTTTATGCTCTCAGCAATATCTTCTGTAATCATATGCTCTATTCCTGCATATAAATCTTCACTATTTTCTCTAACTATTATTAAGTCTACATCAACAAACCTTGATGGAACTCCAACATGTGTTTTTATAGGCCTTATATTAGCATAAAGATTTAGTTCCTGTCTCAACGTAACATTTACACTTTTAAACCCTGTTCCCACGGGTGTTGTTACAGGGCCTTTAAGTGCAACTTTATTCTTTTTAATGCTTTCTAAAACGTAGGGAGGCATAGGAGTATTAAATTCCTCTATAACCTCTGCACCCATACGCACTATTTCCCAATTAATTTTAACTCCACTTTTTTCTAATATTTTAACGGTAGCTGCGGTTACTTCTGGTCCAATTCCATCACCTGGAATAAGTGTAATATTATGTTTCATAATTCTACGCATCTCCCTTTTTCTTGTTTTTCATAAGATTTATTAATCCACCATGTATAAGCATCTGTTTTTCTCTTTCCGTTACTTCAGGTAGAGTTTTATACTCAGATCCTTTTGTTATATTCTTTACAATAACGCTCTCCTTATTAATTTGCTCAGCAGCATCTTCAATAACTAGCTCATCCATCACGTCTATATCCTCATAGTCCTTGATATTCTCAAACACCAATGGGATTATAGCATTGTTAATCAAATTAGCCTTATGAATTCTTGCAAATGATTTAGCAAGAACAACCTTAATACCTAAGAAAAGAGGTGCGAGTGCCGCATGTTCTCTGCTTGAACCTTGCCCATAATTTGAACCTGCAACTATAATTCCACCATCATTTTTCTTAGCATTAGTTGGAAAGTCTGCATCGCAAGGAGTCAAACAGAATTCTGCAAGGTATGGAATGTTAGATCTAAATGGAAGTAATTTAGCATTGGATGGCATTATATCATCCGTTGTAATATTATCCTCTAATTTAGTTAAAACTTTTCCTAATACATTTCCTTTTAATTCTTTTGCTTTAGGGAATGGCTTAATATTAGGTCCTCTTTTAACTACTAAATCTGCGCCATCATCTGCAGGTTTTATTATTAAATTATCATTAATCAAGAATTTTTCTGGCATAGGCACAACAACTGCTTTTCCAAGTTCTCTTGGATCCGTTATATATCCTGTAAGCGCCGATGCAACTGCAACTTCTGGGCTCACAATATAGACACTAGCAGACACTGTTCCTGATCTTCCTTTAAAGTTTCTATTAAAAGTTCTAAGAGACACTGCATCAGTTGCAGGTGCCTGACCCATTCCTATACATGGACCACATGCACTTTCTAAAATTCTTGCCCCAGAGTCAATCATATCTCCAAGTGCACCGTTTTTAGATAACATATTTAAAACTTGTTTTGATCCTGGTGCAATAGCAAGTGACACTTCATCAGGAATAGTTTTACCTAAAAGAATTTTTGACACTTTCATCATATCAACATAAGAAGAATTTGTGCAACTTCCTATTAAAACTTGGTCTACTTTTATATCTTTTAGTGATGATACTAGAACTACCTTATCTGGGCTATGAGGACAAGCAGCAAGAGGTTCTATTTTACTTAAATCTATTTCAACTACCTCATCATATACTGCTCCATCATCTGCTCTAAGTTCCACATAATCTTTTTCTCTATCCTGTGCTTTTAAGAATGCGCGAGTTACCTCATCACTAGGGAAGATTGAAGTTGTAGCTCCAAGTTCTGCTCCCATGTTAGTAATAGTTGCTCTATCTGGTACACTTAGAGTTTTAAGTCCGGCACCCGTATATTCAAATATTCTATTAACTCCACCCTTAACTGTTAACCTTCTTAATAACTCTAAAATAATATCCTTAGCTGCAACCCAAGGGTTAAGCTTTCCTGTTAGATCTATCTTTACAATTTTAGGCATTGTTATATAATATTCTCCGCCGCCCATAGCAACAGCAACGTCAAGGCCTCCTGCCCCAATAGCTATCATCCCTATTCCGCCACCAGTTGGTGTGTGGCTATCAGATCCAAGTAAAGTTTGACCTGGAACTCCGAATCTTTCTAAATGAACTTGGTGACAAATACCATTTCCAGTTTTAGAAAAATATATGCCATGTTTTTTGGCCACGTTCTGTATATATAAATGATCATCTGCATTTTCAGGACCAGTTTGTAAAATGTTATGATCTATATATGCAACAGATTTTTTAGTTTGAACTTTATCAATTCCCATAGCTTCAAATTGAAGATAAGCCATTGTACCTGTAGAATCTTGTGTTAAAGTTTGGTCTATCTTAATTGCGATTTCACTATCTATTATCATCTCACCCTTAACTAAATGAGCCTTAATTATCTTTTGCGCAGCAGTATATGCCATGATATCCCTCCATTTTTCATATATAATAGAACTTAAAATAGCAAACTATATTAACAGGCTGCAGTGTCTTGTGATTTTAAACTTAGTTCTGGAATAACTTTTCTTGCAATTCCTTCAAGCTCTTCACTTTTCATTACAGTGTTTCTCCCTGTCTCGTATTGCTTATCTACCCATTCTTTTATAATTTCAATTCTTTCATCTTTTTTATCTACCCTGTCTAAATCCTTTAATCTAAAATAAGTATTAACCCAAGCTGCAATGCCTGCATGTCCGGAATGTTCATTAACTGCAACAACAATTGGCCTACCCAATATTTTTTCAGTATCAAAGATATTATATATTTCTTCATCTTTTAATATTCCATCTGCATGTATACCTGCTCTAGTAACGTTGAATTCACTACCTACAAAAGGTGTTCTAGGTGGAATGCTATACTCAAACTCACCTTCAAAGTATTGCCCAATTTCACTTATAAGTTTTAGATTCATATCTTTTACGTTCCCTTTTAATTGACCATATTCTATAATCATTGCTTCAAGTGGGCAGTTACCTGTTCTCTCACCAATACCAAATAGAGACGTATTTATAGCCGAACATCCATGAAGCCATGCTGTAGTTGCATTTGGTACCACATTATAAAAATCGTTATGTCCATGCCACTCAAGATATTCGGAAGGTACTCCTCCATAAACTATTAATCCATTTATGATATGTTGTACACTTCTTGGTAGCTCAGTTCCTGAATATGGTAAGCCAAGTCCTAATGTATCACAAGCCCTAATTTTCACTTTGATACCCGACTTCTTAGAAATTTCCATAAATTTTTGTACTAGCGGTATTACAAATCCAAAAAAATCAGCTCTAGTTATATCTTCAAGATGACATCTTGGAGCTATTCCATTTTCTATTGCTTCTTCCACCAATGAAACATATAAATCCATAGCCTCTTGCCTTGTTTTATTTAATTTTTTGAAAATATGATAATCAGAACAAGACATAAGCATTCCAGTTTCCTTAAGTCCCATGTCCTTTACCAACTTGAAGTCTTCCTTATTAGCTCTTATCCAGGAAGTTACCTCTGGAAATTTATAGCCTCTTTCTAAACACTTTTTAACAGCATTTCTATCCTTTTGTGTATATAAAAAAAATTCTGTTTGCCTTATTATTCCAGAATTATTATCTAGTCTGTGTAGATAATCAAATATTTTAACTATTTGATCCTCTGTATATGTGTCCATCGCCTGTTGTCCATCTCTAAATGTAGTATCCGTAATCCAAATGTCATCTGGCATAGTCAAAGGCCTCTGTCCACTTCCAAAAGTAATCTTTGGAATTTCTGAGTACGGAAATATGTCTTTAAACAACTCAGGTTGTTCTTCATTATTTGACTTAACGTTGTTTGTCGACATTTTGAGATGACCATTACAGTTCGTTATTTGTATCTTTTTCATTTATTACCCTCCTTTTTTTCCTCCTTATTTGCATCTTTAGTTACTACATATAATAATAAAATTTATGATTCTTATCCATATTTAAATTTCAATTTAATGATAATTATATAGCTTATGAATAGTTTTGTAAAGATATTTTGCAACACCATAGTGTATATCCATCATTCTTCAAACAAATATTAATGATAACTAGAAGTAAAAGGAGCCTACTAAGTTTAAATGTTTCATCCGACTCACTATTTATATATTTATCTATTACTATCACGCATTTTGTATCTTATTCTAGTGTCATACATTTTCCTCTTCAATTTTACAATTTGCTCTCCCTCTGAAATGAAAAGCCCTGCTAATGTAAGAATGATTCCAACCATTGCAACTGCTGAAATCTTTTCGTGTAACATAGTGGCAGATGCAACTATTGTAATTACAGGAACTATATAAATATATACACTCGTCTTGACAGCTCCCAAAATCTTGACAGACCAATTCCAAGTGACAAAGCATAGTGCAGAAGCTCCAAAACCTAAATATAAAATATTAAACAGGTTTGGCAGGCTGGTAAACCTATATAAACCCAACTTGAAATTAAACATAAATATGGCGGGTATCATAAAAAGTAATCCATAAAAAAACACTTTTCGTGTACACCCGATGGTATTATAATGAAATTCGCTGATTTTTCTCATAAGTACAGAATAAACCGCCCATACAATTGCAGCAAGTGCCGCAAGTATATAGCCTAAAGGATTTAATTTCAAAACAAAATTTTCATTAAATCCAATGAGGATAATACCCATTATAGCCACTGTAAATCCAATGAAAAAGCGTAACGTTAATTTTTCACAATCTAGAAACAGGTGAGCAAAAATAGCAGTAAAAAATGGAGCTATTGAAATAATGACCCCAACATTGGACGCAAGTGTATATGTTAATGCAATATTTTCTAATAAAAAGTACAAAGTTACCCCGAATAGCCCCGCTGCTACGAAATATAGTTCTTGTTTGACATTTAACGTTTTGATGCAGTGCGGGTACACTATCAGTAATGTTATGTAACCAATCATAAATCGAAAAATTAAGATCTCGATGGGCATGAAATCTTTTAATAATACTTTAGTAGAAACAAATGTTGTCCCCCAAATAAATATTGTAATAAGTGCAGACAAATGTCCAGCTGCAGTTTTTTTATCAGTCATTTTCGCTCCTCCTACATCCCTCTATAAAAATATTCATGTATTGCTTTGGTGTCAGTCCAATCAATTTTTTAAAAAAATTTGTAAAGTGACTTTGATCCGTAAAACCCGTTTGCAATGCCACATCTATTGGAGCAATTTGCTGTTCTAAAAATTTCTTTGCATTACTAATTCTAATGGTTTCAAGATAACTGTATGGTGATATTCCCTTTTGTTTGGTAAAAGATCGTAACAAGTAATATTTACTTATTCCAGTTAAGTCACTTAGGTCATTTAACGTTATATTTTTCATGTAGTTATTTTCCAAAAAATCACACACTACCTTGATTTCCGCCTTTGGTTGTTTCGACGCAACTACTGCAACTGAATGGGAATATTCTGCTATCAATTGTTCAACTATTAACAAAAGAATTTCTTCCTTTTTAAAATCCTTTTCCTCCTGCATTATCATAAGATGTAACTCACGCAAAGAAGAAACTAAATCGTTGTGAAACAGGACATTTTCCGTAAAATAAGGTAGATAATCTTCTCCCGTTATTTCAAGTGTAAATTTTCTCATTACATTAGGCTTAATATTGATACAACGGTAGTCAAGTGTTCTTCCATCAATTTGTTTGCAGGTATGGTTGTCTCGAGGATTAAATAGATTTAAATCACCAGTTTTAATGGTGTACTCTTTATTTTTGCAAGATAAATACCGCTGCCCACTTTCAATAAAACCAATCACATAATACTCATGAAAATGATTTGGAAACTTTTGCATAATGCCTTTGAAGTTATAAGCTTCTATATTTAAATCTCTATCAAAACAAACAGTTCGAGTTTCGTTTGACATTTATGCTCCTCCTTTCTAGTTATCTGTTTTCAATAATAACAATAATAAATAAATGGGTCTTGTATGATGTTGCTTTAATTATACTATTAATAATACAAATTCCTTATAAAAAGTTATCTTACTTTAATCAATTATAAGGAAAATTATATTGAGTCCCATTTCTGTCTTTTTACTACGTAGCCACCAACTTCTTAATCAAATTCGTATCATGTATTCTAGTTTTATAATTATATGACAATAAAATTAAGACTTTTTTCGTCATTTACATATTATTAGAAATGGCTTAGATAAGCACTTTTATGTTATTTACTGTAATATTTTACCAAAAATATATTACATATTTTGCTAAATTAACATCCGTTTTGTAATTTTATATACTTTAATGACTAACAAAAATAATTAACATACGTTGAAAAATATGGTATTATAATTTTCGTCGGTAAAAATAAAAAAAAAAGGAGGTATAAAGTATATGAACTTTAGATTGCAACTTATAAAGAAACAATTGGAAGTATTAAGACTTATATTGCATTTGTTGCTTAATTTTAAAAATCCTACAGATAAAATAGTTGTATATTGTAGTCAGAAATTAGATGTAGTTATAGTTAATTATCATAAAGTCAAAACAGGTCGTCCTGTAAATGATTCCTGCAAATTTATGGAAACGTATCCCTTATACTCAAAATATAGATAGTAATATTCATCTAACATTAACTAAAGCATCTAATGAAAACAGAGCTGCTAAAATTCAATTTAGTGGGTCACAACATCAAAATTACGTCTCTTTATCTATTCAAGATAATGGTATTGGAATTCCACTTCAAGATTTGAGACAAGCATTTTATAAAGGGTTTCCAGGGCATAATGGAACACGCTTTAACAAGTTAACATCAGATACAGAAATGTGTCTATTTTTTTTCTACGAACTGGTAATCTTAATGTAATGTAGATTACTATTACATATATGGAGCTGTCACGTTTCCATTCTTTGATCATTTTAAAGATGAGGCATATCACATTGACTAAGTGCACTAATTATAATAATATTGATTACATAAGTTATAACAAACCCAAGGGGGACTGTAATATGTTTTTCATACTAATATCATTAAACTTAATATCATATATAATGTGTGGAAAATTCTTGATTACGGGTAACTATTTATATGCCTTTATCGCACTCTTAATTTCGTTATTCGTGTCAATTTGCATTAGGACACTTTATATTAAAAAGACTCAAAGACTATGGAAACTTAAAACAAAAAATACTAACCTAATCAGTAATACAGAGAGTATTCTTAATTCAGTTGAAGTTAATCCCACTATTGAAATAAAAAAAGAAAATACGCATCATAAAAAATCAAAATCTTTCTACTGGGCTGATTGTTTTAATATGGGTGATTGTATAGTTGTCCCTTTATTGTTTGGTGATTGTAGCGATTGCAATGGTTTAGGGTCAGGAATTGGAGAGTGTGGAGGATTAGATTATGAATTCATTAAATCATAATTCATATTTATTAAATATACAATTCAAAAGAGA
>Ga0209540_10001423_pt1 | contig 18281 bp, 12 predicted proteins | sample BarGraIncu01121A_FD_184501 | JGI IMG/M metagenome (GOLD analysis project Ga0209540, IMG submission 184501) | Arctic peat soil microbial communities from Barrow, Alaska - Barrow Graham LP Incubations 011-21A (SPAdes) (version 2) | ecosystem: Environmental > Terrestrial > Soil > Wetlands > Peat... | reverse complement strand
AGTGAACATTCATTCATCGGGTGCTCTCACCGGGTCGTTTCTCTATTCAATCATCGACATTGCGATTCCAAATCATGGTTTGCTGACCATTAGTTTGGCAGATAACGATGTTGCTGTGAATATTGACAAAATTATTGTTGGAAAAGGCGACTTAGGATTACCACCCGATATTTGGAATCTGCCGCCGTTACTGGTGGCACCGGGATCTTATTCCCCTGATTGGAAAGATATCAGCCGGCTTTACCAGGCACCAGAGTGGTGGCGCGACGCGAAGTTCGGCGCGTGGGCACATTGGGACCCGCAGTCCATGCCCGAGGATGGTGACTGGTATTCGCGCGGCATGTATCAGGAGGACATCGCGCAATATAATTATCATGTCCATCACTTCGGCTATCCGTCGGTCTATGGTTATAAGGACATCGTCCACAATTGGGTGATTGATCGGTGGAAGCCAAAGGAGTTGATGGACCTTTATGTCGAAATGGGCGCGCGCTACTTCATGGCGATGGGCAATCATCATGACAATTTCGACAACTGGAATTCAAAATATCAGCCGTGGAACTCGGTGAATGTCGGTCCCAAGGTGGACATTGTCGGCACCTGGGAAAAAGCCGCGCGCCAGGATGGAATGCGTTTTGGCATCGGCTTCCACGCCTCACCGCCCCGGACCTGGGGCCAGTTCATGCCGGTGCGCTACACCAGCGACAAGCGGGGCCCGATGAAGGGCGTGCCCTACGACGCGCAGCAAACAATTCTGGACGGATACAGCAAATGGAGTCCGCGGGACATCTCTGCGCTGGAGTCGCCGACGGTGCTGCCAACCATCATGAACGAAAAAGACAAATGGTGGAAAGGCATGGACCCGGTGGACCTTTACGGGCCGCCGCACACCATGCCAAGGGGGCCTCGCCGTCTGGAGAACGATCCGCTGCTCTCGCCTTTCGCGAACCAGTTTATGTGGCGCGTGGACGACGCCATCACCAAGTATCATCCCGACGTGATTTATTTTGACGAGGCCGCGGGCGACACGCTGGTAGATTTGGGCGTGAACATGGGTCTGGGTTTTCTGGCTCCGCCGCTCGTCGCAAATTTCTACAACAAATCCCTGAAGTGGAACGATGGGAAGATGGATGTGGTGATCAATCTCAAGTGCATCGGCGGGCGTTACAACAGCTTCAAAAACAACCCCGAATTGATTCCCATCGTGGAACGCGCGCTGGTCAAAAGCAGCGAGGCCACCATTGAACCGACCATCATGGCCTATCCGTTCCAGACGGAGACCACCATCCAGGACTGGCACTACCAAAAAGGTCAGAGATACATAGACGCCAAAAGCTTGGTACAGTCACTGATGCAGAACGTCTCCCGCAACGGCGCGATGCTTCTCAACCTCACCCAGCACGGTCGCGGCGATCTCGATCCGCAAGTGATTCAAATTGCCAAAGACATTGGCGCGTGGTTGAAGGTCAACGGCGAAGCGGTTTATGCGTCGCGCCCGTTTGAAGTTTGCGAGGAAAATCCAAACGCGATTTGCTACATGCGCAACAACGGCAACGTCTATGCCGCGCTCCTGAATTGGGACGGCGGCTCGATCACGCTCAAAGCATTGCGCACTGGCGGAGTGACGCTCGGAAAAGTGTCCAAAGTCGAGATGCTCGGCTCCGATGTTCCGCTCACGTTTGTTCAAAACGATCAAGGGCTGACAGTTACGCCTGAAGGATCGCTGAAAATGCTGCCAGGAATCTCCGATCAGTCGTTGGCTTCGAAATGCCGTGTTCTACGTATTACCCATGACAAGGGCTGGATCAATGACGACGACCCGGGCGCAACGTATCCCGGATGGATTCGCCAATGCAATCTCGGCACTGGCGACTACAACAACGACCTCACTATCAGTGAAACGCTCGGCGATGTCTGGAGTTGTTCGTTCACCGGCAGCAGCGTCACCGTCATCGCGCCAAAAGAGCAGGGCGCGGGGAAAATCGAAGTTCAGATTGACGGCCAAATGCGCGCGACAGCGGACGAGTCCATCACCGGCCCGCGCCTGGCCCAGCAGTCGGTGTGTGAAGTGACCGGCCTAACTCCCGGAAAACATACCATTAGCATTGTCAATCGTGGCTCCGGGCCGGTGGCTGTGGATGCCTTGATGGTACAATAATATTAGATGAAAATAAAATTAATATTTATAAAAAAATAAAATCATGATTAAGTATTTGAGACTAATATTGATAGCTACAGTGTTCTTAACTGGCTATAATATATGCCTTAAGGCGCAGGAAAGCACCAAGGGCAAACAGCTTTTCGATTGCAATTGGAAATTCTTTTTGGGTGATGCCAAAGGCGCCGAGAAACCTTCGTTTAACGATAAATCTTGGCGCGATATAGATTTGCCCCACGATTGGAGCATTGAAAAACTCCCCGGACAAGAAACAGGAAAGGTTGTAGAGCCATTTACAAAAGAAAGTATAGGAACTACAGCCACAGGTTATACTATAGGCGGTACTGCCTGGTATCGCAAAACATTTACATTAGACTCAAAGGAAAAGTTCAACAATACCATTATTAGTTTCGATGGTGTTTATATGAATTGCGATGTTTGGGTTAACGGCAAATTTTTAGGTAATCATCCTTACGGATATACAGCTTTTTATTATGATATAACTGGGTTTCTGAATCCTGCAGGAAAACCAAATGTAATCGCTGTAAAAGTTAAAAATGAAGGTAAGAACTCACGATGGTACAGTGGATCAGGTATATATAGACATGTTTGGCTAATTAGGAAACAGGATGTAAGCATCGCGATGAATGGAACTTTTATAAATACTGAAAGTATTTCAGGAAACAAGGCTGTGGTAAAAATTTCATCGGTAGTGGAGAATAATTTGGGCAAAAGTTCGTCTGTAAAGCTTTTAATAAAAATTGTTACCCCCGACGGAAAAACTTCACAGACAGTCGAATCGCAGGTAAAAACAATATCTTCGGTCAGCGATGAAATTACTCAAAGTGTTACTATTGCACAACCCAGACTATGGTCAGTTGAAGAGCCAAACCTTTACACTGCCGAAATTAATGTGATTTCAGACAACAACATCTCTGACAAAGTCTCGGTAAATTTCGGAATACGCACGATCAGCTTCAATGCAAAAACCGGATTTCGTCTCAATGGTAAAAGTGTATTGTTGAAAGGTGGATGTATGCACAACGATAATGGTTTTTTAGGTTCTGCAACTATTGACCGCGCAGAGGAACGACGTGTTCAATTAATGAAAGCATATGGATTTAATGCCATTCGTACGAGTCATAACCCTCCTTCGGAACAATTTCTCGATGCATGCGATCGTAACGGTATTCTCGTACTCGATGAAGCTTTTGACATGTGGGAAAGGCCAAAAAATACGGAAGATTATCACCTGTATTTCAAGGAATGGTGGAAAAAAGACCTGAAATCAATGATTTACCGCGACAGAAATCATCCTTCGGTAATTCTTTGGAGTATCGGGAACGAAATAAACGAACGGGCTGATTCTTTAGGTTTTGCCATACGAAAAGAACTGGTGAAAGAGGTGCATGCACTGGATTCATCTCGTCCGGTTACCGAAGCAATATGCGCCTTCTGGGATCACACCGGTCAGAAATGGTCAACTACAGCCCAGGCGTATGCCGATTTGGATGTAGGGGGATATAATTATTTGAATAATCAGTACGAAGCAGATCATGTCGAATTCCCTGAAAGAATTATGGTGGGTACCGAATCTTATGCTGCTGAAGCCTATGGTTACTGGAAACAGGTTGAAAAAAATTCCTGGGTAATCGGCGATTTTGTTTGGACAGCAATGGATTATCTGGGCGAAACCGGCTGTGGCAGTTCAACCTATGGAACCAGAGAAGGCATGAGAGTGGGTTTAAAACCCTGGCCATGGTTCAATGCTTTTTGTGGAGACATCGACCTTTGTGGCTTTAAAAAACCACAATTGTTTAACCGTGATGTAGTGTGGAACAATAGCAAGCTCGAAATGATGGTTCATGAACCAATTCCGGAAGGCATGAAGGAAACCGTCAGTTATTGGGGATGGCCTGAAGAATATCAAAGCTGGAACTGGGAAGAAAATGAAGGCAAATTAATGGATGTCAGGGTTTTTACAAAATGTCAAACAGTCAGGCTCGAACTTAATGGTAAAGTCATTGACGAAAAACCAGCAGGTGATAGTACAAATTTAATTGCCACATTTAAAGTGCCTTATAAACAAGGTGTTTTAAAAGCCATAGCCCTGAATGATGGAATTGAAGTGGCTTCAAAAGAATTGAAAACAACCGGAGCTCCGGCAAAAGTCAGACTGACAGCCGATAGAGCTAAAATCAAGGCCAACCGAAACGATCTATCGTATATAAAAGTTGAAATAACCGATGCTCAGGGCAATGTTGTTCCAAACGCAAATATACCTGTCACATTTACTGTATCAGGTGTAGGAGAAATAGCAGGCTCAGGAAATGCTTGCCCATACGACATGGAAAGCTTTAACAACCCGGTTTGTAAAACATATCACGGACAAGCCCTCGCCATTCTCCGACCTTTAAAAGCGGTAAAAGCAGGGACGATTACTCTCCGGGCTGAAGCAAATGGTCTGATTTCTGAAGAAATTAGCATAACTGTACAATAAAGGTTTAATATTTATGAAATATTATCGTCAAAAAAAAGAAGAAATGTTTAAATTTGAAGCTGTCATCATTAGTTAATATTTTAAAAATTATTAAAATAATATAGCAAAATGAAATTAAAAGTCTTATTAATAGTTAGTTTATTTCCGTTTCTTTGCCAGGGACAAGTGGTGAAAGGCTTTAAACATCTGTCTGATAAAGTAAACGTTACTTTATTGGATGGAACACTCAGTATTTCTCCTTTAACAGGGAATGCCGTAAGAATCAAATTTTACAAGGAAACAGAGGGCAATTTACCGGAGCTTATTCTTACTTCATCTGTTGCAACTCCTGAGTTTCAGGTTTCCGATTCACCATTAAAGCTCGAAATAAAAGTAAAAAAGATGATTGTTTTGTTGGATAAGCAAACCGGTAAATTGTCATATGCCGATAATACAGGCAAAGTGTTTCTAAGCGAAAAAGCAGGCGCACGAAAGTTAACTTCCGGTTCCATTCACGGCGAAGCTTGTTTTGAAGCAGAGCAGAGTTTTGAATCGCCGACTGATGAATATATTTTCGGGTTGGGACAATTTCAGGATGGACAATATAATTTAAAGAACGTAGCTCGTCGGTTGACGCAGGTCAACTCGCAGATTTCTATCCCTTTTATTTATTCAAGCAAAGGCTACGGTATATTATGGCATCAGTACGGATTGACAGATTTTAATCCGACGGATAACTTTGTTACTCTTGAAAAACAGCAACAATCAGTCACTGGAAACAACCAAATGGCTGAAGTAACCACCACTTCAGGAACTCAAAAAGTATCACAAAATCAGTCACTTTATCAAGGGAAGTTTGAAGTATCGAAAGATGGTGAATATTCCATATTTCTCGATTTAGGCGATATGGGCAACCGCCAATTTGTATCTATCGATGGAAAACCTTGCATTGACCAAAGTAACATGTGGCTACCCCCTACTGCTGGGACTTTAGTGAATCTGAAAGCCGGTGAACATCAGGTGCAGATACTTTGCAAATCAAATAACAAACCTAAATTGTCGTGGAAACCGAGTGATAACTTTACAATATTCCGCTCACCTGTTGCCAAAGTGCTTGATTATGTTGTGTTTTACGGTCCATCAGCCGATAGTGTAATTGCTTCATACCGTAACCTATCTGGCAATGCACCCATGTTTCCTAAATGGGCTTACGGTTTTTGGCAATGTCGTGAACGTTATACTTCCGGTACACAGTTGGTAGAAACGGTCAATGAATTTCGCAAAAAAGAACTTCCGATGGATGTAATTGTGCAAGATTGGCAATACTGGGGCAGCAGGGGATGGGGTGTTCCGCAATTCGATGAGAAGAATTACCCAAATCCTTCAGGATTTATAAAAGAATTACACGATTTGAATGCTCATTTCTGCATTTCTATCTGGTCGAATCCTGATAAGAATTCAACAATAGGTAAAGAGTATGTAGCTAAGAATCGCTTTATTCCCAATACCAAATGGTTGGATTATTTTAACCCCGAAACGAGAAAAGAATATTGGAATACATTAAAGGTGAATATGTTTGATAATGGTGTTGATTCCTGGTGGATGGATGCTGTCGAACCCGAAAATGATGCTTTGAAAGGAGAAAAAATATATTTGGGGTTGGGCGATTTTTATCGATTGACCTATCCGTTGATGGTTAGTCAGGCTGTGTCTGAAGGTCAGCGTGAAACCTCTTCCGACAAGCGGGTCTGTATCCTTACCCGTTCTGCTTTCTCAGGTCAGCAACGCTATGGGGTAATTAACTGGTCGGGCGATATAGGTGGTACCTGGGATGTTTTCAGGAATCAGATTGTTGCCGGATTAAACTTTACTATTACCGGATTACCCTATTGGACAACCGATATAGGCGGCTTTTTCCGCCCCGGTCGTTCACAATACACCGACGAGAAATACCACGAGCTGCTGACACGCTGGTATCAATGGGGCACCTTCAACCCGATTTCCCGAATGCACGGTTACCAAACCGAAACCGAACCTTGGAAATTTGGACAAACAGTTGAAGATAACATGCGTAAAATGCTGAACCTTCGCTATCGATTGCTTCCATATATTTATTCTGAAGCATGGCAGGTGACCAAATACGGTTCAACCATGATGCGCCCTATGGTAATGGATTTCAACGGCGATACCGATGCAATAAAACAACCTTATGAATTCATGTTTGGAAAAGCATTTTTGGTTGCACCCATTACCGATGCAGGTGCGACACAAAGGGATGTATATCTTCCAAAATCCATCGATTGGTATGATTTCTGGACAGGAAAGCGTTTTAATGGAGGCCAAATAGTAAAAACGGATGCTCCGTTGGATAAAATTCCGTTGTTTGTAAAGGCAGGATCCATTATTCCAATGGGCAAAATTATCCAATATGCAGGTGAAAAATCGGCCGATACAATTGAGGTTCGCATATATAAAGGCTATGATGGCAAATTTGAGTTATATGAAGACGAAGGTGATAATTACAATTACGAAAAAGGGAAATATACAATAATCCCATTCAAATGGGACGAAGAGAGAAATACGTTAACTATTGGGAGTAAGCAAGGTAATTATCTGGGTAGCTTAAAGAATCGTATTTTTAATATTGTTTTTGTTACCGAATCCAGAGGAGTTGGAATAACTGTGAGCACAATGAATAAGAAGGTTTATTATTCGGGCAAACAGATCGAAGTTAAGTTGAAATGAAATTAATAATTTGTTCTTGATTCTAATACATATAAGTTTAACAGAATGATTCTCTTTTTGAATCAAAATAAAAATAGTAATTTATGAAAACAAAATCACTGGTTGCCTTAATTCTAATTATCTCCACAAATTTATGGGCACAACAATTGCCTTACCAAAACCCAAACTTAAATTCCGAACAAAGAGCTAATGATTTAATATCACGCTTGACATTGAGCGAAAAAGCGACTTTAATGTGTGATGTGTCGGAAGCTATTCCGCATTTAGGCATCAAAAAATTTAATTGGTGGAGCGAAGCTTTGCATGGCCTCGCCAATAACAATAATGTTACTGTTTTTCCCGAGCCTATTGGAATGGCTGCCTCATTCGATGATGGTTTAGTCTATCGTATTTTCAATGCAGTTTCTGATGAAACGAGAGCCAAATATAATGAAGCAACTCAAAAGGGAGAGGAAAATAAGCGATTTCTGAGCCTTTCGGTTTGGACTCCTAATGTCAATATCTTTCGTGATCCACGCTGGGGACGTGGTCAGGAAACCTATGGCGAAGACCCTTACCTGACTTCACGTATGGGTGTTTCAGTTGTAAAAGGTTTGCAAGGTCCCGCCGATTCGAAATATAAAAAGCTTCTGGCATGTGCCAAGCACTTTGCCGTTCACTCTGGACCTGAATGGAGCCGTCATATCCTTAATGTTAATAATCTTGATCCGCGTGATTTGTGGGAGACTTATCTTCCCGCATTCAAATCGCTGGTTCAGGATGCCGATGTTCGTGAGGTAATGTGTGCTTATCAGCGTTTGGATGATGAACCTTGTTGCGGAAGTACTCAATTGCTTCAACGAATTTTGAGGGATGAATGGGGGTTTAAATACCTTGTCGTTTCCGATTGTGGTGCAGTAACAGACTTCTATACAAGCCATAAAGTTTCATCGGATGCAGTTCATGCAGCATCCAAGGGTGTTTGGGCAGGGACAGATGTAGAATGCCAATGGGCTGGTCATATTTATAAAGAGTTGCCAGATGCTGTTGCAAAAGGTTTAATAACGGAAAACGAAATAAACAAGCATCTGAAACGGGTGTTGATTGGTCGTTTCGATTTGGGCGAGATGGATAAGGATGCTCTGGTACCATGGTCTAAAATTCCCATGTCGGTAGTAAATAACGATGAGCACAGGAAACTTGCTTTGGATATGGCAAGAGAGTCAATGACTCTTCTTCAGAATAAAAATAATATTCTTCCATTGACAAGATCAAAGAAAATCGCAGTAGTCGGTCCTAATGCGAATGATAAACCTATGTTATGGGGAAATTATAATGGAACTCCGGTAAGAACGATTACAATTCTCGATGGTATTGCTTCCAAACTTTCAACTAATAAGGTCGTATATGAGAAAGGATGCGATTTGGTAGAGGATAAAGTAACCGAGAGTTATTTTTCGCAATGTTCAATTGATGGAAAGAAAGGGTTTAAAGCTACTTACTGGAACAATAAAGACCTTACAGGAGATATTGTTGCAACACAACAGATTGCAGATCCAATAAAATTAACTACTGCCGGGCAACACGAGTTTGCGACCAGAGTTCGTCTCGAAGGATTTTCGGGTAAGTATGAAACAGAATTCACACCAACTAAGACTGAAGAAATCGTTTTCAAGTGTGGAGCTACCGGATATTTTGAATTGTTAGTAAATGGAGAATCTCTTGCTAAATATAATAACTGGAGAACGTTGCCTTCACGAATTCCATTTAAGGTTGAAAACGGAAAGAAATATAAAATTGAAATTCGCTATGCCCAGTTGAACGATTGGCAGGCAAATATCGAATTTGACTTTGGCAAAGAGGTAGACGTAGACTATACTGAACTAATAAAGAAACTTCAGGGGACTGATGTTGTAGTTTTTGTCGGTGGGCTTTCTACCCAACTTGAAGGAGAAGAAATGCCGGTTTCGTACCCCGGTTTCAAGGGTGGTGACCGCACAGATATAGAACTTCCGGCTGTGCAACGAAACTGCTTAAAGGCATTGAAACAAGCCGGTAAAAAGGTAATCTTCGTAAACTGTTCGGGGTCGGCTATTGCTATGGTTCCTGAAACCGAAAGTTGTGATGCCATCCTTCAGGCTTGGTATGGTGGTGAATCGGGTGGACAAGCGGTTGCCGATGTGCTTTTTGGAGATTATAATCCATCAGGGAAACTGCCGATTACTTTCTACAAAAGTATGAAACAGCTGGCCGATTTTGAAGATTATTCTATGAAAGGCCGTACCTATCGTTATATGTCCGACCCTTTATTCCCGTTTGGTTTTGGGTTAAGTTATACTACTTTTTCAATTGGAATTGCAAAACTCAGCCATACAGCGATTAAAGCCAACGATTCTGTGCAGCTTACCATATCTGTATCGAATACCGGTAAACGCAACGGTACTGAAATCATACAGGTCTATATTCATAAGGTAAATGACATTGATGGGCCGCTTAAAACATTGAAAGGCTTTCAGAGAGTCAATGTTATTGCAGGAAAAACCACTCAGGAAGTTATCAATTTGCCTTATAGCTCTTTTGAATTTTTCGACAGGGAAAGTGGCAAAATGAATGTAACTGCAGGAGAATATGATATTTTATATGGGTCCAGTTCGGACACTAAAGATTTAAAAACAATAAGAATAAGCATAAGCAAATGAAAAATACGATAATAACCGAACTTATTTTTTTAAGTTCGGTTATTATCGTATTTTCGCAGAAAGCTACAGTTGTTTCTCCAAACCAAAAGATAAATATCCCAATCTAAGTCAAATCAAATCTGAGAATGGTAAGAGCTTTCAAGATATACATATTCACATTGTGAATCTCAAAGGTTGGCTAAGAGGAATTCATCATTGTAGTAAAGAAAGGCTTCAAGGATACCTTGATGAATACCATTTCAGATACAATAGACGTTCTAAAATGGACACGATATTCTATTTACTCATAAGAAAAATGATTTTAAAAGAACCTGTTCGTTTATAATCAATATATTAACTCGGGCGGTTTAAGCGCCTATACCCAAAAACTAATTATAAAACTTACTATACATAACCCGTAGTGCATTAATAAAATATCAATAAAAAAAGTTGTTCATTTCGGATAAAATCCGTATATTTAAAAGACTACCAATCAATTAAATAACAATGAACAACTTCACAACAAAGTACGAGAAAATTCTCTAGATGTTAAAACAATTTGAGACAAAAAGTAATTTTTTGAATCAAAAACGTTGTCCACGTTTAAGTGATATCGAACTAATCTCAGTCGATTTAACTGCAGAATCACTAAGTATTGACTCAGAATATCAATTATTTAGAACTTTACCTGAGTCATTAAGTTCTAGGATTGAACGCAGTGTTTATAATCGTCGAAGACGAAAATTATTTTTTGTAAAAGAACGCATCCGCAAAGCATTGTCGGAAAAGCTGACAATTACTGAAAACTATTTTATAGTTGACAGTATGCCTTTGTAAATTTGCAAATTATTTCGTTCTTCGAGAACAAGTATTTGCAAAGAAGATTATCAAACAAGTCCTTCCAAAGGTTATTGTGCTAGTCAGAAGTTACATTTTTACGGTTACAAATTACATGCGGTATGTAGTGCAAGCGGTGTGTTTTCTAATTTTGAACTCACACAAGCTTCCGTACATGATATACATTATTTGAAGAACATAAAAAATAACTTTTCTTCTTGTGTTTTAATTGGTGATAAGGGATATTTAAGTGCTGAATATCAACTCGATTTATTTACTTCAAACCAAATCAGATTAGAAGTTCCAATGAGAGTGAATCAACATGAGTATCAAAAACAACCTTATCTGCTGAGAAAAACAAGAAAACGTATTGAGACGCTCTTTTCTCAACTTTGTGACCAGTTTTTAATTCGTCGAAACTACGCTAAGTCTTTTGATGGATATAAAAACAGAATTCTTTCTAAAATAACCTCGCTAACGGTTAGTCAAATGATAAACAAATTATTAAACAGAAATATCAACAATATAAAATCACTTGTAGTTTAAATGCACTACGGGTTATTATTAATATTTATGTGGAGAGAACGTATTTCTACCTGTAGAACCTTGTGAAGCCTCTGAGCTGGTACATTTTCGTCATAGGATTAGAGAATACGGAATTGAATTGAAAACCATAAAAGGTTTTCCAAATATGGGAACAGATGTTAAGCTCCATTCAGCAGTTTGTAAGTTGTTTAGCACTTCGTGTATTTCCTCATTTTCCCCACCGCCCATTAGTTGTGCAGAAAACTAAAAACATTCCGGGTTGATTTATCCATGTGCTTGCGGTAAATCCATTCATTCAAGCCCACTACATTTCAGGAACTACGTTCGTACCTCACTTCACACCCTTACATTTCATTCCGCTTTCATTTTATGTATGCACCTCAGCATCGCACAGCTTCGGTAGTTTTCTTCCTTTCCATTCCGCAGGCTTCATTCATGCAGTCAGTCGACTACCCAAGCTATTTTCCCACGCATTTCCAGCGGTATGTTTTTAATTTTCAGCGGCGAGTAAGCCCCAATAGGAGCACTTTTAGCATCAAATCACATCGTCTGGGCATTGTTTATAGTTTTTCTTTGTTGAACATTCAATTCAAATCAATACTTTTGTAAAATAAAACAATCAAATTATGACACCTGAAAACAACCGTATAGAATATAAGCAACAACTCACTGATGATTTGGAAAAAGAAGCAATTGCTTTTTTGAATTATAACGAGGGCGGTATAATGTATATAGGTATCTATAAAACAGGTGAGCCCATTGGAGTTAATAATATCGATGGAGATATGCTTAAAATCAAAGATCGCCTGAAAAATAATATTATGCCGTCTTGTATCGGATTATTTGATGTGGTGGTAGAAAGTATAGAGTCAAAAGATGTGATTAAAATCACATTTGCTAGTGGACCAGAAAAGCCATATTACCTCAAAAAGCACGGTCTGTCAGAAAAAGGAACATTTATTCGTATCGGATCTGCTGCCGAACCTATGCCTTTGAAAATGATTGAATCGATGTTTGCTAAACGTATCCGTAATTCTATAGGTAAAATTAAATCTTCGAATCAGAACCTTACATTTGAGCAACTTAAAATTTACTATGAAGGAGTAAACAAAACCTTGAATCAACAATTTGCGTCCAATCTGGAATTGTTCACAGAAGATGGGCAATACAATTATGTTGCTTATTTATTGGCTGATGTAAATGGGATGTCTGTAAAAGTTGCAAAATATGACGGACTCGACAGGGTGGATTTAATAGAGAATAATGAATATGGCTATTGTTCAGTAATCAAAGCCACCAAACAGGTACTGGATAAAATTGATGTGGAAAATAAAACATTAGCAAAAATAACTTCTAAGGAACGTGAAGAAAAGAGATTGTGGAATCCGGTTGCTTTGCGCGAAGCTGTGATCAATGCAATTGTTCATAATGATTATACTTCGGAAGTCCCGCCAAAAATTGAATTCTTTGATGATAGAATTGAAATCACTTCTTTTGGAAGTCTCCCGCAAGGCATGACTGAAAATGAATTTTTTGAAGGCTATTCTGTTCCCCGCAACAAAGAATTAATGAGAGTATTCCGTGATTTAGAGTTAGTTGAACATTTAGGTTCCGGCGTTCCTCGTATTTTGAGAAGCTATGGAAAAGAATGTTTTAAATTTACAGAGAATTTTTTACGGATGACGTTCCCTGTTTTGAAGCCATTAGAATCGAAATCAGGAAATGGCTACCCAGAAACTACCCAGAAACTACCCAGAAACTACCCAGAAACTACCCGGAAATTGTTGAAAGCAATTGAAGAAAACCCGACTATTAGCCAAAATGAGTTGTCAACAGTTCTTGGAATAACTATGGATGGGGTGAAATACCAAATAAAGAGTCTGACAAAGAAAGGAGTACTTAAACGAGAGGGTTCAGATAGGGCTGGAAGATGGATAATTGTTGAATAGTTTGTATAAGGTCAAAGTAATAAAGTAAATCAGATCCAACTCAATCTGCCTCATAATACGTTTACTTCCAGAATAGATTGTTTTCATTCTGTCAAGTCGGCATTTCGTTTTTCAGGAGCGAAAGTATTTACGAGGTCTTAACGGTCGGAAAAGGTCAAGCCGCAAGCAGTTTAGCAAAAAATCTTCCTGCTTCACTATGTTCATAGAGTATTTTTCGCAAAAACCTTGTCCGCTCTAACCCCTACACAGGATAAGCTCCTGAAACGAAAACGACCGACCCGACCGAAAGACGCATAAAAAAAATGTCGGATAAAAGAGGGGCAGATAAAAATGAAACTTCAACTCCCTCACCTCTTGAATCCGCATAAAATTAAAAGAAATTAGACAATAAAAAAGCTATAAAAGACTACTCTCATTGAGGAACAAAAAGAAAATCCGATGCCTGACTGCCATCGGATTTTCACTTGAATATACTATTCTTCTTTTATTCAGTTTCATTATTAAAGGTGAAACTAAGTTGCTTCAGTTGCCCATAATTATCCTCCACATAAACGTCTATCTTTTGTTGATCCGTTGACGCAGAGGTATAATAAAGCCTGAATAAGCCCTTATCCAGCGGATAGCGGTCATTCGGTTTGAACATTGTGCCATCATCCAACTGTAGGGAACCTTTACCAGCTGGCTGAAAAAACCGAATAGTATAAGTCGCTCCGTCATACAGTCCTTCACGTTTAAGTTCACAACGAATTTCTGCAGTTTCACCTTTTACTATTTGGGTTTGTACAGGCATCGTTTCTACAGTAAACGGAAATACCTGCTGAATATCCAACTTATTATCACAAGAAGTGCAACAAAAAAGGGTGGCGATCACAAAGCCACATATTGCAATACTAAATACTCTCCTTTTCATACTCATTATTCTTTAAAGAATGGGTGATGATACAAAAAGTATGATGATATAATATTCAAGCAATCATTTCGTTAGTGTATTTTTAGCTATTATGACAATAGAGATTACACTAAAATGTCCTGATTGTTCAGGGACAAATATAGTAAAAAACGGAAAAAAGAGTTACCAAGTCCAGAACTATATTTGTAAAGATTGTAGACGTCAGTTTATAGGTGACCATGCGTTAAAGTATAATGGTTGTCATTCGGAGTTGTATCATAAGATAGAATTGATGCTCGTTCGCAATGTTGGAATTAGAGATATAGCTGAGATAGAAAATGTTAGTATATATACAGTCTTGTCCGTATTGACAAAGTCAGATAAAAAAATCACTCCAAGACAAAAACATTATGATGTTTTAGAAGTTGATGAATTTTGGACTTACGTTGGAAATAAAGACACAAAAGTGTGGCTTATATATGCTTACCACAGGGCTACAGGTGAAATTGTTACATGGGTATTCGGTAAAAGAGATTATAAAACAGCAAAGAAGTTAAGAGACAAAATAACTAAATTAGGTCTAACTTTCGGTACGATTGCTACAGATAATTGGGATTCATTTGTGAAAGTATTTCGTTCAGATAATCATACTGTTGGCAAAGAATATACTATGGGCATTGAAGGAAATAATTGTAGATTAAGACACAGAATTAGAAGAGCTGTAAGGAAAACTTGTTGCTTCTCTAAAAAAATGTTCAATCATATAAAAGCATTCACTTTAGCCTTTTTTTATATCAATTATGGATATGTCTAATTTATCATACTTTTCAAAGCACCATCAAATTTCAATTTGATAAACACAAAAAGAAGAAAAGATAAATATCTTTCTATAAAGCCTGACTTATCCCCAATCGCCAAATATTCTCATTTCTTGTGCCTTTTGGCTTAAATATACCATCGGCAGAGTTCGATTACAAAACCTATCTTGTGTAGAGTTTAAATATTGAATATCCCATATAAAACAGTCGAGAAACAAATTGCATACTTGGCAAAAACAGGACTAATCAACCATTGTGCTCACGATAAGCACAAAAAGCTATAATCAAAACAACTCAAATTACTTTCATGTAAATTATTTCTATCACAATTTTGGCAATAATACTTGTTTATTGCCAAAATTGTGATACATTTGCCTACATATTTTTTTACATGATTACAACAACCGACATATTAAGTTTTGCTTTCGCCCACAAGGTGTTTACACGCAAAGATCTAATCGCCGATTTAAAAAGTCAGGCTCAGAATAATTCACTCAGTTCATTGTCAGAACAACTGGATAGACTATTAAAATCCAAACAATTAGTTCGTCTTGAACGTGGGGTTTACGCTTTGTCCGACAATGCAAAAAAGGAATTTAGTATCGTTTGTACAGACGATATAAAACGGTTAAATCAACAAATCAAAACTCAGTTCCCATTTGCCAATTACTGTATATGGGACAGCAAAGCCATAATGTCTTATATGCACCACATTCCAAACTTAAATTTCATATATGTGGATGTCGAACGTGAGGTGGCAGAATCAGTTTTCAACTTGCTGAATACCGATAGTTCACAACGGGTTTTCCTTATGCCCGACCAAACTGATTTCGACCGCTATATTAGCGGTTCAGAGGCAATTATTATCCGCCCGCTAATATCTGAAGCCCCTCTGCAAATCATTGAAGGCATGAATACTCCAACAGTAGAGAAAATATTAGTGGACATTATTGGAGATGTAGAATTCTCTTATTTGCAGGGGAACGAAATGCACTCTGTTTATATCAGTATTTTTGAACGGAACAATGTAAATAAAAACAAATTATTACGTTATGCTACTCGCCGTGGTCGGAAACAAGAGGTGGAACAACTTTTAAACACAAATAAATTATGATACAACCCGACAGCCGAACAATAGAATGGATGCAACAGGTAGCTGCCGAAAATAATTTTTCGAATATTACGCTAATCGAAAAAACAATTCGGGCGTTTTCGTTACTCGAATTGTTGGCATTATCTGGCTGCCCTTTTGTTTTTAAAGGGGGTACAGCATTAATGCTTCACATGGATAGCGCAAAGCGACTTTCCATTGATATTGATATTATTTGTCCTCCAGGAACAAATATTGAAGAATTTGTTCAGAAATTTGCTCTGGAATACGGCTTCGGTGAAGTGAAATTAGTAGAGCGGGTTACACCCCACAATGTGCCAAAAACTCACGCTAAATTCTTTTATCAGGTAACTTACGTTACCAATACCGAAACGGAATGCATTCTACTTGATGTGCTATTCGAGGATATTTATTATCATAATGTAGAGCAACTACCAATCCAAAGCCGTTTCTTGAAATTGGAAGGTGAACCGGTTATAGTAAATGTACCAAGCAAAGCTGACATGCTGGGAGATAAACTAACCGCTTTTGCTCCAAACACTACGGGCATTCCTTATTTCAAAGGAGATAAAGATTGTTCAATGGAAATCATAAAGCAACTCTTTGATGTCGCTTCTCTGTTTGATGCAACAGACGACTTAACGGTGGTTGCTACAACATTCCATAAGTTTGCCACCGTTGAATTGCAATACAGGAATCTTGATCCTAAAAATATTACTCAGGTACTCGACGATATATATCAGACTTCACTTTGTATTTGCCTGAAAGGATTGGTAGAACCAGACACCTTCAAATTGCTTCAAACAGGTACAAAAAGAATACAAAGTTTTATTCATAGTGAAAAATACAATATAGACAGTGCCATAATAAATGCTTCTAAAGCAGCTTATTTATCCGTTTTAATTGCCAATGGGATTACAACAGCAGCACATTTCGACCCTCAAAATATTGAACCTCTGCGTGATGCTGTTATTAATGAGCCAATGCCTACAAAGTTAAACAAACTCAAAAAGTCAAATATAGAAGCATTCTTCTATTGGAATGAAATAAGCAAATTGAGAAACAAAACAAATAACTAGCAAACCATTTAAAACAAAATATTATGTCAGATTTAAGTAGTTACACCGAAAGAGACGCTTTTAATGAAGCTCTCTGCAATCTTGTTGAAGAATATCTTCAAGAAAAAGATGCCCGCCCTACTGATACCGTAGTTGCGGTAAACTCAAAAACTAAGAAGATTGAATTAGGTACTAAAACCGAATTCACAGCAGGTTGGGAAACATATCCTATTGAAAATCTTATCCGGAATAATGAAGATAACTCAGGAGAAGAAGCAGATATAGATGCTACATTCGATATTGCCTCCTCTTTTTTCTTTGTTCGTTAATACATTTCATTATGATACTCGATTTAAAAGGGAATACAGTCACAACTGTTCATAAAATTTGTATTTCCAATTACAACAAAGATAAATTTCTGACAACAATGCCAAGTCTAAAATGGACTGACAATTTTAATTTGGCATGTTGTTTTGAAAATGAACAGGAAGTAATAGATTTTACCGAAAACGTAAAAGTTCAGGAAGTTATTGGAGATGAGTTGGAACTTTATATTTGGACTGACACAAGGCAATCAATTTTTGAAAAGGACTAAAATAAATCAAAATGCCTATTTAAAACTTTATTCACTGAAAATATAGATAATACAGTTAAAAGGTCTAATATAAAGACAGCCGTAAACTATCATGAAATATCTTGAATGGAACAATCTAATTTCAAATTATTTTTTCAATGCTGAGAATGCAGGCAAAGATGTGTATTTATATATCACTAAAAAAGACATTATCTTATTAGCTAAAAATAATTTCAACGAAGAAACCGAAGAAGAAATTTGGGCAGACTTTCTCAACAAAATAAAATGTGGTATACCTGGTTCGATAGGCTATCCTGATATTGTTGACAAGGCAACGTATGCATTCAAAAAATGGCAATGTGGTGGTTTAAAATCAGTTGATGGTATAGAACTTAAACATCCTACTTACATCTGTTATTTGACTTTTTTTGTTTTACCATTAATTGAGATACAAGGTGAT
>Ga0209540_10001422_pt1 | contig 18300 bp, 11 predicted proteins | sample BarGraIncu01121A_FD_184501 | JGI IMG/M metagenome (GOLD analysis project Ga0209540, IMG submission 184501) | Arctic peat soil microbial communities from Barrow, Alaska - Barrow Graham LP Incubations 011-21A (SPAdes) (version 2) | ecosystem: Environmental > Terrestrial > Soil > Wetlands > Peat... | reverse complement strand
AAGAATTATTTTGGCTTGTGAGCCAAGCGGCACGACGGTTTCGCAATTTGCCAGTTTATTATTACCAATGTTGTTCGTGAAAATAAGATATGAAGAGATGGAGGTTGAAAGAACAAAAACTATAATTGCTGCAGTTTTTAAAAAGGTGCGGAATAAGTCAGATCCGGCTTTGAATGTAAATCCATTTTCTAAGGTATGAATAAAATTCTTATATTGGGATTTTTTTTCTTTTTCAAGCGCGGAAATAAATGAGATAGCTCTTGTTTTAGCCATCTCACTATATAAAACTTTGTATTTGGGGTCTGAATTGAGAATGTCTAATAAAGCACGTTCTTCATCTTCCGAAATATTTCCGGATAAATGATTGTTCATTAGGTATTCAAATTGATTATTCTTGTCTTGCATTATAATTTAGTCAGATTGCTGTTTATCGCATTCTATAACTATATACACATCTCGACCAGAAAACATTTAGGCAAATCCTTTTTTTTTCGTTTTTTTTCAAAAAAAGGATATTGTAAAAACGAAAGGAAGTTAATATTGAATCCTCTTTGAGAATAACAGATTCAATTTGACTAAAAATGATTCGTTTTGAAGTAATACAACTATTCACTTTAATGAGTATGCATGCTTAAAAACAAGTGCAATAATCAGAAAAACAATAATACTTTTTATGTAATTACCTGATATTTATCTTTATTGTATCACCAATCTGATTTGTTCTGAATTTTTTATCTACATCTATGTACGAAAGGATGTCTTTCAATGAAAGATTCAAATTTAAACTCCCTGAAAAAAGTTCTTTTTTTATTTGTTCGTTAGTAATTTGAATTTTCACATCATATTTGCGCTCCAGGTCTTTTGAAATCTGCTCGATTGTTGCATCGACAAAACAAAGTTTACTTGTAGTCCATAATGTAGAACGGTATGCATCGGTTTGAGAAGATTCTATTTGTTTTGATTGTTTATTGAAAACCAATTTTTCATTTGGCTTCATAGTAAACGATCCGGTGTTTTTAATTTCAGGTAAAGAAACGTTGACAACTCCTTCAATTAAATTCACAACCACATCAACATCTTCATTATAAGCTCTTACATTGAAGACTGTTCCCAACACTGTTACATCTAATTCAACAGTATGAACTAAGAATGGCTTTGCCTTGTCCTTTTTTACTTCAAAATAACCTTCACCCAAAAGTATAACTTCTCTGTTCTTTTTTCCAAACGACCGGTTATATTTCAAAGACGAACCCGAATTGAGCCAAACAACTGTGCTATCAGGTAAAATTATTTTTGCTTGTGAACCTATGGGTGCTAATGTTTCATAACAAATTGCCGAATCACCGGACGAAACATTGTCCCTGTAAACATAATATGAAATAACAGAAATAGAAATTACAAAAATGACAGTTGCGGCAATTTGTCTGATATTATTTCTCCATGAGCGAGACATGCCGATCATTGGAATATCTTCATTTATTTGTTTAATAATGCGTTTATAGTTTGTTTGCTTTTCTGATTCGATTTGAGGAATAAATGAGATAGCGCGTAATCTTATCATCTCATCAAACTGCGTTTTGAAATCAACATTCGATTTTAAAAGCTCAGAAAGGCGCTGCTGATCCATTTCGGAGATATTACCCGAAAAGTAATCTATTATTAAATCGTCAAAATTCTTTTTCTCGCTTTGCATTCTGTATATATGAGTCGATGTGAAAATGTTATTTCAAGATAATAAGCAGTAAAACACAGATAAGATGATTAAGTGATATCTTTAATTTATCCATTGCATTTTTAATTTGAACTCTAACCGTACTAACGGTTATGTATTGCTCCTTTGCAATCTCTTCAGGTAATTTTCCTAAAAACAGATATTGCTCAAAAATAATTCTACATTTTTCAGGCAATAGTGCAATGGCTTTCTGAACTTCATTTTCAATCTCTTGCGTTTCTACATATTGCAAGGGTGTTGGATTTGATAAAATATACTCTTCCTGAAAATCAAATAATTGTTTTTTATGTTCTGTCAATACACGTTCATTTGTTCGTTGCGAGCGAATATGATTTAAACAACCATTCTTAACCGATTGAATGAGGTACGAATGGATTGGATAAGCTAAAGTACTCCTTTTATGCCAAACATGAATAAACACATCATTTACTATCTCATTTGCGACATCTCTATTAAAGATATAACAAAGTGCGACAGTATTTAAATAGGTGTAATAGCAATCGTAGAGCAAAGAAAATGCTTTTTCCTCTCCTTTAGAAATTTTCTTTATTACATCTTCGTCTATCTCTTTAATCGACATTTGTGTTTAGTTTACCAGTATTTATGAAAATATAGTAATTATAAATGAGTATTAATGATCACAAAAGTAGTATTTTTTTTTATTTAGTAATAATGTTTTATCTAGAATTCGTAAAATCCCAATACTTGTTGGGAATTTTCTTGTGGAGCTGCCCGTAATTAACTTACTGGCGGAGCCTGACCGCTTTTTAACCGGAAATACTATAAAATACTCCTTGGTTGTGGAGTTGTGGTCGCGGAAGGCATCAAAATCTTTGTTGTAAGGGATTGTAGAAATTTCACACTGCAACTAACCTTAATATGTTTTCTTTCGGTTTTTTATTTTAGTTGAGGGGAATTTCTTTTTAAATACTCATTGGGTAATTGTTTCCGGGAATTTTGACCGCAGCCAAGCAATTATTGATCCCTTAATTTTGCAGTGGATATTTAATTTCATTTTTCGCTTATATTCATTTTCGACTTATTCATTTTCGTATATGCCTGAATATGCACGGGAGTAAACCGGATTATTTTATTTGTTTGTGTAAATTCAATTTTATCTGTTTTTCTTAAATTAGACAATGTGCTTCGAGAAATACTTAGCATTTTCATAACATCTTCGGTGGTATAAAACACTTCTAATTGACGTTTCTGAAAAGATGGTGAACACAACTTGGTTTTACTGGTGAACCGGTGGAAGTGAAATATGCCGGGTGTGGGAAAGTACTTTGTAGTCGATAAATGATAGTGGGTAGTATTTAGTCGGTAGTAAATAGTTGATAGCTCCGAGTCCTCATAACAGAGCAATTATAAATTTAATGAAATAAATTTTTCAACCCAGACAGTGGAAGAAAAAGGAAAGTATTTTTTTAAGAGTTCTTACCTACCTACTTATATTAACTATAAACTATTCCAGATTTCCCAACTCGCCACCGCTTGTTCTATTAACATCGCTTCTCCGTTAAGTACCTGTGCTCCTAGTACCTTCCCTTTTTTCAGGAACAAAGTTTCAGCAGGATTGTAGACTACATCAAACAATAAATGCTTATCGGTAATGAAATAATACGGAATGTCAGGACATTCGTCCAAATGCGGGAAAGTACCAACCGGCGATGCATTAACAATAACCAAATTATCATCAAGATTTCTTTTTGTCAGATGGTCATAAGTCAGCATGCCGGGTTTTGCTGTCCGTGATACAAAAGTTGCTTCAATGCCGAGTTTATGAAATACGTAATCGATGGCCTTGGAAGCTCCGCCTGTGCCAAGAATAAGAGCTTTTTTATGAAAAGGTTGTAGAAATGGTTTCAGTGAACTTTCGAACCCAATGGCATCCGAATTATACCCTTTCAAAGTCAATTTTCCATCGGTACGAATAAATTTTATCACATTCACAGCACCTATTTGTGCTGCAGTTTCATCCAGTTCGTCAAGATAATCAATGATTTTTTCTTTGTATGGAATCGTAACATTCAGCCCACTAAGTTGGGTGATTTCTTTTAATGCAGTAAACTCCGAAATAGTTTTCAATTCATATAAATCGTAGCGAGCATTTATACCTTCCCGCTCAAATTTTTCTGTGAAATATTTCTTTGAGAACGAGTGTCCAAGGGGAAAACCAATCAAACCAAACCGTTTCATTTTCTGAAAATTATTTATTTTTGCGAACTGTTTTAAGAATTAGCCATGCCACAAGAACAATGCCGATACCTATAAAAATATAAGATATTTCATGACTGTATTTATTTATCAAATCTCTATTTTCACCTGCAAAATAGCCCAATAACGCCAGTGCGCAATTCCAAAGTCCTGCACCTAAGGCAGTATAAAGAATAAAGTTCAAATAGTTCATCCGGGATAATCCGGCAGGGATGGAAATCAGGTGACGTATAACCGGAATAAACCGACCTACAAAAGTCGAAGTTTTACCATGTTCATTGAAATATGCTTCCGCTTTTTGTATTTTTTCACTACTCAACAGAAATAACTTACCCACCTTACTATCTGCAAATTTATACACCACAAACCGACCCAACCACATTGACATCACATAGTTGAATGAAGCTCCGATTAATGCACCAATGGTACCGAAAATAATAATCCAAAAAATGCTCAAATTACTACCCGGTTTCATCGCAGTATACACTGCCGGAGGAATTACCATTTCGGATGGAACAGGAAGGATGGAACTTTCGCAAGCCATTAAAGCCGTAATACTGTAATAGTTAGTATTCTCTTTGTACCATCCTTCTATGTGTTGAATAAATGAAAGTGTATCGGTACTAGTTTCGATGGGTTTGATTACTGGTGTTGCTTGAACTGCACTTATAACGAAAAACAAGGCAATTATGAATAGAATTTTCTTTGTCATAGAAAGTTTTTCCGTTTATTTATCTAAAAGTAATGTATCAATAGCTTCCGGGCACAATTCCAAAAACAATTCTGCTGCTTGTTCGTTTTCTCGAACAGCCTTTTGAAGATAAGGAATAGCTTCCAAAATGTTATCATTTTTGAAATGAGCCACTCCTATAAACAAATTTATGTATTCCAGGTTTTCATCCAGCTGCTGTGCATCAATATAGTATTGAAGTGCCTGATTGTATTCTCCTTTTTCTAAATATATATTGGCAATGGCCATTAAAGTATCGGCCTGATTGTAATCAAGACTTATGGATTTAAGATAAGCAAGCAAGGCATTATCGGTGTCATCTAATCCAATATATACTTCAGCCAGATAAACCCAGGCATCTGAAGCATCCGGATCTAGCACAAGTGCCTGATCTATATAAATTTTACTCTCGGTAAATTTTTCTAATTCCAACAGACAAATTCCAATTCCCGTGAGTGCATCGTAATTTTTTTGGTGTGCATCTAGCGATTGCTGATAGTAAGAAATTGATTCTTCGTACCGTTCCATTTTTTCGTAACATTCGGCAATAAAAATCTCAGTTTCCCATATATTCGATGTCATCTTTTTGTATTCCAAATAGCTTTCAATTGCCAATTCAAATTGATCGAGTTGGAAATGGACATGTCCCTTTTGTAAACAGGTAAGTGAATCGTTTTCGTCAATGGTCAGTGCAAAATCATAAGCTTCCAATGCTTTTGGAAAATCTTGTAATGCAAAATAGATTTGCCCTAAATTAAACCAGGCTTCGTCGGTATATGAGTCAATATCAATAATTCGATTATATGTTCTAATTGCTTTTTCATAGTCTTCACTTTGTTCGTAACAAAAAGCCAATTCGAAAAGCAAATCGATATTGCGGTCATTTTCATTGTCACCTTTTTCAAGTAATTCTAAAGCCTCATCATATTCTCCACGACCCAGATATATAAAAGCTATATCTAAACAAACATTATCTAAATCTACAGTTTCTTCAGCCATTAATTGCTTGCTCAACAGCTTTGCTTCGTGAAAACGATCCATTTTGACAAGCACTTCTATTTTTAGCAGAAGAACTTCATAATCATTCGTTTCAGTGAGTGAATTTAGTATGCGGAGCGCTTTTTGATCGTCACCTGTGGCCAGATATATTTTAGCGCGTTTAGTTTTAAGCGCGTTGCTATTAGGATGCAATTGCAGACCAAACTCCAGAGCTTTGGCACAATCCTTGGTTCGTCCTCTTCGCAAGTAGTACTCTACAATGCTCTCCAATTCCTCTACATCAAAATAACCGGTAGCCGTTCCTGTAAGAAACTGCTCGTATCTTTTGATAATGTCATTGGATTCATCATCTACTGAAAAAGATAATTTTCGGCTCATGTGCTTCAATTTTTTGCAAAAATAGCAATTTAAATGCAATTAAATAAACCCTTTACCTAAAAGTTATCAACAAAATAGCTATTCAAAAATCATTTTTCATATACCAACGGTCGTTTTTTTTCGTTTTAGGAACGATATTTGAATGGTAGGGCGCTTGGAAGATTGAGGTTTTATCTGTCAGTTGAATGATTGTGTTTTCCCTGTGCATTTACCTTTACATACAGGCTTTAGACTTTCAACTTTTGATCATAACCTTCTGACTTTTGGCTTTTGACTTTTCGAAAATAAATTGTATCTTTGTTTCAATACCTGTTCAATAAATATTTTCTTATGCATTTTTCTGAATTATTCACACATTGTCCGGCTTGCGGTTCTGCCTTATTTATTCAAAACAATGTAAAATCAAAACGTTGTCAGGATTGCGGATTTGTTTATTATGTAAACCCATCTGCTGCTGTGGCTGGTTTTATATTAAACGAAGCGGGTGAATTATTGGTTTGTCGAAGGGCCAAAGAACCCGAAAAAGGCACATGGGATTTACCCGGCGGTTTTGTTGACGACAATGAATCCGCTGAAGAAGCGATCAAACGTGAAATCCTTGAAGAATTACAGGCAAAAGTTACATCTGTTGAATATCTTTTCTCACTGCCAAATCTTTATGAATACGGTGGAATGACAATTCCAACTTTAGATTTATTTTTTGCCTGTCGTTTGGAAGACACAACAGATTTACATGCTTCAGACGATGTAGAAGCTTGTTTTTTTGTACCCTTGAATGAAATAAATCCTGAACTTTTCGGTTTAAAATCTATAAAAAAAGGCGTTGGAATGTTTTTGAGAATGACCCCTAGCTCCTAAAAGGGAAAAAAATATAAGAAAAAGAACGCTAAATAAATGTACTTATGTTTATTTTGCAAGCTATTTTTCTCAAATAATTATGCATTTTGAATTATTAATTTTGAATCTATTCGTTGCAAAATGAAAAAAATAATCGTTTTAAATTTGCTGATGATTTCGTTTGTATGTTGTGCATGGGCACAACATACGCTTATTTACACGAATCCGGATGTGCTTTTTAATCAAGGTAAAGAACTTTTTACGCAGCACAAATATGCTGCTTCGTATCGGAGTTTTGAAGAATTTCTGAAATCGACGGAGCCAATTCAAGCCGGTCAGATACAGGAATCGGAGTATTATATTGCTGCCAATGCTTACGAATTGCGTCAGGAAGATGCAACTGCGCGACTTCAGAATTATTTATTGCAACATCCTTACACTCCATTCTCGGACCGTACAAACCTAATGTTGGGAATGCTTGTCTACGAAAAGAAAGACTATGCTCAGGCCCTGACGTATTTCAATCAGGTGAAGGAAAAACATCTGGAGAATCGTGAGAAAGTCGATTTAATGTTTTGCAAAGGGTATGCCTGCCTCGAAACAAAAGATTATACTCAGGCACGAACTATTTTCAAGGAATTGAAAGAGATGAAAACGAAGTATGATTTGTCGGCAAGCTATTATTACGCTTATTCCGAATACTGTCTTGGAAACTATGCAGTTGCTTTGCCTGAATTTTTGAAGATCGAAGATAATCCAGCCTACAAAAACATAGTACCTTATTACATTATACAAATTTATTATTCACAAAAAGAATACGATAAATTGAACGACAGAGCAGATACTTTGTTAAAAAACAATCCTGACAACAAAAACAACGCGGAAATTTATCGTATCTCGGGTGAAATTGCTTATCGAAAAAGGGATTATGCAAAAGCTATCGGTTATTTGAAAAATTACGAAAGACTTTTCCCTCAAGTATTGCGTAACGACATGTATTTATTGGGTTTATCCTATTTTCAACTAAAAGATTATAGCAACGCGGTTTTATATCTTTCGAAAGTTACAAATGAAACCGACGAAATGACAGAAAATGCGTATTTGCATCTCGGAAATTCTTACATAAAACTGAATGACATAAACAATGCGCGTCTTGCTTACGAAGCATCATTACGTACAAACTTCAATAAAACAGTGCGCGAAGAAGCGTTGTATAATTATGCTCTCACCTGCTACCAATCAACATCTGCTTTTGGTGAATCTATTTCGGCTTTCGAACAGTTACTAAGGGAGTTTCCCAACTCAAAATATACCGACAAAGCATACGATTATTTGACGTCGGTGTATATGACTACCAAAAATTATGAAGCGGCCTATCAGTCCATTCTGAAAATTAAAGAACCGAATGCCAAATTGCTCGAAACAAAGCAATACCTGTTATATCAAATTGGAACTGAAGCATTCACACTTAATAAGTTGGAAAAAGCGATTGAGTATTTTTCGCTTTCGTTGCAAAGTTCGTCTACCGGAAAATATTCGGCAGAGTGTTTATTTTGGCGTGCCGAGTGCTATTACCGCACCAATCGTTCTGAACTAAGCATAAATGATTTGAAGGCATTCTTTATCAATGCTTATACCCGGTCGAGCATAAACCGAATCACAGCAAATTACTCCTTAGCTTACGGGTATTTCTCTCAAAAAAATTACGGTCAGGCTTTGAACTGGTTTTTGAGATATGTGGATGCCGAAGAGAACAAAGGTTCAACTACTTATTCGGATGCGCTGAATCGTATCGGCGATTGTTATTTCTATGCCCGTAATTTCGACAAAGCCGAAACTTATTACACTAAAGCAGCTTCAATGAGTCCAAATACAGGTGATTATGCAATGTTTCAAGCAGCTTATGTTTCCGGTTTACAAAAAAATTATGCTGAAAAAATTACGAAACTGGAGAAACTGCTCAGTACTTATCCAAAATCCGAATACGTTGATGATGCCTTGTATGAAATGGGTCGTTCCTATCTGATGTTAGAAAACAATGCAAAAGCTATTGCAACTTATCAACGATTGCTCAATGCCCAACCAAACAGTGATGTTTCGCGGAAAGCAGCGTTGGAAATTGGTATGATCTATTTCAACGAAAACAGCTTCGAGCTAGCCATCTCTGCCTATAAGAATGTCATTTCCAACTATCCGGGCAGCGAAGAATCATATACTGCACTCGAAAGTCTGGAAACAGTATATATTGAAATTAATAATGTTCCGGCTTACCTGGCTTACACCAAAACATTGGGACGAACCATCCGCACTTCTACTGCCAGTCGCGAAGATTCCATTACGTTTATTGCTGCAGAAAAACAATATATGAATGGCAACTACGCACAAGCCATAAACGGTATGCAAAACTACTTGAATAAATTCTGCTCCGGTGCACGATATTGCACCACGGCACAATATTATTTGGCCGACAGCTATTATCGGACAGATGATAAGATCAATGCTTTGACTGCCTATCAGAATTTGTTGAAAATTACTGGAAATCAGTATGCCGAAGAAGCCACCATGCGCTGCGCCGGAATTGACTACGACAAAAAAGATTATGCTGCAGCATTAACTTACTTCAAACAATTGCAAAATCTGGCTCAAAGTACCGAGAATCGGAATGTAGGACGATTGGGCGTATTGCGTTGCAGTTATTTCCTCAACGACCATCAAACCACCGTGAATATTGTAAACGAAATTATGACAGACCCTAGTTCGACAGATAATTTAAAATCGGAAGCACTTTACAATCGTGCCAAGGCTTATCTTGCTTTAAAACAACAGGATCTGGCAATCACCGATTTGAAAGTACTGGCTGAGGTTACCCGCACAGCGAACGGTGCCGAGTCGAAGTATTTGTTGGCGAATGTCTATTATGAACAAGGAAAACTGACCGAAGCTGAAAAAGAAGTTCTCGATTTTTCGAAAAAGAACACACCGCATCAATTTTGGCTGGCACGCAGTTTTGTTTTGTTGTCGGATGTTTATATCAAACAAGGCAATGACTTTCAAGCCAAACAATACTTGATTAGTTTACAGAAAAATTATACTGTAGCCGACGAAATTCAGGCTATGATTACTGATCGCTTGAGCGCAATAAGTTTAAGAGAAAAGCAAACCATTATCAATTAATTGACGATTTTACAATTATAAAAAAGATGAAAACATCAAACTATATACTGTCTTTCCTTTTTCTTCTGGTCGGTTCGGCTGTATCGGTACAAGCACAAGACTCCATTGTCCATCGAAATATTACCGTGGAACGCGAGTATAAACCAGTGATTCAGGATGCCGGGAAAATCAATTCTATTCCGGAAGTATTGGAAATCAAAGTCGATAAAACGGTTCCAAACTACTCCGATTTCAATTTGCCGCTGAATGCCGATTTCAATATTCACACCTTACCGGCTGCGGAATTGCAACGCGAAAAACGTCCCGAAAGTAAAGGTGGATTTGCCCGTATTGGATTGGGAAATTATTTCAATACTTTGGTCGATTTCGCCTACCCTATTATCAAAAAACCGGATATGCGCCTTGATGTATCGTTGAATCATTTTGCCACTTTTGGCGATAAAGCACATTCCACAACAAAAGGAGCACTGTCGTTCGATAAGTATTTCAAAACATTTGATCTATATGCCGGTGTGGGTGGAGGACATGAATATTTCAAGTATTACGGTGATAATTTCAATCGTAATACAGTGACTAACCTTGATACTTTGGCTAAAGACATTGGTAAATCTACTTATATCGAGAAAAATCGGGAGGGAATTAATACCAGTCCCCGCACTTTTACGTTGAATAAATTGGCAAATGATTCCGTTAGCAATACTTTTTGGCGTTTCAATGCTTTTGTAGGTTTTCGTTCTTTGCCTCTTGACACAGAAATACGTTATCAGGTGGAACTAAAATATAATTTTTTAAATACAGCATATGGATTCGCCGAACATCAGGTAAACTTGCAAGCCGGATTCAGTGCCCTAAGCAACAAAAACCGAATAGGACTGGATCTGGGTTTAAACAATCTGGTCTACAAATCCGACACCATCAACAAGCTGAATTTTTGGGATACTTATTCCGTTTTCAACCTGAATCCCTATTACAGTATCGAACGAAAAAACTATGATCTACGATTGGGTGTAAAATCCAGCGTTTCATTTGAACCGGGTAAAATACGGATTTTTCCGTCACCCGATATTCGTGGCGAGTGGAAAGTAATTCCTAAATTTACCTCCATTTATGGTGGAATATCCGGCGATTATAAAGTGAATACGATGAATGATATGTATGCAGAGAACCGCTTTCTGTATTCCGAAATACGTGTGAAAGATACCTACACACCAATTAATTTTTATGCAGGATTAAAAGTAAAACCGATATATAACTTATTATTGGATGCGTATATCGATTATCGCCTCATCGATAATCAGTATTTCTTCGTGAATAAAGAATACGACCTGACAAGTTCACCATTTGTCTTACCAAGTGCCTATTTAAATCTGTACACCAACCGCTTTGATGTAATTTACAGTGGCGCATCGCTTACCAAAATAGGTTTACGCGCTAATTACAACCTGCGTAACATGGTAAATGTAGAATTGAAAGGCGCTTACAATGGCTGGAAAGTAAATACCGAAATGTTTGCCTGGAACAAACCCAAATGGGAAGCCGATCTGAGCACCGAAGTTCATATCAACCGTGAATTAAGCGTATCTACAAATGTATTTTTCGAAGGGGAACGCTATGCCAAACTGGGTGCAACTGCCTTCCGAATGCGTCCAAAAGTGGACATAAATCTTGGGGCATCTTATTTGTACAACAACTGGTTAACTGCTTTTGCGAAAGTAAATAATCTGATCAATAATCCATATCAGGATTTCTACGGATACCAGGTACAGGGATTGAATGTATTGGTTGGAGCAGCATTTTCATTTTAAAATATATTCGGAGCGCGACTTGAAGTCGTACACTGAGTAATAAAAAACTCCCCTGACCGATTTGGTTTGGGGAGTTTTTATTAACTTCCCTACCAAAATCTAAAATTTATTTATTACATTTGTCCTGCATTAATATACAAAACCTGCAAAATGTTTTTCCCGATTAATTCTCTGATTTCTTAATTAATAACTCTATATTCAACATTTATTTTCATGAAAAAAATTCTCATCGTGTTGCTTGCGCTTTGCCTGTTTGGTGGAGTAAAGGCCGATGAAGGCATGTGGATGCTGCCTTTAATCGAAAAACTAAATATCCAAAAAATGAATGGCATGGGCTTAACGCTTACTGCCGAAGAGATTTACAGTGATAAAAACGTGAGTCTGAAAGACGCCGTGGTTATTTTCGGAAACGGATGTACCGGCGTGATGGTTTCCAACCAAGGGCTGGTTTTCACAAATCACCATTGCGGTTTCGATGCCATTCAGAAACAGAGCACGGTGGAACATAATTACCTGAAAAATGGATTTACGGCTGAAAAGCTCTCCGATGAAATTCCATCTCCGGGACTTTCAGTTAAGTTCTTAGTTCGTATACAAGATGTTACCGAGCGTGTTATTTCGCAATTACCCGACAGCTTACTCGGAAAAGCACGTACAGTAAAACAAGATTCGATAATCGGCAGCATTCAGAAAGAAACCGAGAAAGAAAAACTTTATTCGGCTAGAGTAAAACCGTTTTATTCGGGGAATGAATTTTATTTATTCGTTTATCAGGAATTCAGCGATGTCCGGTTTGCCTACGCCCCTCCCACTTCCATTGGCAAATTTGGCGGTGACACCGACAACTGGATGTGGCCACGACATACCGGAGATTTTTCAGTTTTTCGGGTGTATTGCGCCCCTGATGGTAAACCGGCTAAATATGCCAAAGACAATATACCTTATTCTCCCAAACGATTTGCCATTATTTCCAACCAAGGCTACAAATCGGGCGATTACAGTATGATACTTGGAAATCCGGGATCTACGAATCGGTATCTTTCATCGTGGGGAGTTAACTACCGCATGAAAGCAAGAAATCAGGCTCTTATTGATGTTCGTGGTGCAAAACAGGATGTTTGGCACTCGTTTATGCGTGCCGACGAGGCCATCAACATAGCCTATGCCAGTAAATATGCCCGTAGTTCCAATTACTGGAAAAACAGTATTGGTATGAATAAAGCCATCAGCAAACTTGGCATTATCGAAGTAAAACAGGCAGAAGAAAAAGCTTTCACTGCTTGGGTAAATGCCACACCTGAACGTCAGTCGAAATACAAAAACGTTTTGCAAACACTTGAAAAGGGATACAGCAAAATTTATCCTTATGGTCGCGCGACGAGTTATTTACGTGAATCCCTTTCGGGTGGAGTTGAAATGCCCCGAATTGCCAGCGAAGTGGAAGCTCTTTTACTAAGGAATCTTCCTGAAGACTCATTAAAAATTAAAATAGCCGAATTATACAAAGACTATTATCCGGCAGTGGATGAAGCTACTTTGGTAGCCATGTTGGATGTCTACAAAAAATCGGTGGATGCCGATGCATTACCTGAAGTATATCATTTTATTACAAAGAAATTTAAAGGCGATTATGCTAAATACGCAAAATTTCTCTATGAAAAATCAGCTTTCACATCGTACGAAAAAATATGCAAAGTTCTCAAATACAAAAAAACAAATTTCAATCACGATCAGGCTATCGTTTTTGCAAATGATATACAAAGTACAATGGAAATCATTAGAACTGATGAATACACGCTGGCTGCCGAGCGAATAAAAGATGCTGAACGCCTCTACGAAGCCGGTATTAAGGCAATGGCCGCCGAAAAAGGTGGAACCATGTATCCTGATGCTAATTCAACCATGCGCCTTACTTACGGAGAAATAGGCGGCTACAAACCCGCCGATGCTGTGGATTACAAATACTACACAACAACCAAAGGTATTCTGGAAAAAGAAATTCCCGGAGATGACGAATTTGATGTTTCACCCAAACTCAAAAAAGCCATTATCGAGAACAACTACGGAGCTTATCTTGACCAGAAAACGGGTGAAATGCACGTGGCTTTTCTGAGTAATAACGATATTACCGGAGGAAACTCAGGTAGTCCTATCTTCAATTCAAAAGGAGAATTGCTTGGTCTGGCATTCGACGGAAACTGGGAAGCCATGAGCGGTGATATAGTTTTTGAACCCGATTTACAACGAACCATCAACGTGGATATTCGCTATATTCTGTTTGTGATGGATAAAGTTGGCGGTGCAAAACGACTTATTGATGAGCTTACTATTAAATAGAAAGCGAGTGACCCTCTGATGCAAAAAGCACTTACAAGAAATTGTAAGTGCTTTATACTTTGTGGGCCCAACTGGGCTTGAACCAGTGACCCCCTGTCCCGATAGCTATCGGGAGAGTCTGGTGCTACTAATCAACTTTTCAAGAAGTTCGGGAAATTTTATCAGATTCTTGATGTATTGAACAGATTTCATTGATTTAATTTTTCTTTCTAATCGAATTGCATGTGCATAATCATTGGTCGAAAGAAAAAGAAATAACTTCCAATCGTCGGCTAAAGCGGTAAATCTGTGATTACCGTAGGCGCTTTGATTGTGCTTTTCAATTCTCAATGAAATATCTTCTTGAGTAGCACCAATATAGAATTTATTCAGTTTGTCACTGAAAATTATGTAACATCCTACCATAAGATAATAATAAAAAAACACTTACACAGTAAACCGTTGTAAGTGTTTTATTTTCTTTGTGGGCCCAACTGGGCTTGAACCAGTGACCCCCTGTCCCGATAGCTATCGGGAGAGTCTGGTGCTACTAATCAACTTTTCAAGAAGTTCGGGAAATTTTATCAGATTCTTGATGTATTGAACAGATTTCATTGATTTAATTTTTCTTTCTAATCGAATTGCATGTGCATAATCATTGGTCGAAAGAAAAAGAAATAACTTCCAATCGTCGGCTAAAGCGGTAAATCTGTGATTACCGTAGGCGCTTTGATTGTGCTTTTCAATTCTCAATGAAATATCTTCTTGAGTAGCACCAATATAGAATTTATTCAGTTTGTCACTGAAAATAATGTAACATCCTACCATAAGATAATAATAAAAAAACACTTACACAGTAAACCGTTGTAAGTGTTTTATTTTCATTGTGGGCCCAACTGGGCTTGAACCAGTGACCCCCTGATTATGAGTCAGGTGCTACTAACCAACTGAGCTATAGGCCCCACATTTGCGAAAATTTTTGTATCTTTGCAAAGCGAATGCAAAAGTAGTAAAATTTGCGAAACTGCAAAAATTATCCACCATTTTTTTAATCACGAATGAAACATTTTAAAGATATAAACACCATTATATTTGATCTTGGCGGCGTACTTATCAATCTCGATTTACCGCAATGCATTCAGAATTTCAAACAATTAGGTCTTGAAAATTTCGAACAATACTTAAGCAATTTTAGACAATCGGGATTTTTTATGCAACTTGAAAAAGGTCAAATAAGTGATAAAACATTCAGGAATGAAGTTCGCAAGTTGACTCCAAACACACTCACCGACGCCCAGATAGATGAAGCATGGTGCTCTTTTCTACTTAATATTCCTGCTGAGAAGTTGGGAATGTTACTCAAACTTCGTAAAAAATTTCGTGTTATTGTACTTAGCAATACCAATATTATCCATTTCCCCAATTCTGAAAAGACGATTTTCACTGAAAGAGGAAAAAATATGTCCGATTATTTCGATAAATGTTACTTATCATACGAAATGAAAATGGCCAAACCTGATGCCGAAATTTTTGAAAGTTTGTTGGCTTCTGAACATGTAGCAGCCAGCCATTGTTTGTTGCTGGACGATGGACTTAAAAACATTGAACAAGCACAAAAAATGGGATTTCAAACTTATCTCGTTAAAGAACATGAAGATTTAAGCTTTTTGCTGGAAAACGTACAAGGTATAGAAGAATAGACAATGGTTAATGCTTAAATTGAAAATGGTTTTATGCGTATAATTTATCAGACTGAATTAGAAAACTTTTTGCCTTGTGTAGCCACAGTAGGCTTTTTCGATGGAGTCCATACAGGTCACCGGTTCCTGATCGAAGAGCTGAAAGTACTTGCGCACACTCAAAATCTGGAAAGTGTGGTTATTACTTTTGCCACCCATCCACGCAAAGTGTTGAATTCAGACTTTCAACCGGACTTATTAACCACCTTATCCGAAAAGTTGATTCAACTGGAATCGACAGGAATTGATATTTGCGTTGTGTTGGACTTCACTGTTGAAATGGCTAATTTGTCGGCTTACGAATTTCTAAAAAAGATATTATTAGAGCAATTCAATGTTCATACCTTATTGGTTGGTCACGACCACAGGTTTGGACATAACCGTGCCGATGGATTTCCGGAATATAAAAATTATGGTCAAATATTGGGAATGGAAGTAATACAAGCTAAACGTTACAAAACTGATGAAGATCAGCACATCAGTTCATCCGAGATTCGTACAGCTTTGCTAAAAGGCGATATAAAACATGCTAACCTTTTGCTCTCGTACGAATATTCTATTCGCGGTAAAGTGATCGATGGTTTCAAGGTGGGACGAAAAATAGGTTTTCCAACAGCTAATATCGAACCGGAAGACAACAGCAAACTAATTCCGACTATTGGAGTATATGCAGTACGTGTTCGCTGGAATAATCAGGTTTATAAAGGAATGTTGAATATAGGTCATCGACCAACGCTAGATAACGGAAAGAAAATCAGCATTGAAGTACATATTATCGACTTCGATGAAGATATTTATCAAGAGACATTGGAAATTGACTTTTTTCGCAAAATAAGAGATGAGCAAAAATTCAATAGTATAGATGAACTGATTGAGCAACTTCAAAAAGACAAACTGAACGTGATGGAAATGGATTGACAAATTAGTTTTGATTTGCAATAAAACAAGATGAATTGAACGTGTTTATTGCTATGTATTTTCATACAAAAAATTGTATCTTTGTGGCTGTATAATTATTTATAATTAAATGCTTCATTCAAATGAAAAAGACATTATTAACCTTTATGATTGGATTACTCCTTATGGGATGTGCTAAAAATGACAACCCGTTTTTTGAAATGTACAAAAATAAATACGGTGCTCCACCTTTTGACCAGATTAAAAATGAGCATTATATGCCTGCATTTACCGAAGGCATTAAACAACAACAAACGGAAATTAATACTATTGCGGAAAATAAAGAAACTCCCACTTTTGACAATACCATTGCAGTATTGGATTTTAGCGGTGAATTACTGAAAAAAGTTTCATCGGCATTTTTCAATTTATATTCTTCGGATACTAACGAAGGCATGGACAAAATTGCCAAGGAAATTTCGCCGGTTCTTTCGGAGCACAACGACAATATTTACCTGAACGAAAAACTTTTTGCCCGAATTAAAACCTTGTACGATAAGCGTGCAAAACTTGGACTTACAGACGAGCAAAATCGGTTGTTGGAAAAATATCACAGAAATTTTATCCGGAGTGGTGCCGCATTAAATCCAGAACAAAAAGCCAAATTGCGCGAAATCAACAAAGAACTCGGGTTGGCTGAATTGGTTTTCGGACAAAATGTATTGGATGAAACAAACGCATACAAAAAAGTAATTTCAAATGAAGCCGAATTGGCTGGTCTACCCGAAAGCGTTCGCCAGGCTGCCGCCGAAGCTGCCAAAGCTGATAAAAAAGAAGGAAAATGGCTTTTTACAACTCAAAAAGCAAGCTTTATCCCTGTACTTCAATACAGCGAAAACCGCGAACTACGTAAAGAGTTGCTAATGGCTTATACAACGCGAGCCAATCATGACAATGATAAAGACAATAAAGCTATTATTGTCAAGATCATGAAACTCCGTACTCAAAAGGCTCAATTACTTGGCTTTGCAACTTCTGCCGATTTTATTCTGGACGACACTATGGCCAAAACACCGCAACATGTGTATGATTTTCTGGCAACAGTTTGGAAACCTTCTTTAAACAAAGCTAAACAAGAAGCTGCAGAACTTCAAAAATTAATGGATGTCGAAGGTAAAGGTGAAAAACTGGAAGCCTGGGATTGGTGGTATTATTCCGAAAAACTGCGTAAAGCAAAATACAATTTAGACGAAGAAACTTTAAAACCTTATTTCAAACTGGAAAATGTGCGCCAGGGTGTATTTAATTTAGCCTCGAAACTTTACGGTTTGAAATTTGAAAAACTTAAAGATATGCCGGTCTACAATCCTGATGTGGATGTTTTTAAAGTAACCGATGCCAATGATTCGTTGATTGGTATTTTGTACACCGATTATTTCCCACGTGCCGGAAAACGTGCCGGAGCATGGATGAGCA
>Ga0209540_10001421_pt1 | contig 18302 bp, 17 predicted proteins | sample BarGraIncu01121A_FD_184501 | JGI IMG/M metagenome (GOLD analysis project Ga0209540, IMG submission 184501) | Arctic peat soil microbial communities from Barrow, Alaska - Barrow Graham LP Incubations 011-21A (SPAdes) (version 2) | ecosystem: Environmental > Terrestrial > Soil > Wetlands > Peat... | reverse complement strand
GCGCTGTAAAGTTCCGGCGAATAAATTTCAAACAGCGGGTCGCCCGGATTCACCAGCGCGCCCGTAGCATCCACGTAAAGCTTTTCGATCCAGCCCTTGTACTTCGTGGTCACGTCCGCCAGCGCGGTCTCATCGTAATCCACATTGGCCACCGTGCGGATCAGCCGGCGCAAGGGTCCGCGCGTGACTTCGGCGGTGCGGATGCCCATCGTCTGGATCGTTGAGGGATCGATGGCAATGGTCTGTGATTCGTTTGCCGCGTCTTCATAAACCGGCACCATGTCCATGCCCATGCTGTCCTTGCCCGGCTGCTGGCTGGTTTCACCCGGGTTCATGGTGGACTTGTAGTATTTGATCTTGCGTTCACCGGGCTGGGTGGCGGCTGGACTGGTTCCGGCTTGCTTCCGAATCGGCGTGAGTTTCATGCCGCAAATCGGGCAGTTGCCGGGATGATCCTGGATGATCTGCGGGTGCATGCCGCAGGTGTAGAGCGTTTTGGTTTGTGTTGCGGCGGCGTTTTTATCCGCCGACTTGGAACAACCGACGGCGAATAGTCCGACGCCGGTGGCTATCACGAGCAAAACGATGAACGTGGTGATTTTTGATTTTGAGTTCATGGCAATAGAAAGGTCAAAAACAGAGACGGTGGACTGACTCGCGGAAAGGCGAGAGAGCGGCAGTCAGAATTCGCGTTGGCGCGCCAGCGTCTTGGAGTGCGGCAGCCTTCTGCCGCTTTGGAACACCAAGCCACGTCGAAAGCGGCAGAGGGCTGCCGCACTCCAAAACCTCGCGGGATAAGGAACGCCTTATTGGCCTTGAGCCAATTCGTGATTTCGAGCGCTGTTCTCTTCATTGTGAATTACTGATTCAGTTGTTCCACCGTCAGCAACGGCGCGTTGGCCGGCGGCACCCCGGCGATGAGCAGCGACAATTCCGAAAGCACGAGTTCGCGCTGCGTGCGCGCTGCGATTTCCGACAGCCGGAATTCCAGCAGCGTGCGCTCGGCGTCAATCAAATTGAAGAATTCCGTTTTGCCGGAGAGATACGCCGAGCGCGCGATCTCGAGCGACCGTTGCGCCTTGGGAATCAACTGCCCGCGCAGCAGGTCGAGGTTGCGGGTGACTTCGCGATAATCGAAGCTCTTTTCCGCGAACTCCACGGTCAGATTGATTTGTTCCGCTGAAAGCCGCGCCTGGGCGGCGCGTTTGCCCGCCTGCCCGGCGGCGATTTCGGCGGCGATTTTGTCGCGCCAGACCGGCAGCGTTACCGTTGCCAGCGGACGATAAAGCACCGGCGCCATTTTCACATCCGCCATGAGGCCGAGGCTGAAATCGGGCACTTTGGCCTTGTATGCCAGGTCGAGCGACGCCTGCGCCCGCCGGACTTCGGCTTCCATCGCCTTGAGCTGCGGATTACGTGCGAACGCGGTGTCGAGAATTTGTTCCGATGGCAAATCCAGTGTTGTGGCTTCGAAACGACCGGGCAGCGGCGGATCGGGCTGGTCGCGCGTGAGTCCCAGCGCCGCCTTGAATTGCGCCTGCAACGGCTGGCGCGAATCTTCGAGATTGGCGATCTCCGTTGTCAGCCGGTCTTCTTCGATTTGGGCGCGATAGACGTCCTGCAACGTTGCCTGGCCGACTTCGTTTTGCGCCCGCGCGATGCGTTCCAATTCGGAAAGCAGGCGGAGCATTTCACGGTCAACGCGAATTTTTTCGTCGAGGAACCAGAGCCGGTAATAACCCTGCTTGACGGCGTAGGCGGTCTGCAGCACGGCGCTCTCGAACGCGAAATATTTGCCCCGGCTGTCCGCCGCCGCCGCCCTGGGCTGCGCCCGCAATTTGCCCGGGCCGGGGAAATTTTGCATCAAGCCCGGCATCACCGACGAAACGATGTTTTCGATGTCCGCCTGAAATGTCAGTTGCGGGTCGGGTAGCGACCGCGCGACGGTGACGTTTTCCACCGCCGCCGCCCAATCGTAATAAACCGCCTCGATTTGCGGCTGGTTGAGCATGGCGTAAGTCAGAAAATCGGCGAGCGGGGAATTGGTGGTGAGATCGGGCAGCGCGGGCCGCTGCCCGTTGGGCCGATAGGCCGCTTTCACCGTACCCATCTGGTGGCGGGCCTCGCGTTCCCCGCGCGTGGCGACGCCTTTGCAGCCGGTCAGCGCGAGCGCTGCCAGCAGCAACAACGCGACTCGCGCCCCTGAACCTGCAATCCACGGTAGGGCGGGCAGTCCTCTGCCCGCCGTCCGTCTCAACACAGTCCACGGCGCGCACGGAGTGACGCGCCCTACCTGGAAGTTCAAGAGCAGGGTGGCTTCGTCTCTGTTTTGTTTTCTGTTAAAACGCATCTGTGCAAAATTCAACTGCTTAAGAAATTTCGTCACGCAGCAACGACAGGAATGCTTGCAGTGCGCCTGCGTGGACACACTGCGGGCGTTCAGAAGGTAGGAGTCAGATGAGCCGGGCGCAATCCCGCGCATAGAGCGGCGCACCATCCGGCATCAAGGACAACCGGAAGGCAGAGCAAATCAAACCCGCCCGGTTTTCAGGCAGGGCCCCGGTCACGATGGCCGGAGCAGAAATCGAAAACTGTTTTTGGGTGCCGGCGTTGGACGGGACCGCCGGCATTGGCTGCGAACCCGACGATGGCGCGGCGCAACAACGCATCTTGCCGCCGCAACGGCAGCAGGCGCGGACCGGTTGCTGGGAGCACGCCGGCATTGGCGCAGCCAACAACTGCGTCCACACCAGCAGCACCCCGGATAAAATGGCGGTCAACTGCTTCACAAATTTTCCCGCGCGAATGGCAGCGGGTTCAAATCACTTTTTGGCGGTCGCGGCGTCCTGGATTTTCTTGATGTATTTGGCCGGGTCCTTGTCGAAATCCTTTTTGCATCCCGAGCAGCACAATTTGACCTCCTGTCCCTGGTAAGTGAACACGTAGGGCTTGCCCATTTCACCGAGTTTCTCGCCGGACACGGGGCACGTCGTCAGCTGGTCCGGTTTCACCGGCGCATTCGTTGAGGTATCCGCCCGGGCCGTAGACGTCAACGCGGTGGCCACCAGCGTCAATCCGGCGATCATGATGGATTTAATGGTTCGATTGAATTGCTTCATAAGTTCAATTTGAATTGTTTTTGTCTCTTGGTTTGTTCATTTCAGCGCCTGGTTTGAGCGCCACAGTCTTCTTTACCCCGCTGCCGGCAATATCCCGCAAACATTTTGCGAAAAATTCAGGCATTGCTAATTTCTAAAATTAGCAGACTTGGTGAAACTTGCAAGCGTCGCTTGTTCGTAAACGAAAAGGCGAACAAAGCCGCGCTTTGTCCGCCCTGATCGTTGACAGAGTGGTGGAGCTTACTTCTTCTCTTCTCCCATGCCTGGCGTCGGACCGCCACCCTTCTTCATCACGCAGCAGGTGACGTTCTCGCTGCCGCAGATTTTGCAGGTGTGAACCAACACGTTTTGGGCCTGCTTACCCACGCCCTTGGTCACAAGCCTGGTATCGCAACTCGAGCAAAGGTGAACCGTCACGTTTTTCAACTCGTCCGGCGTGGCGGTCTTGAAGGTTTTTTCCACGACTTGTGTGTAAGAGTCCTTGCACTTGGGGCAGGTCATTACGATGGTATCTCCCGCATCGACCTTTTGGAGATCCTCATACGTATGCACTTTCATGAGCTTTGTGGCTTGCTTCTCCTGCGCAAGCGCCTGGCTGGGCAGCCACGCCAGACTGACGATGGCCAGCGTGAGAACAGCCTTTGTGAGACAACTGCAGAATTGACGGGTGTTTTTCATTGTTTGCCTTTGGTTGGTGGTTTTTGTCGGTTGGTTTTCAGTTTACCTCATACATTGAATGACAACTACAATGCTTTAATACACCAGTCAACCCCAAACCCCGCAGATTTTTCTTGCATGAAATTTGCGGGATTTCCGGCGGGGCGGGGTAATGCAGATACAACTATTCGGCGGCGCAATGAAGCGCCACCAAAAATTGAAAGCTCCGGCTTGCGGTGGTTTGCTAAAAACTAGCGGTGGATTGCGGTTCACAGTTTTGCGTGGCGCAATCGCAGCGCGTTGGTGATTACCGAAACCGAACTCAAGCTCATGGCCGCGCCCGCGATGATGGGACTAAGGAGCAAGCCGAAGAATGGATATAGCAAGCCCGCCGCGACGGGAATTCCCAGCGCGTTATAGACGAACGCGAAGAAAAGGTTCTGCCGGATGTTGCGCATCATCGAACGGCTCAAGGTGATGGCCTTGGCGATGCCACGCAGGTCGCCTTTGACGAGTGTAATTCCCGCGCTCTCCATCGCCACGTCAGTGCCTGTCCCCATTGCGATACCGACGTGTGCGGCAGCAAGCGCGGGCGCATCGTTGATACCGTCGCCGGCCATCGCCACGATGTGGCCTTGTTGCCGGAGTTGTTGGATGCGCTCGTGTTTGTGCTGCGGTTCAATGCCCGCTTCCACTTGATCGAGTCCAAGTTCTTTCGCCACGGCGTTCGCGGTGCGCTCGTTGTCGCCGGTGAGCATGATGATTTTTAAACCGAGCCGGTGAAGTTGCGCGATGGCTTCGGGCGTGGACGCCTTGATGGGATCGGACACAGTGAGAATTCCGGCAGCCTTTCCATTGATGGCGACGAACATTGCCGTCTGTCCTTCCGCCTGCAACGCGGTTGCCTTGGGTTCAACAGCTTCCAAGTCGGTGACGCCGCGCTCTTGGAGAAATTTTAGTTTGCCAACAGCGATTTCGCGCCCGCCTATCTTTCCGACAACTCCGCCGCCGGTAATGGAAGTGAAGTCCGCCACGCTTTGCAGCTTCACGCCACGATCTTTCGCGCCGTGAACAATTGCGGCAGCCAGTGGGTGTTCACTGTTCTGCTCGACTGACGCGGCGGCGACCAACAATTCATCTTCACTGACACCATTGGCGGGAAGGATTTGCGTGAGTCGTGGCTTGCCTTCGGTGAGTGTGCCGGTTTTGTCCACGACGACAGTGGTGACTTTTTCCATGACTTCGATGGCTTCGGCGTTGCGGATGAGCACGCCTGCCTGCGCGCCGCGTCCGATGCCGACCATGACCGACATCGGTGTGGCGAGTCCGAGCGCGCACGGACAAGCGATGATGAGCACGGCGACCGCGTTGACGATGGCGTGAGCGAAGCGTGGTTCTGGACCGAGCCAGGCCCAACCGATGAAGGTCAACACCGCCACGGCCAGCACTGCCGGAACGAAGTAGCCGGAAACTTTGTCCGCCAATGCCTGAATCGGCGCGCGGCTGCGTTGCGCGTCGGCAACCATCTGGACGATGCGCGCGAGCACGGTCTCGCTGCCAACGTGTTCGGCTTGCATGAGGAAACTGCCGGTTGTGTTAAGCGTGCCGCCAGTCACTTTGTCGCCGACGCCTTTTTCCACCGGAATCGGCTCGCCGGTAATCATGGATTCGTCAACCGAGGTTTTCCCGTCGAGCACGACGCCGTCCACCGGAATTTTTTCGCCGGGACGCACGCGCAATTTTGCTCCGGCTTGAACGGATTCAAGCGGCACGTCGCGTTCCTCGTCGTCTTGAACCACACGAGCCGTCTTCGGCGCGAGATTCAGCAAGGCGCGAATGGCGCTGCCGGTTTTGTTGCGCGCCCGCAATTCGAGCACCTGGCCGAGTAGCACGAGCACAACAATCACCACTGCCGCCTCGAAATAAATTCCGACCTTGCCATCAGGCGCGAACGAAATCAGAAACGCGTCCGGCATGAGCATTACCGCCACGCTGAACAAATAGGCCGTGCCAACGCCAATGCCGATGAGCGTGAACATATTCAACTGCCAGGTGACGAGTGAACGCCAGCCGCGCTTGAAGAAAGGCCAGCCCGCCCACAACACCACGGGCGTTGAGAGGACGAATTGAATCCAGCGTGACGCATCGCTCATTACCCAGCTTTCGTGGCGCAGCGCAGGGATCCAGTGCGCCATTGCGAGCAGGAAGACTGGCAGTGCGAGCGCCGCGCCAATCCAGAACCGGCGCGTCATATCGGTGAGTTCGGGATTTTCTTCCTCGACCGCTGACACGGTTTTCGGCTCTAACGCCATGCCGCACTTTGGACAATTTCCCGGGTGATCCTGTTGAACTTCCGGGTGCATCGGGCAGGTGTAAATGACTTTGCCCGCTGCTGGCGAAACCCACGCCGGATTTCGTCCCAACGCCATGCCGCACTTCGGGCAATCGCCGGGTTCGTCCGACTCGACGCCGGGACACATCGGGCAGAAATACTTTGCAGCGGAAGAGGGTTTTACTGTCGCGTCGCCGTGGCCGTAATGGGAATGACCGTGATGTTCGTGGCCGCCGCAACAATCGCCGGTGGCGGGCGCAGATTCAGCCTTGCCGCCACAACAGGAATGTTCCTCCGCACCGTGCTCGTGTTCGTGGCTGCCGTGATCGTCGTGTTCGCTCTTGCCGCCGCAACAATCGCCGGAGTCGCTGGCGGGTTTGGCCTTCGCTCCACCGCAACAACCGCCATCCGTTTTGGCAGGCGCGTTTTGCGAAAGAAACTTTTCCCGGCAGTGCTCGCTGCAAAAATAAAACGTCTGCCCGTCGCGTTCGGCGCGAAGCGCCGTTGCTTCGTCCACCGTCATTCCGCAAATCGGGTCTTTGGTCATGGAGCTTTGAAGTTCACAGTTCTGGCGTGGCAAGGCTGCCGAGGTGGCTGCGCTGCCATCGTAATGTCGGATAAAGGTAAAAATACCGCTTCGCCTTCGAATCCCTCAGGCGATTTGGCCGCCTCACGGCTTTGACCGGAGTCTGCCCCCATCTCCATGCGGTCGCCGGCGCGCATCGAGAAGTCGCCGTAGCGGGCCGCGAGGGCGACGCCGCCCGCGAGCATCGCAAGTGTCAGGAACGTCGCGGCCAGCTTGCTTGCGGCGGAGACGCTGTGGCGGAGGCGGGCTCGTGCTTCGCCGCCCATTCCGTGCTTTAGCCCGCGCTTCACGAGCCACCAATTCACTGGGTATGTCGTCACCGTGCCGACCACGAACGCGAGCGACATCGTCCCCCAAAAGCGGACCGAACTCGGTTCCATCGCGCTCATGTCTCGCGACATCAGGATGACCATGACCGGGATCATCCCGGCCATCACTGCATTCATCGAAAGCGTCTCGGCGAGCAAAGTGCCCTTCACCGCGCGCCAGTAGCTGCCATCGAAGCTCGGCTTCATGCAGAGCGCCTGAAATACGAACAGCCCCACGGCGAACCCGGCGACATATTCAACAATGACTTCCAGGCTCATCGGCAACCGCAGCCAGCTCGTGACAACCGCGGCGAGGAGAATGCCCGTGGCGTCGCCAGCCACGCAGTGGATTGTTGATTCGACGGATTGTTCCCAGAGCGGCGGTTCGGACGGCTCGGGCGTCTTCCGCGCGGATGCGCGGTGCCGAAACCAGTAGATAACCAGCGCGAACACGCCGGTATAAAGTGTGACCAGCACCCAGCCCCATCTCATCGTCTTCATCGCCAGCGAATTCTCCTTCTGTGCCGGCCCGCCTTTGAATTGATCGTAAGCGACGTAGGCGACCGCGAGAGCGGTGAGCGCGAACCAAATCCACAGAACGACGTCGATAAGTGGGTGACCGCTCGAAGGTGTTTCCATCATCGCGCTCCTTTCATCGCCGCGTGGCTAAACGGCTCGATGCTGAAGGGAATTATTCTCATCGGCTTTGAATTGGTTTTGCCATCGTCATCTCTGTAAATTGTTCCATTGCCGGCAGGATGGCCGGCAATGGATGGTCGTTATTAATTCTTCAGTTTCCGGCATTCTTCAGCGCATTTGCGACAGGCTTTGGCGCATTGCTGACAATGCTCCGCTTTACATTTGGCGCATTCATCGCCGCACGCCTGACAAATCTCGGCGCATAACGCGCAGAGTTTCGCGGCATACGTTGAGCCGCGTGACATGAATTGAGCGGCCAGACTGCAAATACCGGCGCAGTCCCGGTCCAATTCGATGCACCGCGCCATCGATTTGATGTCTTGTTCGTGCAAGCATAACGACGCGCAATTTTCGCACGCGGTTACGCATTCATTACAGGCTTCGATACAACTTTCGTTTTGTGGCATAACTTTTCTTTTCCTTTTTTGTTTTGTTTTTTCTGTTCCTGCGAACGACAGGTTCGCAAATTCATCGAAATCATATTGCGCCGCCGCCGGACCGCTTGTGAACGGAATCTTCGGCCCTGATTACTTGTCGGTTTCCATGCCCTTCGTCGGCTTGGCGTTCGGCGTGGTGGCGCAGCAGAAGGCGGAATCGTCACCGCACGCCTTGCAAACGTGCTTCACTGCGTCGTGCGCGCCTTTGCCGGTGCCAACTACTTCAACGGTGGACTGGCAGCCGGGGCAAAGGTGCTTTTCGCCCGGAGTCACCAGCTTGATGTGTCCCTTTTCGGTGGTCACCCTTTCAACCACGACCGACTTGCACTTGGCGCACGCCATGGCGATGGTGTCGCCCGGCTTGAGTTCCCCCGCTTGCGCCGGAGTATTGATGTGATTGAGCATCATCAGATGTTCAGCGCCTTTCATGGGTTTCATCTGATCAGCGGCTCGAGCAGAGCCGGGCAGCCAAGGCACTGCGACGACCGCCAAAATCATTGTGGAGAGCGCCGTGAATTTGCAAATTCGCTTCGTAGTTTTCATTTGTGAGCCTTGTTTGGTTGGTTGGTTGTTTTTTATAGCAGTCATTTTGTCCGCTGTTTCTATTACTACCCCGGCTGGCGCAAAATCATGCAAGTTCTCCGCGTAAATTTTTTGCGGGATTTTCCATTGCGTGGGGTAAGCCGATTGCAACCAAACGACGGCGCAATGAAGCTCCGCCAAACCAGAAAGAAAAGAAAAGTATGAAAACCAAAGTCCTCCTCCTCGGCGCGGTCGTCACCGCCTTCACATTCATAACTTTTGCCGCCGATGCGCTGCTCACGCCGCGCGCCCAAGGCAACCAAATCAAGGTGGTGAGCAGTTCGGTGGAAACACCGGTGATCACCGGTGATTACGTCACCCCTGTCTCGCCTGCACTGCTCTCGCCGCGCACCGCCGACAACCAGATTAAGGTTGTCAAAGGCACCGAACAGGCCGAAAGCGCCAAAGTCGTCAAATGCCAGGCCATCGGCAGCCCGAAATACCAGGCCGCCCTGGGCAGCCAGGCCCGCACGAGTTGTTGCGGCATGACGCTCGCCGCGTGCCCGGACAGCAGCACTTGCCGTGAATGAACTGATTGCCAACCACAGTCAAAAACCTAAACTGGCGGCGGCGGACAAAATCTCCGCCGCCCCTGAACCGATGAACAAAGAAAATATCAATCCTGACCCAGGCTGCGCCGGAGGCTTCGCCGAGGCGAGCGATGCCAGACTCGGCGTGCTGCTGCGCGAGGCGTCCCGCAATGCGGGACCCGCTTTGCCGCCGCGTTTCCAGGAAGGTGTCTGGCGGCGCATCGAAGAAGCTGCGGCCCCGGTCAAAGTCACCGGCGGCATCACCTGGCTGGATGCGCTGGTAACACTAGTGCTGCGTCCGCGACTGGCGATGGCCACCGCCACCGTGCTGATTGTTGCCGGCGCGCTGCTGGGCGTGCGCGAAGGCAATCAAATGGTGAAACAGGACGCCCAAGCACGTTACCTCGCAGTGGTTGCTCCCAATTCACTGCGTTGATGGCATGAACCGTTCGCTCGTCATTTTGCTGGGCGCGCTGGTTTTGGGCGTCGCGCTGTTCGGCGGTTCCTATTTCGCCGGCCAGCGCGCGTGCCGGATGACCATGACGCGCCCGACGGATGACCTCGCCTGGCTGCGCGAGGAATTTCATCTGACCGACGCGGACATGGCGCATGTCCGCCAGCTTCACGAGGGTTACATGCCGCAGTGCGCCGAGATGTGCGCAAAGATCGCCGCCAAAAAAATCGAGCTTCAAACTGCGCTGGCCAACGGCACAAACGTCACCGCCGACGCGCAAAAAAAATTGATCGAAATCGGCGAACTCCGCGCGCAATGCCAGACGCAGATGCTTCAACATTTCATTGAAGTCAGCCAGACCATGCCGCCGGAGCAGGGCCGCCGTTACCTCGCCGAGATGCAACGCCTCACACTCGGTTTTCATGAACAGACCGAACAATCCATGTCCGAATCCGCAGGCCATGAGCATCACCAACCCTGATGCCGCCGCCCGGGACCGGGCGGACATGGAGCAATTGATCGCCGGACGCGACGCGGCGCTCAACGATTTGATGGAGCGCCATGCGACACCGGTCTTCCATTTTCTCTGCCGCATGGTCGGCAACGAGGATGATGCCAGCGACCTGGCGCAGGAAACGTTTGTCCGGGTCTTCCGCGCCCGCGCCAGTTTCCGGACCAGCGAAAAATTTTCCACCTGGCTCTTCACCATCGCCGCGAACCTGGCGCGGAATCATTTCCGCTGGCGGTCGCGGCATCCCAATGTCTCGCTCGACACTGAAACCGGCGAAGCGGAACAAACCCTCGGCAGCACGCTTCCGGCGAATGATCCGGCGCCGAATGAACAAGCGCTCACCGCCGAACGTGCCGAAGCGGTGCGGACGGCGGTCAGCAAATTGCCCGAAGATTTGCGCGAAGCGATTGTGCTGTGCGAATGGGAAGACCACAGCATCGCCGAGGCCGCAACGATTTTGGAAGCAACGCCCAAGGCCGTGGAATCGCGGCTTTATCGCGCCCGGCAGATTTTGCGCGAACGGTTAAAGCAATGGCTGTGATTGGAGCGCCGGTCTCCGACCCGGCATGTTTGGGTGTATTGCTTGGTTCGCGCCGGGTCGGAGACCAGCGCTCCACTCATTTTGGTTCCAACGGCGGAAACAGAAAGGTCAGCGCGCGCCAGGAGCGCAACCGCCAGTAAAACTCATTGTGCTGGCTCGTTTGCGCCTCGGCCCACTTGTCGCGGCGCAGGCCGGACTTTTCCAGCTCTGCCGGCGTCAACGGTTTCCCGTCCACGAACCATTGCACGTCATTCGTCCAACCGATGCGCCGGAATTCGGCGGCCACCTGTTTGGTCAGCGAGCCACCATCGTCGCCGCCCATGAAGTCCACAACTCCGGAATCGAGATAGACGCGGAACGGTTTGGGTTGTCCGTGAAAACTCTTCAGCACCTCGTTTAAAAAATTCGTCTGCTCCACCTGAAAGGCACCGGACAGGCTGGCCGCGCCGCCAAAAATTTCCGGGTGTTCCCATGCCAGCACCAAGCTGCAAAGGCCACCCATCGAGGACCCCATCACGGCGGTGTGTGCCGCCCCGGGCAACGTGCGATATTCGCGATCCATTTGCGGCTTCAGTTCCGTGATAAGAAATGCCTCGTAATTTTCAAAGGCCGTATTCGTTGCCGGCCCCCCAGGAACGTGATGGCGGCCGCCGGATTCCTCAAGGCGCGCGAAACTGTTATCCACCGCGACCATGATGATCTCCTGCATTTTCCCGGCGCGGCAAAGCGCGTCCACGGTTCGGTCCAGGTCCCAACTGCCCCAACCAAACATGCAGTTCGTCCCGGCGGAACTGAAGACGTTCTGGCCGTCATGCAAATACAACACCGGATAATGGCGCTGCGGCTGCGTTGGGTAGGAAGGCGGGAGATAAACGTGGACACCCCGATTCCAGCCAAAAAAATGCGATGGCAGGTTCGTGTCCAGCAAGGAACCGTTTTGACCAAAAGCCCTCGGCAGGTTCACCAGCAACAGAAGCAATAAAAACGGCTTTTTCATTTTGGTTTTGACTGCTGAAACAGGATCACGTCGCGCTCGCCGGACTGAAGCGCGAGCGACAAGTCGTCAAAAAGCTGACGACCGCCAAAGGCCTTGCTTGGTCCGGCTACGGTGAGCATGGGAGCGTGCTGCCAGCATCCTGCTGGCAGATCTAAATTCAATTTACGGTGGGTATTTGATAAGCAATTGAATGGAACTTCCGGCAGGATGCCGGAAGCACGTTATTTCGGCTTCAACTGCGGGAACAGGATCACGTCGCGGATGCTTTCCTGGCCAAGAAGCATCATGCACAGGCGGTCAATGCCCATGCCCATGCCGCCCGCCGGAGGCATGCCGTGTTCGAGCGCCACGAGAAAATCCTCGTCCAGCTTTTGCTGCTCGCCGCCGGCCTGGTGTTCGAGGCGTTCACGCTGCTCGATGGGATCGTTCTGCTCAGTGTAGGCCGGCGCAATTTCCTGGCCGTTGATGCAACACTCGAAAACCTCCACCGTGGTCGGGTCGTCGGGCGACAGCTTGGCCAGCGGCACGAGTTCCTTCGGCAGATGCGTGACGAACGTGGGTTGAATGAGCGTCGGCTCGATCAATTTCTCAAACATAAAAAATACTTGTTGCCCTAAATTCAAATTAAAATTAACCGCTGAAGATGAATTGGCGTCTGCAAAAAAGTGAAACTTTATTTTTGCCTGCTCTTCAGCTCTTTCATCAACTCATCCACGCTGCCATTCAACATATTGCTTGTTGGATCGCCATAACCCTCAAATTTGAATCGGATGATTCCGCCGGCATCAATCACATAAACCGTCGGCCAGTCGGATACATCCCAAGCTGAAGTAATTGGGCCGTGTGACCCGTCTTTTCCATTCCAAAATGACGGCCAAGTCATCTTTTCATGTTCAACCGCGCGCCTGGCATCCGGCAGAATACCATCGCCATTGACGCCGATCATGGTGAAAGGTTTGCCTTTCATCCGTTCAGTCAAGGCTCGTTCCACCGGCACCAATCGCATACAAGGGCCACACCAAGACGCCCAAAAACTTAAAACTGTTATTTTGCCGCGACTGTCGCTCAACTTGAACTTCTTGCCATCAATGCCTTCGGCTGCAATATCAGGAGCAACTTTGCCAAGTGAAAGATGAAGCAGTTCAAACAGTTCTTTTTCCGCTTCGGTTTTCAAAAGTGGTTGTTCATTGTTGCCACGAGGCCGCAAATCCCGGCAGTCCGCGTAATTTGCGACGACATCCTCAAGCTGTCGTTTCGCTTCATCGGCGGCTGATTTTGAATCTCCCCATTGCGCCAGGTCAGTTGTGTCAAACCTGGCGATACTCGCTGCATAAAATGGAACCTTTCCCCATTGCTCGAACTCAGCAAGGTTTACGGCCTTGCAGTAATTTAGGCTTCCAAGCGAAAAAATTGCCTGGCCACGATTGGCGCGGTCAGGATTGTCTTTAGCCACGGCTTGCAGAAAATCTACAACTGGCCTTTCGCGCCAACGCCAAACCCAATCATGACCAATAAAACCGCAAAGCGGGCCGACTTTGGAATTAGTCGCCTGATATTTGGCGAGCTGTTCGACCGCTTGAAGCCGGTTAGTCAAAATCGGGCCACGTTCAATAGCTCCCTTCATTACCATCCACGAAAACATCTCAAAGGCCGTTTCCGATGCCGGTTTTTTTTGAGCCAGGTCAAAAATCTGTGGAAGGTTGGTTTCTATCAGATGGTAATATGTGCGCTGAAGTTTATGATCGGCATCATTGGTGGCTGCTTGGTAAATCGTGGAAGCGTCATCCACCGCCTTTCTCAACGCCCTCATTTGGTCGTCGTTGGAGTTTGGCGACGATGCGGCAGTGGCCAGATTTGTCGTCATTGCCAATGATGCCGCTAAAACGAGTTCGCTTGTAATTTTCATTGCTCTATGAAAGACACTTGGGGCTGGCATTTTTGCCTAAACTTTGGGCCCATCTACGTCGTTGAAACGCCGCCCGCCGGATAAAGTTGCATTTTATTTCGGCTTCAACTGCGGGAACAGGATCATGGCGCGAACAATTCTCCCAGTGTGTCGAGAACGGCATCCGCCGTTTCGGAATCCAATTTTCCCAGCCGTTTGACGAGACGTGATTTGTCCACTGTACGAATCTGATCCAAGGCAATTTCGCCGGTCTTGCCTTGGAAAGTGATTTCCACCCGCGTCGGCCAGCCGCGACGAACTGTGGTCATCGGGGCGATGATGACCGTGGACACCGCCCGGTTCAATTCGTCGGGAGAAACCACTACGCTGGGACGGGTCTTGGCGGTTTCTGCGCCGGTGGTCGGGTCGAGCCGGACAAGGAATATGCTGAACCGCTCGGTCACCATTGCCATTCCTTCGCGTCAAACTCGTTGGTTAATTGTCGTGTGGCGGCCAGGTCATCCGAAGCTGGACGCGGACGGCGGAAAAATTTCGCCCAATGCGCGCGGGCTTTCCGGCGCGGACGCAGCAACAGGCCGTTGGCCGACGGTTGCAATTCCAAGCCGTAAGGCCACCGGGTTAAAACCAGTTCAATGGCTGTCGTCTTCATGGAGACATCTTTCACCAATCAGGCAGTTTCGTCAATTTCACTTCGGCTTCAACTGCGGGAACAAAATCACGTCGCGGATGCTTTCCTGGCCGAGCAGCATCATGCACAACCGGTCAATGCCCATGCCCATGCCGCCTGCGGGCGGCATGCCGTGTTCAAGCGCGATGAGAAAATCCTCGTCCAGTTTTTGCTGCTCGCCGCCAGCCTGGTGCTCCAGCCGTTCGCGCTGCGCAATCGGGTCGTTCTGCTCGGTGTAGGCCGGCGCGATTTCCTGCCCATTGATGCAGCATTCGAAGACTTCCACCGTCGTCGGGTCGTCGGGCGAAAGCTTGGCCAGCGGCACGAGTTCCTTCGGCAAATGTGTGACGAACGTGGGCTGGATGAGCGTCGGCTCGATCAATTTTTCAACATATTGCATGCCCAGATGCGCCTTTCATGCCGTGTAGTGTGCAGTGAAACGCAAAGTTTACTTAAAGCGTTATCCGTGATATAGTATAAAAAATGATGAGATTCGTATGAGAACTTTCTCAGAGAGGTTTATCCAACTCGCGCTGCAATTAAGCGTGACGATGTTTTCCTTTTCTTTTCTTCAGCAGGCCGAAGCTGGTTATTTTACCAATACCGGCGCACTGAACATCGCACGCAACCGTCACACGGCGACCTTGCTAACCGATGGGAGGGTGCTGGTCGTAGGGGGCAGTGTCAACAGTTGGCAGGCTTCCACTCCGGAGATTTACGATCCGGCCACCGGGACGTGGACGAATACTGGTGTGCTGAACATCACCGGTTCGGATTACACGGCGACTTTGCTACCCAATGGACAAGTCCTGTTTGCGGGTAGTTCTGTGGAGTTATACGATTCGGCTGCCGGAATATGGACTACGACCAATTCTATGGCCAAGGCGCGTAATTCTCACACGGCCACCTTGCTGCCCAATGGGAAGGTGCTGGTTGCAGGCGGGAACGACGGCGGCACCGCAATCAAAAGTGCGGAGATTTATGATCCTGATACCGGGACGTGGACCAACACCGGCTCTCTGGTCACCGCGCGTTATGATCACACGGCAATGTTGCTGCCCAATGGGCAGGTGCTGCTGGCGGGTGGTTCGGCTGGTTACCGGGTGGGCAGTGTCACAAATTGTGAGCTGTATGACCCAATCACGGGAACGTGGACGAATACTGGCGCATTGAACACCCCCCGCGAAGGTCACACGGCGACGTTGTTGCCCAACGGGAGGGTGTTGGTCGCAGGAGGTTATTTCTACTGGGGGGGCGGCTTTCTTTCCAGCGCCGAGCTGTATGATCCGACCACCGGCACATGGACGAATACTGGCTCCATGAACTCACTTCGTGCATATCACACAGCGACCTTGCTTCCCAATGGAAATGTGCTGGTCGCAGGGGGCAGTGCGGCAAGCTACACCCAACTTTCCAGCGCGGAAACCTTCAATCCGGCCACCGGGACTTGGACGGCGACCGGCTCGCTGGCCGCCCAACGTGCGTATCACACGGCGACGTTGCTGGCCAATGGGGAGGTGTTGATCGCGGGGGGATGGGCTTTCGCCTACTATCTTTCTGACTCGGAGTTATTCATTGATGCTGCTCCGTTCCACTTGACCGGACTGGCAAAGCTGCCAAATGGAGCGTTTCAATTTACTTTCACCAACACGCCCGGCGTCAACTTCAGTGTGTTGGTTGCTACAAATCCAGCGCTGCCATTGAGCAACTGGTCAGTCTTCGGCGGCGTCACGGAAGTTTCCCCCGGCCAGTTCCAGTTCACGGATCCACAGGCCACGAACAGCCCGCAGCTTTTTTATCGCGTCCGAGCCAACTGAAAGTCGCGCATTACCGGTAATTCTATTAGCGCCGATTAGTGCGGAAGAGTGGTTCAAAACTTACTTCGGCTTCAACTGCGGGAACAGAATCACGTCGCGGATGCTTTCCTGGCCGAGCAGCATCATGCACAGGCGGTCAATGCCCATGCCCATGCCGCCCGCCGGAGGCATGCCGTGTTCGAGCGCCACGAGAAAATCCTCGTCCAGCTTCTGTTGTTCGCCGCCGGCCTGGTGTTCAAGGCGTTCGCGCTGCTCGATGGGATCGTTCTGCTCGGTGTAAGCCGGCGAGATTTCCTGGCCGTTGATGCAACACTCGAAGACTTCCACCGTCGTCGGGTCGTCGGGCGACAGCTTGGCCAATGGCACGAGTTCCTTCGGCAAATGCGTGACGAACACCGGCTGGATGAGCGTCGGTTCGATCAATTTTTCGAACACCGCGCCGGTGACTTCAAAGTCCTCGTAGTCCTTGCCGATTTCCGCGCCGAGGTCGTGCGCGCGCTGGCGGCGTTCCTTGGCTGAAATATCAAACCAGTCCGCGCCGGCTTTTTCGCGCACCAAGTCCTTGTATTTCACGCAACGCCACGGCGGAGTGAGGTTGATGGTCTTGACGACCTTGCCTTCGGCGTCCTTGTGCTCGATGAACAGCGTATCGATCACATTTTCCGCCACGTGACAGACCAGGCCCTGCACCAGTTCCATCATGCTCTCGTAATCGCCGTAGGCCTCATACGCCTCGAGCATGGTGAATTCGGGGTTGTGTTTGCGCGAGAGACCCTCATTGCGAAAGACGCGGCCGATCTCGAACACCTTGTCCACGCCGCCGACCAGCATCCGTTTCAGCGGCAGTTCCAGCGCGATGCGCAGATAAAAATTACAGCCCAGCGCGTTGTGCTTGGTGACGAACGGTTGCGCCGCCGCACCGCCGGGGATCGCCTGCATCATCGGCGTCTCGACCTCCACGAACCCGCGTTTGTGCAGGAAATTCCGGATTTCGCGGATGATTTCGCTGCGCATCAGGAACAACTCCTTCACCTCCGGGTTCGCCATCAAATCGAGGTAGCGCTGGCGGTAGCGGATCTCCGTGTCTTCAAGCCCGTGCCACTTGGCCGGCGGCGGGCGCAACGCCTTGGCCAAGATGACGAAGCCGGTGATCTTGACGGAAATCTCGTTCGTCTTGGTTGTGAACATCGTGCCGCGCACCCCGATGAAATCCGCAAGGTCGAGATGTTGGAAAATGGCAAACGGCTCGTCGCCGAGGACGTTCTTCTGCGCGTAGATTTGCATCCGCCCGCTCTGGTCGCGGATGTCCATGAACATGGACTTGCCCATGTCACGGTGCGCGGTGATGCGGCCGGCGAGCGCGACTTCGCGGCCCTCGGCGTAATGTTCGCGTGCATGCTGGCAGGTTTCCCCGGGCGTGAACTTGTTTTTGAACGGGTCAATGCCCTTCGCCCGCAACGCGGCGAGCTTGGCCTTGCGCTGTTCGATCAATGAATTCGTGTCGTCCATACGGCAGTCGGTTCAGAGTGTGCCCAGTGAATCACAAAATCCGTCCGAGCGCACGAAAAAGGTTCGGCTTGCACCTTCGCGGCGATGAGGCCGCTACGGCGGCACAGGCGCGAGGACGCTCGCCCCACCAATTTTCACATGTGAAACCAGTTGTAGGCGTTCGGGAACAGCCGCCAGTCAATGAGTATTTCCGAAATCAGCATGAACAAAATCATGCCGATCAACACCAGCGGACGAATCCAATTATTTTTCACGCGGCACAATGCGCGGTCGAGTCCGTAAAGGTAGAGCAGCAAAAATGGAATCAGCGCGCCGAGCATCAACCGGCCGGACGTGAAATACGGGTGCGCGCCCGACGGATAAAAGCAGTCGCGGAAATCGTAGAGGATGGACAGAAATCCCAGGAACGCCACCGCTGCAATAAAACTCCAGAATCCGAACCAAAGTGTCTGCCGTTGGGATGCGTTTGCAGCCGGGGAACGGGAAAGCAGGGCGATGACGGCCACCCCAACGAAACCGACGGATGAAATTGCGTAAATCGTGTCCACGACCGGCGACGCCAGCGGCTGGCGATGCCAGAGAAACTCTCCCTGCCAGAACGTTGCCATGAGGCCCGACACAAAGGTCCACAAACCATGCGGCGTGAAAAT
>Ga0209540_10001420_pt1 | contig 18302 bp, 18 predicted proteins | sample BarGraIncu01121A_FD_184501 | JGI IMG/M metagenome (GOLD analysis project Ga0209540, IMG submission 184501) | Arctic peat soil microbial communities from Barrow, Alaska - Barrow Graham LP Incubations 011-21A (SPAdes) (version 2) | ecosystem: Environmental > Terrestrial > Soil > Wetlands > Peat... | reverse complement strand
AAGGAATGAAGATACCCCACAAAGAAATTGTACTAGCTTATCAGAAACTTGATTCTGCTCTTATTGCCTATCAAAAACAATTTAAGCATTTCGATATGATCTCTCTTTCGAAATATAATGTTTTAGTTCTTACCTTGGTTAACAATAATAAACCACTAACGCCATTCCCAACACCCGTTTTTGCAATAGAACCATCAAAAACTGCGGGCGATTATGACCAACGCATCGACAATGCAATAAAAAATAAAAGTGTTTTAGTCTATACTGAAAATGATATATTAATAAATGGGTATAGGAAATGCGTCGACAATGCAATAAAAAATAAAAGTGTTTTAGTCTATACTGAAAATGATATATTAATAAATGGGTATAGGAAATACTTTTATATTAAAAATAAAGAAAAAATAGGTTATTCTGACTATACATGGTTTATCTATAGTCCTGAGACAAATGGGCACTGAAGGAATTAGACCTTGGGGTAAAAGTTGTATTGAACCGAAAGTTTTTCCGGACAATCGGGGATTTTTTTCGAATCCTTCTGCCAAGTCCTGATTTTTTGAAAAGTCGGGTAGAAATGAAACCCTAACAAAATTTTGGAAAATTCAAACCTCTCACATGGAAATCGAAAATACCGCACTTCCAGAGGTCATCATTCTGAAGCCGAAAAGATTCAAAGATAATCGTGGTTTTTTCGCGGAAACGTATCATAAGGAAAAGTATCAAGAGCTTGGTATCCATTGCGATTTTGTTCAGGACAATTTATCTTTTTCTGTTCACGGTGTTTTAAGGGGTCTTCACTATCAAATTTGTCATCAGCAGGCAAAACTCGTGCAGTGCTTGCAAGGTTGTATCTTTGATGTAGCCGTGGACGTCCGGGTCGGATCCACTATGTTTGGAAAGTGGGTCGGTGTTGAGATATCTGAAGAAAACGGATACCAGGTTTTTATCCCTGAAGGTTATGCTCATGGGTTTTATGTATTAAGTGAAGAAGCTATCTTTACGTATAAATGCAGTGATTTTTATCGGCCAGATGACGAGGGCGGTATCAATTGTGCTGATCCTCGGATTGCTATCGCTTGGCCGACAAACAAATTTATAATATCGGCTAAAGATAGTCAGTATCCATTATTGAATCAAATTTCAAAAAAGAAGCTTCCACTTTATGGACATTCTTAATCATCTCGTATTAAATAACTATTTTGTGATATTTATCATATCTGTGAAAAGTATTTGATGTTAAATGGCAGAAAAGACAATAAAAAGTAAAATAAAAGAAGCGGCCAGCCATACCCTGATTTATGGTTTGGGCTCCGTTTTGCAGACCGCGCTGGGGTTTATTTTAATCCCCCTCTATACACGGTATTATTCGACGGATATGTATGGCACGCTGGCGTTGATCACGATTTGCGGATCGCTGGCAGGGACGGTCTTCTATCTGGGTGCATCATCGGCCCTATCAAGGTCATATTTCGATTATGAAGGAGGCATCGAAAGGAAAAAAGTAATCAGCACGTCCCTGTATCTTTCCCTCATCGGCGCCTGTGCACAAATTTTGCTGGGATTTCTTTTTAAGGAAAAGCTGTCGCTGCTCCTTTTCAATACCGATGCCTATGCCCTCCATATTTTCATCATCCTGATATCGTCGGCCTTGACTTTCTTAAACAATCTCTTCTACATTCTCCTTCGATTTGAAAGAAAGTCCAAGCAAGTTGTTATCATGAACTTAATCTCCCTGGTCACGTCTGTCGGTTTGATTACGTCCTTCCTCATTATCTTAAAATTAGGGGTAATGGCGCCGATCTTGGGGCAGTTCATCAATCAGCTATTGCTGTTCGGCATTTTGTTTTATTTGACGAAAGAATCTTTTGTCTTCGCTTACTCAAAACCCGAGCTAAAAATACAGTTGCAATTTGGGCTCCCAACAATCTTCGTCGGCCTTTCCGGGTCTCTATTGACAACCATAGATCGATTTTTATTGAATAAATTTTGTACATTAAACGACGTGGGTGTGTATTCACTGGGTTTTCTTTTGGGGACATCAATCAACGTCTTGTTTATTGCTCCGTTTGGTCAAATATGGGCACCCATGCGTATGGAGTATCGAAAAGATGAAAATGCCAAGGATTTATATAAGCTAATGTTGACTTACTATTTTATTATTGGCTTATTCGTAACTATCGGCGTTTCGATCTTTTCCAAAGAAATCTTGATGTTGATATCAGGACGACCGGAATATATTGTGGCTTATAAGATAGTTCCCATTGTCATGATGGCTTTTTTGGTTTATGGTGTCGTAGGAATTATTGATAATGGAATCTATTTTGCGCGGAAAATTTCCTACCATGCCTACATCTTTTGGTCCTGCGTTGTTATAAACTGGGTTCTAAATTACATGTTAATTCCGATTTTTGGTTATATGGCCGCAGCTTACAGCATCTTGATAACTTTCTCAGTAATTGTGGGCCTTGTTTATATTGTATCCAACAGACTTTTTAAGATACAACTGGAGCACGTTAGGCTGGCAAAAATATTTATCTCTTCTGGAGTTATTTTATTGGTAGGGATAAACTTCGTAAACAGTGATTTGATCAAGGCTATCCTGGTAAAATCTATCCTGATGATTGCATTGGTTGCCTTTTGGTATGTATTCGTATTGAATAGTAATGAAAAGACAAAGATACTTAACCTATTGGCATGGCGGAAATGTGGGGTATGAAGAATTTAAAAGATAAACTGAGAAAAAACCAATTATCGATCGGATCATGGATCACCCTTGCACACCCGGCAATTGCCGAAATCATGGCGGATGCGGGATTTGAGTGGCTCGTCGTTGACATGGAGCACAGCGTTATTACGATCCGTGAAGCCGAAGAGTTGATACGCATCATAAGCTTGAAAGGCGTTACCCCATTGGTAAGATTGACATCCCTGGATGTAAACCAGATCAAGCGGGTCATGGATGCAGGGGCTGCGGGTGTGATCGTGCCTATGGTCAAAACAGCGGAAGAAGCTAAAATGGCGGTGCAGGCCGTTAAATACCCTCCGGTGGGAATCCGCAGTGTTGGTTTGGCTAGAGCGCAGGGATACGGTACACGCTTTGACGAATATGCCCAATCCATCAATGAGCAATCTATTGTAATCGTGCAAATTGAGCATATTGATGCGATCAACAATCTTGAGGAAATACTGCACGTCGATGGTGTAGATGGCACCATTATAGGGCCTTATGATCTGTCCGGTTCGATGGGAAAACCGGGACGATTTGAAGAGAGGGATGTCCTGGATAAATTAAAACAGTATGAAGATCTGTCAAAAAAACTTCAGAAGCCCCTTGGGTATCATGTGGTACAACCCGAGTACGAAGCGGTCATTAAAAAAATTAGTGCAGGTTATACATTCATTGCTTTTAGCGTGGACCACTTATTTCTTGGGGACGGGTTAAGACAGTGTTTACAAGGAATTAAGGACTCTTTGAATGGTAAAATGGTTGATTAAAAGCGTTTTGATCAGGTTAAAACCAATTATAAGAATTCTTGCTGAGATATCGGACTTACGCGTTAATCATCATTGCATTGCTCAAGGACAAAACCCACTTATATTTGATGATGCCAAAAACCGTAACATCCCGAAGTCAGTCTATTTTAATACTCGTTCCGGGGTCATAAGAGTTGGCAAAAATACCATATTCGGAGAAGATGTAAAACTTCTTACGGGGACGCATTACAACATCTATGAAGCAAAAAAGCATGGCGTGCCATTACACTTTGTGCCTGAAGAAGGTCGTGATATTATTATTGGAAAAGGTTGCTTTATAGGAAGCAGCGCGATTATCATTGGTAAAGTGACCATAGGCGATTATGCCGTAATTGGCGCCGGCTCTGTTGTTACCAAGGATGTGCCACCAAGGGCATTCGTAGCGGGAATTCCTGCAAAAATATTAAAAATGTTTCCAGAAGAGGAAATTTCTTAGGAGCTGAAATAATGTATATCATTGGTATAATCCCTGCACGTCTCGCCGCATCCCGTTTTCCGAATAAACCTATGACTCCTATTCTGGGCATGCCCATGATCGGCCATGTTTATCATCGCGCAAAAATGTGCCCCCACCTCAATGACGTATGGGTGGCCACCTGCGACGAGGAAATATACAACTACATCCATTCCATTGGCGGCAAGGCGGTTATGACGGCCGATTCTCACCAGCGTGCCACGGATAGGGCGGCGGAAGCTGTTGTTAAAATTGAACAGGTAGAGGGTGTGAAGATTGATTATGTCGCCATGATCCAAGGTGATGAACCCATGCTTATGCCGGGGATGATCAACGACCTCATTGATCCGGTGATCAAGGATCCGACATTGAAGATTACCAACCTGATCAATGCAATAACATCCGAAGAAGAATTCAACAGCTCCAATGTTGTCAAGGTCGTATTGGATTTGAATGATTTTGTCTTGTACTTTTCCCGGGAACCAATACCGTCAAAAAGAAAATATAACGGCATTCTTCCCATGTGGAAGCAGCTCGGCATCATTCTTTTTGACAAGAATCTTCTGCTGGAATATATCAATTTACCCCCAACGCCGTTGGAGATCATTGAATCAGTCGATATGAACCGGCTGTTGGAGCATGGCAGGCCGATCAAAATGGTAAAGACAACATTCAAGTCGTGTGGGGTTGATGTTCCATCAGATGTCCCATTTATTGAAAAGCAATTGAAAAATGATCCCCTTGTCAAAAAATACCTGAAGGCATAGCGCACTTATGGAAGAAGAAGAAATAAGAAAAAGAGATGTCCTCAACCGATATCTAGAGTTAGTCAAGATTGATGCGGACATGATTTTCCATGACAAATCTACATTTCAGCACTTGCCTTGTCCCGCCTGCGGGAGCGACCATTTTGAGTCGCAATTTGAAAAATCGGGATTTCAATATGTTCAATGTTTGGAATGTGATACTCTTTTCGTCAATCCGAGACCGACCTACGAAAACTTAATGCAGATTTACACCGATTCCCCATCCACAAAGTTCTGGGTTGAAGAGTTTTTCCTGCCGATGGCTGAGGCTCGCCGGGAAAAGATATTCATACCTAGGGCGCAATACATCACAGAGAAATTCCCCCGGTTAAGAACTGGCATCATTGGAGATATCGGCGCGGGTTTCGGTATCTTTTCGGAGGAGCTGAAAAAAATATGGACTGACGCTAATATCATGGCCATTGAGCCTTCGGTGGATATGGCCATGATTTGTAGAAACAAAAGGTTGACTGTCCTAGAATCGACAATGGAAAATGTCGATCCCCTTTGTCATCAATTCGATTTACTGACGGCTTTCGAGTTATTTGAACACCTTCACGATCCGGTCGTTTTTGCAGAAAAAGCCTGTAAGCTCCTCAAGCCTGGTGGTTATTTATATCTCACAACCTTGAATGGCTTGGGGTTTGATATTCAATTGTTTTGGGAAAGGTCCAAAAGTGTGACGCCCCCCCATCACCTGAATTTTTTCAACCCTTATTCCATTCGCCTGCTACTTGAAAAAAGGGGATTCACATTGATTGAAGTTTCAACACCAGGGCAGTTGGATTGGGATATTGTCGAAGGCGGTTTTCTACAGGAGAAGCTTGACCCCGGGCGTTTTTTCAAATCGGTTTCCAAATATGGTTCATCGCAGGCCAAGAAAGACCTCCAATCCTGGTTATGTAATTACGATTTCAGCTCCCATATGCGCGTCGTGGCGCAAAAAAACTGAAAATGACAAAATTGAAAGTTGGCATAGCCGGTTACGGTGTGGTCGGCAAGAGGCGAAGGACATTCATTGACGTGAATCCTCATCTATCCGCGATTGCCGTCAGCGATGCAAGTTTCTCAGGAGATGGCATATTATCGGATGGTGTACAATATTTTGACAAATATCAGAAACTCTTTCAACTCCCCCTTGATGTTCTCTTTGTGAGCCTGCCTAATTATCTTGCTGCTGAAGCTACGATCGGTGCATTAGAGAAGGGCTTGCATGTTTTTTGTGAAAAGCCGCCAGGTCGTGATGTGCAGGACATAAAAAATGTCATCAGGGTCGAGGAAGAACACCCAAAATTAAAGTTGAAATATGGGTTCAATCACCGGTATCATGCCTCAGTGGTTGAAGCGAAAAAGATTATCGATTGCGGTAAGTACGGTGAAATAATCAACATTCGTGGCATTTACGGCAAAAGCAGCATCATCCCTTTTGACACCGGTTGGCGTTCCGAAAGAAAGTACGCCGGTGGCGGCATCCTGCTTGACCAGGGGATTCACATGTTGGACATGATCCGGTATTTCGCAGGGGACTTCGAGGAAATCAAGAGCTTTGTCTCGAACGATTATTGGCGGCACGATGTGGAAGACAATGCCTATGCCATCATGAGAAGCAAGAATGGGTGTGTTGCGATGATCCATTCAACAGCGACGCAATGGCAGCACAAATTTAGATTGGAAATAACACTGCGAGATGCCTTGCTTGAGTTGACAGGAATTCTCTCAGGTTCCAAAAGTTACGGAGAAGAAAAGTTAAAAATCGTGCCGAGAAATAATGGTTCGGACATCGGTTCTTCTAATGAAATTACCAATTCCTATTTGGCGGATAATTCCTGGCGGGATGAAATCGACGAATTCGCAGAGATCATCATCCAGAACAAGAGAGTCGATAATGGCAACAGCACCGACGCATTGAAGGTTATGGAGATGGTTTACCAAATTTACTGCGCCGATCAAGGTTGGAAAGACGCCTTTAATATCCAAGTGTAAAAAATATATTCAGGGGATAGAGCATAGAATGAACCAAGTCAATCAGATAGTCAGTAAAGCGAAAACCCCGGGAGAGTTTGCAAAGGGTTATTTCACTTATTTGAAGAAGGTCCTGGACACGATAGACCTTGCATCCATCGATTCTTTGGCGGCGGCTTTTGAAGATGCACGGTTGAATGGCAATACGATATTTATAGCGGGCAATGGCGGTTCTGCCACAACAGCAACAAGCATAGCCAATGATATCGGTTTTGATGTCATCAAAAAAACCGGGACAGACAAACCGTTTAGAGTATTAGCGTTGACTGATAACACCTCAGTGATTTCGGCCATTGCCAATGATGTGGGATATGAGAATGTCTTCCTCAATCAACTGAAGATCCATTATCGACAGGGCGACAAATTATTGGCAATATCCGCCAGCGGCAATTCTCCAAATTTGATAACTGCGGCAGAATGGGTTAAAGAACAAGGAGGGCGTGTCATTAGCTTTGTCGGGTTCACGGGAGGCAAGTTGAAGGAAATTTCCGATATGGTTGTTCATGTGAAATCAGAAGCCGGAGAATACGGCCCCGTAGAGGATGCTCATCTTGTTCTAAACCACGTTCTTGCACATTGGTTTCAGAACAAACTCAAACTGAAGACTTGAACATATTGTCATCAAACACCTCAGATAAGAAAGGACCATCCAATATCCTCATCGGACATTTATCCTTTGCCGAAGTGGATCACCACAAGCGTAATGAATAAATGAAAACAATCATTTCGAAACTAAATTTTAAAATTGATCCAGATAATGCAAAATTAATTATAATTGCTCTTCTGGTATCTATTGTTAGAAGCATTCAATTAAATATTTATTACCCTTTTGTAAAAACTGAACTTATAGGACCTGTTAATTATCTACAAAAAGTGTTCGCACCAAATAATGATCTCATTATAACTGAGAGCACAAGAATATTATCTAATTTACCAATGTTTAAAATTGCTTATGTGATATCAAACATAATTGGATATTCTGTGTATGAGAATATTCAATACGTTTTGTTATCGTTCATTTTTTTCATAGGTGTTTATCGATTATGCTTTTTCTTTTCACGTGGAGTAATAGTGTCTTTACTTTTTTCAATTACTTTATCTCTAACATCATATACTGCGGTTATTTTGAATTTTTGCTATCCGTTTATTCCTTCCGTTGGTAAAGCTATGGGTTCTCTGGCTCAAAATTTTTTACCATTACTCTTATATTATTTGATTTCTGAACAACATAATAAACTCCACCTTTTACTTGGGGCATTAATAATCTTTCATCCGGGGAACGGATTGAATTTTGCTGCATATTCTATTTTTTATGTTATTTCTTCGAAAAGTATAGAGACAAAGAGGAAGTTAAGTCATATATCTGTTGTATCTATTTTAATCCTCGCTATTGTGGCTTTCATGTTAAGTACTCAACCACAATCAAACATTTTGTACGCTATATGGAAAAAAATTGCATTTATTTCTGTATCGCATCCTTACACGTGGATGTATAAATATGACGTTGCAAGTCTCGTCAATGTAGTATTGATTGTTCTATTTATGCAATATCTTATAAAAACAAAAGTGATATTTGAGAATAAAAGTAATATGACCTATTTTGTTTTTATTTCAATAACTTATGTGTTAATTACTGTCGTAATTGCAGTAATGGCAGATATATTTGGAATGATAACTCTAGTTTCTTTTTATCCATCAAGATTGACTGTTATTCTTATCTTTATATTGATCATACAGCTTTCGCTATGGTTTGCTGGACAAGGTAGACTTTTAGGAATAAATGTGCTGCCGCAAATAATTATGGTAATGCTGGGATTTTATATTTATCCATTTCTTTTATGGTTTATCTTCATATGTAATTATAACACTACTAATTTCATTGCTAAGAAAAAATATGGCATATTAATTTACCCATTAACTATACTAATTCTAAGTACTCTACGCTATTCATCGGAGAGCTTCGTTAAGATATACTTAGCCGTTTCGTCATTATACCCTGTCATTATATGGTTATTGGTGGTTATTGTTATAAATACTTTTAGGAAGATAAACATTCAGGAATTTCGAATAGCCAAAAAAATTAGCGCCTTGTGCTGTGCATGTATTATCTTCTCCATAGTGATCACTTTCTATTTAAATAAGAAGCAAATCTCTTTCCTGAAATATGAAAAAGAAATTATTTCAGTAATCAAGAATACACCACCAGATAGTGTTTTTCTTTATTTGCAAACAGAGAATGAGATGGATAATATAATATATTTTATTGAGAATGCATATTTAAGAAATTCATTGCCGGGGAGAGCATCAATTGGTACAATATTATATGTCCCCTCGTTAGCTCCACGTCTCCTAATCGATGTGCAGTGTATATATGGCGCTAATTTGCTGGATGATGAGTTCAAATCAGAAAATGAATTATTTCTTTTATATAGACGTGTGTTGAAATTTTCCGCAACTGATTGGTTAAGGATTAAAAAACGATATCCCTTGTTTCGCTATGTTTTAACGTCAACCTATCTCTCAGGTTTAAACGAAAAATATTTCAAAAAAGTGTATAGTAATCCTAGTTTCTGTATGTATGAAATACAGTGGGATTCAGTAGTTTCAGATTATGAATATGGGAGGGTTTCAAAATGAATGTTTTAGTAACCGGCGGCGCAGGATATTTGGGTTCTATTCTCTGTGAGCATTTATTGAGGGATGGTTACAATGTAACCGTGCTTGACAATCTTACTAATGGGCAAGGTGCGCTTTTTCATCTTTGTGCGCATGAGAATTTTAATTTTGTTAGGGGAGATGTTCGTGATGAAAAAACTATTAATCAACTCATTAAGGATGTTGACGTCATAATTCCTTTAGCAGCCGTTGTAGGTGCGCCAGCTTGTGATCGTGATCCCCGGATGGCTACTTCTGTGAATGTGGACGCCATAAGGCTGATCAATCGTCTACGAAGCCATTCTCAATTGATTATTTACCCCACCACAAATAGTGGTTATGGTACAAAATCCGGCGATGTGTTCTGCACAGAAGAAACGCCGCTTGATCCCATTTCACTTTATGGCAAGACCAAATGCGAGGCAGAATTGGAGCTACTCAATAGTGCCACCACGATTACGTTGAGATTAGCCACTGTTTTTGGAGTATCACCACGGATGCGTATCGATCTTCTTGTGAATCATTTCGTATATGCGGCGGTAACAGATGGCTATATTGTTATTTTCGAAAAAGACTTCAAGCGAAATTATGTTCATGTTCGTGATGTAGCGGATTGTTTTTGCTACTGTATTAAAAATGCAGATATAATGAAAGGCCGGCCTTATAATGTTGGCCTTGATGCTGCAAATCTATCCAAGGAACAGTTGGCGCTCAAAGTAAAAGAATATGTTCCCAATTTCTATACTCACTTTTCAGAAGTCGGAAGTGATCCTGATAAACGGAATTACATTGTTTCGAATCAGCGTTTGCGAGAAACCGGTTTTGAAGCAAAAAGGTCCATTGATGACGGGATTAAGGAATTATTAAAGGGCTATCGCATGTTTGGTAGAAGCTCGTTTAAGAACGTATAAAAGTCAATTCACAATGATTATCCCTTCGAATATTAGTGTGGTGATCCTTGTGGGTGGCTTGGGAATACGATTAAAGCCTGTCGTTGGTGATCGACCCAAAGTTATGGCGTCGATTAATGGTCGGCCCTTTTTGACCTACATTTTGGATCAAATAAATGATGCAGGTTTGAAGGATGTTATCCTTTGCGTTGGATACATGGGAAAATATATAGAAGCAGAAATGGGGCAGACATATAGAAATCTGTCTTTACGTTATTCATATGAATATGAACCCCTTGGTACCGGTGGAGCACTCCGCAATGCCCACGATTTTATAAACTCAGACACCATTTTAATAATGAATGGTGATTCTATTTGCCAATATAATGCAGGAAAATTTTTGTCTTTCCATGAAAAAAATGATGCTGTGGCATCGTTACTCTTGACTTTTGTCGGCGATACCAGTAGGTACGGACGTGTCAAAATAAATGATCACAATCATGTCTTGGCATTTGAAGAAAAAGGATCATTTACAGGCCCTGGATGGATCAATGCGGGGATCTATTTAATAGATAGAACGACTATCTCTGGAATTCCAGTCAAGCGTTTTGTATCGTTAGAAAAAGAAATTTTCCCATCCCTGATTGGAAAAGAACTCTACGGATTTATGAATGACGGTCTATTCTTAGATATTGGTACACCTGACGACTTCGCAAAGGCAGGAGGCTTCTTTAAAAAATTATGATAATTACCAGAACTCCATATCGTGTCTCGTTTTTTGGTGGTGGTACAGATTATCCTGCATATTATTTGAAACATGGAGGAAAGGTCTTAGGAACCGCTATTGACAAGTATTGTTATCTCAATATTCGTAAATTACCGCCATTTTTCGATCATAAGTACAGGATTGTCTATTCGAAAATGGAAAATGTTAATAGTATTGAAGAAATAACGCATCCTTCCGTCAGGGAAACGCTTAAATATTTAAAAATTGATTATGGCGTATCCATACATCATGATGGCGATATACCGGCTCGCAGCGGTATGGGTTCAAGCTCAGCTTTTACTGTAGGGCTTCTGAACAGTCTATATGCCCTTGAGGGAAAAGTAATATCAAAACGGGATATGGCTTTTGAGGCCATAAACATTGAGCAGGAACTAATAAAGGAGCATGTAGGTTCGCAAGATCAGGTATTTGCAGCATACGGCGGTTTGAATGTAATAAATTTTTTGGCTAACGGCGAAATTGTTGTAGAACCAATCATCATGACCCCGGATAAGTTTGAAGATTTTGAGAATAAATTTATGTTGTTCTTTACAGGGTTTTCAAGAACTGCGGATAAAATCGCTGCGGATAAAATAAAGAATCTTCCAAACAATGGGGCCAGCCTGTCAAGAATGAAAGATTTGGTGGATGAGGGCTATAAGATATTAATATCAAAAAATAGAGATCTGAGGGAATTCGGTGAACTCCTGAGCGAGAACTGGAAATTGAAAAAGACACTTTCCGTCAAGATATCCATGCCGGAAATTGATGAAATGTACGAAATTGCCATAAAAAATGGTGCTATCGGAGGGAAATTACTGGGTGCTGGCGGCGGCGGGTTTATAGTTTTTTATGTGGAGCCTGAAAATAAATTAAAGGTGGAAATAGCTTTGAAAAAATATTTGCATGTTCCATTTAAATTTGATTTTGATGGTTCAAGGATAATTGTTTATAAGCCTGTAAGGGAGCGTTTAGTGAGAAATGGATAAAAACTCTAAAATATATGTTGCAGGGCACAGGGGTTTATTGGGTTCTGCGCTTCTAAAAAAGTTGAAATCAGAAGGATACGTTAATATAGCCACAAGAACACACAAAGCACTGGACCTAACAACCCAAAAATCTGTTGATCATTTTTTCAAAAAAGAAAAGCCCGAATATGTTTTCTTTTGTGCTGGATTAACTGGTGGTATTGTCGCGAATCAAATGTATCCGGCAACGTTTTTACATACCAACATTTCTATTCAAGACAATGTTTTTCAAGCCGCCCAGAGACATAAGGTGAAGAATCTCGTTTTCTATGGTTCATCATGCATTTATCCTAAAAATTGTCCCCAGCCAATCAAGGAAGAGCATCTGTTTACCGGCAAAATTGAAAAAACAAGCGAGGCCTATGCGATAGCAAAAACTGCCGGTATAATTGCCTGCAAATCTTACAACGGGCAATTCAGGGCAAACCGTTTTATTGCACTTGTACCTAATTCAATGTTCGGACCTAATGACAACTTTGATCTGGAAAGTTCTCATGTATTATCGGCTCTGATCAGCAAGTTTCACGAAGCAAAGACTAATGGTCAGGAAAAGATTATTCTTTGGGGAAGCGGCAGTCCGCGCAGAGAATTTGTTTTTAGCGAGGACGTTGCTGATGCGTCTGTTTTTGCAGTTCTTAATGCAGACAAGCTGAACAGTGTCCAACATTATAACGTTGGTACTGGTATTGATTATTCTATCAAAGAACTTGCCGATATGGTTGCAAACATAGTTGGCTTTCAAGGTGAAATTGAATGGGATACGAGCAAGCCGGATGGTACGCCAAGGAAACTTTTGGATAGTTCAAAGTTTTTGAAATTAGGGTGGAAATCATCAGTTAGTATTGAAGATGGTTTACAAAGAACATATTCTTTGTATCAAGGAATATCAAAAGGACTTTATCAGAAGGGGAAAGCAGCGAATTTATTACAGTATGAATCATAATATACCGAAAATATATCTAAAAAAGGTAGCAGATGCGAACACAAAGATAAGAGCGGGAGTGGGCGTGGTTGTCCGTAATGAAAAAGGTTACATCCTTCTAGAGAAAAGGAGTGATTGTGGCTGGTGGGGTTTACCGGGCGGCAGGATTGAACCGGGAGAATCTATAATTGAAGCAGCCGTACGGGAAGTCAGGGAGGAAACAGGTCTCACGATAAAAGTGGTAAGACTGATAGGGGTCTATTCTGAACCATTTGAACGAATCGTAACATATCCGGATAATACGGTACAATTGGTTGACATTATCCTTGAAGGGGAAATCGTATTTGGTGTATTAATATGCAGTCACGAAAGTACTGACCTACAGTTTTTTGAACCTGAACATTTGCCTGTAGAAATCGTACCCCCTGCACGGTTTCCAATCGAAGATGCGGTTTCAGGACGCATTGGAATTGTTCGATAATCTTTTTCCTGGAGGTGAATTTTCTGAAAGAACTGTATGAAAAAGCCAGAGCTATCCGCATCAAGATTTTACAGATGTGTATAAGCTCCGGTGGCCATATTGCATCTGCCTTTTCATGTATTGATATAATGGTGGCATTGTACTACGGTGGTGTACTCAAATTTAATAGCAGTAATCCGGGATGGGATGAACGCGACAAATTTATCCTAAGCAAAGGGCATGGGGAGGCAGCATTATATGCTATCCTTGCAGACGTGGGTTTTTTCCCTGAGGAATGGATTGAGACACGCTACCGGAAAGGGGATTGTTTCTTGGGTGGTCATCCCGACAAATGCATCCCGGGTGTCGAGACAACAACCGGGGCTCTAGGGCATGGACTTGGTATTGCGGCAGGTATTTCGCTTGCGACCAAAATGGATGGTAAAAACCATTTACAATTCGTGCTACTTGGCGATACGGAATGTACAGAAGGTTCCATATGGGAAGCCGCGTTATTTGCGTCACAACATAAATTGAACAACTTGATTGTGATTGTTGACAGAAATCATATAAGCGCTCTTGATTTTACAAAAAATTTTACAACACTTGAGCCATTTGTTGGTAAATGGGAATCTTTTGGATGGGAGGTAGCCACAGTGGACGGACATGACTACGAGAAACTCACCGAGGTATTCAAATATGCGCGCTCCCGCATTGATAATCGCCCATTTACAATTATCGCCGAAACCACGAAAGGCAAGGGCATTTCATTTATTGAAAACGATCCTGTATGGCATACCCGCACTTTGTCCGGCGAGGAGGAGATCCGGTGTGCCCTTGAAGAACTGGAGTGTGGATAGTGATAACGATTTCTAAAGTTGAAATGCGCGATGCGTTTATAGAGAAATTGTTTTTGCGGGCGCAGAAAGACTCAAATATTGTTATCTTGTCAAACGATTTTGGTGCACCCAGTCTTGACAAATTTCGAAAGGCATTGCCAAGACAGTTTATCAACGCAGGTATCTCAGAACAAAATATTATCTCAGTAGCCGCTGGCATGGCGATGCAAGGTAAGCGTGTATTTGTATACAGTATTGCATCATTTATAACCTTGCGTTGTTATGAACAAATCAAAATTGATTTATGCGTAATGAACCTGCCGGTTACCATTTTTGGGGTAGGACCTTGTTATAGTTATGGTCCTGATGGACCAACCCATCATGCCACGGAAGATATTGCCATTATGCGCGTACTGGCAAACATGAGTATCTATAGTCCATCCGATGCCAATGTTGCTGCGTCCATCGTTTTGCATATACTTGATGCAACCAGTCCCGTTTATGTTCGTCTTGACAGAGGGAAATGGCCGCTTTTATATGGCCGGGATACCTCGTTCTTAGATGGGTTTGCTGTGTTGCGCGAAGGCGGAGACATATGTATTGTTTCGACCGGAATAATGACGCACCGGGCACTGGAGGTTGCAGAGATGTTAATGGAACGCTCCATCAACGTTTCGGTGATAGACCTATATCGTTTAAAACCACTTCAGAAATCGTTGTTACTCGGTGTGCTTGCCCGTTATAAACGTATCGTAACGCTGGAAGAACATGCGATTAATGGTGGCCTCGGCAGTTTAATTATAGAACTGTTGGTGGACGCAGATGTACAGAGGCCAGTGAAACGGTGCGCCATTTCTGATGAATTGCTCTATGCGTATGGAAATAGGGATGCTTTGCAAATGGAACGTCAGCTTGACAAGGAAGGTTTGGTGACAGCCATAGAGGAGTGGAGATGACCCGAATAAACAAAAATCTGACGTGATAGTAAAAGGGAGTGTACTATGACAAAGCCTCTTGATATTTTACTGGTAAATATTGGAAGTACAAAGAAGCGGGTTTATCAAGACCTTAGCGCGGATTTCTCCGCTATTGAGCCACCATTCTGGGCTGCACTGACCGCCGGTTTTTTGCGAAACAAAGGATTTAATGTTGAAATACTGGATGCCGGTTTTCATAATCTTGACCAGCCGGAAACAGCCGAAATTATTGAACGGAAGAATCCACGCTTTGCAGGAATTGTGGTTTATGGCCAGCAGGCCAATACATGCTCACCAATAATGATGGCCGTGGGACAACTGTGCAGAGAAATCAAAAGAAAAAACCCTGAAAGAAAGATCGTTTTATCCGGTTGGCATCCTACGGCATTACCGGAGAGAACAATGAAAGAAGAAGCTTGTGATTATCTTGCGCAGGGTGAGGGTTTCTATACGCTGCTGGGGTTGCTTCAGGGAGAAAAACCAAAAGATATTCAAGGACTATGGTGGCGTGAAAATGGAGAAATACTCCATAATAAACGTGCACCCAACATCAGTGATTTGACGACAGAATTGAATAATGTGGCATGGGATTTATTGCCTTTGGGAAGTGGAAAGTACCGAGCTTTTAACTGGATGTGCCTTCAGGATTTAAAATCCAGGGATAGATGTGCAACGATGTATACCAGTCTGGGTTGTCCTTATCAGTGCAGCTTTTGCGCCATACACGCCACCTTCGCAGACAGAAAGGTGAGAAACTGGAGTACTGAATGGGTACTGAAGCAAATTGATATTTTGGTAAATCAATTTAATGTAAAAAACATTAACCTTCTGGATGAGATATTTATTTTTGACCCGAAGCACTACCTTCCTATTGCTGAGGGGATTATCCAAAGAGGATATGGCTTGAATTTTTGTGCATTTGCACGTGTGGATATTCTTGACAAAACCCCGCAAGAGCATCTTGATATTTTGAAGAAAGCCGGATTCAACTGGATAAAATTGGGTATCGAATCGAACAATGTCGAAATATTAGAGGGGATACACAAGGGGAAGTATGGTGAGGAAATTAGTAGGCGCGTGGTGCACAAGCTACACGATACCGGTATGGAGCTATGTGCTAATTTTATGTTCGGTTTACCTGGCGATACATGGGAAACGATGCAGGAAGTATTGAACTTTGCATTTGAACTCAATTGTGCATTTCCGAGTTTCTTCTGTACAATGGCGCCACCAGGTTCGGAATTGTATGAGCAAACATTGAAAGAAGGAATTTCTTTACCTGATACATGGCTTGGATGGGCGCAACAGGGTTACGAATTTTTGCCGTTGCCTACTAAAACCATTTCATCTGCCGATGTCTTGAGTTTCCGCGATTATGCTTTTGACGCATACTTCAATAATCCACGGTACCTTCACAGGATTGAACACAAATTTGGGGATGATGCTAGAGAACACATCAAAAGCATGGCTAAGATTAAACTGAAACGAAAAATATTAGGTGATTGATATTTTTAAACAAACTGCCTTAATATTACTGTTTGTGAGGAGTTAACATGCTGAAAGGTCTAAATTATTTGCTTTCTGATACACTTTTTAAAGAGAGTGCGGTTGGTAAAGAGCTTCTTGAAAAGCCGCTTGGTTTTATAGATATTGGTGCACGGGGGGGTGTCCATAGTCTAGTCGAACCATTAGCTGATTGTACAGCTGTGCTGGCTTTTGAACCAGATGAAGATGAATGTGCTCGTTTGCTAAAGAAACAGAAGGCAAAGTATGCAGCAATAGAGATTCTCCCAGTTGCTTTGGCTGACAAAGAGGGCGAAAAAATACTTTATAAATATGCTTCACCAGTTAACAACTCGTTACGTCCAGAAAATACCTACGCGATTAATAGATATAAAATCAATACCTTCCAGAGAATTGGAACGATACCAATCCAAACTACTACGCTTGATAAGGTGCTGTTTGAAAAAACAAGCCTACTTGATACATATGGTGAATTTATAAAACTGGATACTCAGGGTACAGAGTGGGAGATCCTGCAAGGCGCTCAAAGGGTGCTTGAAGAACGAACTTTGGCAATAATTTTGGAGGCCGATTTTTTCCCTTATTATGAGGGGCAGAAGCTATTCTCTGATGTGGAAATATTCTTACGCAAGCGGGGATTTTTCTTTTATGGATTTATGGAGATGCATTATCGCTCATGTAAATCTCTGGACAAACTTTTTGAGAATGGGAGAGAACGCACCTTTTGGGGGGACGCAGTTTTTTTTAAGGATCCCATACCTATGGGTACAAGCACGTCAAAAACCCTGACAAAAAGAGGGGCATATGTCCTGTTTGCATTGGCACTTCTGACTGGTTATTATGACTTCGCTTTAGAATTAGCATTGAAAGAATGGGCAAAGGGTGAGGAATCTATTCGTATTGCAAATCTCGTCCACGGCCTCTCCTATCTTGACCCAAGAGAAACCTATACAGAACTGCTAAGTCTAGTAGAGCGTGTAAAGGCAAATCCAGAAACAGCAAATATTGAAGTCGGTCGTTTTGTAGATAATCGTCGACATATCAACGATTACGACGACATACCAATTTTAGAAAGTAAAGAAAATATTAGATGATTAATGGAGTTCTTCAAAAAAACTATTGACGATTTGGAGTTATTGCAAATGATAACAGAATCAAACCTTAACTTGCCTTTGATGAAAAACAACATTACCCGAACCGACCTGGACGCAGTAATTGCTTACTTGTCACAAGATGATCCACCGTTGACCCACTCGAAGCAGACGCTTGCCTTTGAACGTGAATGGTCCGATTGGCTTGGCGTCAAATACAGCGTTTTTGTTAATTCTGGTGCTTCTGCCAACCTCCTGACCATGGCCGCGCTAAAAGAGACCTTCGGCCCCGGAGAGGTTGTTGTTCCACCCCTAACTTGGGTGTCCGACATTG
>Ga0209540_10001419_pt1 | contig 18307 bp, 18 predicted proteins | sample BarGraIncu01121A_FD_184501 | JGI IMG/M metagenome (GOLD analysis project Ga0209540, IMG submission 184501) | Arctic peat soil microbial communities from Barrow, Alaska - Barrow Graham LP Incubations 011-21A (SPAdes) (version 2) | ecosystem: Environmental > Terrestrial > Soil > Wetlands > Peat... | reverse complement strand
CTAAGATCGCTTGCTTTTTCTTAAAAAAAGCTTCGAAAAACTCAGGAGTCATTGGAGTTTCAATACCCACATTTTTAATATATTTTTTCGCTATTCCAATATTTTCAATAACTTTGTCTGAACAATTAGAAGCACCCAAATTGAAACGTATCTCGTCAAGACCGGCTTCACCTAATGCTTTCAATGTCTCTTCAGTAGCTAAAGTGCCATTTGTATATAGATGTTGATGAATTTGAGCATCACTAAATTTCTTTATTAGCGGATAGTATTTTTCAATTTCCATGAATGGCTCTAAATAAACGTAAGAAATGCCAGTGGGTTTCTGGTGGGTTGAAAGAAGCAAATCTATATCCTTCTCATAAAATTTTGTGCCTCCGATTTCCCACATACCTTCGCCAACCGGAGAAATATTATCTAGTTCTCCATAATTATAACAGAACTTGCACTCTAAGTTGCATTTGTTCGTTTTCCTAATCGCACTCAAACCGGTTCCCAACAGACAAGAACGACATCCTTTTGGGAATTTGTTTTCATTTCCCACAAAAAAAGTTCTATTCTCCAAAGTTTTTAAACTTCCGATTTCCAATATTAACGTATCATTTCTATGATCGATCGCTTCTTCAATTTGCGCAAAAGTAGAGTAAAGGATTTCTTGTTGTTTTGTCATAAGTTCCTCTTCCTCCGGCAACATCGAAAAAAATTCAAACCAAATCAGTGCATCTTTCTTTGGAATTTTCATGATATCCTCCTCTAATTAATCTTCCTGAAGATTCAATTTAAATCTTCTTGCTATGCTTTTAATGCAGGTGCCGTCTCTTCGCTCCTCGTAAGTAAAGTAACCACCTCAATGTGCGTGTTGGCATTGTAATGATATTATAGCGCGTAAATAAAGATTTTGCAAAAATGTACGACCTCCTGATAGTGTCAATATACTGTCGGAAAAAAAATTTTATATATTTCCCTGTGTTATTATTTTTATAGTCCTCTACAGCCTTCAGAAAGTTTGTAGCCGCACTTATCTTCCCTAAGTTTATGATTGTTATATTATTAAGTGTTTCATATACATTTTTCCTAGATCTCTTTATAATTCTTGGATCCAGCTTATCTATCCTTGCTTTTTTCTCCTCTGGTTTGCGTTTGTTGGTTATGTACTCGTAGACGTTGCCTCCATTGAACTTGAATACCTTTAAACTTCCCATCTGGTCTGCTCCGTCCATGCTCCAGCCCATAGGCCTTGCACTAAGTCTGTCCTGATTACAAACTTTAGTATTTTCGTCGATCCAAGTCTCCTCTGAAATCTTATCCTTAAATGCCCCTCATACAATTTCTCTGCGTTGCACCAGATGGGACGGTCATGGTAAATATCACATTTATTGTCACTAGTTAAGTGAACTGAAATTTATCCCGACATCAAGTATACAATACCTGATTGTCCAAAAACTCCTCGAGAATCCGATTGGTTTCATCTGGATTATCAACATTTGCATTATGGCCTGCATCTTTAATAACCAAATAAGGGTAGCCTGTTTTTTCATGCCACATTTTGCAATACTGTTTAACTTTTCCAGCTTTATCATACTCACCGTGTGTAATCAACACTGGACATTTCAAGTCTATATCCCTGTTATCTTTCAGAAAAGCAGTGTAAGCAATTTGCATAAGATGGCAGTACTCCCTCTTACCGTATGGAGCAATCATCTCAATCATATTGAGGTAACCTTTTTCAGTAATTGTAGCCTGCTTGGCTGAAGCCTTTTTCAGTGGTTTTAATGGATAACACATAGCCATCCACTCCACCTGTCTCAGCCAGAATAGATCTGATTTTGAATAATAACATTTCCCATAAGGTGTAGTTCCAATCCCTATAAATGCTTTCAACGCTTCCGGATATCTCACGGCAAATGCCTGAACATAATAGCCACCAAAAGACTGCCCTACAGCAATAAACTTATTCACATCATTTTCCATCAGAATTTGATAAATGATATCGCTTGTCAATTTAAAGTCAAATTTCACGAACGGTTTTGATTTTCCATGTAAAGGAGCGTCCCAGACAATAATATTGAATTTCCCTTGAAAGTAATAAATCTGATCTTTAAACATTGTATGGTCGGCAGTTAATCCATGAAAAAAGAACATTGTATTTCTTTCAATATTCCAATTGTCTGAAATCTGGTAAAACACATTACCGTAATCAGTTATAATTTTCTTTTCTACCATCTTTTCTGCCTCCGAAATCAAATTCAAATTTGTCTGCTCAAATATGCCCAACAGACATACTGCCTTAACTGTTTGCGTCCTGGGGAACATGTCTACAGCAATATTTGATTTAAGATATTAGGGCGCAAATTTGCAGCCAACTATATGTGCCTATTAAGCCCTTGACATCAACACTACCGTCTCAGCAGTAGAAATGCACCAATCAGCCTTCGCTTTGCTTGTCTTCTTGGGCATTCCTTGCATGGGTGCTACTATTCCTTACTTCGTCTCTTCGTTCCTCGTAAGCATTTTTAATGTACACATACCTCCGCTTGCGCTGAGGTATGCGGGCTGCATCTCTAAGTTCGTTCCTTCACTAAGAGAATGCATGCCTCAACATGGCTCGAATTTCCATTATTGATGTCAGGGTTCTCGGGAACAAGTCAACAGCTTATTATTATCTTTTAAAAAAACAACAGTCAGCAAAACGAGATCTTCGTCACTTGTATGATAATGCTTTGTTCCGATCCTTTTTTTGCAGACATGGCAACTGTTGGGTTTCAATTCTTCTACAGTATCATCACAAATTGTTTTTCCATAGCTGGAAAGAATGTAGTTATTATCATCGCTTGTTTCGTGCTTATGAAAACCAATTGAGCCACCCGCATGAATAGAGCAAGGAATTGTCTCCCACCATTGTAAATATACATCTTTGCAGACATCATTCCTGTGCCGTTATTTATTCCCGGACATCTATGTTCTACCAATTCATTAAAATCTATCAGCATTTAAAGTCTCCATATCTTCAAATTTGTTACTCAGCATCCTCGTCCATTGTCTCAAGCAGAAAGCTAACCGGACGGTATCCGTCATTGCAAGAAATCATTGCTGACTTTTTATTCTTCATCCAACCATCATAGAAATCTTCGCCACCATGAGCAAGAGTCATTACAAATGAGGAAACACTATTCCATGCTCTATCGCAAAATCCTTCTGGTTTCTGCCATCCATTAGCAATGAAAACTTGGCCCTCGACCATATCGCAGGCATGAGTGATGGGGTTTTCATATTTTTCAATTAAGTCTTTATAGCAAGCCGTCTTCATGACAGTCATTTTTACTTTCTTCATATGTTCCTCCGATCTGGGGAATTACTTCAGTATTGACCTTATCTTCTATTCTTTCTTCTTGTCAGATTAATTAATAGCATCAAACAATTTTGAAGGAAATAGTTTGCTTAATTCAGCATTCCCTGCCAGTATGGCTAAGAGAGAAAGACTCTTCTTGTGATAGGGAGGCTGAACGCCGGTATTGATTTCAAAATCTCGTTTCAAAAACCTGCTAAAAGCCCTTAAAATAGGCATTTATTTGCTCTTTTCATTTAAACTTTCTTATATGCACAGTTTGAATTCCGACCATAAGGTTGAGAGAATAAAATTCATGTCGTTTCCCATTCAAACATGTATAACTCTAGGACGGCTTTCCCAATCATTTAGCTCTATTGTCCAATACTTTGCCCATTCCTTCATTTCCTCATATTCAGGGTGACTAGGATCCAGCATGATTTCACGGAATTCCACAAATCCCCAAACGCCGCCCACATCTTCGGGAGGTGTTTGCCCCCTTGCCTCGAGCAAATAGGGAGATTCCTGGTCATGCTCCTCTATAACACGTACAAGCTGGATTTCGTGCTCCCAGTTATCCCCCATATCATAGGTGTATATCATGTGCTTATGCGCGGGCAAAAATTCTGACAGGGTATGCCCTTCCATTAGTATTGGGTCTTCATCGTACTCAAAGGCATCTTGAAAGGGGACAATTCTGGCAATTGGTTTCAGCTTATTACCGTTAACGATGATAAAGTCATAAATGTGGGAATTCTCCCAACCAAAAACGGACTGCAGTACCTTGTGTAACCTTGCAAATTCAATGTCTGCGGGTACAATAATTCTCCGCATCTCCTTGTATACTTCCAAATCAAGTGTGACCAGCAGTTCTAAGGCACGATATTTGTAGACTGGTTTGCCTGTAAGCTTAGCGAGTACGCCAGCCATTGCCTCGTAAGGGACAAAACCCTCACTGGCGTTACCGGAATAATTGACAGTATGGTAATTTGCAGAAGCTCCAACCGAATCATTGAACATTTTTGCAATGCCATTGTATTCTCTTCCAATATAAAATGCGCATTCCAGACCTGCTTTTGTTACCCAAGCTGCTGTCTGTCTGCTACGGTTTTGGACAAACTCCACCTCTCCTGCAAGACGCACATATTCCCCCACAATCTCGGGATTCATATTCATAGAAAGAAGCGTGTTTGAAATAGCCGCGCTCATCATTTCTCCTATATTTTTCAGATCTTTCCGCTTGACTTGGTAAATCGCAACGGTAAAGCGCGTGGCGTTATTCATCAATACAAGCATATCCTCGGCTCTACGATTGTCCCATACCTTCGTCCAATTTGCCGTCCATGTATAAAGTGGATTGATGGTTTCGTCAACAGCCGGAAGCTTTACTTCCATGGCATCCGCTAATTTTTTTGTCAATGCAATTTGCATGATCCTCTCTCCCTTTTATGAACTACAAATCAAAGCACTCATATAACCGAGTAACGTAAAAGCACGGTTAATCATTCTTTTCACGTTTAGTACTGTAATGCATTCCCATACTTTTGGCCTTAAGAATGATTTAGAAATAGGATATCTTGAAGCAGAAACCTGAAATACTTTTTAAGGATTTGATTCCACCAGATCGAAGTAATCAATTTAAAATATGAAATATCCTCAATTAATAATTTCTCCTTTGTTATTAACCAACTTTTCATGCCATAGGCGAAGTTCCTCAGGCGTCTGTCGCACCCACTCTGTTTCTTCGCCAACAATTTTTAAAGGTTCTTGTGAGCGATATGAGCGTGTCAGATTGCCTGGAAATTTCTTATCTGTAACATTTGGGTCGTTTTCAAATTCCCCGTCGGTTCTACAATATAAACACGTTCACTTCCATCTCCTTTTGCTAGTGCAGCTGCAAGTCCCGCGCCATTGATAAGGGCTGTGAAATAAATGTGGTTCATTTTGAGTTCAGGTTTGTAATTCGAGTCCTCCTTTGCTGTCAGTAGATCACCAACCTGCAAATCTGCTTTTGTCCCAATGATAAAAGGGACCTTTGTCAGAAGGGATAACCTTATACGAATTTGATAATTCATAATTCTTTTTTGCCTTGTCAGGATCGCATAACTCCTCATAGCATTTGGCAATATTTAAATATAACGATGGGAAAGCACTCTTAACGGTACTATCATTTATTTTTATCGCAAACTGCAAAGATGTTTCCAACCATTTTAATTTGTCTGGAATATTTTTTTGATATCGGGCTACATAATAAGCTGCAATAAATCTTTCAAAGTAACTGTTGCTTCACTCCAGGCTTTAAGAAATATTAAGCTTGCATCTTCAGGTTTGCCACTATCTTCCATGACCATACCCCGAAGAAGTAGTTTAATAATATTGTTATTTGGGTCGAATTGAATATCCATCTCATTTTACACCTCTTAATTATTGAAACATCAGCTGAAATATATTGATACCCAACATAGCATTCATCAGCCAGTATTTCAGTGTATAGTAAAAGTTAAAGTCCTATCATTTCCGTTGGCATAGGTGCCATTCAACCTCAACTTCTAAGAAGCTTCTCCATTGGCTTGCCTTTTGCCAATTCGTCAACCAGTTTGTCAAGCCATCTGATTTTTTGCATTAGCGGATCTTTGATTTCCTCGACGCGATGACCGCAAATCACGCCTGCAATTTTGGCGGCATTCGGGTTTATCTGCGGAGCTTCGTTAAAGAAGGTTTCATAATCGATATTCTTCACAATTTGAGCTTGCAAACCAGAATCGTCGTACCCAGTCAGCCAACGAATCACAGCATCAACTTCTAATTTGGTGCGGCCTTTGCGCTCAGCCTTTTTAACGAGTAGTGGGTAGACGCTCGAAAATGGGCATCTTGAACACGCGGTCTTTTGTCATAAAATGTCACTCCCTTTCGCTTTCTATTTTACCCTCCACCGCACGATGTCGGGAATTTCTGATTTGCCAATTGCGAAAATAAATTGTATTGTTTCAAAGACAAAGTTTCAGCCAACAATCGAAATATCTTTTTTACAAAAACCCACTGCGCTTTAAATATATAAATATTGATTCCAAAAGGTATGAAAGCGAGAATGTTAACTCTTATTCACCCTTTTATTCTCTCTTATCATTGCCTCCTGTTTCCTTGCCTTTGGCATTTTTTCTATAGCATACCTTAATGCAGTCCTAGGCATTATGTCCCTCTTGCTTAACACATACTGGTATACATCATCTTCATACTTGGTGCACAAAGACTTCAGCATCCAGCCATACCCTTTTTGCACTAAATCATCAGCATCCAACAATAAATTATCTGCAATTTCAAATATATCTTCTTTAAATAGACCATTTTTGGCTGGTATTATAAGCGACACAGCTGACGCCCGCCTAACCCATCTATTTTGGGATTTCGTCCAATCTTTTAATTTTTCTATATATAATGGATACATTTCCAAGAATGTTCCAATAGTGTGGTTACATAAAGTATCACAAGATGCCCAGTTGGTCACATATTCATTTACCCATCTTTCAAACAGAGGAAAATCATCTTCAGCATACTGTTTATTAATCGCACATGCCCAATTGCAGGCAATAAAAGATTCCTCCATTACTCCGGAAATCCACAGTTGTTCACATAAATCAAATATTTCTTTTTTGGAAAGCTTTTCGATGCTTTTAAATACCTGTTTGGAAATCTTTGAGACTATTATGGTTTTTACACCATATAGTCTTACTTCTTCCTTAAAAAATCTTTTACCACTTTCCTTTGTTGTTTCGTCTGAATTATTGATTAGTTCATGCCTTACCTGTTCTATTATGCTAGACATATCCTCCCTCTCAAACTCTTTCATACATATTTTTATCCAATTCTTTTATTGACTCCTTAAATGAATTTATTATTTATGATTTTTCTAATAAATTTTCAGAACAAGTCCCATTCCTAAGGGAACTTATTGTCTCCATGTTTCTTAATAGTTCTTCCATCAGCCATGATTTCAACACTACACTGAGTTCCATCACAAACTTCTGGTTCTATATACTTGGCTTTCTAATTCAGCAGATAAACCATCTTCAGCTACTCTACAAACTTATTTGCAGTAGATTATCTGATTGTTTTGTTGATCGATTTTTCTTCCACACCTCCACACCAATGTCTCCAAGAAGCTTTAAGATTCACCAAATCAATTTCCACATTAAAATAACCACCGAAGTATCCCACTAGAAGTTTAGACGCTATCTAGAGTTTTCTATATGATTACTTTCTCTTCATTGATACTCCTTATATCTCACTATATCATACACTTTCATATTATTAAATAAACTACTCTTTTTTAGTAAAATAGAAATTCATGAGGGGGGCGTTTTACCAAAATATGCTATACTTTTACGCATAAACCTGTACTTTTTCGCATAATTACCTTTTTCCGCGCAAAGGGCCAAACCACTTAAACGAAAATATTCCCCCAGAACCTGTCTGAGGGAACATAAAATCTAATAATTATATTTGATTAAAATCGCTGTAACCACTGATATCAGTCTATCCCAGCTCTATCATCACGACTGTCTCAACGTGCAGTCAGGAACAAACAAAAATTCAACAGCTATCCCCTCCCCTCTCGACCTTTGTTGTGTGCGGAAACATATCATAATTTCAAAAACACAACATAATGTGGTATGTTTACTAAGCTTATACTCTATATTGTGGTGTGTTTTCTTTCGAGGAGAACTACTTTCTCAGCAGTAGACTGCACCAATCAGACTTCGCTTCACTCGTCCTCTTGGGCATTCCTTGCATGGGCAGTTGTAATCTGCTTACAGCGTCCCTTCAGTCCTCGTAAGCAAAGTAACCACCTCAACGTGAGGAGTGTGCGGGAACATATCCATGACCTTGACCTTCTTCACAATATATCCGTTCTCTACAAGGACATTCAGGTCTGTTGCAAGCGTCTTCGGGTTGCAGGACACATAGATTATGTCCTTTGCATCGAAGTCTATCACATACTTAAGCGCTTTAGGGTGAACTCCCGGTCTCGGCGGATCCAGTATTATAAGGTCAGGCTTCTCCTTGACATTCTTTATGACCTCCGCCACATCACCTGCTATGAACTGGCAGTTGTTGAGGCCGTTCCTCTTAGCATTTGCGTTAGCCGACTCTACAGCCGCCTCTATAAGCTCGATACCTATAACCTTCTCAGCATTTTGAGCCACTATCTGCCCGATGGTTCCTGTTCCGCAGTACAGGTCGAATACTACCTTTGAGTTTGTGTCTCCCAGGAAGTCCTTGACCATGCCGTAGAGCACTTCCGCTCCCTTTGTGTTCGTCTGGAAGAAGGATTCCTGCTTGATTATGAATTCCAGGCCGAAAAGCGTCTCAATTATGTGGTCCCTTCCGTAAAGCACCTCGTAGCTGTCAACACTGATAGCATCGGATAAGCTGTCGTTTATCGTGTGGAGTATGCCCGTCAGCTTTCCCTGGTAAGGCAGCCCTTTTAGCAGCTCGGTAAGTTCTGTGAAATCGAAATCCAGCTGGGATGTGGTGACTATGTTAATTAATAGCTCGCCAGTGTTCCTGCCTTTTCTTATTACCAGGTTCCTCAGGTAGCCTTCCCTCTTCATTATCTTGTAGTGAGTGAGCTCCTTTTCCCTGAAATATTTCACCACGGTGTCCAGGGCGATCCTGAAATCTCCGTCGACTATCCTGCACTGGTCTGTATTTACGATCCCGAAGCTCATACCCTTTGCATGCATGCCGAGGGTCAGCTCTCCTCCCTTCCTGATGTCACCGAAGGAGAACTCCATTTTGTTCCTGTACTCGAACACCTCAGGGCTTCCCTGGATTCCCAGGAACTCGAAGCCAGATATGTTTGCGTTTGAAAGCAGCTCCAGGACCTGCTCCCTCTTGAACTCAAGCTGTTTTTCGTAGCTTATGTTCTGTGAAGCGCATCCGCCGCAGTCTCCGAAATGCGGGCAAGGCGCAGCAACAGTATAGTCGGCATCCTTTACAATATTCAGGAGCTTCGCCTCTGCGTGTTCCTTCCTCTTTTTGGTCACTCTAGCAAGGACAGTCTGGCCAGGGAATGACCCCTTGATGAATACCTTCAGGCCTTCATGGTGCGCTATTCCGTAGCCGGCAAACTCAGTTTTTTCTATGGTAAATTCATATTCGTTACCTTTTCTCACTTTTCATTTCTCCATTTGCTATAATTAATTTGCTTACTCTCTGTCCGAAAGTGCTCTTCTTCCTTGAGGAGTGCAACAGTGTATTGTAGATTACAGCCACTATAATGATCAGGAACAGCAACATGCTTATTAGGTCAGCAACAAAAAGTCCCAACGTAAGCGTGAGCAGTAAATCCCCTAAAAGAAGAACCGCCACTGAAATCAATACAATTATAAGCATATCTATTACATTCGCTATAAGCGCCTTGCGCACAGGAATCTCCCTCTTGATGTGTTCTTTTTTCTTTTCTGACATATCCATTCCTCCCGTCGTTATGGTACTACATTATTATGCAATACAATTCCACTTGTGTAAATAGCATTATATTGCATATTGCCCGTTTAATAGTATAATTTATAATGTATTAACAATATTTTAGGCGGTGTAAAATGAAATCCATTAAAAAATTTGTTCTTGATTATATAGATGTTCTCCTCTTCGCAGCTGCTGTACTCATAAAGGTTATGAGCTTCGGGAAACAGCTTGAGCCCTCTTATTTCTCGGCAGAAAAGATATTTCTTCCTGTAGCGGCATCCGTGCTTCTGATTATATCTATTTCCATCCTTTTTAAGCGGAAAAGAACCAGATCGAGTTTCCTGTTTCTGTTCAACCTTCTTATCACTGTTATCATTATAGGCGATATAACCTATTTCAGCTACTTCAAGGATGTCATCTCGATCCCTGTGCTTATAAACGGAATTATGCTGGGCGCAGTCAACGACAGTGTCGGCAACCTGTTCAACCTCTCTAGCCTCTGGTACGGTATAGACCTTGTGACTCTCTACCCGCTTCTGTGGCTCATCAGGAGGGAAGAAAAAGCAGTCTTGCCGCTGAGAAAAAGGGCCATCGCCTTTGGCTCCCTTATCCTGATCTCCTGCATCATAAACGGCGTAAAGTTTTATGACCTAAGTGTGGAGCAGCCTAGGCTCATATCCACACTGTACAACAAGGTATATATTGTAAAAAATCTGGGAGCCATTAACTACCACCTCCTTGACGCTTATAACACTGTGGTCTCCTCAATCTCCAGGAAGATACCCGTGTCTCAGGCCAAAGAGGACCAGATTAGAACCTTCCTGAACACTAACAGCTCGCAGACGGGAAATTATAAGGGCATCGAGAACGGCAAAAATCTCATAGTCATACAGGTGGAGGCACTCCAGCAGTTCGTCATAAACAGGAAGGTCAACGGCCAGGAGATCACCCCCAACCTGAACAAGCTGGTAGGGAAAAGCTTGTACTTCGACAACTATTACTACCAGATTGCGGATGGCGGAACCTCCGATGCGGAGTTCCTTTCAAACAACTCCCTTTATCCGGCGGCCTCCGGGTCAGCATATTTCCTCTATGCAGGGAACAAGTTCCACTCACTTTCCAATGAGCTTGACGACTCCGGCTACTACACTGCGGCACTGCACGGCTACAAGGAGACCTTCTGGAACAGGAACGTCATTTACAAGAGCTTCGGTTTCGACAAGTTCTACAGCGAGGACGACTACAATATAGATGAGGTGGTAGGCCTGGGACTCAGCGACGAGTCCTTCCTTGACCAGACCGCCCAAAAAATTCAGGATTTCGAGAAACCTTACTATGCATTTGCAATCACCCTGAGCAGCCACTTTCCTTACGATGATATTAAGGACTACGGCGATTTCGACACCGGGGATTACGAGGGCACCTTCATGGGCGACTACCTCAAATCGATCCACTACACCGATGCCCAGCTTGGCACATTCCTGGACGAACTGGAAGCTAACGGGACCGCAGACGATTCGGTCATAGCAGTATATGGAGACCACTCAGCAATAACCCGCGATCATGCGGACGAGCTCTACAAGTTATGCGGCATCACCGAGCCTAACGATCTGAGCTGGATAGAGCAGCAGAAGGTACCTATGATAATACATCTCCCTGACGATGCACTTAAGGGTGTTGACAGCTCCAGCGCAGGGCAGGTGGACTTCTATCCTACCATTGCAAACTTAATGGGCATCGAAGCTAAAAATGTCATGGGACGGGATCTGCTAAACTCCATTCCAGGCGAGGTAATTTTCAGGGACGGCTCATTCATAAGCGAGGATGTCTACTACAAGGCGCAGGACGACATCTACTATGACATGAAAACAGGACAGGTTCTCCAGCCAACGGTTGGGCTGCTGGACAAGAAGGCTGACGTTCTTAACAAGCTGAATTATTCCGACAACATCCTTAAACATGATTTGTTTAAAAAGTTCGATTGATATATAATACTATTAGAAATTCAATATTTTTGAGTGAGGTGTAAATATGCTACAGAGAATTAAAATCAATATGGATGTCATGGAAACCATGCTGTACTTCTGGCAGGCAACAAGCGAAAAAGAAAAAGTATCGGAAAAGTATCTTAACGACCTGGCGAAGATGCCGGGACTTTCTTATACTTATGACGATGAATTCAATGCGGAATCTGTAAGGAAAGTCCTCAGCGCCATAACCAACCGCGAGCCTTTCGCATCAAAGATTAAAAAGGAAAGCAGATTCTGGAACAACAACATGTGGATGCTGGAGGACCTGGCATACATGGACAGCATACTTCAGCCTCTAAAAAAGCTGAACCTGGACCATTTGGTTGATGAGATAAACAAAGCAGTCCCTGCAGGCAAGTATGAGGATGTTGAAGTATTCTTCTCCCCGCTGCACCTTGAGGACTGCTATGAGGTGGAAAACAAGCTGATAATAAACTTTTTCATGATCATTCCTGATTTCGAAGGGAGTCTCAAGGTTGGAGAACTCCAACTGGTCGAATATATCAAAGAGAAAATAGCGGAACTTATTACAAAATAAAAAAATGATGTTCGGGGCAGGCCCCTGAACATCATTTTTTATCTTCTTTTCTAATCCTCTTCTTGACGAACGCGTCCACAATTATTGCAACGATTAGCACAAGAGCCAGAATACCGTCATACTTGCCGCTCATGGCCGGGTAAACTATGACCATTCCTTCGAATAAGACCAGAATTGTGCATACCACAATAAGAAAACTTGTCTTGTAACTCGTGTATTTCTTGTTAACCGTCGGATTGTTCAGTCCAAACGCTTTCTTCGCAGCCCTGCTGAACTTCATCAGCAGGGACAACACTAGCCCTGTCACTCCAAGAAGCAGTATTATATAATCCATCGGGTAACCTCCAAAAAATCAAGATAAGAGGATTATAGCATAATATCACCGCATTTCAAAATCAACTGCGCAGATGTTCTAAATCATCCTCACTGTGATCCTGTGGTAAACATCCACAGCATCGCCAAGCAGGGTAGCTGCTTCCTTCAAATAGTTATATACTTCCCTGTACCTTAAAATTGTAATGGCATCACTGTGTAAGAAAAGCTCCGACAACCCGGAAATATATATCTCCTCCATGGAATTCTGGGACATCCTGATGGTCTCTATCTTGCTCTGGGATTCGGAGGGATTGCTCTCCAGAACTGAAATCGCTTCAGTAAGCTCAAGTGCTCCCTGGCTCAGCAGGCTCGACATGCTGATTATGGTTGAATCAACTTCAAGATTCAGGATTTTGATTGTCTTTAACACCGACTTGGAACAGTCGATTATTTTGTTCATCCGAACTGATATATAGTACAGTTCCTGCCTGTCAAAAGGTGTTGCAAATGCTTCAATGAGATCACGCTCAAGTTTGAACCTTATTTTATCTGCTTCATTTTTGTTAATGAATACATCATTATAGTCAGCTTCATTCTTATCCTTGATCCATCTGTCCAGCGAGTTTATGACCTTGTAGTTTGCTTTGCTCTGCTCCAGCAGCATTGAATAGAAATCAAACTTCCTGGGGAAAATTTTATCGAACATACTACTGCCTTTCATCATAAAACCCTCCAATTAATTATTGTGTAAATTATAGCTGCGGCGCCTGCCGAACACGGCATCGTTATGAACCATGCCGTGACGATCTCCCTGCCTATACTCCAGTTCACCATCCTGAACTCATCTGCCGCCCCGACGCCCATTATTCCTCCTACCACAACATGGGTAGTGGAAACCGGTGCGCCAGTAAAGGTTGCCAGCAATATGGATGTACCTGATGATAGCATAGAGCTCAGGCTGTGGATAGGCCTCATATTATATATCCTGTAGCCCAGAGTCTTAATGATTCTCCATCCGCCGAAGGCTGTGCCCATGAACATTACAACGCCCACCATCAGTTTGATGGCAATTGGCACCGACTGCGTCTTGACCACGCCCTCAGAGATGAGCGCCATCGATATGAGTCCTGTTATCTTCTGGGAATCATTTGCCCCGTGGCTGAAGGCGAGTGCTGCTGCCCCTATCCATTGGAGCCTGTTGATGCTGGTGTTGATGCTGAATTTAGCATTCCTCAACATCAAGTTGGATACCCTCTGGACAAGATAGGCGATCGCGAAGCCAATCAGCGGCGATAAAAGAAGCGCTGCAACAACCTTGGCAATACCTTCAAGTTTATGTTGTGAAAAAAGCTCTGAAAAACCCCAAAGGATACTGCCTGAACCGCTGAAGACCCATGCTGAACCTATCAGACCACCGATGAGGGCATGGGTCGAGCTTGATGGAAGCCCAATTCTCCAGGTTATAACGTTCCATATTATAGCCCCCAGTATGGCGGCTGTAAGGATATGTATGAGATCACCCCCAGGTGCAATCAATATTATTTTTGAAACTGTATCGGCAACCTGGTTTCCGCTGAATATTACACCCAACAGTCCGAAGACTGATGCCAGAAGGACAGCCTGCTTGGGGGAAGCAGCCCTGGAGGATATCATGGTTGCTATCACTGAGCTCGCGTCATGAAGCCCGTTTGTCAGAGTGAAGACTAGCGCAGTTACTATCAGAATAACCAGCATTGTATCAATCCCTGTCATAATATTTCCACCTCCGGCCTATAAAATTAAATATATTATACCACGGGAACAGCAAAAAGGCGCCGTTCAGCGCCTTTTTATACCATAAATTTTATTCCGCTCTTCCTATGTCTTTTCTGTAGTAGATTCCTTTGAATTTAATCTTCGCCATGTCGCTGTAAGCTTTGTCGATCGCTTCATCCAAAGTTCTCCCGTTTGCCTGGGTGCAGAGAACCCTTCCGCCGTCAGTGTAGAACTTTCCGTTCTCGTACTTCTCGCCTGCAGCGAAAACCTTGTTCTCGCATTCCTCTATGCCTGTGATCTCGAAGCCTTTCTGGTATTTTCCAGGGTATCCGCCCGATGCTGCCACTACGCAGCAGGATGCTCCTTCAAACCACTGCAGGTCGAAGGTGCTCAGCTTCTTGTCCATTGCGGCATCCACCAGGTCCAGGAAATCGCTCTTCATCATAGGCAAAACCGCCTCAGTTTCTGGATCTCCGAGCCTTACGTTATACTCGAGAAGGTAAGCTCCCTTCTTTGTAATCATCACGCCGAAGAATATGACCCCTGTGAAGTCAATATTTTCCTCCCTCAAGCCTTTTAGGGTAGGTGCCATTATATTCTTCTCGAAGTCTTCCCTGACATCTTTTGTATAGTAAGGGTTAGGGGCTATAGCTCCCATCCCGCCTGTGTTAGGCCCTATACCTCCGTCGAAAATCTGCTTGTGGTCCTTGGCTGATATGAACGGGAGTATAACCTCTCCGTCGCATACTGAGAGTATGGATGCTTCCGGCCCCACTAGGAATTCCTCGATTATGATCCTCTGCCCTGATCCCTGGAATATATCCTCAACCATGAACTCAATTATTGTCTTTTCGGCCATGTCATAATCCTCACAGATCACAACTCCCTTGCCTGCTGCCAGGCCATCAGCCTTTATGACGATAGGGAATTCGCACCATTTCAGATACTCCATTGCTGAATCCTTGTCGACAAAAGCTTCGTAAGCCGCGGTCTTTATGCCGTACTTTTTCATAAAAGCCTTCGAATACACCTTGCTGCCTTCAAGCTCGGCTCCAGCCTTTGATGGTCCGAAGGCTTTGAGGCCTCTCGCCTTGAATTCGTCCACAAGCCCCTCAGTAAGCGGAACCTCAGGTCCGACGATCGTAAGTTCTATACCGTTCTTTTCAGCGAAATCAGCCAGATCCTTGTTGCCTTTCAGATTCACGTTCTCGCATATTTCCATAGATGCCGTGCCGCCGTTGCCAGGTGCACAGAATATCTTTTCGACCTTGCTGTTCTCAGCTACTTTAAAGGCTATGGCATGCTCTCTGCCGCCGCTGCCGATTATCATTACCTTCATATATTTCACCACCGTAATTTATTTTAGTGTTTGAAGTGCCTTATGCCAGTGAACACCATTGCAATGCCGTTCTTGTTACATTCATCTATCGAATCCTGGTCCCTCATTGATCCGCCAGGCTGGATTATTCCCTTTATGCCGGCCTTTGCAGCTTCCTCCACAACGTCCGAGAACGGGAAGTATGCGTCTGATGCCAGGACAACGCCCCTGCCTTCTGCCATCTTCAGTGCGTGTATTGTAGGCCAAATCCTGTTAACCTGTCCTCCGCCTATTCCTATAGCCTGTCCGTCCTTGACGACGACGATGGCGTTTGATTTTACGTATTTGCAGACCTTCATGCCAAAGATCATGTCTTTTTCCATAGCAGCATCCGGAGCTTTATCTGTAACGACCTTCATCTCTTCAATTAACTTATTGTCGTAGCTCTGGACGAGTATCCCTCCGTCAACCTTCACAAGTTCATGTTTGCACTGGGGCTTAACTGTTGTCTTGATAACCCTTAGGTTCTTCTTTGTCTTGAGCACTTCAAGCGCATCTTCATCGAATTCAGGAGCCGTAACTATCTCAAGGAATATCTTCACCATTTCCTCTGCAGTCTTCTTGTCGACCTTCCTGTTGAAGGCTACTATTCCTCCGAAGATCGAGGTCTCGTCGCATTCGAACGTCTTCATATATGCGTCATAAACGGTCTCCGCTATGGCGGCTCCGCAAGGTGTGTTGTGCTTAAGCGCGCAGCAGGCAATCTCTTCAAATTCAGCAACAACCTTGAGAGCTATGTCCATGTCCTTAAGGTTGTTGTAGGAAAGTTCCTTTCCGTTGAGCTGCTGGAAATCCTTCATCGATCCGTTTTCAACTGTCGATGTGTAGTAAGCCGCACTCTGGTGCGGATTCTCGCCGTACCTGAGATCCATTGATTTCTTGTAGGAAATCGCAAGGTATTCGGGATATTCCTCGTCTAGAAGGAAGTTGCTTATTGCTGCATCGTATGCTGCCATGAGGTTGAACACCTTTCCTGCCAGCCTCTTTTTTGTAGCATAGTCAACTTCTCCGCTGTCTTTTAGCTGCTCTATGATATTGCTGTAGTCGTTCACGTCTGAAAGCACTATAACATCCTGGAAATTCTTTGATGCAGCTCTGAGCATTGTTGGTCCGCCGATATCTATGAATTCAACCTTTTCTTCGAAGGTGAGGTCTTCCTTGACCTTCTCGAAGAAAGGGTAGAGGTTGACGACAACCAGGTCGATGGTCTTTATTCCCAATCTCTTAAGTGTATCCATGTGTTTCTTGTCGTCCCTTACAGCAAGTATTCCGCTGTGTATGACAGGGTGCAGCGTCTTCACTCTTCCGTCCAGGATTTCCTCAAAACCTGTAACATCTGACACTTCGATTACAGGCACTCCGTTTTCCTTAAGGTACTTGAAAGTACCGCCTGTGGACAATATCTCAACATTCCTGCTCACAAGGAATTGAGCCAGTTCCAGGACTCCGGTTTTGTCAAAAACACTTATCAATGCTCGAGTTAACATAAAAAATTACCTCCGTTTATTGTAATATTATTACTTTCCTGCCTTCTACTTCAACTTTCCCCTCAGAGATCAGCTTTATGGATTCCGGCAGCACAATATGCTCCTGCTCCAGAACCCTCGTCTGAAGGGTATCAGCCGTGTCATCATGGTAAACCGGCACTGCTTTCTGCATTATTATAGGTCCTGAGTCAGTGCCCCCGTCGACAAAATGGACGGTACAGCCCGATATCTTCACCCCGTAATCTACAGCGTTCTGGTGTACCTTCAGCCCGTACATGCCCTCCCCGCAGAAAGAAGGAATGAGGGAAGGGTGGATATTAATAATTTTATTCTCAAACTTATTAATAAGCTCACCCTTCAATATTGAAAGCCATCCTGCAAGAACGACCAGATCAACTTTGCCGTAGGTGACATTGAGAATCTCATCAGAGACGGTACCTTTGTATTCTTTCCTGTCAAAGGTGTAAGTCTTTATCCCGTGCTTCTTTGCCCTCTCAATGCCATAGATCCCTTCCCTGTCGCTTATTACAGCCTCGATCTTCGCATTGATGTAGCCGCTTTCCACAGCATCGATAATAGACTGCAGGTCTGTTCCGCCTCCGGAAACTAATACAGCAATCTTAAACATCCCGTATCCTCCAGATTTTATATTATTTCAACTTCCTTTTTCCCTTTTTTGACGCTTCCAATCACATATGCTTTTTCGCCCAAAGCCGCAAGTTCTTCTACAGCCGCTGCAGCATCGGCCGGTTTTACGCAGAGCACAAAGCCGATTCCCATGTTGTAAGTGTTGTACATGTGGTTTTCTTCAACACCCAGGCTGATTATATGCCTGAATATCGATGGAACCTCGTAACTGCTCTTGTTTACTACCGCAGTGAAGTCTTCCTTGAACATCCTTGGGATGTTCTCATAGAAGCCTCCTCCTGTTATATGCGCCATGCCCCTGATTTCGAATTTCTCCATCAGCGCAAGAACAGGCTTAACGTATATCTTTGTTGGGGTCAGAAG
>Ga0209540_10001418_pt1 | contig 18313 bp, 18 predicted proteins | sample BarGraIncu01121A_FD_184501 | JGI IMG/M metagenome (GOLD analysis project Ga0209540, IMG submission 184501) | Arctic peat soil microbial communities from Barrow, Alaska - Barrow Graham LP Incubations 011-21A (SPAdes) (version 2) | ecosystem: Environmental > Terrestrial > Soil > Wetlands > Peat... | reverse complement strand
ATCTGCTTCATCGGAAGCTGGTCAATTCCCTGGAGGGGTCCCTGATTCCCGTATTGTGCGTTGGAGAGACACTCGAAGAGCGCAATGCGGGCAACATGGAGGAGGTCGTGTTCGGGCAGCTGGATACAGCTTTCCGCGATGTTCGGCTCTCCGATGGCACTCAGCTCATTGTCGCGTATGAACCGGTATGGGCCATTGGAACGGGGGTGAATGCCACGAATGAGCAAATAGAGCAAGCACATGGCCTCATCCGGGAACATCTCAAACAGCTTCTCGGAACGGCAATTGGTGGTTCCGTCGCCCTTCTGTACGGCGGCAGCGTCAAGCCAGCCAACTTTGGTTCCATCGCAGGCCTCCCTTCGGTAGACGGTGGATTGATCGGAGGAGCCAGCCTCAAACCGTCCGCCTTCGCCGAGCTGATCAAGATAGCCGAGCAGGTCTAGCCCTCTGCCACACGCTGTGCACAAGGTGGACAGAACACCCAGAACATGAAGAGACCCCTTCCGAAGTACGGTTGGGGTCTCTTCACTTACCGCGAATGATAAGCCAGGTTCTGTCGTGGTCAGTCATTTATCTAAGCGACATACCCGAAGGCAGGGAGAAGCAGCCCTATTTGCCTTCCTATTTTGTCTTGCTCCAGTTGGGGTTTGCAATGCGCAGCCCATCGCTGGTCTGCCGGTGGTCTCTTACACCGCCATTTCACCCTTACCCCTTGCGGGGCGGTATATTTTCTGTTGCGCTTTCCTTGGGGTTACCCCCACTCGGGTTTCCCGAGCAACTCGCTTCTTGGAGCCCGGACTTTCCTCAAGCAGGAGAATCTCCTGCCTGCGACTGACTCATTCGCGGTCTTTGGTGCCGATGTACAGTATCTTGCCGCAGATCTCGCAACGGATAAGCTCTTCAGCATCGCCGCTGTGGCCCTCGGTACTACGAAGATTGAACAATGTCTTCTGGGAAAGCCTCACGTGACAGTAGTCACAGGTCGAACTAGCCGCTCTTGCAATAGGAGCTCCGCTGAACTTCTGCGAGAGGTTTTCGAAAATCAGCTTGGCTTTGAGTGGAAGCTGCGACTTGCGATTCTCAATTTCCTTGCGCAAGGTCGGAAGAGACTTCTTCACGGCTGCCCTCGAGGTTGTGTTCAACTTAGGAATGCTTTCGAGCTCCTTGCGAAGCTTTTCTGCCAGCAATTCCTTGGCTCTGATTTGATCCTCGACGTCCTGCCGGTCGTGGAAATTCTTCCCCTGCGCATCCTCGATCTTTTCTTTCTCGAGGGTCAGCTTCTTCATCTTCTCCTCAAGCTTCTGGACCTTGTCTTCGGACATTTCTTCTTTCCCGAGCTTGGCGCCGGCTTCGTGAACCTTCGCCGAAAGATCGTCCAACTTCTCACTGATCCTGACCTCGTCGGCCCTGAGCGTTTCCCGCTGCCCACGTAACGCGGCCAATTGCTCCTCGGTTTCGTCGATCTTGTGACTCAGCGATGAAGAGAGATCCGACTCCTGCAGAAGACGTTCCTTCTGCCGATAGTCCAACTGAAGTTCTTGAAGTTCCCAAAGCTTGTCTAGTAGCATCAATCCACCTCATCGACGATTTTGACATCCTGGTGGACCCAGGCAATTCCAGTTGGAACCAATTGCTCACGGAATTGTCGCAACTCAGCAGGATTGTTGAGCAATCCGCGAACGACAGGGATCATGGGTCCTCAAGTACAGCAGCACCGGAACTGGGGGAAAGATAGCACCTTCCACGATCAGGGGGATATCCTCCAGATGTGTACTACCCAGGTCTCTAGAACCAGTACTCTATTACTATAGTCATCTCACAACAGTATTCAATCTATGCTTCTCGGAGAAGGGCCTTGACTTGGTACACGGGCAGGCGGTCGTTATCACTGAGTGAGCTGCAAGAGCAGACGGGGCTTTCCAGATCGGCTGTCATAGCGGCTAAGCAGGCATTGAAGGGCAAGGGCTACCTGTAAGGGGTAGTAGCAAATAACTACTAGCAGCAAAACCTGAACACGAGCAGTCAGACAAGCGAAACAGGCATTATGAAACAAGCTCAGGACTGCATAGTATTGGGTAGTGTCCTTACTCTCTCCCGGTTGGATCCTGAAAGGTGAAAGGGTGAGGTTGTCTGACTTGGTAGTCGGTTGAAGGCTAGATTTTGGACTTGGCGGCTGCACGTTTTGCAAAAACAACAGCCTGAGGGGGCAAGATGACAACACAAGAGGCAATGCAGCAGCTTCACTTAACCGGAAAGGGTACGCTGAACTTTCTGACCGTTGACCTGAAGGATGGGCAGCAGATTACCTTGACCCGTGAGGACGTGGAAACGTGGCCTCATGATCAGAGCCTCATAGTCTCCGTTGTCCTGATTGGTACTGTTCCCTTTGAAACGAGGGTTGCCGTTGACCTTATGGAGCGGGCGCGTCACTACTTTGAGCTTGTAAGGGGGTGGTAGAATGGCACAGATAACGTGTGGTGGTGCCGTTTCGACAAGGACGGCAAGTGTTTCGACTGGGTTGTTTACGGCTCTGAGGGTGGCGATCTGCTGACCGATGACGGCCCCAGGTTCTGCTATGAGTCCTTGACCTTGTGCTCTGACCTAGCAAGCAAGTAGGCTGGGCGCGGGTAGTGTTCTATCCAGGCATCCCTAAGGCTTGATAGGTTCTCCTTGCTCTCATGCCCTCATACCGTACACCCCTCATGTAGAACGTATAAGGGTTCTCTTCTGTGTGCGTAGGCGTGGGTGCGCCAGAAGGCGCCTGGGTGAGTTCCCGTCCCTGCCACCCTGCCCTACAAGGGAATGACGGGTGGGGGTCTCTATATATATCTCTCTCCGCCTGCTCTACAGGGTTTTCTAGAAAGGCACCCTGTAACCCTGTTATACTAATAAGAGAGGCTCCTTTCTGTAGGGAGGGGTTGATCCGCTACCAGGCAATCGCAGTTGCAGAGCAACTAAGGGGGGAAAAAAATGAAATTGCAAAACGTTTGGACTAGGGCAGTCGTGGTGATCTACCTGGTTGTAGTTGCCGGGGTATGTCTCTACGTTCCAACGTACGGGCACGGCGCTCAAATTATGGGGGAGTTGAGGCCTGGATTTGCCTATAAGTGGGTCTGGGATATGGGCAGTTCCTTTGAGCAGTACTCGTACGAGTATGCTGCGTCGGTGGTCGACTACGGACGTGTCGCCCTGGAAGTGGTCAGTCTGACCGCCGTTGTAGGGGTTCTGTTCTTCATCGGTTCGTTCGTGGAAGGCAGGGAAGCGGGGCAAGCAGTCTGACCCTGTGAACCGAGAGTGAGGGTGCGAGAGTTGGATTTACCCAGGGAGCCCAGGACGTGCTCGAGGAAGGTAGACACCGTAAGGGGGAGGGAGCTTGAGGATCGTACTTAGCTTGGTGGCTGGATTCCTGCTGTCTGGTGCCTCACAGATACTAGTGGATCTGAACACCCGCCTTCCTGGGTGGACGATGGAGCCAACACTTGGAAACGCCATCCTAGCGGGATTGATATGGTTCATTCGCCCTCTTCTAGTACACACGCCAAGAGCATTCGTTGTCGAAATGCTTCGGGGCGTTGTGAAAATGGGAATTTTCAGCGGCTTTGCATGGCTTTGTATCGCCGGCGCGACCCGCATCTTTGACAGCACGGCCCTGCAAATCGTCGCAGCCACATTGTTCATCGCTGTCGGAGGTTGGTGCATAGTAGTGCCTTTCGTGATAGCTCTGCTGATGCCTCCATTTGTTGCCGTGATTGTTTTAGATCTCATCTTCGCCGGAGCCAGTCTCGCCTTTGGCATCATCGCCCTTCCCATCAATGGAGCAAAATGGGCCTTTAAGAAACTCTTTCACATCGGGGTGCCGAAGCAGACTGTTGGAATTCGAATTGTTGTAGCGATCTACCTGGTTATGGTTATTGGTGTCTGCCTGTACGTTCCTTCGTACACCATTAACGTTCCGTCGTACGCCCTTAGAAGCGGACTCAAGCTGGAATTTGCTTACCGGTGGGTTTGGGCCCTGAATTATGGGCTCTCGATCGACTTCGGACGTGTTGTCTCGGAATTGATTGGACTGACCGCCGTTGCGGGAGTTCCAGTCCTGCTACTCATCGGTTCGCTGGTGAGTGGCAGGAAGCGAGAGAACAACACTACGACATAGCGCACACGTCCGGGAGGTCTCGAATAGCCTGGATACCATAAAGGGAGGAGGGGTCATGAGAAGGACCATTATCGTCTGCGTCGTGCTCTTGGTGTTGAGCATGGGGTATGGATGTGGAAGCGCGGTTGTCAACCCGGAAGACGATATAGTGCCGACGACGACACCTATTATCGAGATGATGCCGAACGTCGTCATCAACGATGACATCACAATGAGTTTCGAATCGGATGCTGTCTACATAGTCGGAACGGTCACCAATAAGTCGGACAAGCCTGTGGGGGACATGGAACTGACGTTCAACGTGTTCGATGCTTTTGGACAACGCCTTGGAACAGCAATGGGTTTCCATTTCAAAGATGAAGTCATTGCTTCGGGAGAGTCGTGGTCATACCGGTGCGACTACTACGGAAAAGACTTCAAGAGAGTTGCCAAGGCGGTCGTTGCAGGACTCGTCGTCCACTAGCAGGGGGTTCTTCTCCTGTTTGCCGTGAGTCTCAATCTTTAAGATGTACTGAGGCTTTATCTTCAACGTCCGGGTAGTGATCTGCCCGGTCTGTCTGCATAGTGGGGGCGGCCTCACACAAGGGGCCGCCTTGCGTATTGGTGGGGCGTACTTCTGCACTAGCTTACCAACACGCCAGGGTCTCGGGGGCCAACGATCTGAGTCCTTGAGTACCCCAGAAGGGTCCGAGTCAGCCGATGCCCCAAAAAGGGGTCATTTCTGAGAGTCGGCCCTACTGGGATACGTCTCTTGCTTCCAAATTGCTATAGTGAACCCGCGGCGAGGTCAGACGAGGCAAAATATAGCCATGATGGGCGCACCCGCCACCATAGGCGAGGCACGATCACGAGAGGGTGCAGGTTTCTGGTTTTCCTAGACCCTGAATAACGGGTACTCACGGGTGCTGGTTCCATGTCAAGGATACTCAATCTTGACAAATCCATTTAAAGGTGTATACTTCTGCCATGGTTGTATAACGGAAACATTAAAAACCGTGATGAAACCGCGAGGGGGTTTGACGATGAGAGCAGCAGCTTACATGAGAGTGAGCACGGACGCACAAGCGGGACCTGATAGATACTGTCTCGACTGCCAGCGTGCCGACATAGAAGCCTACGCCACGGCGAACGGGCACGAGCTCGTCACCTGGTTCACTGACGCTGGTTTATCTGGGAGTACATTGGACCGTCCTGGACTTGTCGCCTGTATGGATGCAGCCGCACACAAGACTGTTTCTGTTGTCATTGTTGCGAAAATGGATCGGCTGAGCCGTGATCTCATGGGCAGCCTATGGATCAGAAAGGAACTGCTGCGTTCTGATGTGCAAGTCCTGTCTGTCGCTGAGCCGTTTGACGCTGAGGACCCGGCGGGTCGTCTGTTTATGCAAATCGTTTCGGCGTTCGCTGAGTTTGAAAAGAACCGTATCACTGAACGGCTCTCAGGTGGGCGCAAGGCAAAGGCAGTCAAGGGCGGCTATGCCGGAGGGCGGGCGCCACTAGGCTATACTGCGAAAAAAGGCGGGACAGTGTTGACAATTGACCCCGCAGGTGCTTTGTCCGTCCAGCGGGTATTTGCCCTCAGATCTAAGGGTTTGTCGATGGGCAAGATCGCAGCAGCCTTGAACCAGGAAGGGCGCACAACAGCAACGGGTAAGAGATGGCGGGATATGCAGGTGAAGCGGGTTCTTGACCGGGTAACGCTCTATAGCGGGCGCTATGCCTATGCCGATGTAAAAGCAGCACAAGGTCAACAGCAAGCGATATTGGGGAGGTAGCAGAATGAAGACTGACAAGTCTGTTAAAATCTTCGCGACTTTGGAAGAGCTCTACACGGTTTCTGATGTGGCGCAGGCGCTAAAAGTCCAGCCAAAAACGGTGTATAAGATGATCTCAGATGGGGTGTTGAAGGCCGGTAAGGTCGGGCGGGTGTGGCGTATACGGGCTTCTGATGTTCAGGCCGCCATTGGGAGGGCGCGTTGAAGGGTGAGGCAAGAGAAGTCGGGGAGAAGGGTTTACAAAGGCAAAAACAGTCCCGGAAACAAGGAGAAGGGGAGAGTTTCCGCGTCTCTGTAACCCCACATGAAAAGTCCCCCTTCCTTAAATTATGAAGAGCGTGCTTGAAAAGTGCCCCGAATGTCAACGTAAAAGCTTCCACGCGGTATGTATATACGTGTGAAGGGTAAAGGTTTAGTGTTCTAAGGCGTTCCAAAATCGTCCTCTGGCGAGGACACAAAAGGCGAGGTGAAGCATGGTTAATACCACTTACGGCAGCAAGTCGTTCCCGAAAAATCCTTTCACGTGTTTTCTCAATCACGAGGGAATTAAGCCTGGCGAGTTCTCGATCATGGCTCGCGTCGAGGGCGCGAACGTCTACGATGCGATGGAAAGCCACATGAAAATCCTCCCTCAGTCATTCGTCCTGGCAATCGAAGAGCGCAACGGCAAGGGTGCCGGAGAAGCGGTAGCCGCTGCCTATCTGGAGTATAGGGAAGACTGCCGGACGATCTTGATGAAGAAACAGAAACCGGTACAGAAATAAGGGAATTAGGACAATGCGAAAGGCCCAACTTCTTCGATGCCTCTGGCGAGGACTGCCCTTTACGGGCAAAAACAGCGAGGTGAGTTGGGCCTTGTCTGTTTATTGTACTAGGTATCCGGCCCTAATGCAAGGGCAGGTGTGACGTGTCCAGGATACTGACGCCACAGGAGCAGATAACAGAGTACGTTGACCTGGGCCTGTCTGCAATAAAAGACTTGCCAGGAGTGCTGATGAAGCAACTAGACACGCAATTCATGAGCGTGCCCTATCTGTCTCTCGTATGGGGCACGTGGAAAATCATCGAGGGCAAGTGACTGCTCAGAAGACGATCATGCCGACAGGTGGAGTCGACTACGAGACCCTTCGTGCACGAATGCAGCCCGAGTTCACCAGGCTGGGGCTTGCCGGGGACCTGGCAAATCAGCTTGTTCGGGAGATGAATTTCCTGTCCTGCTTGTTCATTAAGGTGGCAAGCAAAAGGAGGCTCAATGGGTGAACTAGGTGAACAGAAACGAGCTGTGATTTACACACGAGTCTCCTCGAAGGAACAGGTCGATGGCTCCAGCCTGGACACTCAGGAGAGATACTGCCGGGAATATGCGGACCGGTACGGGTTTTTGGTTGACAAGGTTTTTGTCGAACGAGGCGAGAGCGCCAAGACAGCTAACCGAACCGAGCTCCAGAGCATGCTGCACTACGTGGGTGTCAATTTCCGACATCTTTCGGCGGTCATTGTGTACAAAGTGGATCGCTGGGCTCGCTCCACGAAAGACCATGGAGACCTGAGAGCTATCATCAACCATTTGGGGTTGCGGCTGCTCTCGGCAACGGAGAACCTTGAGGACACGCCCGTGGGACATTTTGTGGAGAACGAACTGGCCAATTTCGCGCAGTTTGACAACGAAATACGTGGTGAACGCTGCAAGAATGGAATGATCGATGCTGTCAATGCGGGGAAGTATGTCTGGCAAGCCCCTCTCGGATATGTTAACGGCCGGGCCAAGTGTGAGCCAAGCCTTCAGCCTGCGAGTCCATCCATCGTCGCGCTCGTCCGCAAGTCGTTCGAGTTGGTCGATAGTGGGTACAGCGTGACGGAAGCCCTTCAGCGGGTTACCAACGAGGGGCTCCGGGCGCGCACGGGCAGAGAACTCAGTCGCAATACCTTTCGGACCATGCTCATGAACAAGAGGTACATCGGTCTCATCGAGGGGTTCGGAAAGATGGTCCGTGGCGACTTCGAGCCGCTTGTTTCAGAGGATGTCTTTTACAGAATCCAGCCGAAGCTGCATAGGGCCCCCCTGCCCATGAGAGTGGTGTATCGGAAAGATAATCCCGAGTTTCCCCTGCGTGGCGTCTTGCTTTGCCCGCGGTGCGGTCACCGATTGACTGCTAGCGAATCAAAGGGCAACGGTGGCAAGTACGGATACTACTCGTGCCCCAGTTGCGGGAAGTTTAGAGCGCGCAAGGAGGGGTTGGAGCGCCACTTCGTTGAGGCACTAGCTGGTTTGAGTCTGCAGAGAGACTATGCGAGGCTGCTTGAAATAGCGATTGACACCAACCTTGAACGGCAACGGTCGTGGATGAAGCATGAGACCATCTCAGTGCAGCAGCAGATATCTGACCTTAAGGCGCGTGAGATGAAGATTGTTGAAAAGACGCTCTCGGACGTCATACCGGAGGACAGGGCGAAGGAGCTTCTCGCGATAGCAGCTACTCAGGAAGAAGAACTCAGGGAGAAGCTCGCGCTCGTCTCGCAATCTGCGCTTGCGACACCTGATGTGGTAAAGACGGGTCTGAATATTCTAACCGATATGAGATCGTTCTGGGCAGAGTCCGACCTGACGACCAAGCAGCAGTTCCAAGGGTTCGTTTTTCCCAAAGGAATCGCCATTGAGGATTCGCGATTTGGAACCAGCGAGACAGCCGCTTGTCTAAAGCTAAGAGAGCTTCCGGCGAATCCCGGAAATATCATGGTGGGCCCACCTGGATTCGAACCAAGAACCAAGTGGTTATGAGCCACCTGCTCTACCGTTGAGCTATGGGCCCATGCGTTGCGCGCACGTCAGGAAAGGGCCTGTGCGGGTTTTATTATAGGCGGGGACGGCCGTGCGTCAACTTTTCGACGCGCATAGATATGCCATAGCTTCCTCTCTGGAGCCGATCATGCCGTCCAGCTGGAGGCGTCGCACCTGGTCGAGAAGCAGTCCGACCTGTCGTCCTTCGGGGATACCGAGGCTCACGACGTCCTCACCTGAGACCAGCGGCGGCTCGTCCATCCGTGAGAGGACTGTCATGAGGAGGTCGCGAGGGCCGGTGGTCTCCAATCCGGCAAGGTGGGCCTCCAGGATCGAGAGAATAGGCAAGGGAATGCCCCCAAGTTCCTCTACTGCAGTGCTCACCTTACATGTTCCTTGCTCGAGAAGGCGACGCAGTGCCCGTTCCTTTCGCTGCCATGACCGGCACGCCGATGCCAGTCGGTCGCTTAATCCGAAGTCCTTGAGGACCTCCTGCAATTCTCCAGAAGGAATGTCGCCCAGCCACACAAGAAGCGGCGCAACCCATCGAGGAGCATCCAGGCCGTTCACGGCCGCGTGGAGACCCTCCTCGAGGGCGGACAGGAGTCGGACTTTCGCAGCCCGCGGCGGAACGAGCGGAAGACCAATGAGTCCACATCCGACCAAGCAAAGCGCTTTGATGGATGCGACGCTCCTGCTGCTCAAGAGCAGTTCCTTGAACTCGTCCTGTGCACGTTTGTTGCGCCGGACATTCAAGAGCCCGAGCTCAAGAGCCTCCCTCGCCTTCTCACGGGTACCGTCCTCGAGAGCGAAGCCCAGACGCGTCTGGGCCGAAACGGCCCGCAGTATCCGCGCGGGGTCCTCGATGAAGCTGTCCGGATACGTCATCCGAATGGTCCGGGCTTCAAGGTCCCTTAGCCCTCCGGTAGCGTCCACCACGGTGCCGAAATCGCTCTCTGAGAGAGACATGGCAAGAGCATTCACGGTGAAGTCCCTCCTCAGCAGATCCTTCATCAATGGTGCAGGGGCGACCGTGGGCAGCGAACCTGGAAAGTCGTAGTACTCGAGGCGAGCAGCTGCAAAATCGTACTCCCGCTCTCGAATACGAACCTTGTGTGTCATGAAGCGTCCATACGAGATCACGTTGGTATCGAAGGACTTGGCGACTGCCGCGGCAACGCCCGAGACGTCTTTCTCCGTGACGATGTCGAAATCGTTGGGAGGCCTGCCAAGGAGGACGTCGCGTACCGACCCGCCGACAAGATAAGCCCGGTTTTCCTCCGTATCGCCAATCCGACCAATTCTGGCCAAGGTCGCCGCCGTGTCGCTTCCGCCCAGCCGATCGAGGTCGGAACGCACGATGACTCGCACACCTGCTGTCCCCACGATGCTCTGTGGATGTGCTGTGCTGTTGAGGTAGCGCAGGACGTCGGATCTCGAGACCACACCCAGAAGGCAGTCCTGTTCCATGACCAGCAGGAGGCCTGTGTTGTACCCACCGAACCCCTGTATGAGCTCTTCGACGGTTGCGCTGAGGGGAACGGCCGGAATGCGCGTATTCAGAAAGTAATGCACAGGCTTCTGCTGGAGCCGCGTGAGAGAAGTCTTCTCGAGAGCTTTCTTGGACACGACGCCGACAATTCGGCCATCACGTTCGACCGGCAGCACCGAGAACCCAAGATTCACCATTATGTGCAGGGCTTCTTCGGCGGACCTGTCCTGAGAGACTGTCGCGGGATGGGGCGTCATGATATCGTGGACGACCTGGTGCCACTGAGTACGCCTCGCGGCTATGGCGGATATAATGTGCTCTTGTGCGGTTTCAGCGGATGTTCCATCTCGCAGGATGGATGCTGCCGCATGGATCCGACCTGCTCCCCCCAAAGGAGCGAGCAACTCTGCGACGTTGAGCAGGCGATCACTGCGCCCGAGAACGTAGAGTGTCTGGGGAGTCTGGTAAATGAGAAACAACGCTTCTGCCTTGATGATCTGAGCCAGCCGGTGCACGATGACCGAGAGGTTGCCGACGTTCCGCTCTGCATGCACGATGGTAAAAGCTATCTGTGCTCCAGCCACTGTCCTGACCTGTGCACTGTTCAGCGCGTTCTCGAGAGCCGTTTGCTGCTCCGGAGCCAGGTAGGTGGTGACATAGCGGGCGACCATGGAAAGACTCGCGCCAGCTTTGAGCAAATAGGCTGCCTGTTCGACGTCGAACGCTGTCGTCTCGGGAAACAAAAGCGAGCCCGTGTCCTCATAGATGCCAAGCGCAAGGAGTGTAGCTTCGTCCGGGTTCACGGGAACCAGCTGCTCGCGGAGCGCGGCGGTCACAAGCGACGCGGTCGCTCCACACTTCCGGATATGGCCCTCGTCAATATGTGCCAGGCTCGCGGAGTTTGGCTCATGATGGTCATACGCAATCAGCCTTATCCCTGGCAGTGAGAGGACCTCCTTGTACTCGCCGAGACGGGATGCGACAATCGTGTCGGCCAGGATGACCGTTCCGATGTCTTCTTTGAGCAAGGACGGCGCAGGCATGCGCACAAAACGAAAACGTCCCTCGTAGAGCCGGAGGAACTCCTCCACGTTCGGCTCGAGGGACCCGGGCAACACTGGGACGGCCCCGGCATACAGCCGAGACAGCCCAGCCATCGAGGCTACACAGTCAAAGTCCGCACCTGCATGGCCGAGAATAACCGTTTTCACGAATGCTCGTACGTCACCACACCGTCCGGGCGGCTGATCTTTGCCACGACGGTCTGCCACCGAGGGACGGACGCTTGCCCGACGACGATGGACCCCAGAATCTCCTGTTCGCACGTACGTGCGTCGTCGTCTGTGCGTGCGTAAACGGTCGCAATCTGGTGTCCGGCACTCACTGCGTCGCCGGTCTTGACGTCCAGCACGAGGCCGACGGCCAGATCGATGACATCTTCCTTTGTTCGACGCCCTGCGCCGAGGTGCATGGCAGCCAGCCCAATGCCTTTCGCATCGATGCTCGTGACAAATCCACTGCGCGGAGAATAGACGGGCAGCCTGACCGCGGCTTGTGGCAGAACCTCGGGCCGGTCGATGAATGTGGGGTCACCTCCCTGCGCCCTGACGATATCGGCAAAGCGTTGTAGCGCGTTCCCGCTCGCGATGGCGTTCATGGCCATTGTTCTGGCGTCTTCGCGCTTCTGAACAATCCCGCTTTGTATGAGGATCTCGTCGCAGAGCGTCAGTATGACATCGACAAGTTTGGCCGGGCCATGCCCCTTGAGAACCTGGACGGCCTCGACGATCTCAAGGGCATTGCCCACGGCGTTACCCAGCGGCTCATTCATGTCCGTCACATAGGCCACTGTCGTCTTGCCATTGTCCTCTCCTATGCCAACCATGGTCTTCGCCAGTTCGATGGCCTCCGATTTGCCTGCCATGAAAGCCCCCGATCCCCACTTCACATCAAGGACGATCACGTCTGCACCGGACGCCAACTTCTTGCCCATGATGCTGGATGCGATAAGAGGCACAGAATCCACCGTTGCCGTCACGTCGCGGAGAGCATAGAGCTTCTTGTCGGCTACAGCTACATCGCCGGTCTGAGCCATGATGGCTCCACCTAGACGGTTGACGATCTCCATGAACACCAGCGGCGTCAGGTTCACGTCGAAACCCGGAATCGACTCAAGCTTGTCGATTGTCCCGCCGGAGTGGCCGAGGCCCCTTCCCGACATTTTTGGCATCACGGCACCACAGCTTGCGGCAATGGCGATGAGGGGGATGGACACTGTGTCGGCGACACCCCCCGATGAGTGCTTGTCGCACTTCACTCCCTTCAGCGAAGAGAGGTCGATGACGTCTCCGCTGGTACTGATGCAATGCGTGAGCCAGGAGGTCTCATGAGTATTCATCCCTTTGAAATAGATGGCCATGAGCATTGCCGACGTCTGATAGTCGGGAATGGAGCTATTCACAAGACCATCAATCCACCACGAGATCTCTTCTTTCGAGAGTTCGCCGCCGGATTTCTTCTGCTCGATAAGTTCTGCGAAGTTCCTGTTCACCACTCGGCTCCCTCGATGACGCCGGTCAGCAACTCTGCCAAGTGTTCATCGGCACGTCGCGCCGTGGCGAGCACCTGGTCATGGCTGAGCTCGGTGACCGTATCGGTCGCAAGGTCGGTAATGACCGAGACGGCGCCAACGCGCATGCCAGCCTGGTTTGCCACAATGACCTCGGGAATCGTGGACATACCCACCGCATCTGCTCCTAGAATCCGCAGCATTCTGATCTCTGCACGGGTCTCGAACTGAGGGCCGGACAGCGCTGCATAGACGCCGGACGCAATCGGCAAAGAACGAAGTTCACCGACCGATTTGAGCGCTTGCGTGACCGCGGGGTCATACGCAGTGTACATATTCACGAATTTGGAGCCGAACACCTCATCGGCGAGACCTCGAAGCGGGCTGTCTGCGGTAAGCAAGTTGAGATGGTCTTCGATGACCATCAGGTCTCCGAGTTTCAGACGATCCGCAATGCCACCCGCCGCATTCGTGAAGAGGGCGGTACGAACACCCAGGGCCTGGGCAACCCGGACAGGGATCGTCACCGTGGCAGCGTCATAGCCCTCGTAGTAATGAAAGCGACCCGCAAAACACAAGACTCTGTGTCCACTGATGCTCCCCGCGACAAGCTCGCTGGCATGCCCCTTGACTGTCGACACAGGGAACCCCGGAATCTCGACGTAGGGAACGATTGTCCGCCCATCCATCCGGTCCACGAAGCTCGACAGACCAGATCCGAGGACGACAGTAATCTCGTACGACTGCCCGATACGCCGCATCAGGCTGTCGACCGCGATGGTCACCTGTTGTCTCAGCTGAGCGCTGTCCATTACTCGACCGATCCCACGACGCCGTAGAAAGCCTGCCCTCCGTAGTAGGGCTGGATCTCAAGATCAGGGAATTGCCGGGTCAACGTCACAACGAGCGCATCGAATGACGCCTCAGCAAAGTCGGCGCCCCGGTAAACCGATATCAGAGACTTGCCATCCCAAATGATGGTGGACTCGTTGAGGTGCACCAGCGCTCCCTCGACCGATTGTCCAAGTCCTACAAGCTTGTCGTCCATGAGCAGCATATAGTCGCCCTCGTGGACAAGCATTCCAGAGACCGAGGCATTCTTGGTTGCACACGTGACCGCAAAGAAATCTGTTGCCTCAATAGCCTGGTTTGCGACCGCCAGACAGTCGTCATCAGGACCACAAGAAGCCAGCTGGACCAGCGCACTGATAGCCTGCACCGGGTGGCGAGCGTTCAACACTTGCACGTCCTTGTCGATGAGGTCGGCGGCCTGTTGTGCGGCCATGATGATATTTTTGTTGTTTGGGAAGACAATGAACGACTTGGCGTTGCATGCCTTGATGGGAGCGACGAAAGCTTCAGCCGGCGGATTCATCGTGTCGCCGCCGCTGACGATGATCTGCGCTCCAAGTTTGCGGAAAATCTCGTCAAACCCAGCCCCCGGTGACACTACCACGTATGCACGCTGCACGTACTCGTCAGCGCAGCCCTCCGTCGAAGCGAGTGGCTTCGACGAGGAACCCGCCTTGGCCGCCGGACCGCCGACATACACGTTTGCCTGGTATTGCATGTCCTCGATGTGCCCCTCTCGTACCGGGGCAAACTTCATGAGGTACTGGATAGCGTCGTATGGTTCGTTGGTGTGGACATGGATCTTGGTAAGGCCGCCCGCCGACGCCATGACAAGGCTATCGCCACGTTCGGTCAGTTTTGCACGGACTTCAGTTTCCGGCAGCGTGTCAGAAGCCACCAGGATCACAGTGTCATAACGGTACGTCAGGTCCTGCGGGGCGACATGCTCCTCGCTCTCATCCTCCAGTGTCAATTTCCCGGAGGTGACCGTCTCACCCCGGAGACTCATCAACATACCTTCCAGGAGTGTCACAAGGCCCTCGGCCCCGGCATCCACCACATGGGCTTCTGCCAGTGCAGGAAGCTGCCCAGTCGTCTCCTTGACCGCTTGTCTTCCTGTCCTGATGACCTCGGCCAAGTAATCCGTATAGTCTTCCTGGTGCAACCCGGCCGCACTCTCGGCCATGCGTCTGACGACGGTCAGGATAGTTCCTTCTACAGGTATAACCACCGCCTTGTATGCTACCTCGGTCGCTTTGGTGAGCATCTGCGTGAAATCTGTCGTCGTTAGCACCGGCTTGCTGTCAGCTGCCGCTGCCATACCACGGATAATCTGGGACAGGATGACGCCTGAGTTTCCACGCGCCCCGATGAGGGATCCGGCAGACAATGTCGAGACCAATTCTTTCATGGACTTGGGCTGACTCTTCTGGACTTCCTCCAGAGCAGTTCGGAGGGTGAGGGACATATTCGTGCCGGTGTCTCCATCGGGCACGGGAAAAACGTTCAGGCTGTTGATAAAGGCTTTGCGGGATTCGAGGCTGGCGAGAGCAGCCGTGAACAGCGCCTCAAGCTCACTGTAACCGATTTCTTTCAAGATATCCTCCGGAAGTGATGCTATTCGTTTTCGTTTTCGACGCGAATGGACCAGACCACGACGTTCAGCTCGACTCTCTCCTGCGCAATCCCCGTCATATTGCAGAAGACATAGCGAACCTGTGATGCAATGGTACGGGCGACTTCGGAAACACGAAGACCATATTGGAGCCGGACATGAACGGTCACTTCGATCGTGCCGTCCTTTCTGATCCGAGCATCGACGCCCTTTGGTGTCGACAGAAGCGCAAGAGCGCCAGTGAAGCGTTCGGCGAATGTGACGGGAGCCAGCCCTGTCACGCCGTAAACATTCAGGGTAGCCAACCGGAGGATTTCCTCCATTGCATTCCTGCTGAGAACGACTTTACCTTTTGTATCAGTCATATCCACTCTCCAGGCAAAATGTGGTATTCGATTATACCACCAAACTTGAATTCGTTGGCCTTTGACGTAAAATTAACCTACTTTTTCATGGAGGTTCATCGAAATGAGCAGAGTATGTACTATTTGTGGCAAGGGTCCAATGGTAGGCAACACGGTCAGCCATTCCATTCAGCGTAGTTCTCGTCGTTTCCTGCCAAATCTTCACACAGTACAGGTAGAGATGAACGGCAGGGTTCAGAGGATTCGCGTGTGCGGCAAGTGTCTCAAGAAGCTGAAGGCCACAGCCTGATTCGACGCTTCGACGAATGAGCGAAGAACTCCGGAGCCTGTTGTGGACAGGTTCCAGTTTGCGCGTACTCGACCAGGTCAAGCTCCCCTTCGAAATTGAGTGGATCGAATGTACGTTGTACAGAGATGTATATTCAGTCATCAAGAATATGAACACTCGCGGGGCTCCCGCAATCGGCGTTGCTGCTGCCTATGGGATGGCTCTGGCTGCCCGAGAGGCGCTGACGACTCCGCAGCCTGCGCAGTTCGTGCTTGATGCCGGTGTCTATCTCAAGAGCGCCCGACCCACTGCCGTGAACCTTGCATGGGCTGTCGATCGGTCTCTCGCCGAGGGAGCGCCGAGTCTCGGCAAAAACCCACGGGCGGCGGCCGATGAGCTTGCAACGTTCGCCAGCAAGCTGGCCCGGGACGATGAGGACCGAAATTTCGCTCTGTCGAAGCACGGTGCTGAGCTGTTCGAAGACGGAGACACCATCCTGACCATCTGCAATACCGGCGCTCTTGCGACGTATCGATACGGCACAGCGCTTGGTTCCATCAACGAAGCGTTCAGGCAAGGCAGGAAGATTCAGGTCATTGCCCTCGAGACACGGCCGTATCTTCAGGGAGCACGATTGACGGCTCTGGAACTCGTGATCGCGGGTATCCCGTTCCATCTTATTACTGACGGAATGGCCGGCTTCATGATGTCGCATGGGATGGTCACCAAGGTCATCGTGGGCGCCGATCGTATCGCCTCGAACGGTGACTTCGCCAACAAAATTGGGACCTACCAGCTGGCTGTCCTGGCCGAGTACCACGGACTGCCATTCTACACGGCGGCACCGTTTAGTTCCTTCGATTTCTCGATTGCTTCGGGCGCCGAAATCCCCATCGAACAACGCGACGAGAATGAGGTCCTGTCATTTGCAGGCCAGCGTGTCGCCGCAGAAGGTGCACATGCCTTCAACCCGTCGTTCGATGTGACCCCCAACGAGCTGCTTTCGGGTATCGTCACTGAACGTGGTGTTTTCAGACACCCCTTCGGCAACTGGGAGCGACCCTGAGCAAGAGCAACCCCGGCACAACAGGGAATCCATCCTGTCAGCGTTGAGCCTTTGCTTCTGGCACTCCATTCTTCGGACAAAGTCCACTAATTGTACAGGCACCGCAATCTGGTCGGCGAGCATTGCAGGCAGACCGCCCGTGGGCAATGAGTGCGTCACAGAGTGAGTTCCAGTGGCTCTCCGCAACGACAGTCATAATGTCTTGTTCTACTTTTTCTGGAACGAGGCTCTCGCTGAATCCGATGCGATAGGCCAGACGCTTCACATGTGTGTCGACTACAACAGCCTGCTTACCAAATGCATGCGCAAGGACAACATTGGCGGTCTTGCGTCCGACGCCAGGGAGTCCCGTGAGGAAGTCCATCTCGGGAGTCACCGTGCCTCCCCATTTCTCACAGAGTTCGAGGGATACGGCAACGATCGCCTTCGCCTTGTTGTGGAAGAAGCCGGTCGGCTTGACGATCTCTTCGACCGCAAGAATATCGGCGTGACCCAGAGCACACACGCTAGGATAGGCAGCAAACAGACGTGGGGTAACCTTATTGACCATGACGTCTGTGCACTGGGCGCTGAGTATTGTTGCCGTGAGCAGCTGCCATGGGTCTTTGAACTCCAGAGCGGTGCCTCTGTCGGGATAGGCTTTCTCGAGTGTGGCCACGACCTGTCGAACGCGCTTCTGCGCTGTGAATGTCATCTCCATGTCTCCTCGCTTGACGTTTGCATGCAAACAACAGTATACTCATATGTCATAGGAGCAAGGTGGCTGCTCTGACCCGGTCGAACAACAACCCGAGGGTTCAAGGGCTCCTGGGTTGTGGTATGCGGGCAGCCCCGAGTCAAAGGGCTTGCAGCCGAGCGTGTTCTGTGTATACTACAGCAAGTCCGGTTTTGTGGGCGGTTAGTTCAGAGGTAGAACGCTTCGTTGACACCGAAGAGGTCAGAGGTTCGATTCCTCTATCGCCCACCATTTGAGTTTTCAGGGAGCGGACATGGATATCAGAATTGTCTTTGATGACGCATCGTCTCAATATTCTTTCACTGATGGCGAGTCCATCCTCATGGCTGTTCAGAAGCTCTTTCCCCAGCAGAAGCGATCTATCGTTGCTGCCAGGATTGGCGGTTTGCTCGTGGACTTGACGACGATCCCATCCACGACCGACGACATCCAGCTTGTGGGCACTGCCACCAGCGACGGGCTCGAAATCCTTCGCCACAGTACGTCACATATCATGGCCGAGGCGATCAAGGAGCTCTATCCGGACGCCAAGCTTGCCATCGGACCATCTATCGACACTGGTTTTTACTACGACATCGACATGCCGAAGACGCTGTCCCCCGATGATCTCGTTGCAATCGAACAGAAAATGCGCGAGATTACC
>Ga0209540_10001415_pt1 | contig 18328 bp, 16 predicted proteins | sample BarGraIncu01121A_FD_184501 | JGI IMG/M metagenome (GOLD analysis project Ga0209540, IMG submission 184501) | Arctic peat soil microbial communities from Barrow, Alaska - Barrow Graham LP Incubations 011-21A (SPAdes) (version 2) | ecosystem: Environmental > Terrestrial > Soil > Wetlands > Peat... | reverse complement strand
GGATGTCCGCATCGAGATACCACTTCAGCGATGTCAGCGGATCCTTCCACTCCGGGCGAAGCCCCCGTTTGAACTGTCGTGTATACAGTTCGATGTCGGACGGGAAGAACTGGATGTTGCACCAGTAGGTAATGGGTCCGTAGGGTCGCGGGGTGTACCAGGGATGCCAGTAGGTGACGGTGTAGAAGATCGCCCCCGCAACCAAGATCGCTCCCAGGGTTGACCAGATCCCCTGTCTTTTGCTCCATCTCTTCAATGTCATCGCAATACGCTCCTTGTGCAGTGTAGCACAGAAAATTCCCACTCTCCTGTCCTTACCCGCCCGCCCGTTTCAGAAGAGGCAGAGGGTCTTCGGGTACGCCATCTCGGCGTACTTCAAAGTGCAAATGGGGTCCGGTGCTGAACCCGGTGGAACCTGACAGTCCGATGACTTCTCCTTTGCTGACCGATTGTCCGGTGTCCACGCCAATATGGCTCAGGTGGCCATAGATGGTGGACAGGTGTGTCCCGTGACGTATGACGATGCAGTTGCCGTATCCCAGTTTGTTGCCACGCCAGACGACAACACCACGCGCGGCTGCCATGACTGGCGTGCCGGCTGCCGCAACCAGGTCGACGCCATGATGCTCGAGCTCCTGGCCAATAACAGGATGTTCGCGCAGGCCAAACGGTGAGGTAACGACAAGTGCACCAATCAGTGGTGGTGCAAGCTGCTGCGGTGTTGACAGCAGCAGGACCTGCCACTCCCTTGCCTGGGTCGTAGCACGACGAAAGAAGGCATCCTCCAAAGTCAGTTCGTGCTCCATGGCGGTCGGGTCCTGAGCTGATATCGCTCCCCACGTTGCCTGTTCGGCGTCGCGTGCCCGGATGGAGGCAATCGGATGCTGAATGCTGAACGGCGTGTTGAGCGTCGGAGGCGTGACATCTCCACGCGCAGCCGCCTGTGACCGGTACCACATCAGCGATCCGATCGCAAGGATCAGGACAAGGACAACGGTCAGGCATCCTTTTCTGCGCCGATGCGTCTGCGGTGGAGACCCGTGCTGTGTCTGGTGGGGACCTGGAACATAGAACGCAGATGAACCGTAGTATGTAGTCGTTTCTTCCGATGGTCTCCGAAGTATGTCCACATTGCACCTTCCCACACAAGTTGTTGTTGGCGAAGTACAGCCTCATTCCTGTCGACGGCGATTGCGCCCTCTGTGTGCATTCACCCAACCCCATCACTTCTATAACGCGATGTCCCCACGTTTGCTGACGAGATCTGCACGTAGTGTTCTGCCAGAGTTCGAAGGCGCAGTTACTTCTTCTCTTCCTGGATCGCCTGCAGGAAGGTTGTCTCCAGGGTGTCCCGATCCGGCGTGATGGATTCAATGCTGGCTCCTGCGTGTACCAGATCACGAAGGGCAGCAGGAACAGGGACAGCGGTACCAACCATTCCTCCTTGCACCCCGTCTTTCTGGGAAAGGGTTGCCTGATGCTGAGCAGCCCACTGCTGGACCAACGACCAGTCCTTGGTACCACTGACTTGTAGACTGAACCCACGGTAGGGAACAGGATCATTCTTGCTCATCTGCCGCAGGACATGGCCTTGCTTGACAATGGCCACGCGGTCACAGATCTGTTCTACCTCATTGAGGAGATGACTTGCCAGGAAGATGGCAACCCCTTGATCCGCCAGATGCCGGATATAACTGCGCAGTTCTGCGACACCCTGAGGGTCCAGTCCGTTGGTAGGCTCGTCCAACAGGAGGAGCCGTGGTTTCTCCATGATGGCCTGGGCAAGTCCCAAGCGTTGGCGCATCCCCAGGGAGTATCTTCCTGCCGGGGTTTTGTTCCCCGGGTCCAGTCCCATGAGTTCCATAGTGGCATCAACTTCCGGAAGGCCGATGACCCCACGGATGGAGGCAAGCAGTTGCAGGTTGCGCCTGCCGGTCAGTTCGGGGATAAAGGAGGGATACTCCACAAGGACCCCGATCCCTGTCGGCAGCTGGGCATTCCTGACCGTCAGGTCTGTCCCAAGGATCGTGACCTTTCCTTTCGTGGGATGTGCCAGACCGCACATGATACGGAGCAAGGTTGTCTTCCCTGCTCCGTTGGGACCAATAAACCCAAAGACTTCCCCTGCATCCAGGGTCATGCTGACATCATGCAAGACTTCATGTACTGTCTTGCGGGACCGATACTGTTTGCAGATTTCTGTTAGTTCACACACATGTTCCATGACATATCTCCTTTCATTACAGGTCTACATACCGTGCAGAGAAATATCCCAATGCTGACCATATCACGCAAAGAATGCCAAAGACGATGACAGATGCGGCAACGGGGAACGGATAGAGGGCTGCCGTTATTTTTGAGTCGGCCCATTGCCAGTGCTGTGTGAGTTGAAGCTGCGTCGAAAAGAAGAATCGGCCGCCTCCTGGCGAAAAACGGGTCACTCCACCTTGCAGACTCATGTCTACCATTAATATCCAGACAACCGGGATGAAAACGGCGACAGTTTGACGCCACCATATGGAGATCACGACGGACAGCAGGGCTATGCTACACAGGGCCGGTGCCAGGTACCCAATGAGGCCTGCGAAGAACAGGGGTGGGCTAAGTGGCATGTTTGGAAGAAAATGATAGGCACGGAAGCTATATACTTGGTTTATGGTGCTGGTCAGGAAGGGACTGAACGACGTGCTGGCCGGCAGAAAGAGAAGAGCAATCCCCAAACTGATGACAACTGCCGCTCCAACAAAGGCAACAGCCGCCAGAAACAAAGCTGGGATCAATGATACAAACCAGGTTGCCCGGTTGCGGGTACGGGAAACCAGCATGGGCAACCGGCCGGCGTGCTCGTCCCTCAGGAAAGCGTCGCCAACAAGGAACACGAATGTCGTAACCAGAATGATAATCATCATGATATCGGCGCACAGCATTTGGACAGGAACGTCCCAGATGTTTGCGGGAGCGGAAATGTAATACTTGGTGAGAAGGTACGAAATCCTATCCTTACGGTCAAGAACGACTGCCAGTGCCAGGAATGCATCAATCACCAGGACGAACAGCCATCGCTTGCTGGAAAACAACCGACTACACTGGTACCGCATCATGCAAAACATCGTCAGGACCTCCTTGGGACAAAGTACAGTATCACGACCATCTCGTTCATCGCATTGCTCCTATGCATCTTCCTGCTTCCCGTAGGCAATGGTGGCAATGGTGGCCGCTACCAGCAGCCAGATCAAGAAATACATAAACCGACCCGACATGGTCCCCCCTTCCAGTGCCAAAATCCGAGATGAATTCCACTGCTGAGCACTTTCAGGTATCGTGACCATCGCGACGAAGATGGCGAGTGCAGGAACAATGCTGACGACAAAAGGAATCGGCACCCACACAGCCAGGAGCAGGGCAGTCGTCGAGTAGGCTGCGGCCGCTAGCAGGTTGACTCCTGCGAATTGGGCTGCAAACCACCATGGATGTGCAAGATACGAGGCATGATCGGCAGGGTTGATATTGGCGAACTCGCTTGTGCTGATTGTGGGTGCTAGTCCTTTCATGTGCGCCGCTGCCACGGCGGCGACCGCCAGCGACATTGTCAGAAGCAGACAGATAGCGATCGCCATCCCCATGCCTTTGGCAACAATATATCTTCGTCGTGTCAACCCCCGCGTGAGCACAAAGGTGGCCCAGGACGTATGGCGGTCGATCGCGAAGGAATCCCCGACAGCCAGCCCGGTAATGATAGGAAGCTCCCATGGGAGATTTGCCATGAGAGCGATCATGAAGTCTGCTGGTGCCGATCCAGGATGAACGCGCGTTGTGTTTAGACTGATGATATATACGAGAATTGCTGCGAGTGCTGCTGCCAGGATCCAGAATCTTCTGCGTGACAGCAGCCGTCTTAGCTCTTCTGCAACCATATGGATGACTATCATTGTGCCTCCTGTGATGCCCCCGGCGTGTCTACGTGTTTCACGTACTACTCCTTTCTTGCGGTGAAGTTGCCCCCATTGCTGGGTCAAATGTTTCAACAAGCCAGAACGTTTCAGTCATTCCCTACCCTTCTACACGCATTTGCCTTACCCCCTCGCCTCTATAACGCAATGGGTTAGATTTTGCTGACGGGGTTGTCCAGAAATAGTTCAGCGCTGCCGGGGGTCGGCAGCGCTGAAGGAGGAGGGAATACGTGTGAGGGTCAGGAGTGGCGGGGCATCAGTGGTGTGATATGTCATTCCTGTGCATGCAGGAATCCAATCCTACCGTTGTGTGCACATGACCTCGCAGGTGGTGCCTCAGGGAATGCGCAAGTCTCCAGTGGCCACCACAACGGTCATCCCTGCGATGAGCACGCGGTCGCCCGCAAGGCGCACCTTCAGGATGCCCCCGCGTGAGGAAGCCTGGAAGGCAAGGAAGTCGGTCTTGCCGAGCACGTTGCTCCAGTAAGGAGCCAGGGCCGCGTGCGCAGACCCCGTGACCGGGTCCTCGAAGATGCCGTCGGCGGGCGCGAAGAAGCGGGACGTGAAGTCATATGGCGCATCACCCGCTCCTGTGACGATGATGCCGGGCAGGTCGACTGCCATCATGGCTGTACGGTCGGGCGTCAGGGCCCGCACGGCTGCTGCCGACCCAAGGTCGAGCAGCCAGTAGTCATGATCGTTGACACCGCTCCAACGGGGTGCCGTTTTGATTCTCAGGGCGTCGAGGACCGTTTTGGGAACGGGCGCAGGCATGGGAGGCAGCGACGGGAAGTCGAGCTCGATCTGGTCCTCCTGGTACCGGGCGGAAAGGTCCCCGCTCAAGCTGCGGAAGTAGACCTCGCCGTCTGTCACGATGCCGGCCTCACGCAGCGCGCGGGCAGTAGCAAGGGTCCCGTGGCCGCACAGTGGCACTTCCACTGTCGGCGTAAACCACCGCAGTCGCCAGGCGTCGTTCTCCCACAGGACGAACGCTGTCTCCGACAGGTTCATCTCTCGTGCGATGGACGCCATGACCTCGTCCGCCAGCGGCTCTTGCAGCAGGCACACCGCTGCCGGATTCCCTGCAAATATCCTATCGGTAAACGCATCGATGATGTAGTATTTCATATCAATATTCTATGACCAGAAGCCTCGTCACGCAATGTCATTGTTCCTGAAACACAATAGCAATGCCTCTGTGAGGTTGTTCTGGAGCCACAGTTCAACTCACCTGCCGTCCCAGTCTGCACTGGCGAGTTTGTCCAGCTGCTCCGGACTGTCCACACACGTCCTGCTACTTCCCATGACTCTTCTTGGCCTTCCTTGCCACAGAAAGCGCAATTGCTACGGCCTGTTTCTGAGGACGGCCAGCCTTGAGTTCAGTCTTGATGTTCTCCCCAACCGTCTTTTTGCTGTACCCTTTCTTCAATGGCATGTCAAACCTCTTCTTCGGACCCTTTGGCCAGAATGCCTGCAAATCACCACTGAGCGCCTGGCAGAAAGTCAACTTCCCCTGCTTCGTAACCACCGGTAACCAGCTCGTCTACCAGCGTCTTAGCGTCAACCTTCTCAAAGAGTTGCCCGTGCACATCGTGCGGTTGTTCTCTGCCGAATCCAGAAGTTCTCGGAGGCGAAACGCCTGTCTGTCCCGTGTTGCCGTTGTCATATATCGCTCAATGAATTCTCCAATGAGATAACTGTCGAATGACAGCCGAAATCGATATTGCGGGCAGCTGAGTGTTCATCATGATGACTATGGCAGGTGGAACAGCAGTCGGATCCCGTTGTAGATGATTGGTAGGGTCTGAATCAGTACTGCTGAGTCCTTGGCAATCGTGACAACCCTGGCGAGACTGGATATGATACCAGCTGCTCCAAGTCGGTCGCCGGCTTTGAGCTTAGTGGCAAGCGAGTCTCGGTTCTGCAGCAGATCCTGGGACGTGGGAGCCATGTCACGAGGCAACTGCTGGACTACTCTATCGAAGCCCTCCAACGCGACGCGTATGTCGCTGTCCGAAATGGCACCGGCGTTCATCTGCACGATTGTGGAATCGATGGCATTGAAGTTGCCAGCGACGTTGATCGTATTTGTCTGTGTCAGAGGTTTCTCCATGGAACGTAGCGTGTCCAACGGACGTTCAACATAGTCAGTGCCTGTCGCTGTGAGGGCAACAAGGGCACTGTGCGAGCCACCCCACGTTGCTGTCAACAGATCAGAGCTTTCAAGGTATCGCAGTGCCGGCACCAGGTCTTGATAACTCGTGCTCAGAAGCGCTTCTACCTGATTCGAGTGGACGCCGCGCATGGTAGGATTCTGACGGCTGAGATGGTAGACCGCTGCAAGAATCTTCAGGTACTTATCCTCAATCATCATGACCTCCTTCATTAGGGTTGGAACTGTGTACTCCGTCAATTGTGGCTTCCTCCTGTTGCGAAAGACCGTACAGGCTAGAGACAAGGGAGTCAATGGCGCGATCAAGGGCGGCGATCTGGAGCTGAAGGCCCGACTTTTCGCGGTCGTCCCCTGCCATCAGGGCTGGCACGAACCTCCTTCACCTTGGCGTTTGAGTTCCGCGGATACCAAACGGAGCTTTGCACCTAGCGACTTAGTGTAGGACCACGAATACAGCAGATTCACTGTGATGCCAACGGATTCCACGAATGCCGAAACCATCTCGACCATCTCGGGTTCTGTCCAGATGCGTCCGGGTCCTTGGAGGCTCACAGTCTCGGATCGGGCATCAGCATCATGCTTGGTACTAGCGTCCAACATGGCTCGTCCGGTGAAGTGGACAAACCCCGACGTATTCCTATACACTCGGCTGACCCAATCACCGTACTGCTTTGACAGCTGCTCGTGAAGGTAAGCGTCTGCCAGCCACTTCCCTTCGCGCGACTTGATCTTGTCAAGGTGACGATCGTCAAGAAGCGCCAACGCGACTTCTTCGGGTTTGTCTACTAGCCAACAGGCATAGAAACGCATGGCAGTATCCAATTGGAGCCTCAAGAGCGCGCCGCAACAAAGCGGATTCCTCTGTCTGACCAGTGCCACAAATCCGTCAATTAAAGCATACGTCCTGCGAGCCGCTCCTAGAGCAACCAGGTCAGTAGTGAAGATCCCTCTCTCATCTGCTTGCCAGGCATTAACCAACTGCCGTGTGACTTCCTCCTTGAGCTGCCCCAGCTTGGCGAGCAGGTTTTCTACTGACTCGGGCAAGCTTGGAGCACATTCGTCTGCCATGAGAGGACCTTAGGGCGATGACGGGATCGAACGTACCTCATCTGGGCTAATGTCATACAAACGGAAGACGAGGGAGTCGATGGCGCGGTCGAGGGCGGCGATCTGGAGCTGAAGGCCGGACTTCTCGCGGTCGGTGCCCGAGACGGCGAGCTGACGGTGAAGTGCCAGCATCTGGTCGACAAGGCGAACCATCTCGTCGTGCATCGCCTTGTCGGCAGGTTTGGCGAAATCGATGAGACGGATGGGGAGCTGTGACAGGAATTGTCGGTTAGCGGACATCCATCCCCCGCGAAAAGGCGCACTGACGAAGGGGAAATACCATCGCAGCAGTGTGGAATTGAGGATGCCGAGAAGATAAGGAAACCCTTGATCCTGATACATGCTCTGCCATGCGGTACCGCCTACGTCGACGTTGTCCAGGTAGTGTCGTCCGTCTACGTCATACGCGGCGTAGAGATGATCCACGAGGCGCGGAATACAGATCTTCGTCGTCCCCTGGCGCACCATGTTCTTCAGATAGATGTAGCCATACCACTTCGATCCCTTCGACTTCTCCTTTTCCCTGCTCTCCAATCTCTTTCGGTTGGCCGTCAGATAGGCCGCCGTCTGGGGATAGCGTTCGGCGAGCCGCCTGAACTCAACCAGATTGACTGTTGTTCCCGACACTTCATAGGGGAATAGGATGTACTGACGTTCAGGAAGGTCCCGGTATCGTTGCACGTCTGTTCCGCTGACCAACGGGAAAAGGAGACTCTTCTCAAACGTCCAGTCTTTTGCCGAGAGTTTCCGAATGGAGTTTCATGGCGTTTTCGCTTTCCTCGACGAAGTCCATGATAAAGACATCATCCGCGCTGGTTTGTAGACCGACGAATATGTCTGCGACATCTCCCAACTTAACGGGCATCTTAGTCAACTTCTCAAAGAGGGTTGCCCCATCGCCGACGGTGAAGTTCCATTCGGAAGCGGTGGCTGTGGTCGCGGGAAGATCGCCCTCGGTGGCGGAACGGTCGCGGCGCCATGCGGCAAGATCGGTGACCTTAGCGATGTGGAAGCTCTCGTGTGGTTGAGCATCAAGGAAGAGCAGGCACGTGTAGGTGGTCGCGTTGCCAAAAACCTGCTGGTCCCCGAAATGAACGATGCTCCGCAGATGCCTGCCATCAGCAATCAGTTTGCGCAGCGGTTCACCATACTGGGCGTTGAAGAACTTGTGTGGCAGGATGTAGCCCAGACAGCCGTGATCATTCAGCAGGTTCAGACCCTGCTCGACGAAGACAGCGTACAGGTCGTAGTTGCCCTTGCTCGCTGCTTTGTATTTCCCCTTGTAGTACTCGACCTCGACGGGGTTGAACTCCTTGAGCGCCTGGATGCGAATATACGGCGGGTTGCCCAGCACGACGTCGAAGCCGCCATGGGTGTCGAAGACCTGCTTGAACCCACCCGTGCCCTTCCAGTCGAAGGCGTTGATGCGATAGCGCGTGTCGTCGTCGACAAACAAACTCTCGGGTTTGTCGCTGTAGAAGTCGGGACCGATGAGGGAGTTGCCACACTTGATGTTGGTCTCCAGCTTGGGGAGGAGACGCTGGCGGCCACCCCTGGTGAACAGCTCGGCGGTCTCAGAGGTCTCGCCCTCCAGCAGGCGCAGGGTCAGCGACAGCTTGGCGATCTCGACCGCCTGGTCGTCGATGTCCACGCCGTAGATATTGTTGGTCAGAATGCGACGCTTCTCGTCAATGGTCAGGCGATAGTCGCCAGTGCGCGGCTCGATGATGTGGTGGTCTTTGAGCGCTTTGGCGCGGTGCGTCTCCTGGGCGTACCAGTCCAGGTGCCAGCTGAGCAGCTTGTCATATGCTCCCAGCAGGAAACTGCCGGAACCGCAGGCGGGGTCGAGGATACGCAGCTGCTCAACTTTGGACGGCGTCGTCTCCTTGAGTGCCTCACCGACGGTATGGTCCACAATGTACTCTACGATGTCCCTGGGGGTGTAGTAGACGCCGCCGGCTTTCTTGACTTCGGGCTTCTCCTCTACCTTGACGCGGTGCTCGGTGGTGAGGCGGATGGTCTTGCCCAGGAACTGCTCATAGATGTTGCCAAGGATGGCGACGTCCAGCACCGAGAACTCGTACGGGCTCTGCGGATAGTAGACACTGCGGACGATGTCCTTGATGATGTTGTCGTCGACCGTCAGGCCCGGCGTCAGCGTGTCCTCGGCGAAGTTGAAGAGTCCGCCGTTGTACCGCGCGTCGGCCTGGGTGAAGAGCTGCAGCAGGCGCGTGTACTGGTTGGTGCCGTTGAGCAGTGCGTGCATGTTGCCATAGGTGTCGATGCCGCGGTCCTCGGCGATGCGCAGGAACACGATGCGGTCGATCGTTTTCTGGACGGCGAAGTTGAGCTGATGGAGGGGCAGGTTGCGGTTGCGCAGCGCGATATTGCGCGCCAGCTTCTCGCGCCACTGGTCGATGAGGTTCAGGAACTCCTTGTCGACTTCGCTGGTACCACGCTTGCTGCGCGTGTCCTCGACATATTTGTCAAAGGCGCCGTGAAGGATGGCTTCGCGCGAGAAGGTACCGGTGAGGAACGCCCACTTCTCGGGATAGTTCTCGAAGGTGAAGTACTGGATACGAGCCATAGAGGCGCTGTCATTGGGACCGGGCTTGATGCGCGTGTCGTAGACGGCGAATTCCTGGAAGTCGGTCAGGATGGACAGCGGAAGTTTGGCCGAGTAGGCGTAGCGGCGCAACTGATAGGCGGGACTGGAGTCGTTGCGCAGATCGACCGACGGTTTCTTGGCTTCTACGAAGAACTTGCGGACACCACCAATACGGAAGCAGTAATCGGGCGCTTTGGTGCCACCCTCGATGCTGACCTTGTCTTCGCGGATGACCTCGCGGTACTGCTCGGCATAGCTGGCCGTGTTGGCGACGTCCCAGCCCAGCAGCTTAAACAGGGGATCGATGAAATCAGTACGTGTGTTGGCTTCATCATACGAGACACCCCTGTACTGCTCCAGGTGTTCCTTGAAGCGGTCGATCAGCTGAACCAGTTCGTCCGGCAGATTCTCCATGAAGCCTCCTCGTTTAGTATAGTACACAAAACGAGAGACGTGCAACCTGGAACAGACCTGCGGGCAAGCCAGCCGTCCAGCTCACTCGAACTTTCTGTCCTGCCGATTAGCAAAAACATCGCCACCGCGTTATACTTGCAGTGGAGGGTATGACCTCCGCTGCGATGCCGCAACGATACGGCGCGCTGACGGCGCTGGTGACCGGGTTCCAGTCCACCGCGTTTATTGAGAGCACCTGTTGGAGGGCGCATAGCATGAAAACAACGAAATTACGAAAAATGAGTATCGGAGCCAGACTCGCAGGAATCGTGTTCTTGTGGCTCACCATTCTGATAGTGTGTGGTGTTCTTACGCGGATCACAGGCAGCTCCACAATGTGGAAATACGGAAGCTATCTGGCGTACCTAGGGTCTCCCGTTGTTGCAGCAATCGTTGTGGTCATTGCCTTGCGACAGTATCCTGCCTCACGACCGTTTCTGAAGGGATTGGTCGCTGTCACCTTTATAGCGACTGTCCTTACTGGAGGATTCTACCACTGTGCGACCCTCGCTAGCCACGAGAGTCTCCTAAAGACCATTGAGATCACCGCCGGATACTCCCAACAGCCACCCACGTCTACGTTCGACACGGTATTCAATTTCCTCATCGGCATGATCTTCTCCCCGTGGAAGCTGCTAGGGGGACTTTCCTTCGTAATGGGGTATCTCCTGTACTTTGCGGCTATGTCATGGCCATACTTCGTGTTGCTCATGCTCATCACTCCCCGTTTTCTCGCCATGCCCATCTTCTGGCTATTGGTGGTCCTGGGCTTCCTGTACGTCGTGCCTCAGCCAGCATGGGTGTGGATAAGAGCTGCGGCAGTACGAGTGTCCTCGAGAATCAAGGAAAATAGGGATTGGTAGCATATGGCTACACTCTTGCGTCGTTTCTCGTTATGTTTGCTGTTCGAGTGGTGGGACAGGGGAAAAGAACTGAAAGGATATGGAATGCTGGATTCAAGTTCTCGGATTTCGGACCATCTGTCTTACGTGTCAGCAAGAACATCGCCACCGCGTTATATTTGTAGTGGAGGGTATGACCTCCGCTGCGATGCCGCAACGATACGGCGCGCTGACGGCGCTGGTGACCGGGTTCCTGTCCACTGTTGAACAACAGGGGAATCGGAGATAAAAAATGAAAACAAACGAGAAAAAGGACCGCAAGTATTCCAGCCTTAAAGTCATTCTGCCGATTGTTATTGTGCTGGTTTTACTGTTTTCGTCTTTTGCCGTGTACCAGGTGATCAGAACACGTGCGGGCAAGGACGAGAAGGTTGTAGCGCTCATCCCCTACCGAAAGGGTGATAAATGGGGATTCTGCAATCGAGACCGGAAGATGGTTATCCCCGCTGTTTATGACAGTGTATATCTCTTCAGCGAGGGTCTTGCGCCCGTCCACCTCAACAGCAAATGTGGCTACATCGACACCAAAGGGAACATGGTCATACCGGCCGTCTATGACGACGGAGGTTCCTTCATCGAGGGTCTTGCATTTGTTGTACTCGACGGCAAATGTGGCTTCGTCGACACCAAAGGGAACATGGTCATACCGGCCGTCTATGACGACGGCGGAGGTTCCTTCATCGAGGGTCTTGCGGCTGTTGGTTTCGACGGCAAATGGGGCTACATCGACACCAAAGGGACCATGGTGATACCGGCAGTCTATGACAGTGTAGATCCCTTCAGGGAGGGTCTTGCGCCCGTCCACCTCAACAGCAAATGGGGCTACATCGACACCAAAGGGACCATGGTGATACCTGCTGCCTATGACAACGTACTTCCCTTCAGCGATGGTCTGGCGCCCGTCCACCTCAACAGCAAATGGGGCTACATCGACACCAAGGGGAAGATGGTCATCCCCACTGTTTATGACAGTGTAGGTCCCTTTATCGATGGTCTGGCGCCCGTCCACCTCAACAGCAAATGTGGCTTCGTCGACACCAAAGGGGACATGGTCATACCGGCCGTTTATGACGACGGAGGTCCCTTCATCGAGGGTCTTGCACTTGTTGTACTCGACGGCAAATGGGGCTTCGTCGACACCAAAGGGACCATGGTGATACCGGCCGTCTATGACGACGGAAGTTCCTTCAGCGAGGGTCTTGCGCAAGTCCAACTCAACGGCAAATGGGGCTACATCGACACCAAAGGGACCATGGTGATACCGGCCGTCTATGATTGGGCGAATCCCTTCAGAGAGGGTCTTGCGCAAGTCCAACTCAACGGCAAACAGGGCTACATCGACACCAAAGATACACGGTACTGGGAAGACTGACAGAACGAGGGGAGGATTTCCGCTGCGATGCCGCACTGATACGGCGCACTGACGGCTCTGGTGACCGGGTTCCTGTCCACCATTGGATCAAGAAGGGAAGACGGAGGGCAGGAAATGAACACGAACAAACAACCACAGAAGCGTCGTACCGCTCGCATAATCACAGTCGTGCTTCTTGTGGTGGTAGTTGGCCTCATGTGGCTAGGATCGAACAGTCACCTCTACCCTGGCGAAGCGGTCTCTAATTCGCTGTTTCTCTGGATGATTCATACGCGTGTCTCTCGGTCTCAAGCCATTGCCAGTGCGAAGGATTCACTAGCAAACCCCAAGTTGTCATCCTTCTCTGTGCCATTCAGTAAAGGATATCTGCGTTTGACAGCAGATCGTTGCACTACCCTTCTTGTCAGACTAACTCCACCAGATGGATTTATGTCGGATACGGACCACTACATATGGGACATTTTACTGCCCGCAGAAGTAGTAACAGCTTACAGCCCTCACAAATTTACAGGCGTTGTCCATGTGTATATTGGCGCTGACTCCGGGCGAACTGCGGCTTACGTCCACGATAGCGTGATTGATCAATGGAGGATTGTGTACGGTTATCCGCCAGCGTCTCTCCAGTCTCCGTTCTCGTTCTAGGCTGACCGAACGCTGAACGGGGTCAGGTCCACATATTTTGCAGGACAGCTCATGTCAGATGGAAGAGCTCATGGCTGTGCACTTGGAATGAAGAATTAGGGTCTCGGTATATGTGTCAAAGTTCTGGCAGACGTAGTAAGGTCTTGGTAGATGCATTGAGGTTCTGGTATTCCGGGCCTTCTGTCCTGCCGATTAGCAAAAACATCACCAACGCGTTATATTTGTAGTGGAGGACACGATGTCCGCTGCGATACCGCAACGATACGGCGCGCTGACGGCTCTGGTGACCGTGTTCCAGTCCACCATCAGGTCAAGGAACGGGGGGCAGGAAATGGACACGAACAAACAACCACAGAAGCGCCCATGGAAAGTCGCGGGGTTGCTCATACTGACACTGCTCAGTACTGCCATGACAGGATGCCAGAACCAGGCAACGTCGGGCACTGTCAATAGCACCTTTGTCGATGTCAACGGTCTCCCTACGGCACCCACGAAAGTCGCCGCATCATACGCCACTGAAAATCTGAACCTGGGCAATGACAGTTGTGCCGGCACACCACAGTTCCTGGATGGTACGTTGTATACCTTCTCGTACCATGACGACTTGACTCAATGGACGACTGCATGGGACCAGGCAACGGGGAAGAAGCTCTGGTCAGTAGCTACGAATGCATCCGTGTATATGCCGCCGTATACGACATTCACGACGGATGGGAAGTACCTTTTCTTTGTCCGCACGGACCTGTTCAAGTCGGGCGAGCCCGGCGTTGTTGCGTCTATCGCGTGTCTTGACAAGACAACGGGGGCAACCCTCTGGCAAAGTATCCCGGCGCATGCTTCATCTCGGGACTTCAATATCCTCAGCAACATTGCTGTCCGCATCGACGAACAGAAACAACTTGCACAGCTATATGTCATTGGTCAGGAATATCTAACATCGACTTATGGTTCCACGACGACGGCAGAAGTGCTCCTTCCTAACATATGGACATCTGATGTAACCACTGGAACATTTCATCAGGAACTTATCGCCTGGCCTGGGGGTACAGCACGAGTTTTCACCAGCGGTGGACGGTTGTTGTCCAATGGAACAATGTTGTATGCAAGTATCCCTGAATCTACACCCTCAGCTTCCAGTTCTATGCTTGTAGCCATCAATCTCGACACCAACAAGATACTATGGTCAGAACAGGTCAATGGAGAGGTAACAGACCTCATCAAACAGGGCGATAGATTAGTAGTTCTATTGTCCAATAACAAGCAAGAACGGTCGATCGACGTGTGGAAGATCCGTACAGGCTTGTTCGACAAGACAGAGCGGCTCTGGACGCGTCAGATTGACACAAATCCGGCCCACTTCGCTGTCGATGAGGCGAATGTCTACCTTCAAGGCAGCAACGGAACGCTCATGGCTCTTGATCTTGCCACGGGTAAGGAAGCCTGGAGACATCAGTTTGCATCCTACAAAACACCTATCACCGATGGTCCCGATCTTGGAAAATCGTATGACCTGTACCCGGATATGACCCTGACCACAACAAGAGATGTTCTGTATGTTCAAGATGGCGGAGGACTCGTGGCAGCTCTTGACCCTGCTACCGGCAAGGAATTGTGGAACAAGCGCATCTCTCAGGTTGTCTGGAATCAGACTTCTGTCGATAACACGTTTGTGTTGCAACCCGTCGACAAAGGCTTCTTTGTCATTGCGTCAGATGGCAAAGTCGATCTGTGGCAGTAAAGGTACATGATGACAATCAGAGATAGCGCAGACCGTGGTCTCCAATACGACGCGCTGACGGTGCTGGTGACCGGGTTCCACTCCGCCATTGGAACAAGAAGGAAAATGGAGGGCAAGAAATGAAAATAAACAAATTGATTGCAATTATCATCCTGGCGTTGCTGGTGTGTATGGTTGCTGGCACATGGGGTGTCTGGCTTTTGCTTCGGCCTGATGGAACGGCCGTAATTGGCGTACCTGTCGGTGACGACATGGCAACACAAATCAAGAAAGGGACAACCATCTACACAACAGAGAATGTTCCTGCTTTCGTCCTGAATGGAACGGACGCAGTCACTACGGATTTTTCGGCCACGGTGAAAGTCATAAATGTTCTGGACACGAGAACTATCAGAGTGGAGATACTCTCTCCTGTCTCGTTCAGCCATCAGGGGCCTGGAAATATGGGGTATCTGTATCTTTGTCAACCACTCTTGAACAAGGCAGAACAACTCTCGGACGCCACGATCGTGTACGGTGGCGACGGGTATCCCCAGATTATCGCGGGGCAGGAATATAGCATTTCCGGAGTTCTCCAACCTTATTGGCTGGATTATCCGCGTGTTTATATCCCCAGTGCGGTTGAGTTCAAGCGGGCACCTGTTTCGCTAGAAGGTCCGCAGATTAACATGATGGGGGAAATCAGCACAACAAGATATGATGTAGTTCCGCTCTCGTGGAATGTTGGGTGGAACACACTGCAGGCATCTGAATCACCCGTTGTCTACATGAGCGATATCAATAACAGGGGTCCGCTGTGCTGGCAACCTGGTCCACCTGTTCGAGTCGTTCAACAATGGAGCTACCTGAGCAAGAAACCCCTTATAACAACGATATCCAAGGATGTAGATCTTCTGACTCCTCCTGAGGGAATGCAGTATTTATCAACCAAAGATGGTGAAATCAAACGATGGTATGTTTCAGATGAGAATGCTTTTGTAGCCGTTCCACTTGAATTGGACGCTCTGCCGCCATATAAAACGCTGGATAGCAAGACTCTTACCATAACGGAACAAAGCATTTCTTCTGGTTCAAAGGCGCAAACGCTGGTGGTCCCTGTCCCCTCTGGCCTGACGCAGATAGTCGTCGTGTATGGAAGTGGCAGCATTACAAATGGTTTTGTTCTTGTTGAAACGCGAGACAAGGTGGTGGCGAACGCGGCGGACTCGCTCTGGCTTCTTCGTATGAACAACGGGATGGGATCGTGGGTACGATGCGGTGATTTGTCCGCATTCGGCGGAAGTCTTATTCCGGATCAGAGCCCAAGCTTTGCCCGTGTTGGGTCGCTCCTCTATTTCACCCACAGTCACACGAAAATCGGCTGCATCGACACGGCGGCAGCCTCGCCCTCGGTGACGGTGCCTGAGAATATCAATACGCTTCTTACGAAGCTTTTTAAGGAAGGACCACAGAATGCCGAGTGGTCACTCCAGGCGCAGTTGGCAAGCGACAACACTACGCTGATCATCGAATATCCCGATGCCAACTGGAATACCACGTACTATGCTGTGGACGCATCCGGAACAATCCTTGGAAGCCTGCGTGCAGATAAGACTTCGATAACAAGTTTTGACGCGAAGGGAAAACAGGGTTCCTCTATTAGTACACCAGGGAGCATCTCCTTCCCTTCTATCGACCTCTTTGAATAGGCTGTTTATTGAAGACACGTGTTGGAGGCGCAGAATGAACAAGAAACTCCTCATTGGTATTGGGATTGTCTTACTTGTTGTAGTTGTTTTCGTCACAGGGTTCTTCTTCTGGAATTTTGTAAATCCAAAGACAATCAAAAGAGCTGAAAAAGAAGAGGTAACTGCCCTGGTTGAAACCTTCGGCTCAAAACTAAAAGAGGTTTCTTTATCCGCTCCTGGGGAGATTGTTTCTCAAGAAATAGAAACAATCTATGCCCCCTTTGTAAGTTCTACCTTTCTATTGAATTTGACGAATGATCCGACAAGAGCCCCCGGAAGAGATGTGTCAAGCCCATGGCCCGAAAAGATTGAGATCGTTTCTATGGAAAAGCTGGACTCCTATACGATACAGGTAAAAGGAAAGATTATCCTTATGACGAGTGTGGAAATGGCCCAGGGCGGCAATGCAGGAGAAACGCCAATAGTACTTTGGGTGAGGAATACTAACGCTAGGGGCGCATGGCTTATCGACCAACTTTCGTACGGCGAATATGCTTTCTATGACATGAAGGAACTGACTAGCACCTTAGAGAGAACCTTCCCCAATATGACCACAATTGGAGACAGGGGAGAGCTTTTTATCGCCCAGACTATTGATATTAACGGCGATTCTGTCCCCGAGGCCCTTGTTGACCTACAGACAGGCGGCGCATACACAGAAGACTACGCTATCTGCGAGCGAGAAAATGGAAAGCTTTACGTCGCCAACTTTAGAGATAAATATATGTTGTTTTCACAGAAGTTCTTCAGCAAAGGTGCTTCTGTCCAGCATGAAGTGAAGTTGAGTTTTGCAGATGATGGGAAAGGCAATCACGTCATCTACCAATACACCATTGACAAGAGCCCTTCAGATCCGGCAGTGATCGACAAGATCTCTGTCGAAGCTTACAGGTGGAATATGTCGACCCGGTTGTACGAGTACAACGAGGAACTTTCTCTGGCATTCCAGAAGGAAGAAGAGAGACTTCTCATCCCAAGGACTGTTGCTTTCTCATCTCTAAACGTCAAGGAGATGACAAGCAAATTCTCTGCAATCTCCGCCGTGGCAGCCTGGAACGGGAAAGTCGCCTATGCAACCGGAACGGGCAAGATAATCGTAAACGCCTTTGGGGCTGCAAATACTAAGCATCTCGTAATCTATGATGCCAAAAGTGGGAAACTGGAATACTCAGCCGTCATAGATAGGGACTGGGCAAGAATTCTGGACGTGCAGATAAATGACAGTTGGGTGCTCCTTCAGGTGATGGAAGACCCAGGCGAGATCCCATCTGAGTGTTTTGCGGTCAATAGAAAAACCAACCGGCTCGTCAAATTGCTTCCCAATTACAGTTGGGGTGAGAAGGTGTCACCCGACACTACTGTTTTCACGGTGTTCAATCAAACCCTTCTTCAAGGCGACTATGCCTATCTGGTCATAATGAGCGAAGACATGGTGGCCAGTGGCGATTCTACCAGCTTTCGAGGTGGAATTGGAGGAGCGAAACTCATCCGAGTGAACTTGAACGACGGCAAGCTACAGGACATTTCCACAACTTCGCTGCAGCCTGCCGGGATATGGCAACTGTGGGCGCTTGATGATTCCACTGTTGCGTTTGGTGCGTCAGAAAGAATGGCTAATGGCGATATGAAAGATCTGGTGTATTTCTATGACCCATT
>Ga0209540_10001414_pt1 | contig 18357 bp, 15 predicted proteins | sample BarGraIncu01121A_FD_184501 | JGI IMG/M metagenome (GOLD analysis project Ga0209540, IMG submission 184501) | Arctic peat soil microbial communities from Barrow, Alaska - Barrow Graham LP Incubations 011-21A (SPAdes) (version 2) | ecosystem: Environmental > Terrestrial > Soil > Wetlands > Peat... | reverse complement strand
CTTCGCGGACGGCGTCGCGCCCCTGCCGCCACCCGGACCGCGCCAGCCGCCACCGGGACGGCCCGACCCGCGGGCGGCCTGTCCTGTCTGCTTCTCGTCGGTCATCGGGTGATCTCCTCTTCGGAAAGCTGCGAGAAGACGATCTCGCGGTAGGTCTCGCAGGACTCCATCAGCTCTTGGTGCGTGCCGATTCCAGCGACCGTCCCGCCGTCCATGACGACGATGCGATCGGCACGCATGATCGTGCTCACGCGCTGCGCGACGATCAGTACCGTCGCCGTCGCGGTCTCGCCCTTGAGCGCCGCGCGCAGCGCCGAATCGGTCTTGAAGTCGAGCGCCGAGAAGCTGTCGTCGAACACGTAGATCTCAGGGCGCTTCACGAGCGCACGGGCGATGGCGAGCCTCTGGCGCTGACCGCCGGAAACGTTCGCACCGCCCTGCGCTACCAGCGACTCCAGGCCCTCGGGCATCTCGGCGACGAACGTCTTGGCTTGCGCGACTTCAAGCGCGTGCCAGACCTCCTCGTCGGTTGCCTCTTCAGCGCCGTAGCGCACGTTGCTCGCGACCGTACCGCTGAAGAGGAAGGCGCGCTGCGGGATGAAGCCGATCTTGGTCCACAGGTCCTCCTGCAGCATCTCTCGGATATCGGTACCGTCGATGAGCACCGAGCCGCCCGTCACGTCGTAGAAGCGCGGTATCAGGTTGATGAGCGTCGACTTGCCGCTCCCGGTGCTGCCGACGATCGCGGTTGTCTCCCCCGGCCTCGCGGCGAACGAGATGTCGAAAAGCACGGGGTGCTCGGCCCCCGGGTAGCGGAACTCCACATCCCGGAACTCGATGAAGCCGTGTTCGATGCTCGCCTCGGCGCGCGCTTCCGGGTCGCGGACCGAAGGCTCGGTGTCGAGGACGAGCTGGATGCGCTCGGCGGACGCTGCAGCACGCGGCACCATGGCGAACATGGCCGTGGCCATCATCACCGAGATGAGGATCTGCGCGATGTAGGTCAAGAACGCTGTGAGGTTGCCGATGGGCATGGCGCCGCTCGCGATGCGAAGGCCGCCGAACCACATGACCGCAACGGTCGAGAGGTTCAGGATGCCGAAGAGTGCCGGGATCATGAGCGCGAAGATGCGGTTGACCCTCGTCGTCGTATCGGTGAGGTCGGCGTTGGCGTCACCGAACTTGCGTCGCTCGTAGCCGATGCGCACGAACGCGCGGATGACGCGCACGCCTGACAGCGTCTCGCGCATGACCTGGTTGATGCGGTCGATCTTGACCTGCATGGCCTTGAAGAGCGGCATCGCGCGCACCAGCATGACGCCGATGAACACACCCATCAGCGGCAAGACGATGATGAGCAGCGAGGACAGTGGGGCGTCTTGGCGGATCGCCATGATGACGCCGCCGATGGCCGTGATCGGCGCGAGGATCATCATGTTCAGCGCCATCATGACGACCTGCTGCACCTGTTGGACATCGTTGGTGTTGCGGGTGATGAGCGAGGGCGTCCCGAACTTGTTGACTTCGGTCTGAGCGAAGCTCGTGACGTGGCGGAAGATGGAGCCGCGCACATCGCGGCCGAACGCCATCGATGTGCGTGCCCCAAGATAGACCGACATGATCGAGACGCCGACCAGGCCGAGCGTGACGAGCAACATGATTCCGCCGACCACCACAATGTGGTGCAGGTCGCCCTTGGCGACGCCGTTGTTGATGATGTCGGCGTTCAGGTCGGGCAGGTAGAGGTTTGCAATCGCCTGCACAAGCAGCAGGACCATCACGACCCCGAGCTGCCAGCGATAGGGCGCGAGGTAGGTACGCAGGAGTCTGATCATCGGGTGCGGAGTCTCTTTCTCGGGAGTGCGGATCGTCATGGGTGAATCGGCCAGACGGGGAAGCGCGCGGCGCGAACCGATCGTCGGGGCGCGACCTGCTACCTTGGCGCGCTGCTGCGGCCGAGTCCGTCGATGACTGACAGCCCGTCGAGCAGCCGCGACAGCTGCTCGGGGGTCAGCGGTTCGAGGACGTCGGCCATGGCCGCCTCCGCGATCTGTTGGCTGTGGGCCAGGATCGTCGCCCCTTCTTCTGTGAGCGAGACGACGACACGCCGACGGTCCTCGAGATCGTGCTCTCTGGTCACCCAGCCGCGAGACTCCAGCGTAGTCACGAGCGTGGTGGCCGTTGCCGGCGTCACGCCTTGGATGCGCGCGATCTCCCCGAGCGTGCGCGATCTGTGACTGATCGCACCGAGCAGCCGGTACTGCTGCGGGAGCAGCGGGGTGACGGCGCTCGCATTGACGCGCATCGCCCGGCCCATCGTGCGATTCACAAGCGGCATGACTGAGAGCAGCGCGCGCGCCGCGCTGACGCGTTGGGACCTGGACATGACACACCTTCCATATAGTTAGAGTGTCTAATTATATGGGCGAGTGTCTCGATGTCAATCGCGAATCGTGAGACATCTCACGCAGCGGCGCTGGTCTCGCTACTGGCCAAGCCCTTCGACCCAGGCAGCGTCGGCCGCCAGCGCGTCGTTGGCCGAGGCAAGCTGGGCGCGCACCGCTTCGTGGCCGGTGCCGCCGACGGTGGTGCGCCTCGCCACCAGCCTGTCGATGTCCACGGCGTCGACGACGTCGGCGCCGAACTCCGAGGCGTGCTCGGCGAAGTCGGCGGCCGAGAGCTCCTGCAGCGACCGGCCTTCGCGCTCGCACGCCAGGACGAGTCGACCGACCACTTCATGCGCCTCGCGAAACGGCATCCCCTTGCCCACGAGGTAGTCGGCGATATCGGTGGCCGCCATGAAGCCACCCTGGGCCGCGGCGCGCATCTTCTCGGCGTTCACGCGCATCGTGCCGAGCATGCCGTCCATCGCTCGCAGCGACATCGAGAGCGTGTCGATCGCGTCGAAGGCCGGTTCCTTGTCCTCCTGCATGTCCTTGTTGTACGCGAGCGGCAGGCCCTTCAGTGTCACGAGCAGCGCCTGCAGGTCGCCCAGCACGCGCCCGGTCTTGCCGCGCACCAGCTCGGCGAAGTCGGGGTTCTTCTTCTGGGGCATGATGCTCGAGCCGGTCGAGAACTCGTCGTCGAGCGTGACGAAACCGAACTCCTCGGTGGACCACAGGATGATCTCCTCGGCCAGGCGTGACAGATGCGTCTGGCACACCGCAGCCGCGTAGGTCAGGTCGAGCAGGAAGTCGCGGTCCGAGACAGCGTCCATGGAGTTCTCGCTCACGGCCGAGAACCCCAAGCGAGCGGCCACGTACTCGCGGTCGAGCGGATAGGTCGTGCCCGCCAACGCCGCACTCCCGAGCGGCAGCACGTCGGCCGCCTCGTGCGCGTGGCGCAGGCGCGTCAGGTCGCGCGCGAGCATCCACGAGTACGCGAGCAGGTGGTGGCTGAAGAGCACGGGCTGCGCCTTCTGCAGATGCGTGTAGCCGGGCATCACCACGCCGAGGTGTTCTTCGGCAAGCGAGACGAGCGTGCGGCGCAGCGCGAGGACCCCCGTGGCGAGTTCGGCGACGGCGCGCTTGGCGTAGAGGCGCGCATCGGTCGCGACCTGGTCGTTGCGGCTGCGGCCCGTGTGCAGACGCGCGCCCGCGGGACCGATACGCTCGGTCAGGACGCGCTCGATGGCCATGTGGACGTCCTCGTCCGCGAGGTTCCACTCGAAGGTGCCGGCCTTGATCTCGCGGTAGATCGCCGAGAGCCCCGCCTCAATCGCTTCGGCGTCGGCCTGGCCGATGACTCCCTGCTTGCCAAGCATCCGAGCATGCGCGATCGAGCCGCGGATGTCCTCGGCCCACATCCGTCGATCAACGGGCAGCGAGTTGCCGAACTCGGCGAGGAACTTCGCCGGCGTCTTCTCGAAGCGGCCGCCCCATGGCGTCTTGGCGTCAGGCATCTGCGCTCGGCGGAGCGGACTGGCTGTCCCGTGTGGCGTCGGGAGCGAAGGTCGGCGGAGCGACGGGTGCCGGCGGAGCGACTTCGTTGGTCGTCGCGGCGGTGGGATGCTCGATCGTGGCTTGAATCGGCGGGGCCGGCGCGACGGCCGACGACTTCTGATCTGGCTGGTTCTTCCAGTACCAGAACACGAGCGCTACGAGCAACAGTACGAACAGGAGTCCGCAGCACGCGACCGCGCCGCCGAGACCGGTGGTTCCTGCGAGAACAGTCATGGTTAGATCTCCCCTTCTTTGCCCACCTTGCGGCGCTGACGCGCCCACACCTTGGTGGGTAGCCCCCACAGGTCGATGAAGCCCTTGGCCGCCTTGTGGTCAAACGTGTCGGCTGCGTCGTAGGTCGCCAAGTTGTAGTCGTATAGCGAGTATGGGCTGCGGCGGCCGACGACCACACAGCTGCCCTTGAAGAAGCGAAGCCTCACGTCGCCGGTCACAAGCTTCTGCGTCGTGTCAACGAAGCCATCGAGCGCCTCTTTGAGCGGCGAGAACCACAGACCATTGTAGACGAGCTCGGCCCACTTCTGTTCCACTCCGAGCTTGTAGTGCAGCACCTCGCGCTCGAGACACAGGTCCTCGAGCGCCTTGTGCGCCTGGATGAGCGTCAGCGCACCTGGAACCTCATAGACTTCGCGCGACTTCACGCCGACAAGGCGGTTCTCGATCATGTCGATGCGGCCGAAGCCGTGCTTGCCCGCCAAGTCGTTCATAGCCAGGATGATGTCATGGAAGCTCTTGACCTCGCCGTCGAGCGCGACGGGCAGGCCCTGCTCGAAGGTGATCTCCGTGTACTCGGGCTCGCCGCAGGCGTCAGCGCGGGCGTCGCTGGTCAGCGTGTAGATATCGGCCGGCGGCTCGATCCACGGGTCTTCCAGCACACCGCACTCGATGGCTCGACCCCAGAGGTTGTCGTCGATCGAGTACGGGCTGGCCTTGGTCGTCGGCACGGGGATGCCCCGCTCGACGGCGTAGTCCATTTCCTGCTCGCGCGTACACAGGTCCCACTCGCGCACCGGAGCGACGATCTCGAGGTCGGGGTCCAGAGAGGTGATGCCGACCTCGAAGCGAACCTGGTCGTTCCCCTTACCGGTGCAGCCATGCGCGATGTACTTGGCCTGGTGCCGGTGCGCTTCTTCGACCAAGTGCTTGACGATGATCGGTCGGCTCATCGCCGAGAGAAGCGGATACTTGTTCTCGTAGAGCGCGTTGGCGCGCAGGGCCTTGGCGAGGAACTCCTCGACGTACTCCTCGCGAACGTCCTTGACGATGGACTCGACCGCTCCGATCTGCAGCGCCTTCTGGCGCACGAACTCGAGGTCCTGCCGCTCTTGGCCTACATCGACCGCCAGTGCGATGACGTCAAGATCGTGATTCTCCCGGAGCCACCTGATGGCGACCGACGTGTCCAGACCGCCGGAGTATGCGAGTACGACCTTCTCCCGAGCCATTCATGTCCTTCTCTCTAGTCGTGCTTGCCGTGCTGGGCACGGCTCTTCTGAGCTGCCGAGACCGGGCTTACCGAGGTCTCCGGGGAGACGCCGCGGAACTTGTCGAGCGTGTCACTGAGAAGGACCGCGTCTTCTTCCTTCTCGGTGATGACGAGTATCGTGTCGTCTCCCGCGACCGAGCCGAGAATGCCGTCCATCTCGGCGGCGTCGAGCGCGGCAGCGACGCCGGGCGCGGTGCCACTGGACGCTTTCACGAGCACGAGGTTGCCGGTGCGCCTCACCTCGAACACGAGGTCGGCCACCATGCGCTGCATGTGTAGGTCTTCGGCCAAGACGTAGACGCCTTCGGGTAGCTTGCGTAGACCCATCTCCGTGATGTCGCGCGAGACGGTGGCCTGCGTACAGACGTAGCCCTGTGCCTTGAGCAGGTCGACGAGCGCGCGCTGCGTCTTGACCCGCTCGTTTCGAACGATGCGTCGGATCGCGTCCTGCCGTTCGAGTCGCTTCCTCATCGGTCCCCGTCCTATCCCCTGGTCGTCACGAGCCTAGCCCAGCAAGAGCGACAGCAGCGCTTTCTGAGCGTGAAGCCGGTTCTCGGCCTCGTCGAAGATCAGCGAGCACGGTGCGTCCATCACGGCGTCGACGACCTCCTCGCCCCGGTGCGCGGGCAGGCAATGCATGAAGGCGGCGCCATCAGCGGCCTTGGCCATGAGCGACTCATCGACGCGGAAGGGCGCGAAAGCACTCACGCGCTCAGCGTGCTCTCCCTCCTGCCCCATGGAGGCCCACGTGTCGGTGATGACGACGTTGGCACCGGCCACGGCTTGGGAGGGGTCGTGCGAGACTTGGATCGTCGCGCCGGTGGTCATGGCGATCGCACGCGCCTGATCGACCACGGACTGTGCCGGGTGGTAGCCATATGGTGTGGCGACGGCCACGTCCATCCCTGAAAGCGCCCCGCCCAGCAGGTAGGTATTGGCCATGTTGTTGCCGTCGCCAACGTAGGCGATCTTGACGCCCGCCAGCCCACCGAGATGCTCGCGGATGGTCAGGAGATCGGCCAGGCCCTGGCACGGGTGGTGGTCGTCGGTCAGCGCGTTGACGACCGGGACCTTGGCGGCGGCGGCGATCTCCTCGACCATCGCCTGCGCAAAGGTGCGGATCACGATCGCGTCGCAGTAGCGCTCGAGTACCTTCGTGGTATCGAATACCGTCTCGCCGCGCGAGAACGCGCCATCGGGACCGGACATGACCACCGGGTGGGCGCCGAGGCGCGCACACGCGACCTCGAACGAGACCCGGGTACGCATCGACGGCTTCTGGAAGATGAGCGCGATGGCCATGCCTACCAGCGGCGCTTCGCGAATGCCGGCCGCCCAGTCATGTTTCTGCGCCTGCGCGGTGTCGAGGATCAACGCCAGCTCTTGCGGAGAGAGGTCCCCGAGCGACAGTAGGTCGCGGCCTTTCAGCGAAGTATCCATTACCCGGCGCTCACCCCTCCAGAATGTCGGTCAGTGTGGACAGAAGTGTATCAATCTCAAGCTTTCCGCACACGAGCGGCGGCAAGAAACGCAAAATATCCGCGCCAATGTTGTTCAACACGAGGCCTCGCTCAAGCCCGGCGGCAGCCACTTGCGCCGCTATCGGCCGTCTCAGCGTCACCCCGACCATCAGCCCTAGACCGCGAACATCGGATAGCGCACCGGTCTTGTCGGCGAGCGAGCGAAGGCCCACACGCAGGTACTCGCCTACTTCGACGGCGTTCGCGCCTAGACGCTGCTCCCTCAACGCCGCGATGGTCGCACGAGCCGCTGCGCACACCGCCGGCCCGCCGCCGAACGTCGAGCCGTGGTCGCCAGGCTGCAGCGCATCGGCCGCGCTCCCGTGCGCCAAGAAGCCGCCGATCGGCAGCCCATTGCCGAGGGCCTTGGCGACCGTCACCACGTCGGGCACCACTCCGAACCCTTGGTGCGCGAACGCCGGCCCCGTGCGGTAGAAGCCCGTCTGGACCTCGTCGGCGATAAGGAGCGCTCCGGCCTCGTCGCAGATCCTCCGAGCCGCCGAGAGGTACTCGGCCGAGAGCGGCCACACGCCACCCTCCCCTTGCACGACCTCGATCATGACCGCGGCGACGGACTCATCCACTGCGACCTCGAGCGCCCCGATATCGTTCGCCGGCACATGCACGAAACCCTCGGGGAGCGGCTTGAACGCCTCCTGCTTCGAGGGCTGCCCGGTGGCGGCAAGCGCCGCAAGCGTCCGTCCGTGGAACGACCGCTCGAGCGTCACGACTTTGAAGGCCCCCGGCTTGTGCGCCGCAGCCCACCTGCGAGCCAGCTTGATCGCGCCCTCCGTGGCCTCGGCGCCTGAGTTCGCGAAGAACATCTTCCACCCGCCGCCCAACAACTCCGAGACCTCGCTCGCCAGCTCAGCACGGTGTTCGACGTAGAAGAGGTTGCTCACGTGTACGAGTTTGGCCATCTGCTCGCACATCGCGGCCGTCACCGCCGGGTGTGCGTGCCCGAGGTTCACCGCGCCGATGCCACTCACGAAGTCGAGGTACTCGCGCCCTTCGTCGTCGAAGAGCCGCATCCCCTCGCCGCGCACGAACATGACCGGCTTGCGGGCGTACGTCTGCATGATCGCCGTGGCGTCCAGCGCGACCGCGGCGTCGAATTGCGCACCCATCTCAGTTCTCCTCAATGGCGTCGGCGATCATCGTTCCGACGCCTTCATCGGTGTAGACCTCGAGCAGCAGCGCGTGGGGCACGGTGCCGTTGAGGATGTGGGCGCGCCGGACGCCGCCGCGTAGAGCCGCCACACACGCCGCGACCTTCGGCACCATCCCGCCGCCGAGCAGATCGGCAACGATCATCTCCTCGGCCTGATCGGGCGTCAGCGCCGAGATGAGCGAGGCCGGGTTGTCGACGTCGGCGTACAAGCCATCGACATCGGTGAGGAAGATGACCTTGTCGGCGTCGAGGGCGACCGCGAGTTCGCTCGCCACAGAGTCGGCGTTGACGTTGAAGCTGCCGCCGTCGTCGCCGGCAGCGACCGTTGCGACCACCGGGATGAAGTCGTCCTCGATGAGCTTGTCGATGATGGTCGTGTCGATCGCGGTCACATCACCGACGCGCCCAAGCCGCTCGTCGCGTTGGGTCGCCGTGACGAGGTTGCCATCATCGCCGGAAACACCCACCGCATAGCGGCCGTGGTCGTTGATGGCGGACACGAGCTCCGGGTTCACCTTGCCAACCAGCACCATCCGCACGAGCTCCATCGCCTCGTCGCTCGTGACGCGCAGGCCGTTGTAGAACTCGACCTTCATGCCGAGCCGCTCCATGTAGGAGGTGATCTCGGGCCCGCCGCCGTGCACGATGACCGGATTGATGCCCACGAGCTTCATTAGCACGATGTCGGAAGCCACCTGCTCGCGCAGCTTGGGGTCCGTCATCGCCGCACCGCCGTACTTGATGACGACCTTGTTGCCCCAGGTGCGCTTGATGTAGGGCAGCGCCTCGGTGAGAATCTCGGCCTTGGCCAGCAAGTCCTTCATAGAATGCACGTCCTCTCGCTTCATGAGCGGTACTCGCCGTTGATGCGCACGTAGTCGTAGGTCAGGTCGCACGTCCACACGGTGGCATCGGCGTCTCCGACGTGCAGGTCGACGTCCACGTCGACATCGGTCTTGCCGAGCGCTTCGAAGGCCTCATCTTCGTCGAACCCGGTGGCAGCACCCGCCGAGCAGACCGGGATGCCCGCGAAAGTGATGTCGAACGCCGAGGCGTCCAGCGCGCATCCCGACTTGCCGATCGCCATCGCCACGCGGCCCCAGTTGGCGTCTCGGCCGAAGATCGCGGTCTTGACCAGCGGTGAGTTCGCGATCGCGAAGGCCGCCAGCTCGGCATCGGCAACGCTGGCCGCGCCGCGGACGGTGACCGTGATGAGCTTGGTGGCGCCTTCGCCGTCGCGAGCGATCATGCGCGCGAGACCTTCCGCGACAGCGCGCACCGCACGGGCGACGGAGGCATAGCGGGCATCACCGGTCGTGATCGCCTCACCGCCGGCGGCCCCGGATGCGAGGAGGATGCAGGTGTCGTTGGTCGACGTGTCCGAGTCGACGGTCACGCGGTTGAACGTCGCGTCGGTCGCCGCCCTCAGCGCCGCATCGCAAGCCTCGGCGGTGAGCGGCGCGTCGGTCGTGATGACCGACAGCATCGTGGCCATGTTGGGCTGGATCATCCCGCTGCCCTTGGCCATACCTCCGACGCGGTACGTCATCGCCCCGATCGCGAACTCGAGCGCGACCTCCTTGGGAACGGTATCGGTCGTCATGATCGCCTGCGCCGCGAGCGGCCCGCCGCTCGTCGAGAGCCCCGCGACCGCTGCGGGCAGCGCGCCGAGCAGCTTGGCGACCGGCAGCGACACGCCTATCACGCCGGTGGAACCCACCAGCACCTCACCGGCGCTGCAGCCAAGGCGCTCGGCGAGTGCCGCGGCCGTTGCCTCTGCATCGCGCTCGCCCGCCGCGCCCGTGCACGCGTTGGCGTTACCGGCGTTGATGACGACCGCGCGCGCCGAGCCGCCCGTCATATGCCGGCGCGAGACCACGACCGGGGCGGCCGCGACCTTGTTGGTGGTGAACACGGCCGCCGCCGGGCAGGCGTGCTCGGCGACGACGATCGCTACGTCGAACTCGCCGCTGGCCTTGAGTCCTGCCGCAACGCCGCACGCAGAGAATCCGGCGGGCGCGGTCACGCCGCCGTCGACGGGCTTGAGGGTGAGGTTGTCAGAGGTCAGCGTCATGATCTCTCCGAGAGTCGGGTGGAACGCGGGCGGGCTAGACCACCGGTGCGGGTCGCTCGAACCCCGTAGTCTCGGGATACCCGAGAACCGCGTTGAGGCACTGCACGGCCTGTCCCGCGGCGCCCTTCACGAGGTTGTCGATAGCGCACGTCGCCACGAGCGTGTTCGTGCGCTCGTCCACCACAACGCCGATCGCGGCGCGGTTGCTGCCGGCGACCTCCGCGGTGGAGGGCTGAGACCCAGCCGGGTGGACATAGACGAACGGCTCCGTGGCGTAGCGAGCCGCGTAGAGGGCCACGGCATCGGCCGTCGTGAAGCCGTCGGGCACGTCGAGATAGACCGTTGAGAGCAGACCGCGGCTCATCGGGACGAGGTGCGGCGTGAAGATGACGCTGATCGCGCGCCCCGCCGCCCTGGAGAGCGTCTGCTCGATCTCAGGCGTGTGCCGGTGCTCCCCCCCAGCCTTGTAGGCACGAACGGACTCGTTGGCGGCGACATAGTGCGTTCCTGCCGCAAGCGAGCGCCCGGCACCCGAGACGCCCGACTTCGCGTCAACCACGATGCGCGTGTTCGACGCGACCTGTGCCTCGAGCGCGGGAGCGGCGGCCAGCGCGGTGGCGGTCGGATAGCAGCCAGGGCACGCGACAAGCCTCGAGCCTGGCAGCCGCGACCGGTCGAGCTCCGGCAGGCCGTAGACCGCCTCGGGGAGTAGCTCGGGGGCCCCGTGCGCAACGCCGTACCACTGCTCATAGACCGCCGCGTCCGCGAGCCGGAAGTCGGCCGAAAGATCAATGACGGTGACACCGGCAACGAGCAAAGGGACGGCAAGCTCGATCGCCGCCGTGTGCGGCACTGCGAGCAGCGCGACCTGTGCGGCGGCAGCGACGGCGTGCGCCGAGGGCTCGACGAAGGCGAGGTCGGTCGCGCCCGCAAGTGCTGGGTACACCGCCGAGATGGGCTTTCCGGCATCGGCTGCCGACGTCGCAAGCGTCAGTCGCAGACGCGGATGCCCCAGCACGAGGCGAACCGCCTCGATGCCCGCGTAGCCTGCTGCACCCACGACCGCCACGTCGACCATGACCACTCCCTCGCTGCATCGCGCCGATGAGTGCGTGAGTATATGCACGCCAACGCATGAAGGTCAAGCTTGATGCGTTGGAATGCGGTGATTTGCCCACTCTATGCTTCGATTGCGCATAACTATGCATCGTCGGGATCGCGTGGCGTCGAAACAAGTGTGGCTCGCATCACTTCTCCTCGCCGAACGGCTCTGCTTCAAGCTGCAGCATCCTCACTGTGGGCCTTCAGGCCCTGAGCTCTCCGCCAACCGCGCCGGATACCTTGCGCACGAGCCGTTCGTGGGCGCTCGCGACCTCTTCGGCGGTCAGCGTTCGATCGGAGGCCCGGTACGTGATGGACAGGGCCACCGACTTCCTGCCGGACGGCACACCCCGGCCGCGGTAGACATCGAAGATGCGTACAGACTCGAGCAGTCTGCCGCCAGCGGAGCGGGCCGACTGCTCTATCCGCTCGGCGGTCACTTCCTCCGGGACCAGGAGCGCGACGTCGAGTTCGATCCCAGGGAAGCGCGCGACGTCCTTGAACGGCTTGACGTCCGCGGCGGCGCGTACGAGCGATGCGAGATCGAGCTCGAAGGCGACGACCGGCGCGTCAGCCTCGAACGCTTGGGCCACGAGTGGGTGAACCTCGCCGAGCCAACCCACCACGTTCCCGCCGATCGAGAGCTCGGCGTTACGTCCAGGCTGAAGGAACGGCAGCTCGGCGGCCCGGAACCGCACGCCCTCGAGCCCCAACTCGCGTGCGAGGGTCTCCACGACCCCCTTGCCGTCGAAGAAGTCCAATGGAATGGCCGGGTCATTCCACGCTGGCGGATGCCACGCTCCGGCGAGCACACCCGCGACGACGGCGCGCTCTTTGGGCTGCTTGCGGCCTTCGCAGGCGCGAAACGTCGAACCGATCTCGTAGAGATGGATGTTGTCGACACCGCGACGCTGGTTGTACGAGACGCTGCGCATCAGCCCCGGCAAGAGCGAGCGGCGAAGGACTGACTGTTCGTTCGACATCGGGTTGAGCAGCTCGCAAGCGACTTCGTCGTCGCCGAGCCGCTCGCCGAGCCGCTCGACGTCGGCGGGATCGGCAAAGGAATATGTCATCGTCTCGTTCAGACCGCTCGCGCGCAGGTTCGCGCCGATACGCTCGCGCCAACGCTGCGTGCGGGTCAGCTCGCCCACGCGACCACGGCCGGCGGGAAGCGTGGACGCGACGCGTTCCATGCCGTAGATGCGCAGCACTTCCTCGATCAAGTCGATCTCGCGCTCGAGGTCAGGACGGAAGGTGGGAACGGCGACGCTGAGTCCATCGGCAGCGGGAGCAACCTCGCAGCCCAGCCGCGACAGGATGCCAGCAGCCTCCTCGGGAGGGACGTCCACGCCGAGGATCGCGTGCAGGCGAGAGATGCGCAGCGCGAGCGCGCGTGGCTCGCTGGGCACAGGGTGTGCGTCGACGATGCCGGGCGCGACCTGCCCCACGGCCAGCTCGGCCATGAGCGCTGCGGCGCGATCGAGCGCGGCCGCACACCCTGCGGGGTCGACGCCTCGCTCATAGCGAGCCGACGCCTCCGAGAGCAGCCCGAGCCGGCGGCGGGTGCGCGAGATCGAGGACGACGAGAACGACGCCGACTCGAGCAGGATGTTGACGGTGCCGTCGTGGACCTCGGTGGACTCGCCTCCCATGACGCCGGCCAGCGCAATCGGCCCGCTTGGATCGGTGATGAGGAGCGTGTCGGCGGTCAGCGCGCGATCCTGGCCGTCGAGCGTACGGATCCGCTCGGCCGCCCGCGCAAGGCGCACGTCGATGACGATGCGACCGGACGCGTCGCGGGCGAGCAGGTCGGCGTCGAAGGCGTGCAGCGGCTGACCGAGCTCGAACATCACGTAGTTGGTGATGTCGACGACATTGTTGATCGAGCGGGCGCCAGAGGCCTGGACGCGCTCGACCAGCCACTCCGGAGACGGGCCGATCCTGACGTCGCGGATCAAGCGAGCGGTGTAGCGCGGGCACAGCGCGCCCTCGGCGATGGTGACCGCGACCGAGTCGGCGATCGGCGCGCCGACCTCGGCGGGCGAAGACGACGGGACGCTGGCGGGCACGCCGAGCACGGCGCCGACCTCGCGCGCCACACCCGCGACGGACATGCAATCCGGACGGTTGGGCGTGATCTCGAGCTCGAGGATCGTGTCGGACAGCCCCCGGTACTCGGCGAAAGGCACGCCGACGGGCGCATCGGCGGGCAGAATCAGCAGGCCGCTGTGGTCGCCGCCGAGCCCCAGCTCGTCCGCCGAGCAGTTCATGCCCTCGCTCGCGACCCCGCGCAGCTTGGCCTTCTTGATGGTGAGACCGTTTGGCAGCGTCGCTCCAACAATCGCGACCGGGACCTTGTCCCCCGCCTCGAAGTTCTGGGCGCCGCACACGATCTGCAGCGGCTCGGCGCCACCGATGTCGACGCTCGTCACCCAGAGCTTGTCGGCCTCAGGATGGCGCTCCTTGGTGATGATCTGACCGACCACGATGCCCTCGAGCGCCGCGCCGGCGATATGGACCGCCTCCACAGCGGTGCCGGTCAGGTCGAGCCGGTCGACGAGCTCGGGAACCGACAGTTCCACGGGCACGAGGTCCTTGAGCCATTTGAGCGAGACGCGCATTGGTCTTCCCTTCGAGGTCACGTTCAGGGTGCTCGGCCGGTGTGGCCGCCCGGGGTGTCTAGAATTGACGCAGGAACCTCATGTCGCCTTCGAGCAGGACACGAAGATCGGGGAGGTCGTACTTGAGCGCAGCGATGCGCTCGACGCCCATGCCGAACGCGAAGCCCGAGTAGCGCTCAGGATCGATGCCCACGTAACCGAAGACGTTGGGGTCGACCATTCCGCATCCCAAGATCTCAAGCCACCCGGTTCCCTTGCAGAACCGACAGCCATCACCACCGCAGATACCGCAGCTCACGTCGACCTCGGCCGAGGGTTCGGTGAACGGGAAGAAGTGCGGGCGGAAGCGCGTGCGGCGGTCCGGGCCGAAGATCGCCTTACAGACGTGGTCCAGCGTGCCCTTGAGGTCGGCGAAGGTGATGCCCTCGTCAACGACGAGCCCCTCGATCTGCGTGAACTGCGGCAGGTGGCTGGGATCGGCGACGTCTCGGCGGTAGACCTTGCCCGGCGCGAGTATGTAGATCGGTGGCTTCTGGTCTTCCATGACGCGCACCTGGACGGGGCTGGTGTGTGTGCGCAGCAACACGTCGCTCTCGCCCTCGATATCGGCGCGTTCGCCCGACAGGTCGCGGACGTAGAACGTGTCCTGCAGGCTTCGCGCGGGGTGGTCCGGTGGCGTGTTGAGAGCGGTGAAGTTGTAGTAGTCGAGTTCGACCTCGGGGCCTTCCGCGATCTTGTAGCCCAAGCCGAGGAAGACCTCCACGACCTCGGCGCGAATCTGCTCGATGAGATGGCGCGAGCCGACCGGGCGGGCCCGGCCGGGCAGCGTCACGTCGATCGCCTCTGCACCGATGCGCGCCTCCAGCGCGCTGGCCGACAGCTCGGCGCGCCGGGCCTCGAGCGCGGACTCCAGCGCGAGGCGGACGTCATTTGAGACCTTGCCGGCCAGCGGGCGCTCGTCGGCGGGAAGCGAACCGAGGCCCCGAAGCACGCCCGTGAGCGATCCCTTCTTGCCGAGAAACGCGACGCGGACCGCGTCGAGCGCGCCGAGATCTGCGGCGGCCGCGATCTGTGCGAGCCCAGAGTCGCGCTGCTGTTCGAGCTCTTGGGTGATGCTCATGTTCTCTCGTACCTCTTTCGCTCTCGTGCCCCCCGGAAACGAAACGGGAGCCGCTCCCCGTCCACCGGGCCTCAAAAGGACCCAAGGACGGGAGTCGGCTCCCGCGGTACCACCTCGGTTGGCTCGTTCCTCACGAGCCCGCTCTGTGCGACGCCGCCGATTCGCGCGGATCGCTGCGGCCTTCTCTCCGCACGGCCCGATATCGGGGGCTTCCGGCTTCCCTACGCGAGCGCGCTTGCGCCCCTCAGGTCGCGGCTGATGGAGTGAACCGCCTCGCTGCGGCCGTCGGGCCCTTCCAGTCTAGGGGCCCGTCCCTGTTCGGCCGGCATGATGCGAGACGCCGTCTTCGTCAACGCCGAGTGCTGTTCGGTTGAGACGCCATGGTAGCGTACGGCGCGCGCCCTCGCCAGCGAGCGAGCCAAGAGCCGAACGGCAACACGCCGATGCATCGTCCCGCCACTTGGCCTGCCGGCACGGGCTCGAAGTCGGCGACCTGGTTCGCGTCACCCTTCATGCGCACGGCACCGCCGTCGGCGACATCGACCACCCGGTGGACCACCTGCCCGTGACCCGGCGCCCGGATGAGCGCAATGTCGCCCGCTATCGGACGGCGGCCCAGCGCGACCAAGGCGATATCCCCCGGCACAAGCGCCGGCGACATCGACCCGCCGGTCACACACACGGGCGTCACGAGCGAGTGCGCCGCCCAGGCGAGCGACAGCACGATGCCCAGGACCGCGAGCGGCTCGGCGAGCCAGGACAGCAGCTTGCGCATCAGTGTGCCTGCTCGGCGTCGATGTAGAGCGAGACCTTGGCGTAGTCGCTGGCCAGCGTGTTGGCTGACTCGGCGGGAAGCCCGATCTCGAAGCGAAGGTCGCCGCGAGCTCCCGGGTCGAGACGCAGCGGCGCGCTCTTCAACGCACTCATCGGGCCGTTGTACAGTTCGGTGTCGTTGGCCGATACGCGGACGGTCAGGGCGTTGTAGAAGTCCGTGATGCCGGAGGACTTCTTGGCGGTGACCACGACGTCGGACGGCAGAGAGCCATCATTGACGATGGCGAGCGGGCGCACGGCGGTCTCGCCCGGAGCGAGCGCGTTGACCGACAGCGGCGCGCTGGTGGGGACGGTCGAGACAGCCACCGCCCCTGCCCGGATCACGCTGTCGGCGACCTGGACCTGCGCGGTGAAGTACGCGCCGGCGGCGCCGATGGACAGCGCCGCGAGGGCACCGACGATAGAGAACAGGGCACGCTTGAACATGGCTCCTCCTCGGGAACTCATGCCCGCCGAGGGAGAGCGGACGGTTTCGGTTTGTGGCCGACTGGCGCCCGCCGGCCACTGCGAATCGTCCGTGACGCCACTTACCCGGCGCTTACCGGCCGCTTTCGCCGAACGCGCACGATCTTGTACACCTCGAACCACGCCACTCCGGCCAGACCGGCGACCAGCACCGCAAGCACATCAGTCAGATCGAACGCGGCGAAGCGGAAGATCTCGCGCAGGAACGGTACGACCATCAGCAGCGCAAGGAACGTGAGCGCCCCGCCGAGGACCCACGCCAAAGCAGCGTTGCGGTCACTCGCCAGCCCGCCGACGACCGTTCGCGTCCACGAGCGATTCACAAGGATCAGCCCGAGGTTGCCGACGACGAGCGTCGCAAACGTCAGCCCGCGGACGTCAGCCTCGGTGTGGCCGGTCGACAGCGCCCAGAAGTAGATCGCGAAGACGGCCACCAGAACGCTGGCGCCCTGCAACAGGCTGATGCCCAGCACCCGGCGGGTGAAGAGCGGCTCGTCGGGCGGCCTTGGCGGGCGCTGCATGATGCCGGGTTCCTCGGCCTCAGCCTCGAACACCACCGAGCAGGCCGGGTCGATGATCAGCTCCAGGAAGGCGATGTGCATCGGGAGCAACACGAGCGGCCAGCTCTTGCCGGCGAGGATGGGGATGAGCGACATCCCCGCGATGGGAACGTGGACGGCGATGATGTAGGCCATCGCCTTGCGCAGGTTGTCGTAGGCGCGTCTGCCCTGGCGAACAGCCCCGACGATCGAGGAGAAGTCGTCATCGGTGAGCACGATCGCCGAGGCCTCGCGCGCCACGTCGGTGCCGCGCTGGCCCATGGCGATACCGATGTCGGCGGCCTTGAGCGCCGGCGCGTCGTTGACGCCGTCCCCGGTCATCGCAACGACCTCGCTGCGCGCCTGCAGCGCGTGAACGATCCGCAGTTTCTGCTCGGGGACCATGCGCGCGAAGATGCACACCTCGCCGATGCGTTGCGCGAGCTCAGCGTCGGTCATCTCGGCGAGTTCAGGGCCGGTGATGCATAGGTCGGCGGGCTTCAGACCGATCTCTCGCGCGATGCTCATCGCCGTTCCGGAGTAGTCGCCCGTGATCATCACGACGCGTATGCCGGCCGCGTAGGCGTCACGCACGGCTGCGGGCACGAGTTCGCGAATCGGGTCTTGCAGCCCCACGAGGCCGAGGAACTCGAAGTCGAAGTCGTGCTGCTCGGCGGGCAGGCCGTCGGCGACGCGAAAGCGAGCGCGTGCGACGCCGAGAACACGGCGGCCGTGGTCGGCGACGTCGGCGACCCGGCGGTCGAGCGCGGCACACTCCTCGCGCGTGAGATGGCACAGGTCCGCGATCGCCTCGGGCGCGCCCTTAGCGGCGATCACGAAGTCCTTGCCGTCAGGCGAGCGCCACACGTGGCTGAGCGCGAGCAGGTGCTCCGAGAGCGGGTACTCGCGCACGAGCGTCCAGTCCGAGTGGATGTGCTCGGTGTCGGCGAGATAGCGCATGCCGAGATTCTTGAACGCGGTGTCCATCGGATCGAACGGGTCGATGGGGCTCGCGAGCACCGCGAACTCCACCACCTCGTGGAAGCGCTCGGGCAGAGGGCGGTCGTCGATCGTGTATCCCTCGTCGTCGACGAGCAGGTCGCGCACGGTCATGCGGTTCTGGGTGAGCGTGCCCGTCTTGTCGACGCAGAGCACGGTCGCCGAGCCGAGCGTCTCGACCGTGGGCATTCGGCGCACGAGCACGTGGCGCTGCGACAGCCGCCATGCGCCCAACGCCAGGAATACCGTGAGGACGACCGGGAACTCCTCGGGCAGCATGGCCATCGCCAGTGTGATGCCGGCGAGCGTGCCCTTGAGCCAGTCCCCCCGCGTCAGGCCGAACACGACGACGACCGTGGCGCACAGCGCCAGGCCGATCACGAGCACGCGTCGCACGAGCGCACCTACCTCGCGCTGCAAGCGCGTGCGCTGTGGCTCCACCTGCGAGAGCGCTGTGCCGATGCGGCC
>Ga0209540_10001412_pt1 | contig 18368 bp, 18 predicted proteins | sample BarGraIncu01121A_FD_184501 | JGI IMG/M metagenome (GOLD analysis project Ga0209540, IMG submission 184501) | Arctic peat soil microbial communities from Barrow, Alaska - Barrow Graham LP Incubations 011-21A (SPAdes) (version 2) | ecosystem: Environmental > Terrestrial > Soil > Wetlands > Peat... | reverse complement strand
GTCGGATTGACTAATATTTTCGCCGATCTTCAGAGAAAATTCTCCATTATTATTCGAGACTGTCCCAGTGGATTTACTCTCAATTCCTATGCTTACATAAGGAACTTTGTCTTTGGTTTCGGAATTAATTATTCTGCCGGTAATATTTTTTTGTGCAAAAATTGGTAAGCAAAGACTTAGTGATACAATGATAAAAAATAGTTTTTTCATTTTATATATGATTTTAAATGATAAATTCTTGATATCTGTCACTTTATCGATGATAATCAACAAATATGCCAAAAGCGTAATAAACCGCTTCTCTAATCAATTATTTATTAATGGTTAAAGGGAAATCTGTAAGATTACAGGTTGCACCAACAAATTAGCTACCCCTGGTGTTGTTTGGTATAGCAATACAGATACTTCGAGCAATATGGCGAACTGAAATCTTTACTCCAATAGGTTAGATTACAATTTATTCCTGCGGCTGTTTACGCATATATAGTCGGCCATAATACTTTTGAGAAAAAACAACAAACAATAGGGTTGTAAAAATAGATTAAAAATTTTGTGCTTATTTGTACAACAGGGGGTATATAATTGCAGTTCTGATGTTTAAAATGTATAAATAATTTCGAATCTTTAGTTGTTTTAACATCACTTTTCACCCCATATCAGACAGAATCTGGCGCAGGAACTTATTTTAGCAAGCTTGCCATCTTTTTTGCAATAAATCCTGCGGCGTATTCAGGAAACATACGGTATAAGAAGTCGAGGAATTGCGAGTCTTTGCCCACGCAAACCCTGTATTTATTCTTCTCCATTGCGTTGAGAATGATTTCTGCTGCTTTAGGGGCCGGTAACGCCTGCATACTGTTTTTGCCGGAATCGGGTTCTTGTGGGGCTATGTTTTTCAAGCCTGAATTTATGCTAATGTTTGTAGCAATCGCTCCGGGAAAAACCACAGTTACCCGCACATTTGTTCCTCTCATTTCGGAATTCAAGCCCTCCGTTAAGAGTTTAACGGCAGCCTTGGATGCTCCATAAACCGTTTGACCTGGAACTGGCAGAAATCCCCCCATACTAGATATGTTGACAATATGAGCTTCGGGGCGGTCAAGTAATTTTGGTAAAAACGATTTTGTCATATACAACAACCCGTAGAAATTCACATTCATCACTCGTTCAATATCCTTATAATCCAAATCATTCACCTTTACAAACGGCTGGATAATACCAGCATTGTTTATCAGCCCGTCAACCTGACCGTGTTTGTCGATAATCTGCTCTGGAAGTGCTTCAACCGCAGCTTTGTCTGTTATGTTCAAAATATGCAGAGATAAATTTTCTGATTTCTCACCCGCTAACTGCTGAGTTTCCAAAAGTGAGATCTCATTTAAATCAACCGCGGCAACTATGGCCCCTTTGCGAAGCAGAGCCAGTACCAGCTCACGCCCAATGCCGCTACCCCCTCCGGTAACAACTATGGTTTTATTTTTGATAAGCATAAGATATAGTTTTTTATTGGTTAAACTTGTGGAATAGACAAATAAGTTGTCTTAACAAATTTAACTAATTTAGTGGAGATTGGCAATAGTTTTGTGTACCAACCCCTCACTAATTGGACTTAATTTCTGAATTAGTTTTGTAGTTAGTAGTTATTATCTGATTTGCTCGATACCGTTAGATCGACGAGCAGATGATAATAACTTTATTACTAATAATGTTATTACTAATAATATTATTACATATCTTTGTGCAAGAATAAACATAAAGAGAACATTATGGAAAACAAGCCTTTCATCTTTGGAGTAGCTACTTCGGGTGATAATTTTACAGATAGAGAACAGGAGACAACTCGTTTGCTCTCAAACTTTACGCACGGAGTTAATACAGTCTTGATATCGCCTCGTAGGTGGGGCAAAACATCGTTGGTAAAGAAGGTCTGCAAACTAGCTCAGTCCGAGAAACTGAAAATTGTGTATCTGGATATATTCTCGTGCCGAACAGATAAAGAGGTCTATGACGCATTAGCATCGGCTGTTTTGAAACAAACTTCTTCTAAATTTGAAGAGCTTATGGAGAACGCCAAACTGTTTCTTTCACGCATTAGTCCGAAATTTACTTTCGGCCCTGATCCTATGACGGACTTTTCAATGTCTTTAGAGTTGAATTCTAAAAACAATGATACTGATGAAATTTTACAACTGCCTGAGAAGATCGCACAAAAAAAGGGTTTAAATATAGTAATCTGTATTGATGAGTTTCAGCAAATTGCGGAGTTCAAAGATTCGAAAACATTTCAGAAACGCCTACGTTCAGTTTGGCAACTTCAACAGTCAGTATCTTACTGTCTGTTTGGCAGCAAAAAACACTTGATGAATGAGCTTTTCGAGAAGAAGAGTTTACCGTTCTACAAATTCGGAGATTCGATATATCTCCCTAAAATATCGACAGTGGATTGGATTGCATATATCTGCGTACGTTTTGAGAGTACCGGAAAACATATATCAAAAGAGTTGGCTGAGCAAGTTTGCCTCGCCGTTGATAATCATTCGTCATATGTTCAGCAATTGGCTTGGTTGTTATGGATTTATACTCAGAATAAAGCCACTGAGCAGAATTTTGCTGATGCCCATCAAGATCTGATCGACCAGAATACTCCTTTGTTTGAAAAGCAGACAGAGAATCTTTCAGTTTATCAGATGAATTTCTTGAGAGCTATTGTTGATGGTGTGCATAGCGAATTTACCACTCAGGAGGTTATGCAAAAATACCGGTTGGGTTCTTCAGCCAATGTCAGCATTATCAAACGCGCTCTTATAAAAAAGGAACTTATCGAAACCGACAATAAACAGATTTATTTAGCCGACCCGGTAATGAAGTTGTGGTTTAAGCAAGAGTTTAATGCAAATTAATTAATTGGTATAGGTTAGAAAAACCGTTCAATACGAAACGGTTTTTAAAATATGATTGGGGCGTTAACTTACGACATTTTACAACAGAATGTTTTGGAGCTAAACAGGTATATTTATTTTTACTTATGATAGCTTCCATCAGAAAAGAACTAATTCAAATTTAAATAAACAAAATATATGGAAAACACTAATAACAAACCTCCAAAAACATGGTTGGCAGAATCGATTTTAGTAACTTTATTTTGCTGTTTACCATTAGGTATTATTGGAATTGTAAACGCTTCAAAAGTTGAATCGCGTTTTTACTCTGGCGATATAGAAGAAGCAAACAGACTCTCTTTGGTTGCAAAAAAATGGACTATATTGGGTTTCTGGATAGGTATAGTTCTCTGGATCATTTACCTATTAATAGTAATTGCCTTTGCAACCGGTGACTTTTATTAAAAATCTAAGATTGAGCACAAGTTCTGTATTATTATTTTAGAATAAGGAAGAACTTTATCAAAAGTTGATTTCTATTGCAGACTTGAAAGAAATTAATAAATTTTATCAGACTCCTGTTGGCAAAAGAATATCTGTTGCTCAGCCTAAAATTTCTATATTATCTATCCTTTTAGCTTGGAAAATTCTCAATTTCATGTGCGAAACATGTGCGAAAAATAAAAAGCACTTACAGAACTAACTTGTAAGTGCTTGATTTTTAAGTAGCGCGACCCAGGATTACGTCGCTGCGCTCCGTGATCCTGTAAAGGTCGCAGAAAACAGCCCAAATACCACCAAACTCCAGCCTGCTTCGCAGTCTGTCTTTTTATGTTCGCTGCCTTTCAAAAGCTCGCTTTTGACGGTCGCAAACATAAAAACGCCCTGCCGGTTGGCAGGGCGTTTGGTATTTGTAGCGCGACCCAGGATTGAACTGGGGACCTCATGATTATGAATCATGCGCTCTAACCAGCTGAGCTATCGCGCCGGATTAGGGAGTGCAAAATTAATACTTTTTTGGAATGTGGCAAGTTCTTTGGGGGGATTATTTAACTTTGTGATAATAAATAGAATTTATGTGGTTTTTTAATGGGTTGAGGGTCATGGGGTACAGGTTTTTTAAGATGGTTTTAGTGGTGGTTTTTATGTTGTTGGGGGCAACGGTGAATACTTCCGGATTTAATGGAATGGACGGAATGAATAAGCAAAATACAAAAGCGGATTTCCGGGAGAGGGTGGCAGCGAGTGTGAGGTGGCAGATGAGCAACTATCCGGAGTCCAGGCTTATAGATTTGTACAAGAATTTCTTTCAGGATAAGTTCGGGCCGGGGCATATGATTTCTGATACTGCTTCTGCGGGGGCATATCTTCGCAAGGAGCTGGCAACTGTGAGCGGAAAGTCGCAAAAGGAATATATGGAAACCACCGGATGGGAAGGCGATTTTATAAGGGTGGATCTGGCAGTGCTAAAGGATGGGCTGGTGGATTATAATGTGTTTTTTAACGCATTTATCAAAAGTATGTCTCAGACCAAGGCGCCGTCTGTCCAAGAGTGGAAAAGCGAGTGGGAAGAAATTGAAATAGTAATCAGACAACTATATCCTAATATTCCCAGACTTAATGAGGATTCAAAGGCTTTGGAGGAGCTGCTCTCACAAGGGAATTTTGTGGTACACCACAGCGACGAGTACAACAAAAAGTACAATCCGCATTACCGGCTGATAAGTAAGAAAATTTACGAAACTGTGCTTTCTCCTGCTCTGAGATAACTTTTGCCACTTGCCGCGCTTGTCCCCTCTCAGGACGGAACGCCCAGCAGTACCGTTGCATACGCAGCTATGCCCTCTTCCCGGCCAACAAAACCCAACTTTTCCGTAGTAGTGGCCTTTATAGAAATACGGTCCTCATCCACACTAAGAATTGATGCAATAACAGAGCGCATCTGAGGGATGTAGGGTGCAAGCCTGGGTGCCTGAAGCATAATTGTAATATCCGCATTTACAAGCGAATAGCCCCTATCACAAACCATAGAGTAAACACGGGAAAGCAAGATCTTGCTGTCTATGCCTTTAAATTCTGGGGAGTTGTCTGGAAAGTGTTTGCCAATGTCTCCGAGCGCAAGGGCTCCCAAAAGAGCATCGCAAAGTGAGTGTATTGGGGTATCACCATCTGAATGCGCAATACAACCTTTTGTATGATCGATCAATATGCCACAAATCCAAAGGGGCAGACCATCTGCAAGTGTGTGCACATCATAGCCGTTTCCTACTCTTAAGTCCATATTAATTCCCCCATAAATCCATTTCAATTATTCTCTGTTTGGTAAAGTTAAAATAAATTTTCTACATAAATTGTTATCTTTGCATAAAGGAATTCCATAAAGGAATACTTGAATTATATGGGGTTTAATTTAAGTTTTTTTAAAATACCTAAACACAGGGTCTTTAACTATCAACCTCTTTATTACGATGAGAGAAAAGAGGCTATGGAAGAAAGATATGGCCGCCTGCATGAGGGAGAAAAGGGTAAAGAGAGAGAATATATCCCAGGTAAATTTATCCGCGGTAGATTCAGGAAGGCTGTTTATGAGAACCGCCGTGGTGCTTCCGGATTTGTATTTCTAACCAGAATTATTGTAATGGTCACTATAGTCATTTTGTTCTTTGTTGCTTTCTATTTTGCTACGTCGTTCGGACTATTCTTTTCTTCACTGGGCTAATGCTTAAAATTCTTCCCAGCCATATTTCAAATCTGATAGCTGCAGGCGAGGTTGTCCAAAGGCCGGCCTCGGTTGTTAAAGAGTTAATGGAGAATGCCGTGGATGCTTCCGCAACACACATACAAGTTGTTGTTAAGGACTCGGGCAGAACTCTTATCCAGGTAATTGATGATGGCATAGGTATGTCGCCTCAGGACTCAAAAATAGCTTTTCTGAGACATGCGACCTCAAAATTATCGGAAATTGAAGACCTGAACCATCTTCTAACATTTGGTTTCCGTGGAGAAGCACTTGCATCCGTTGCTGCAATCTCCGAGGTTGCGCTAAAGACTCGCAGAGAGATAGATCAGATGGGCTTTGAGGTGAGGTTTGCAGAGTCGAAGCTAATTTACGAATCCGAGGTGTCTACGCCAAAAGGAAGCAATTTTATCGTCAGAAATATTTTCTATAATGTTCCCGCCAGAAGGAAATTTTTAAAATCCGATGCCACCGAATTCAGGCAAATCGTCTCCGAGTTTACAAGGGTTGCAATTACCCGTCCGGAGTTATCTTTTAAGCTCTCGCATAATGGCAACGAGGTGTTCAACTTGCCTCCGGCCAACCTTAGACGCAGGATACAAGATGTTGCAGGAAAGGAGCTTGGGAGGGAACTTGTAGATACTCGCGTAGATACATCTTTGGTTAATATAAGAGGCTACATTGGAAAACCGGAAGATGCCAGAAAGACCCCCGGAAATCAATATTTCTTTGTAAATAACAGATACTTCAGAAGCCCATACTTTCAAAAGGCTGTTCTTAAGGCATACGAAAATCTTATTCAGGATGGTACATTGCCGTCATTTTTTATATTCTTCGATGCAGATCCTCAGAAGATTGATGTAAACATCCATCCATCCAAGACAGAGATCAAGTTCGAAGACGAATACGCTATTTTTGATATTCTTCATGCGGTGGTGAGAGAATCCCTGGGTAAAAACTCTTTTATGCCAAGCATAGACTTCGATCAGGAGGGTGCTCCGGAGATTCCAAAAGTAAACACAAGCTACTATTCTCCTCCTCCAAAAATTGACTACGATCCGCTTTTCAATCCGTTTAACGAAGAGTACCACCCATTTGACAGAGGGTATCACTCTACGCTTATCAAGGATCCCGGTATACCCCAGAAGCCGATTTTACAAATGGCAGGCAAATATATTATCACCACTATTAAATCCGGGTTGATTCTAATTCACATCCGAAGAGCCAAAGAAAGAATTTTTTACGAAAAATACTTAGACACACTCACTCAGTATTCGGAGATTGTTAACCATACTCTGTTCCCAAAAACCATAGAACTTGGCGGGAGCTCGTATTCTGTTGTAATTGAGAACATAGATACACTGAGGCTCTTAGGTTTCGAAATCCGTCCAAAAGAGGAAGAAAATTTCCAAAATTGTGTGGAGGTTATAGGAATTCCTGACGGAGTGTCAGATGACACAGAAGAGCTTTATAAGCTTATAGACAGGCTTGTATACGATCTCACAGAACTTGGCAAGAATTTTGGTGAAAATTCTAAAGAGAGGTTTGCCGGAACGCTTGCACATTCAGCAGCTTCTGGCAAACTTGAACCATTAAACAGCATGGAAGCACAAATGTTAATAGATTCCCTCTTCGCATGCAGAGAACCTTCTCATACACCGTCCGGGAAACCTTGTACTACAATCATTACCCTGGAAGAACTTGAGAAGAGGCTTACATAGATTTAAAAACAGATTAAGAAAATAACAAACAGATGATGTACGAAAGCAGAGGCTTTGGATTTTTCGGGAGCATGCCTCCGGTAATTAAAAACTTAGTGATAATTAACTCACTGGTGCTCCTGGCTACTTATTTGACCGGAGACTTTATGTATGAGAAGTTTTCTCTCTTTTATCTTGAGTCTCCACTGTTTAAACCTTACCAACTGGTCACCCACATGTTCATGCATGGCGGCTTTATGCACCTTTTCTTTAACATGTACGCACTCATTATATTCGGAGTTGCTCTTGAACAGGTATGGGGCAGCAAGAAATTTTTTCTCTACTACATGGTTACAGGTTTAGGTGCAGCCTTACTTCACTCTCTTGTACTTTACATAGATGCCTCATCGTTGATGAATGCAGTTCAGGCAGGCGATCAGATTGCCGTACAAAAACTGGATGCTCTTATGAGAACTCCAACAGTTGGTGCCTCAGGAGCTGTTTACGGAGTTCTGCTCGCTTATGGAATGCTTTTCCCTAACAATGTCTTACAACTGATTTTCCCTCCTATAGCGCTCAAGGCCAAATGGTTTGTACTTATATTCGGAGTAATAGAACTTGCTCTCGGAGTCTCTAATACCGGCGGTAATATTGCACACTTTGCCCACCTTGGCGGGATGATCTTCGGTTACTTTTTGATAATTTACTGGAAAAAGAATAACAAGATGTACTCCTGATGAAAAAGAAAAAGAAAAAAGGGAAATCCCCCTGGCCGATTATTTTTATTTTTAGACTGATCCTTGTAGTTTCGGCACTTGCTCTTTTAATATCATACTTATCTATATATATCAATCCCTCAATAACATCTATTCCGCTCTTTTTTGGTCTTTACTTTATACCACTGGTTTTTTTAAACGTATTTTTACTTATTGTCGGTTTAATCCGCCGTTCCGGTGCCACCTGGATCACATTTGTTATCCTGTTGCCATCCATCCTTTTTGCAGACCTCTTTGTGAGATGGGGCAAATCAAATGAGGGTGAAAAGGGTATTGCTTTAAAGGTATGTACGTACAATGTCGGCCTTTTCGCACAAAAAAAGGGATTGGACAGAGGAGAGTTATTGAGCAATGTTGCCCGTTTTATATCAAAAGAGGGGCCGGAAGTTGTTTGCTTCCAGGAGTTTTATGTAAAAGACACCGCAAAAATAAGAGGGGAATTTAGCGAGTACCCCTACATCTACTACCATTTTTTCAATCTTAGAAACGGAGGAAAGTTCGGTAACCTCACAATCAGCAAATTCCCAATAGTCTCCGGAGGAAAGATCACCTTCAAAGGAAGCACCAATCTTTGCATATATACAGATATAGAGCACTTCGGGAAAATAATAAGGGTTTATAACACACATCTGGAATCCCACTCGATTTCATTCACCGCTTTGATTAAAAAGATGAGTAAAAGCGATAAGGTCTCAGATGATCTTCTTGAAGTGCACGACAGGATGGCAAGTACCTTTAAAAAAAGAGCATTACAGGTAGACGCTATAGCAGCTCATGCCTCCGAGAGTGACTACTCTGCAATAATATGCGGAGATTTTAACGACACTCCAATGTCATATACATATCACAATTTGACAACGGACAGAAAGGACAGCTTTAAAGAATCCGGAAGGGGATTTAGTGCTACATATGCCCATCTGTGGCCTCTCTTGAGAATAGACTACATTCTATATCCGAAGTATTTCCGGAGTATGAGCCACCAGACAAAAAGGGTTGACTACTCAGATCACTATCCCGTCATTTCAGAAATAATAATTCCATAAATCACAGGATAAATACTAAAACCAGATAAAATGGAGATTAATCAAGCTGTAGAAGAGGCTGTAAAGGTCTTAAGAGAAGGTGGCGTAATTCTCTATCCCACAGATACTATATGGGGGTTGGGTTGTGATGCTGCAGATCCAAAAGCTGTAGAAAAGGTTTTTCAAATAAAAAAGAGGGCAGACAGCAAGAGTCTGATTATACTTGTAGACGGGCTTGAGATGCTTTACAGATACGTGAAAGAGGTTCCGGAGATTGCAGCTCAACTCATAGAGGTAAATGACCAGCCTCTCACAATAATCTACCCGGGAGCAATAAATCTCGCTCCCAATGTTATTGCAGAAGATGGAACGGTTGGAATCAGGGTTTCTGACCATCCGTTTTGTAAGAGATTGATATCTCGTTTTAGAAAACCTATCGTTTCTACCTCCGCAAACATCTCCGGCGAAAATTCGCCGGCAAGCTTTCATTCCATTAGTAAAGAGATCGAAGATGCTGTGGATTGGATTGCTGATCCTATCTTTGAAGATGGATCAACCGGTAAACCATCCTCAATAATAAAACTGGGTTTAAGCGGGGAGATTAAAATTATCAGAAAGTGATTTATTTGTGATTTCTCAGAAAATATACTGCAGTTAAGGCCGCTAAAGCGGCTGTTTCTGTTCTTAGCCGGGAATCGCCCATGGTTATTGGCAGAAAACCGTGAGAGATTGCCAACTCTACCTCAGTTGTAGAAAAATCTCCTTCCGGGCCTATTAAAATAAGAAACCGATTCCCGGAAACCTCTTTAGTATTTCTTTTTTCAAGCAGTTCCACAATACTTGTTCTATCGCCTTCGTTACAATGAGCAATTAACTTAACTCCTTCAAATGCGTCTGAACCCAAAATAAAATTTTTAACAGATGTCATTTGATTGAGAACCGGGAGCTTGGCTTTAAGTGACTGTTTTGTGGCAGAGAGAAATATTCGCTCCCCCCGTTCAGGTTTAAACACCTTCCTTTCTGAGTGTTCCCCTATTATCGGGGTAAGTTCATCCAGCCCCAACTCGGTTGCCTTTTCCATAAACCACTCGTACCTCTCTAAGTTCTTGGTTGGCGCAACAGCCATATGTAGAAAATAATCTCTGGCTGCATAGTCCTTAAAACTCTCAATTATTTTAATTGTACACTCACTGCCGGAAGTACCGGATATCTCACCTTTATACAAACTCCCTTTGCCATCAATAAAGCTAACAGTATCTCCAACCTTGTGTCTAAGCACCTTAACACAATGCTTAGATTCATCGCATTCCAATGTGGCTATAGAGCCTGAAATATTATTTGTAAAAAATATTTCCATATTGGTACAAATATATATAAAAAGGCTATTTTTGTCAATAACCAATTAAACTAAGTTATGAAAACTGCCGTATCAAACAGATATACCGCCCTCGATGTGCTTAGAGGGATGACTATTGCCGGTATGATTTTGGTAAATAATCCCGGTTCATGGGGGAAAGTTTTCCCTCCTTTAAGACACGCCGCCTGGAGTGGATGTACACCAACAGACCTTGTATTCCCATTCTTCCTGTTCATTGTGGGAGCTGCACTCTCATTTGCTTTCGCAAAGTATAATGATTCTCTCAACTCCATCTCTTTAAAGAAAATTGTTAAAAGAGCCTTCTTCATTTTTCTCACTGGTCTCGCTCTCAATGCATATCCGTTCTATCCTACCTCTCCGGCTCCGGATCTCAGTTTTGGGGCAAATTATCTTGATTATCTGAATCATCTCAGAATTTTTGGAGTTCTTCAAAGAATTGCAATGTGTTACCTTGTGGGGGGAATATTGGCTCTCTGGCTGCATAAACCTAAAAAGATCATTGTCGGTATGGTTGTTCTAATGGTACTCCACTGGGCAATTTTGTTCATATTTGGCGTAGGAGAACCATTCTCTATTCAGGGAAATATTTCAGGTCCTATTGACGCGGCTGTCGTTGGCGCCACCCATATTTATCATGGATTCGGCGTTCCTTTTGATCCGGAAGGATTACTCGGGGTTTTGTCGGGCTCTGCAACTGTATTGCTGGGATACCTTATCGGAGGCATAATCCGTAAGAGCCAACAGAAGATAGACGCTGTCGGTCAGCTCTATACAATAGGGCTTATCTCACTGGCTATTGCAATTATTCTCAACATCTTTATCCCAATTAATAAGCCCATGTGGACTCCATCCTATGTGTTTTATGCCGGTGGTTGGTCTATTTTGATGTTGGCCTTTTTTATATATTTGATTGATATTAAGGGCAAAGAAAAAGTTTTCTTCCCGTTCAAGGCTCTTGGATTAAATCCGCTGTTCGCGTTTGTTATGGCAGGAGTTATTGCAAGAACGCTTGGCAGGATCATTAAATGGAGTACCGTAGTATTGCAGGATGACGGAACCTCAAAGGAGGTTACAACCAATGCCTCTTCATGGATCTATCAAAACTGCTTTGTCTCCCTGTTAGGACACAACGAGTGGGCATCCCTGTTATATGCAATATGCTATGTAGCAATCTTTACCGCCATGGCAATATGTCTCTATAAGAACAAAATTGTCATCAAGCTTTAACCAATCAGCTGAATAATGGCATATATCGGACTTCTCTCGGATACCCATGGCATTTTTGACGACAAACTGAAGAACTTCTTCAAAGATGTGGATGAGATCTGGCATGCAGGAGATTTTGGGAATGTAGAAGTTTCGGATAAAATATCTTCTTTTAAACCGGTAAGAGGAGTTTATGGAAATTGTGACGGACAGGAGATCAGACGCATACATCCATATATTCAAAATTTTGAGCTTGAGGGCATGAAGTTTTTGATGATGCATATAGGGGGTTATCTCGGCCGTTACCAATATAGTGCTCTTCAGTTAATTAACGCTCACAGACCGAATGTATTCATCTGTGGTCACTCTCATATCCTGAGAGTAATGAATGACAAAAAAAATAATATTATCACAATCAATCCCGGTGCTGCCGGTATTCAAGGGATTCACACTGTAAGGACCGCTGTCAGGTTCAAAGTGGAGAGAGGCGCTTTGCATGACCTTGAAGTTGGGGAGTGGGGAAAGAAACTGTAATCTTGAACAATATAATAATCAACACTATTTATGAAACGAGGCTTCTTTCTATTAACATCGCTCCTGATAGGCGTAATTTGCCTGGCGCAGCAGACACCGGTCACAACTGCAAACTACGATCTTGCAGCCAGATTCTCGCCAAAGAAAGTCGGGAAAATGGTCTTCTCAACTTCTATCCAACCTAAATGGTTTAAGAATTCCGACAAGTTCTGGTACACTTACCAAACACCCCAGGGCACGTTCTACTACATCGTGAACCCTGTTGCAGGAACAAAAAAACAGGTTTTTGACAATGCAAAACTGGCCGCTCAGCTAACCGAGATTGTGAAAGATCCCTTTGATTCCCAAAATATACCCATCACAAGTCTCAAATTGAAGGACGACAAGAAATTTACTTTTGAAATTAAGAGTACCCTAGATATCGATGTTAAGGACGAAAAGACCGGAAAGCCAAAAAAAGAGAAAAAAACACATGGTTTTGAGTATGACATACAGACAAATACGTTAACTGAGATTAAAGACTACAAGGCAGAAAAGCCATTTCCAAAATGGGCCAGCGTATCTCCCGACAATAAATATGTAGTCTTCTCAAGAGATTTCAATTTCTATTATATGGATATGGATAATCTGGAAAAAGCCAGAAAAAACGAGGATGACTCTACAATTGTTGAACAACAGCTTACAAAAGAGGGAACAAAAGACTTCGGATTCGGCTCCGGCAACACGGATCCCTATGCTACCGACAAGGAGAAAAAGAAGAGAACAGGTGCAAATATCACCTGGTCACCTGATTCCAAAAATTTCGCCCTTGTCCGCACAGACAATTCCAAAGTTAAAGAGCTATGGGTTATCGATGTACTTGCAGAACCACGCCCTAAACTTGAAACATACAAATACCAGATGCCTGGAGAGACAGAATCTCCTATCAATCATCTTTACGTCTTTAACATGGAGAGCAAGAAATTCAAAGAGATAAAGAGCAAGAGATTTAAAGATCAGGATTTGAGGATAAACACAGTACCGGCCTTGCAAAAAGAGATGAATGAAGATATAAGGCATAATGTGTGGGCAGGTAATCCGGAACGTTTTTTTGTTTCCAGAGTAAGCCGGGATCTCAAGAAACTGGACCTTTGCGTTGTGTATCTTGCATCCGACTCTCTAAAAACCTTGGTAGAAGAGAGAATGAATACATATGTAGAATCAAGGCCAGAGAAATTCACAGACAATGGCAAAGAGTTTGTCCATTGGTCAGAAAGAAGCGGCTGGGCTCATCTCTATCTGTATGACGAGAATGGGAACCTGAAAAACCAGATAACCTCAGGTGAGTACCATGTAGAAGATATCGAGGCTCTTGATCCTGTACAAAGGGTTGTATATTTTACCGCGAATGGAAAGGAACCTGGAGAAAATCCATACTATACACACCATTACAGGGTCAATATGGACGGCAGCAACCTTAAGCTTTTAAACACCGGCGATTTCAACCATGAATCTATAAGCTCAGACGACGGCAAATATTTTACAGACAACTATTCAAGAGTTGACACCGAACCGAGATCCGCTCTGTACGACAATACGGGCCGCAAAATTCTGGATTTGGAGAAGACTGACCTTAGCCTGCTTTTCGCTGCCGGTTACACGTTTCCTGAAAGATTCAAAGTTAAAGCAGGTGACGGAGTTACTGATCTTTACGGAGTTATGTACAAACCATTTGATTTTGACTCAACCAAACTTTACCCGATAATTGAATATGTCTATCCCGGACCTCAGACTGAGGCTGTAAACACATCCTGGACAAAGGGTATGGACAGGGTCGACAGACTTGCACAGTTTGGATTCATAGTAATAACAGTAGGTAACAGGGGTGGGCATCCTTCCCGCTCAAAGTGGTACCATAATTACGGATCTGGCAACTTAAGGGATTATGGCCTGGAAGACAAAAAGGTGGCAATAGAACAACTGGCCGCAAAATATCCTTTCATAAACATACATAAGGTTGGTATTCACGGACATTCAGGTGGTGGCTTCATGTCTACTGCAGCAATGCTTATCTACCCAGATTTCTTCAAGGTAGCTGTATCGTCTGCCGGCAATCACGAAAACAACATCTATAACCGCTGGTGGAGTGAACAGCATCACGGCATTCTCGAATCAATTACCGAGAAAGGTGATACTACATTCAAGTACAGCATAGACAAAAACTCTACTATAGCCAAAAACCTCAGCGGTCACATCTTACTGTCATGTGGAGACATAGACAACAATGTTCATCCGGGAAACACTCTAAGGGTGGTAAATGCTCTTATCCGTGCCAACAAGAGGTTCGATATGATAATGCTCCCTGGGCAACGACATAATTTCGGAGACATGACCGAGTACTTTTTCTGGAGGTCCAGCGACTACTTTTGCAAGTATCTGATTGGTGAGTCAAGAGACGAAGTTGATATCAGTCAGCTTAATAATAATTAGTGACACTTTTGTAAATACACTCTTAATATACGTGTAGTGTAGTTATATTTAGCTGTTTTACTGTGTATTGCAAATTTGAGCCAGAATTTGGTATAGAATAATCAATTTTCAATTAAATTTACAAACTTATTAAATGATTTAAAAATGAAACTAAGAAAATTATCACTTTTTTTATTAGCCAACTTGGTTGGACTAAGCCTAATGGCAGAGGGTTATCAGATTAATTCACAAAGTGCCCGCCAGATTGGAATGGGCCATCTGGGTACTGCCCTCAAACTTGGAGGTGAGAGCATGTTGTTCAATCCTGCCGGTCTCTCATTTATGACTGGTAAAATTGATGTATCCCTTGGAGTGACTACTATTTTCTCCAAAGTGACATATACAAATGTAGCCGGTGACTATACTGCAGAATCTGACAACCCTATGGGTACTCCAATCTTCGGATATTTAGGGTTTAAACTATCTGACAAGCTTTTTGCCGGTGTAAGCATTACAAACCCTGTTGGTAACAGTCTTTTTTGGCCAAAAGACTGGAAAGGCTCTCACCTTGTGCAGGATATCTCCCTTAAAGCATATTCCGTACAACCTACCATTTCTTATAAATTCAGCGAAAAGTTCAGCATTGGAGCTGGTCTTATGGTTGACTTCGGTAGTTTTGATATGAACAAGGGACTTATTCCTGTCGGTGGACTTGATCCTTATTTAAGTCTTAATGTCCCTGCTGCCTATAAAGCAGCTATAACAGATGCTGCCGGAAAAACACCAATGCTTGCAAATCTTAACGGGAAAGCATCTACCGCTTTAGGATACAATTTAGGCATACTTTACAACCCAAATGAAAAATGGAGTTTTGGTCTTTCTTACAGATCCAAAGTGATGATGAAGGTAGAGAGTGGAGCAACTACAGTAACCTATGGAGCTACACAAGTAGGCAGTTTGATTTCATCAGTCCTGGCCTCCGGAACAGCTGCAACAAATCCACTTTACAACCCAAGTATAGCAAAAGCTGTTTCTCTAGGTGGCAAAACTTTTTCAGCAGAACTTCCAATACCTTCTAACCTGAATTTTGGTGTTGCTTACAAGGCAACAAAGAAATTACTGGTTTCTGCAGAATTGCAGTATGTTGGATGGAAAGCTTATGATTCATTGAGAATGGAATTTGCTACCACACCTGCTGCTTATAATGCTGGACAGAAAAAAAACTTCAAAAATTCTATGATTTACAGAATTGGCGGTGAGTATAAAGCATGTGAGAAGATGGCTTTCAGATTGGGCTTTATATTTGATTCAACCCCTGTAGATTTAATGCTATATGGTCCTGAGACTCCCGGTGCTAACAAAATGAGCTTTACCGGAGGTCTTACTTATAGCCCCACCAAAAAAATGGCGATCGATTTGGGATTCCAATACCTGAACGGAGCAAAGACTCGTGGTTCGTTACCTCAAGCTGCTCCAATGACGGCATTTGTAGGCGACTACAAATCAACTGCCCTTATCCCATCTTTAGGTTTCCACTTCACCTTCTAGAAAAAAGCGAACTTCTTGTAAAAAAGCAAATTGATGGGATTATTCCATTGATTTGCTTTTTTCTTGATGCTAAATTGCTATATTTGAGGTGAAATAATTAGGAATAAAGCAGATATAAGACCAGTGATATTGACTGAATTAATCAGGTGCCGGAGCATTTCGAGAAAAAACATATTAAATTTGTATTAGTATGAATACAACTGAGAACATACACTCAATTGCCATTTACATTAAATTGCTAATAGAACAAAGCAGACAAAATGTAGCTATGTCTGTAAATGCAGAAATTACATTTTTATATTGGAGTGTTGGCAAACGAATCAATGATGAAGTTTTAAATAATTGCAGGGCAGAATACGGGAAAAAGATCGTAGCTTCATTGTCACAACAACTAGTTAAGGAATATGGCAAAGGCTGGGGCGAGAAACAATTAAGGCAATGTATGCAATTTGCCCTTGTTTTTCATGATGAGCAAATTGTATACGCACTGCGTAGACAATTGAGTTGGACACATATCCGAACACTTATCTATTTGGGAAATTAACTATGCCAATGATTATTACAATAGAAGAATTTATAGAGAGAGCAAAATCTCTTCCCGTAATTGATGTAAGATCGCCGGGTGAATATGAGCATGCTCATATACCTGGGGCCCTTTCTTTACCGCTCTTTACAAATGAGCAGAGGGCAGAAGTTGGAACAATATACAAACAGCGTGGCAGAGTTCAGGCTGTTCAAAAAGGGCTTGAATTTGCGGGCCCCAAACTCAAGGATTTTACAAAATTTGCTCTAAAATTAAATAGCAATGAGTTATTGATCCATTGCTGGAGGGGAGGAATGCGATCGTCTGCCATGGCTTGGTTGCTTGAGACAGTCGGATTAAACTGCTTCCTGTTGAAGGATGGCTATAAAGCTTACCGGAACTATGTGTTGCAGAGCCTCGAAATCCCGTTTAAGATTCTGCTTTTGGGTGGTTACACCGGGTCTGGGAAGACCGAAATTTTACATGCTTTAAGGGACGCAGGAGAGCAAGTGATCGATCTTGAAGGGTTATCTAACCATAAGGGTTCTGCTTTTGGTTCTCTCGGACAGGATATTCAACCATCTACAGAGCAGTTTGAGAATCTTCTTGGCACAGAATTGAAAAAGTTAAACAGGGACAGAATTGTATGGGTTGAGGATGAGAGCAGAAATGTAGGAAGGGTATCTCTTCCTCAGGGTTTCTGGAACCAGATGAGAGCAGCAAAGCTTATAAGGGTAGATACACCATATGAAATCCGTCTTGAGAGATTAATGAGGGACTATGCCTGTTTCGACACAGAAGGGCTGGCTGCTTCCATTAAAAAAATTGAAAAGCGTCTTGGGTTCGACAAGTGCAAGACTGCTTTGGAGGCATGCGTGAACGGAGACCGTGAAACTGCTGCAAGAATATGCTTGAACTATTATGATGTTGCATACGGGAACCAGCTTGTGACACGCTTTGGAGAAGATCAAAGCAAACTACCTCACATAAAAGTCGATTCTTTGAATAGTAGTTCAACCATAAATGAGCTACTTTCAATATCTTCAAATCTAATTTAAATTCATTTTAGCAATATGATTTCCAAAGAGATAAATGGTAAGGTTGCAGTAATAGTAAACCGCAATGGCATGGGAGAAGCCCCTGCAGAACTTAGCCATCTTTTGATAAAAAACTATCTTACACTAATCATAAGCGAGGAGAAGTATCCCTCATACATGTGTTTCTACGGAGATGGCGTAAAGCTTACTTGTGAGGGTTCCCATATTATCGCAGAATTGAAAGTTCTGGAGATCAAGGGTACTAAAATAATCATATGTAAAACATGTCTCGCATATAACAATCTGATGGATAAAGTGAAGGTGGGTACTGTTGGAACCATGCTGGATATTATAGATATTCAACAGAACAGCACAAAAATCATAAATCTGTAAAATTCTGAAATTAATTTTTAAGTATGTCAGAAAGTATCCGATTAACACAATTCAGCCCGGGCGCAGGATGTGGTTGTAAAATTGCTCCCAAAGACCTGGAGGATATCTTGAAAAGCAGCCGCTCAGGAAAGGTTTTTGAAAATCTTTTGGTAGGGAACGAAAGTAAGGATGATGCTGCTGTTTATGA
>Ga0209540_10001411_pt1 | contig 18373 bp, 17 predicted proteins | sample BarGraIncu01121A_FD_184501 | JGI IMG/M metagenome (GOLD analysis project Ga0209540, IMG submission 184501) | Arctic peat soil microbial communities from Barrow, Alaska - Barrow Graham LP Incubations 011-21A (SPAdes) (version 2) | ecosystem: Environmental > Terrestrial > Soil > Wetlands > Peat... | reverse complement strand
CTTAGTGTCTCATAAATACAGGACACTAAGTAGTGTAAACAATATAATGTCGTATTTTTTGTATCAATTGCCGTCCCATTTATGGGACGGGCTGATGGTGAAGAATATATTGGCTTTAGCCAAATAGTATTTAAAATTTGGCTAAAGCCTTATAGATCTATTTCATCTTATCGGCAATTGAAATAAATACATTTTCTCTCATTAGTGTCCTTCATTATTAGCAGCAGAGAACAACATAAGTTTTAAACTTTGCGTAACTCTGTGTCATTAGTGCCTTAGTGGTAAGTTTTTAAATGTTTACTAAGTCTTGCGAATCAGGAGTTGAAAACATGCTCATTCTGTTTATAATGAGTTATTTCCCGTAGGGAATACATATCAATAGAAAATGAAAACAGATAAAACCAATTCCCCGTAGGGGATAAACCTAAAAAAATGTGAATGTCCTACGGACAATAAACATACATATCTGTTTATTCTATGGATATGTAAGTCCTACGGACTATTTTAATACAAAATATATAGGGAAAAGTAGGGAGAGGTCAAATTTTCAAATTCAACAGTAAATTGTTCTCACCTACATATTTACTCCTTTCATTAAATATCAAATATATAATTCAACAATTATTAACCGTTTTACGGACTGCAATTGTGAAGAAATGATGTACTTTTGTATGATTTTTCCCAAAAACTACTTTTCAGCCAACGAAGCGTATAAACATGAATAAAACTGCTCTTACCAAATTTGCTCCGCACATTGCTGCTATCCTGCTTTTTATCTGCATTTCTTTTATGTATTTCACCCCTGTTTTAGAGGGAAAACAGTTACTGGGACACGACTCTGAGAGTTGGATGTGCATGGCTAAAGAAACCATGGACTACAATACTACACACGATGAAGTAACTTTGTGGACCAACTCTATGTTTGGTGGAATGCCAACCTATCAAATCTCAATGAATCAGCCTTACAATGCTATTAAATACGTTGAAGATGTGATCCATTTTTTCCCAAATACCATCTACAACCTGTTGTTATACTTAATAGGTTTCTATATCCTTCTGCTGGCTTTCCGATTTAATCCCTGGCTGGCCATTGTCGGGTCCATTGCTTTCTCCTTTGCCTCCTATAATTTTATTATTATACTGGCGGGGCATACCTCCAAGGCTATAACCATTGCTTACATGGCACCGCTTATCGGTAGTGTTTACATGGCTTTCAGAGACAGACGTCTGGCGGGAAGTTTGCTTACAGCCATTTTTCTAAGCCTGGCCATCCGTGCCAATCACGTTCAGATTTTATATTATACAGTTATCGTTTTATTGATTTTTGGTATCGTTGAATTCATTTACAGCATCAGAGATAAGAAGTTAGCTGAGTTTGCTAAGTCGGCAGGAATGCTTGCTGCAGGAGCCATAATTGCTGTTGGTATGAATGCCACGACGCTGCTGACTACCTACGAATATGGCAAATACACCATGCGTGGTGATTCAAACGGGTTGACAACAGACAGTCACAGCTCACAACATGGTTTAAATACAGAATATATCACCAACTGGAGTTACGGCATTGACGAAACAATGACCTTGCTTATTCCAAACTTCAAAGGTGGTGCAAGCGGTGGTACATTGACCCCCGATAGCGAAACAGGTAAAAAACTGACCAGTTTGGGTGCTGCCAACGTAGACACCATGATGAAAGATATGCAACTGCCTCTTTACTGGGGAACACAGCCCGGCACATCGGGGCCGGTGTACATTGGTGCTATTATTTGTTTCTTATTTGTGCTTGGCTTCTTCCTTGTTGACCGCCGCACCAAATGGTGGTTATTGCCAATGATTGCATTGACTTTAATGTTATCGTGGGGTGAGCATTTTATGTGGCTTACCGAGTTGTTTATCAAATACGCTCCTATGTACAACAAGTTCCGCACGGTATCAATGACCTTGGTAGCCACCGGATTTGGAATTACATTGATGGCAATGCTGGCATTAAAAGAGGTTTTCAACGATAAAACAGATAAAAAAATGTTGCTCCGCGCTGTGACTATCAGTGCAGGTATTGTAGGTAGTATTGCGTTGTTATTTGCTTTAATTCCTTCTTTATCGGGAAGCTTTGTGGCTGATTCAATCAAGAACCCCGCCGATGCTCAGTTTCAGGGCGACTACGCATTCTTGAAAGAAACCCTCCCACTCGACCGTGCTGCCATGTTACGCAGCGATGCACTTCGCTCACTTATGTTTGTGTTAGCTGCTGCCGGATTAATTTGGTTGTACACTAAAAATATATTGAAAAAGAACCTGGGTTATGTTTGCTTTGCAGTCATCATCCTTATCGATATGGTGCCAGTTGCAAAACGTTACCTGAACGATAGCAGTTTCCAACGCAAACGCCAAATTGAAACATTGATTAAACCAACGGTTGCCGACAATGCAATATTACAAGATAAGTCACAATTCCGCGTATTGGATGCTACATCAAACATTTTCAATGATGCTACTCCATCTTATTTCCACAAGAATATAGGAGGTTACCACGCTGCCAAATTGCGTCGTTATCAGGAATTGATCAATATGCAGTTGGATAAAGAGATAGGACGATTGTTCGGAACATTCCAACGCGCCAAAACACCGGATGTTATTACAAATACCATGGATTCGTTGGGCGTGCTGAACATGTTGAACATGAAATACCTTATTTACAACAAAGAAGCTGCTCCTCTCGTTAATCCATATGCCAACGGAAACGCCTGGTTTGTAAAAAACATACGTGTAGCTGCTGATGCCAACGAAGAAATGAAATTGGTAGGTGAAATAAACACTAAAACGGAGATGGTGGTAGATAAGTCGTTTGCAGCTCAACTGCCAACACCTACTAATGCCGACAGCACTGCACGCATTGCATTGACAAGTTATAAACCAAATGATTTGATTTATAACTTTAGTTCTAAAAGCGATCAGGTAGCTGTATTCTCGGAAATCTACTATGACAAAGGTTGGACAGCATATATAGGTGGAAAAGAAGTACCTTACGTACGTGCCAACTATTTATTACGCGCTATGCCACTGAAAGCCGGTAACTACGATATTGAATTCCGCTTCGAACCAAAATCATACAGTTATGGTAACATGGCAGCACTTATTTCGTCGATAGCACTATTGGTTTGCATCCTTGCCTTTTTATTTTGGCAATGGAAAAGTGGTAAAAAAGATGAAGTAAAAGCATAAATCAACAAGAACCGAATAATTCCTTATTAAAATGAAAACTAAAAACAAAGTATCAAAACCCGGTTTCTGGAATCTACATTTGACATCCACTATTAGTACGTCACTTGTTCTGTTTCTGGTAGGACTGGTTTGTTTGCTGCTTTTTTTGGGTCGGGATATGACCACTTACGTAAAAGAGAACATCAATTTATCAATCATACTCAACGACGAAGCGACCAGAAACGATGAGGTAAGAGTGCAAACCTATTTACTTGGGGCTCCTTATGCTAAATCGGTAGAATTCATTTCGAAAGCAGATGCATTGAAAGACCATATCGCCAGTTTGGGCGAAAATCCTCAGGATTTTTTAGGTTACAACCCTTTAATGGCCTCGTTGGAAGTAAAACTGAATGAAGCGTATGCCAACAACGACAGCGTAAATATGATACAAAAGAAGCTAAAGGCCTTTGAAAGCATTAAGCGCGTTGTTTATCAAAAAGACATGGTCAGCTTGGTAAATGACAATGTCCGAAAAATAAGTCTAATTTTGATTGGAATAGCTATTATCCTACTTGTTGTTTCCATAGTTCTTATCAACAACACGGTTCGTTTGGCATTGTATTCAAATAGGTTCCTCATAAACACTATGAAACTGGTAGGTGCTACTCACTGGTTTATTCGTAAACCTTACATGGTAAGCACTATGGTAAATGGTTTGATAGCATCATTAATAGCAATTGCTATGCTGTTTGGAGTGATCAATTTCGTTCAATACGAGTTTGGAATGACAAGTACTATCATTCAACCGATGACAGCGATTATAGTATGCAGCATTGTGATTCTTTTAGGCGCAGTACTCACGGCTATTTCATCTTATCTAGCGGTAAGCAGGTACCTTAGAATGAACACAAATGACATGTATTTTATTTAAGAGGAAAGACAAAAGAATAAAGATAAAAGACAACAAGAAAATAAACAATATAAATTTATGGAAAATAACACCCGTTTTACCTTAGAGAAAATCAATATAATATTGATTGCCGTTGGTTTTGCCATTATCGTTCTGGGCTTTGTATTAATGACCGGTTCAACAACCGGTACAGAGTTTAATCCGGATATTTTCAGTACGCGTCGTATCACGGTAGGTCCGATAGTTGCTTTTACTGGATTTATCTTTATCATCTTCGCCATCTTATTTAAAAAGAAAAGTAAATAATCGGTCAATAAGAACAATGAATACACTTCAAACCATTATCATCGCCATTGTTGAGGGAATCACGGAATTTTTACCCGTTTCGTCAACCGGTCATATGATTATCGCTCAAAAACTACTGGCAGTAGAAAGTACCGAATTTGTAAAAGCATTTACCGTGAATATCCAGTTCGGCGCCATCTTATCGGTAGTAGTATTGTATTGGAAACGTTTTTTTCAAACATTGGATTTCTACTATAAACTTATTATCGCTGTATTTCCCGCATTAGTTTTGGGTTTTTTGTTCAGCGAAAAAATTGATGCTCTACTTGAAAACGTAACTGTGGTAGCAATAATGCTGGTTATTGGTGGTGTATTGATGCTCTTTGTAGACAAATGGTTCAATGCCACTAACGAAGATCAAACTATGGATTGGAAGCGGTCATTGAAAATTGGATTCTTCCAGTGTATCGCTATGATTCCGGGAGTTTCGCGTTCTATGGCCACTATTGTTGGAGGTATGTCAACCAAACTAACACGCAAAAATGCAGCCGAATTTTCATTCTTTTTGGCTGTACCTACAATGGCAGCTGCTTCGGGATATAAATTATTGAAGTTGGTCATGAATCCTGCCGGCGTTTCCATGCTGTCGGACAACCTGACAACTTTATTGATTGGCAATGTGGTGGCATTCTTAGTGGCTATGGCTGCTATCAAGTTTTTTATTGGATACCTTACAAAATACGGTTTCAAAGCATTTGGCTATTATCGCATAATTGTCGGAGTAGTCATTTTAGTATTGCTGTCAATGGGAATTGACTTAAGCGTAATGTAATTGAATACCGAAGAGACACATTTATAGTTACAAGAATTTAGTTCGGAGTTACAAGTATTATTCTCTAACCTCTATTCTTAACGAACACAACAATTGCATGTCTCAAAATTATAAACAGAATGGATTTCGAAAAAGGAGAAGTATTGCATGTGGCGAAACCATTGAATTGGACGTCGTTCAATTTGGTGAGTAAGGTGCGGTGGAAATTGCAAAAAACCTTGAAGATAAAAAAGCTGAAAGTGGGTCATGCCGGCACGCTCGATCCTTTGGCAACAGGGGTAATGATTATTTGCACCGGTAAATGTACCAAGCAGATTGAGACTTTTCAGTATCAAACAAAAGAATATATTGCTACGTTGGAGTTAGGAGCCACCACACCATCGTTCGACCTAGAATTACCTGTTGACGGCACCTATCCTACCGAGCATATTACACGCGAAATGGTGGACGAAGTGATTCCACGTTTTCTGGGAGAAATATGGCAAGTACCACCGGTTTACTCGGCTGTGAAGGTAGATGGCAAGCGCGCCTACGATTATGCACGCGATGGCCAGGAAGTTGAACTAAAAGCCAAGTTGCTGGTTATAGATGAGATTGAAGTATTAGATTTCTCACTTCCCGTCTTAAAAATCAGAGTTGTTTGTAGTAAAGGCACTTACATCAGAGCCTTGGCACGCGACATTGGTTTAGCGTTGGGCAGTGGAGCACATCTAATTGGCTTGGAACGTACACGTATCGGTGAGGTTCAGCTGCAGGATTGTTGGCAAATCGACGATTTGATACAGCACATAGAAGAAACAGGAATAAAGAATTCGATGAATACCTCAGTGACTGAGGAGCAACGACCTGCTTAAGTGATTAAGTAGGCATTAAATTAAAACAAATAAAACAAATAAGAATATGAAGTTATCTAAGTTTAAGTTCAAACTACCGGACGAGTTAATAGCTCAACACCCCGCCAATCACCGTGATGAATCACGTTTAATGGTGTTACATCGTAAAACTGGAGAAATAGAACACCGAACATTTAAAGATTTACTTGATTATTTCAACGAAGATGACTTGTTCATTTTTAATGATACAAAAGTTTTCCCTGCACGTTTATTCGGAAATAAAGAAAAAACAGGTGCACAAATTGAAGTTTTTTTGTTGCGCGAGCTTAACCACGAAATGCGTCTTTGGGATGTACTTGTAGAACCAGCCCGTAAAATTCGTATCGGAAACAAATTATATTTTGGCGAAGATGATTCTATTGTAGCCGAGGTTATTGATAACACCACTTCACGTGGACGTACGCTTCGTTTTTTATTCGATGGAACACACGAAGAATTCAAAAAAGGTCTTTTCGCATTAGGAGAAACTCCACTACCACGTAACATACTGCGTGAAGTTGAGCCGGAAGATGCGGATCGCTTCCAAACCATCTTTGCAAAGAACGAAGGTGCTGTATCGGCTCCTGCAGCGGGTATGCACTTTAGCCGTGAGTTGATGAAACGCATGGAGATTAAAGGTATTGATACTGCTTTTGTTACATCGCACATGAGCTTGGGTAATTTCCGCGAAATTGACGTGGAAGATCTTACCAAACATAAAATGGACTCGGAACAAATGTTGGTAACGCTCGAAACAGCAAAACAAGTAAACAAGGCGCATGACGAAAACAGAAACATTTGCGCAGTAGGCGTAACGGTTATGCGTGCGTTGGAAACTGTGGCTGGCACCGAAGGTAAAATTAAAGCATACGATGGTTGGACAAATAAATTTATTTTCCCTCCATACGATTTTACTGTGGCCAATTCATTGATTACTAACTTCCACTTACCATACTCAACATTGATAATGCTTACAGCCGCCTTTGGTGATTATGATAGAGTTATGAGTGCTTATGAAGTGGCCATCAAAGAAGGCTATAAATTTGGCGTATATGGGGATGCAATGCTGATATTGTAAGTTCCCAATAAGCTAAACATTTATCTGAATGCAAGGTTACTTAACCGTAGCTCTGCATTTTTGTTTGAGTTAAAATCAAAAGGCCGAATACAATCAAATCGTATTCGGCCTTTTCAATCTCTTAGAAACTGTTTAAAAATAAATCTTAAATAGTTTTTCAATTATTTTTTAGGCTAGTTGTGGCTTTATTTTTCGAAAAATAGCGGGCTATTTGAGAAAAATAAAGGTGCAAATAGACAAAAAAGAATGGAAAACTATAAGATAGTTTAATTCTCCGATAGGCTAATGAACCTATATTTAGCTGATACTTTTGCATAATGTCAGATTAACGTTTATTTTTAAACAGTTTCTTAATATACATATCTTATTCATTCGTAGTTTCAACTTCTATTGGAACTTCATCGGTCGCCTCATCTGGCGAAAAAGCTGTAGAGTCCAAGGCAGTAGAATCTACTCTTAAATGTGTCACACAGCCGTAATTGCGCGAAATGTCTTCTTTGGGTTTAGTTGGGAACTTGCCACGGTATCGTGTAAGGCTTTCGTCTTTCAATACTTTTTCCATAAACATACCAAATATAGGTAAAGATGTCCTACTTCCTTGACCGAGTTCCCCTGTACGGAAGTGTACGCAGCGCTGTTCGCCACCAACCCACGCACCACCAACCAACTTAGGCGTTACACCTACAAACCATGCATCCGAGTGATTGGATGAAGTTCCTGTTTTTCCACCAAAGTCGGTATTGTAATGGAATAGATCCCAACTCCAAAGCGCTTTTGAGGTTCCGCCGGGTTCGGTCATTCCACCTTTTAGCATTTCTGTCATTAACCAGGCAACTTCGTAGGAAACTACCCGCTTTTGCACTGTTTTCTTCTCATAGATAATATTACCTTCATTATCCTCTATACGACTTACCATAATCGGATCGTGATAATTACCTTCGTTTACAATGGTGCTGTACGAATTTACCAACTCCAGCAATGATACGTCCGACGATCCCAAACAAGTGGATGGTTTGTTTTCGAGTGGCGTTTTAATTCCCAACAGGTACGCACATTTTATAATTTCTGGGATACCCACTATCTGTGCCACCTGCACAGCAATAGTGTTGATAGATTGTGCAAATGCATTTTTAAGCGATACTTCATAACCCAAACTATAACCATTAGCATTTCGCGGATTCCATGACTTTTCACCATTGCCTTCTTTATAGGTCCAGGTAACTGCTTTGTCAGTCATCTTATCACAAGGCGACATACCTTGTATCATTGCTGCAGTATAATCGAAGAGTTTAAATGTAGAACCGGGTTGACGTTTAGACTGAGCTACCTTATCATACTGCCAGAATTTAAAATCGATATCTCCTACCCAGGCTTTTACATTACCGGTTTCGGGCTCCATGGCAACAAAGCTGCTGTGCATAAAGCGGTTCATATAACGAATGGAATCCATAATGCTCAGGTCCATCGTTTTTTCACCTTTTTCGTAATCGAAGACTTTCACTTTGTGAGGTTTGCTCAGATAATAGGTAACCGAATCGGGTTGATCTTTATATTTTGCGGCTAAAGCAGCATAGGCTTTTGTTTTGCGGGCAATATCTTCCACGAAATTGGCAATTTCCTTATGATTCTCATCTTGCCATGGATTTTGACCACGCCAGTGATTATCAAACTTATTTTGGATATTACGCATTTGTTTATGCAGAGCTTCTTCGGCATATTTCTGCATGCGCGAGTCGATGGTAACGTAAATTTTCAAACCATCAGAATAGATATCATATCCATTTTCGTTTTCCCAATCCTGTAGGTATTTTTCCAAATACGCACGGAAATGAAGCGCATCTCCATCAATCGTTTGTTCAATACTAAAATTCAGACGGATTGGAATGTTCTTTAAAGAATCGCACTCATTGCGAGTGATGACATTGTGTTGAAACAAATTCTCAAGCACCACATTTCTACGCTCTTTCGATCGTTTAGGGTGAGCTATCGGACTGTACGAACTTGTAGCTTTCAGTAAGCCAACCAGCGTGGATGATTGTTCGTAGTTGAGTTTATCGGGAGTGGTATTAAAAAATGTCTTAGCGGCTGTGTGAATACCAAATGCGTTGCTACCAAAATCCACCGTATTGAAATACATAGTAAGAATCTCATTCTTATTATAAAACATTTCAATTTTTACGGCAGTAGTCCACTCTTTCGTCTTCATTACCAGCAATTTAAAACCTGGAATATAGCCAAATAAACCCGTTGAATAAAGATTACGCGTTTTGTACATATTCTTTACCAACTGCTGAGTAATGGTACTTGCTCCCCTACCCTTCCCTTTGGTCATATCTTTAATAGCAGCAAAAACACCTTGAATATCAATTCCAAAATGGTGGTAGAACCGTTCATCTTCAGTAGCGATTAGCGTCTTGATGAGCTTGGGTGAAATCTCTTCAAATTTTACGGGTGTACGATTTTCACGAAAGTATTTACCCAATATCTTTCCATCTGCTGTATAAATGATGGAAGCTTCGCTCTGAGTGGGATTACTAATGCTACTCAAGCCGGGCGACTTACCAAATAACCACAAAAAGTTAATGTCTACCAAAAACAAGTATAACATGAACAACACTACGGATGTAATAAAGATATTGGCTAATTTTTTGTACCACACCAAACCTCTGTAACGGTTTAATCGAGCTTTACGCCAGGCAATGAATTTCTTCAACAAAATCTTAATAAACGTCCCTATCTTAGGTAGTTGATCAATGAACTTTTTCCACATAATGTATTCCTAATTTTGGTGCAAAGTTAAAGTAAAAGCTGGAATTTTGTATCGTTTTTGGACTAGAATAAAAATCTTTTTTCGTTTTCTGGAATTGATAACATACACGAGGATTTTTTTCCAAAAATTTTATATCTTCTTGAAGCAATAAATCGATAAACATAGTCGCGTATAAACCTGGGGATCAAGCGAAAAAGGAAAACAATTTTCCAAACGCCCCCAATATCGTGTAAAATTTCCAACACAGCAGTCGACGCGTAAAAATAACGATTTCCCCGCAGATAAATCACCGTTTCGGGGCTTACGTGCACCAATCCATGTGCAGTTAGTGTGCGCTTGGCAACGTCCGATTGTAATGCTGCAAATTTGAAACGTTCATTTTTGTCGACCCTAATCAGAAATTGAACCCAACCGCAACATAAATTACAGACACCGTCGAAGAGTATAAGTGATCTTGAGTTCATTGCAGTCAGACATTTTCTATCTAAAACGGTTCATCAGACTAAAAGTTGTCTGATATACAAATTGAGCACAAAGAAAGCCCAATCTACATTGTAAATCGGGCTTCTCAACTATAAACAGTTTCTTTATTATAAACCAAATTCAGCTTTAATATCGAATACTTTATCCGTTTTTTCCCAGGTGAACAGTTCTACCGTTTGTGTAAATTCTTTGCAGTTACCATCTTTAAACGTTTTAGTAACCGTTTGTGGTTCACGTCCCATGTGACCGTATGAAGCCGATTCTTTATAAATAGGGTTACGCAATTTCAAACGTTCTTCAATGGCTTTCGGACGCATATCAAACAGTTTTTCAATCTTTGTAGCTATTTCACCATCATTCAGTTGAACCTGAGCAGTTCCGTAGGTATTCACGTACAAGTTCATTGGTTTTGCAACACCAATTGCATAAGCCACTTGCACCAACACTTCGTTAGCTAAACCAGCTGCGACCATATTTTTAGCAATATGACGGGCTGCATAAGCTGCCGAGCGATCCACTTTCGAAGGATCTTTACCAGAAAATGCACCACCACCGTGAGCACCTTTTCCACCATAAGTATCTACAATAATTTTACGTCCGGTCAAACCGGTATCGCCGTGAGGTCCGCCAATCACAAATTTACCGGTTGGGTTTACGTGCAAAACATATTCACCGTCCACAATCAGTTGTGCAAATTGAGGATCCAACGCTTTTACACGTGGAATCAAAATATCTTTTACATCCTGACGAATGATGTTCAACATTTCATCGTCGTTAGATGCTGTTGGTTCTCCATTTACAGGGTTCACCATGTCATCGTGTTGAGTAGAAACAACAATCGTGTGCACTTTAACCGGTTGATTATTATCATCATACTCGATGGTAACCTGCGATTTTGAATCAGGACGAAGATAAGTCATTACCTTGCCTTCTTTGCGGATGGCAGCCAATTCCTGCACCAAAGCATGCGATAAATCAAGTGCAATGGGCATCAGATTTTTCGTTTCGTTACAAGCATATCCAAACATCATTCCCTGGTCGCCGGCGCCTTGTTCCATTGGTTCTGCGCGTTCCACACCTTGATTAATGTCAGCCGATTGTTCGTGAATAGAGGAGAAAATACCACAGGCATTACCGCTAAACATATATTCGCCTTTGGTATAACCAATTTCGTTAATCACTTCGCGTGCCACCGATTGAACATCAACATAAGCCGATGTTTTTACCTCGCCGGCCAATACTACCTGACCAGTGGTTACCAATGTTTCGCACGCTACTTTTGAATTTTTGTCCTGAGCTAAGAAATTGTCGAGCAAAGCGTCAGAAATTTGATCGGCAACTTTGTCTGGATGACCTTCCGACACCGATTCAGATGAAAATAAATATCCCATAATGATTATAATTAATAATTTACGTTTAATAATGAGCAATTAAAAACAACGACACTTGTGCCTGCTGTTCGTAAGCGAGTAAACGTAAAAATAGGAAGAATGTTTGGAGGACTTTATGAGATGCAGAAAATGCGGGTTGCGATTTAGCATTTTTTTCTGTGGTTGCAAGCAGTCCAAATCTCTCCACATTTTTTACGCCACAAAAGTACGGAATCTATTTTGAATAGCAAAATATCGAAAAAGTAAAATTGAATTTACATTTTCGATATTTCACGATTTATTTGATGATGGATTTAAAAAATGATTTCATATCATTCCATGAGTCTATATCAGCTTTCTGATTGTATTCGATAGGCATATTAAACTTTTTGCCCAGTTCAGTTGCTGCCGGATTCGAATAAGCATGCACTGCATTGGGATAAACAATAAATTGATAGTCAGCTTTAATCGAATCAAGTTGATGTTTAAAAATGCGGATATCATCTTCCGAAACAAATTTATCACTACCACCATGACAAACAAGGATGTTGGCTTTTAATAGTTTTTTGTCGGCAGGCACTCCTTTCAATCCTCCGTGAAAACTAACAACTCCTTTCAAATCAAGTCCCAGTTTAGCTGCATTCAGCACCACAGAGCCACCAAAACAATATCCGATAGCGAAGATATTAGCCGGGTCCGTTTCTTTGAATTGTTTTAGTTTATTGAGTGCAGCTTCCAATTCTGTCTTTGCCAGTTGAGGATCTGCATAAAAAGGACCTGTCAGCGCTTGAGCTTCGGTAGGATTCGCAGCCGTTTTACCATCACCAAACATATCCACGGCAAAGGCAATGTATCCGAGCTTTGCTAATTGTCTGGCTCTCATTTTGGGGTAATCAGTTAGTCCCCACCATTCGTGCACAATCAATACTGCCGGACGTTTCCCTTTCTTGTTTTCGTCGTAGGCAACATATCCTTTAAAAACTTTTTTGTCAATAGTATAGCTCACATTTTCTTCTTTTATTCTAGGAACTGCAGCCTTTTCAGCAAAACCGGAAATGATTGATGTCATAATCAAAACTGTTAGAAATGTAATTTTACGTATCGTTTCCATTCTTTTGGTTGTTTTAAAATAAGTATTCATCAAAATTATTATCCAAACAAAACGAATAGCTATGAAGTTCAAAAGCAGTGCTACAATTAATTTATTTTTAATGTATGGTTACCGGATAATCGCTAAAAAAATTAGCAATCTGCAGACAATAAAAAAACCTCAAAGCAAACGTTGTTACTTTGAGGCTTCTTATTATATTTGTCTTAATACACAAATACTTACACAATTTCAGTTACAAATTTTTCTTTCGGGTGACGTACTTTTTTCAAGTTCACCAACCAATCATTCACTTCATCGCGATAACCGATAGGCAATAATGTTACACTTTTCAAGCCTCTTTCAGTCAGATGAAGTAATTTATCAACCTCTTCACCTACAAATCCTTCCATAGGAGTGGCATCAACCTTCAAACTAGCGGCTTCGGCCATCGCAAATCCAAAAGCAATATAAGCCTGACGGGCTGTATGAGCAAAATTTTCCTCTGCAGGGCGGTTGAGGTACATAGCCTTCAACCGATCGGTATACGCCTGATAGCGATCAGCCGGTTGTTCTCTTCCGGCAGTGGTGTGCGCATATATTTGGTCAATACGCTCAGCAGTATAATTATCCCAAGCAGCAAAAACCAACAAGTGCGAGCAATCGGCTACAATTTGCTGATCAAAAGCAATAGGCACAATTTTATCTTTCAGTTCCTGATTGGTAATAACCAATAGCTCGAAAGGTTGCAATCCCGAAGAAGTAGGCGCAATCCATGCTGCTTCTACAATTTTATCGACTAATACCTGATCCACTTTTTTACTTGGGTCAAACTTTTTGGTGGCATAACGCCATTTCAATGCATCTAATAATTCCATTTTAATATATAGTTGTTATTCGTTTGTTTATGACAATAACTTGTCACACGTTTTATATTCTTTTTGTCTTTGACTACAGACAAATTAAAAAACGGTTGAATTTCATTTACGACCTTCAACCGTTAGTTTATTTTTCACCATTTTCTAACAGGAATAGTATCATTCCGTTCATCATTTGAAATCAAAAAGCTTATCTGTGCTCTTTCTTACTTTTGCTACATCAGCCAAATGATCATGTTCCACATTACGGTAACCCAAACAAAGAATTGTTGTAGAACCTAAGTTTTGTTCATCCAATCCGAGAATTTTATCCAATGCCTGAGGATTAAATCCTTCCATTGGAGTAGCATCCACCTGTTCCAAAGCAGCAGCTACAATTCCAACTCCAAAAGCTAAATAAGCCTGACGAGCTGTCCACACAAAGTTCTGTTCAGCGTTACCTGCTACAATGCCGTCAAACATTGCTTTAAAACCATCCAGACTTCCTACAGGAATGCCTCTTGTGGTGGCAATCAATTCCATATACTCCTGAACCTGCTCGGCACTTACTTTTTTATTGGCTGCAAAAACAAGCACATGCGATGCTTCTTTTATCTGGGGTTGCTGACAAGCAGTATTAAAAATTTCTTCACGAAGTTTTTCGTCTTCAATAACGATCACTTTAAATGGCTGCAAACCGAATGAAGTTGGCGCCAACCGAATGGCGTCTAAAATTCTGTCTACTTTTTCCTGAGGAACCTTGGCTCCGGTCATTCTCTTGGTGGCGTAACGCCAGCTTAAACTATCTTTTAAACTCATAACCGTTTTGTTTAGATAAGTGTTTGTTGATTATATGCCAGCTATAACATTAACAAGACGCTATTTGTTTTCGACCTATGTAAGTATTTCAATTTTATTAGATAAAATTTTAATTACATTTGAAACCATTCTAAACAAGGTTATTTATTTAATTGCCCTACAGACAACTACAGTTATGTGAAAGCAGGATTGCTTTCGCTCGCGAACAGCTAGAAATTTACATTCCTCTCTCATTTTCACCAACACATTGGTGAGCGCTTGCACAGTTTCGTAACGGCTTTCAATACTATCATTATCAACCCTGCAGAAGTCCTTGTATGAGATGTCAAATGTTGTACCGTACAAATGTGCCGAATGCATGGTGGCATTAGAATTTCTATGAGTCAGCTTGTTTTGGTCCTCTTCGGTTCTTAACAAAGAAGTTATTCTAAACCGGTAATTTTTATACTTCTTTTCCTTCAATTGTTCCTGAAACCGATACCCGATTTCATTGAGCAGATCAACCGCTTCGGGAATTAAATAGGGTCGTGAACTGGTTAGATTTTTAAGTTGATACAGCGGATTATCCACCACTTCGACCAAAATAGATCTGCGCACGTAATCACCAATTTCAGCATCAAAATCGGCGTTCGTAACAAATGGTTTCCTCAATCCGTTCTTTTGAGCATTAAATAGATGAATATCGTTCTTATCATTCAATTTCTTGCTGGAAGCAATTGGAATATTAGCAAAATGTACCGGATCGCAGTTTTCAATTTTCGGAGTAATCCTTTTATTTTTCAAATTATAGAAAGTTAGCGTTGCACCAAGAAGCATTGCAAAACTTAATCCAATCAGTACACGTTTTTTTGTATTCAGAATCATTCTTTTTCTAGGTTTAGTGCACAAAAGTACGACTTCTGTGCATAGGAAGCATAATAAAAATAGTGAAATCATGTATAGATTTTACGGCAAAAGTTATTAATTAATATTTTCAGGTTAAAGTTCAAAATATTGACAAAATGAGGACAAAATTATTCTTCAATCCAAAAACTATTAATTAACTTTGCACCTCAAAATCAATCAAACATATATGAAACCAACTTTATTTGTATTAGCAGCGGGAATGGGCAGTCGTTATGGCGGCTTAAAACAATTAGATGGATTAGGGCCAAACGGCGAAACCATCATGGATTATTCTATTTACGATGCCATCAAAGCTGGATTTGGAAAAATAGTTTTCGTTATTCGTCCAAGTTTTGAAAAAGATTTCAAAGAAGTAGTAGTCAACAAATTCAAGAATTTAATTGACACCGACATTGTTTTTCAAGAAATCTCTAATGTTCCGGAAGGTTGCACCTACAACCCCGAACGCGAAAAACCATGGGGAACGAACCACGCCGTATTAATGGGCAAAGATGCTATCAAAGAACCATTTGCAGTTATTAATGCTGATGATTTTTATGGTCAGGAATCATTTGCTATTTTGGCCGATTTTCTTCGTAGCGTTGAAGGTAAAAAGAATGAGTATTGTATGATTGGATATCGTGTAGGTAACACATTATCAGAAAGTGGCTCAGTAAGCCGCGGAGTATGTGTTGTAGACGAGAACAATTTATTACAAAACGTTGTAGAACGCACCAGTATTGAAGAAAAAGGCGGAAAAATCAATTTCGTTGATGAAAATGGCGAAGAAGTTAGTATTCACCACGACACTCCGGTATCGATGAATATGTGGGGATTCACCCCTGATTATTTCGATTATTCTGAAAAATTCTTCAGAGAATTCTTAGTTGAAAATGGTCAAAAACTGAAATCTGAATTCTACATTCCATTAGCAGTAAATAACTTAATCGTTCAACAGAAAGTAACTTGTAAAGTATTGGATACACCATCGAAATGGTTTGGCGTAACCTATGCTGAGGATCGTTCGCAAGTTGTTCTAAAAATCAACGAATTGGTTCGTAAGGGAGTTTATCCTGAAAAACTATTCAAATAATATTTAAAAGATTATGGCAAAAATTTTAGTAACTGGCGGAACCGGGTACATTGGTTCGCACACAGTTGTAGAATTGCAGAAAGTGGGATTTGATGTGGTGATTGTGGATAATTTATCCAATTCAAACATTGATGTATTGGCGGGTATTGAGAAAATTACCGGTATTCGTCCGGCATTCGAAAACATCGATTGTGTTGACTATGTGAGCATGGATCGCATGTTTGAGAAACACAAAGATATTGAAGCAATTATACACTTTGCTGCAAGTAAAGCGGTGGGCGAATCGGTTGAGAAACCACTGTTATACTACCGAAACAATTTAGTTTCGCTTATCAACTTATTGCAATTAATGCCAATTCACAAGGTAAAGAACTTTGTGTTCTCTTCTTCGTGTACTGTTTACGGTCAACCCGACATTTTGCCGGTAACCGAAAGCGCACCTATCAAAGCTGCTTTGTCGCCTTATGGCAACACCAAGCAAGTTGGAGAAGAAATAATTCGCGATACTATTTATGCAAACTCTTGCTATCAAAGTATTATCCTGCGCTATTTCAATCCGATTGGAGCACACGCTTCGGCTGAAATCGGCGAATTGCCCAACGGTGTTCCCAATAACCTGCTTCCATTTGTTACTCAAACGGCTATCGGGCAGCGTAAACAGTTGCAGGTATATGGCGACGACTATAACACGCCTGACGGATCATGTATTCGCGACTATATTCACGTAGTGGATTTGGCCAAGGCGCATGTTATTGCCGTTCAACGCATGTTGAATAAACAAACTAAATCATCGGTTGAAACGTTTAACCTGGGAACAGGACGTGGATTATCTGTATTGGAGATTATTCAGACATTTGAAAAAGTGAACGGAGTAAAAATTCCTTATAAAATTGTAGCTCGTCGCGAAGGTGATATCGAAAAAGTTTGGGCCGACCCAAGTTATGCAAATAACGAACTGGGATGGACAGCTACCGAAACACTTGAAGAAACACTTCGTAGCTCATGGGTTTGGGAACAAAATCTGGCAAAAAGAGCAAAAGCGGAATAACGCAACAAATAAAAAACAAATTATTAAAAACGAACAATTAATACATCTGATTTTCAGTGCTGTTAATTGTTCGTTTTTTTATTCATAGTGACAAACTAAGTACCTAAACTATCTACTAAAATGTTATATCCATTAAAATTTGAGCCCATTCTAAAAGATAAAATCTGGGGTGGAACGAAATTGAAAAGCTTATTCAACAAGGCTGCTGAAACCGACAAACTTGGCGAAAGCTGGGAATTATCGGGTTATGAAAACGACGAGTCGGTGGTAACAAACGGTTTTCTTGCCGGAAATACCTTACCCGAATTGATTGAGATTTACATGGGCGAATTGATTGGCGACTCAATTTTCGATGAATATGGCCTATCCTTCCCTTTGTTGTTTAAATTAATTGATGCCAACGAAAACTTATCTATCCAGGTACATCCGGGCGATGAAGTGGCTGCAGAGCGTCACAATTCGTACGGAAAAACAGAAATGTGGTATGTGGTAGATGCAGAACCAGGTGCCGAACTAATTATCGGTTTCTCGGAAGATTGCTCACGCGACGCTTATCTCGATGCTCTTGACGAAGGACTTGTTGAGGATTTGCTTCAAAAAGTACCGGTAAAAAAAGGAGATGTATTCTTTATTCCTGCCGGATTGGTTCACGCCATAGGCAAAGGAGTGGTGGTAGCTGAGATTCAACAAAGCAGCGATATCACCTATCGTATTTACGACTACAAACGCGTAGACGATAAGGGTAACGAGCGTGAGCTGCATACCGAACAAGCATTAGACGTG